>Ga0310786_10011474_pt1 | contig 11055 bp, 8 predicted proteins | sample AusTroGonzalo_MG_FD_203881 | JGI IMG/M metagenome (GOLD analysis project Ga0310786, IMG submission 203881) | Bovine rumen microbial communities from tropical cattle in Woodstock, Queensland, Australia - Gonzalo_03 (v2) (version 2) | ecosystem: Host-associated > Mammals > Digestive system >...
GTCCAGTGGTACATTGAAGTCCACGCGTACAATTGCCTTCTTGCCGGCAAACTTGAAATCTTTGATTGTCATAGTAGTATATATTTAATTGGTTATATAAATAGCTTTAAAAAACCTGCGCGGGATAATATACTATGTATATTATAGTGGTGGTGGGATACGGGATAGACCCGATGCGGTCTGGGTCTACTCGTGAAGCACCTATTCCCAATCGATGGAATTCAGGTGGCCGAGATACACATCGCTGTAGGTAGTGCGGCTGTCCTGTCCTCCGAACAGGTAGATATAGTTGTTGCGCACGATGGCGGTTTGTTTCTGGCGTGCCTGATACACTTCCGGCAGCCTGTTCTTGGTGGTGTCGGCTATGGTCCAGTTCACGCCCTCGTCCTTCGAGATAAGGATATCCCTGCCCTGATAGGTCATATCCTGGTCCACGCCGCCGAACATCAGCAGCTGGTGGTTGTACCAAATCACCGAGATACCTGTCAGGTTCTTGAACGAGGGGCGGTCGATCGAGTATTCCTCGAGGCGGTAGCCGTTGTGTTCCTGCGTGTGGCGCGAGTATTCGAGGTTCCAACGCGTGTTCAGCGAGCGGCCGTTGGCGGCAAAGCCGCCGATAATCATTGCCCGTTCACGCGTGCTCGCGCTGTTGAAGCAGACCGTGGCAAAGTCGCTCACGGGGAACTCGTCGCCTGTAGGACGCAAGCCTGTCGGATACAAGTCGTATCCGTCGCAGACAGCCAATTCCTGACCGTTGTTGTCTATCAGCGCCCACACCTGGTCGTTCCAATAGAGCACCATCGTGATGATGGGGTAGTTCATATCCTTCGGGACCCAAGTCATAGCGTCCGTCGAAGTGTAGAGCCGCGTTCCCTCGCCGTAATACAGTTCTTCGCCCGTACTGATAATCTGGCGTACACGCGTACCGGCAGGCAGACCTTCGGGTTCGCCCAAGTCGATCCAATCCATGCCATCTTCCGACATATACGACTCGAGCTCGAAGCCGTTGCTTTTGATCATCACGAACATACCGTTCAGTTCCACCACGCGCTGTTCGCTGTCGTCCTCCGGATAAATGCCGTCGGTCAGCATCAGCCAACTGTAGAGGTCCGGGTCCACCTGGTGAACGGTAGGCTTGATCTCATATACTTTGGTGTTCGTGCCGTCCGACGAGCGTATCGTCAGGTAGATAGGCTGCTTGGTGAAATCGAGAGTGTCGTAGCCTGTCAGCGCGCAGGTGGTGTCGGTGGTACGCAGGTATGCCGAACCGGGCGTGGCGGCAAAGGTGAACTTCGGCACCACGGTGTCCAAACGTGTGCCGTAGAGCATTGAGTCCTTGTTCCACACGAGGCCCGTATCTTTCTTCTCTTCCACTGTGAAAACGGCTTTGGCGAGGCCCGGCAGCGAGTCGTTTTTGGCGAAATAGAAGGACGTCAGTTTGGCCACCGACGATTTGGTCGCCGTGGTCGTGGTATTGGTGTCGCAAGCCGTCAGTAAAAACAGCAGCGTGTAGGCTATTCCGTAAAAAATCCTCTTCATTTAGTCTAATCTTTCACAATTTGCCCGGAATATTTGCTTATGTCGGAAAAAAGCAGTAATTTTGCGGCAAATTTATAAATCAGGTATTCAAATATGTTGTTTCGTTCTCAGTTTCTAGATATATGGCGTAGTATGCCTTGGGTTCGTGAGCGTCGCAAGAAAAACTCTTTGCGTGCCTTGACTGAGCAGCAGCGCCGTATTCTCACTCCCGAGCAGGTAGCTGACTTCTCTGCGAAAATCATCGCTCAACTCGAGCAGATGGATGTTTTCCGTGAGGCTCGGACCGTGATGCTCTATTATCCCATTCATCGCGAGGTCGATCTCCGTCCGCTGCTTACCAAGTATGCGGGTCAAAAGGTGTTCCTGTTTCCTGTCACCCATCGCCATTCGATGGAAGTGCGTCCGTACGATGGCGAAGATATGATGCGCAAGGGTCATTACGGTATTCCTGAGCCTCAGACGCCCACTTATACGGGTCCTATCGACTTGGCTCTGGTGCCGGGTGTGCTGTTCGACCGTCATTGCCATCGGATGGGTCGTGGCGGCGGTTATTACGACCGTTGGCTGCGTCGTCATCCGGGTGTGTACAAGATCGGCGTGGGTTATTCGTTCCAACTCGAGCGCGAGGACATTCCCCATTCCTGGCTGGACGTGCGGATGAACCGCGTCATAACTCCTCTTCAGACCATTGGATAGACACTTGGCTGTCTCGTATCCTCTGTAGCTCTCGGTCGGTCTCGGCCGAGAGTTCTTTTTCGCCCTTGCGTGCGTAATAGATGACACCGTACTGCTTGCATTTCTGTATGCGCGCGTAGGGCAGTTCGTGGCGGAAATAGTGCTCCACGTCGTTCCACACCTGTACGATAAGCGCGTCGGCTTGTTTGCGTATCGTACCCAGGTCGTTCATCACGCGGTTGGTTGTCTGCACCTGGAAGAAGTGGCCCTGCTGGTGCTCGCAGAAAATGTCGTAGTGCACTTTTACCTTGCTGATGCTCGGGTTGTAGATCGCAAATCCGCCTGCTGCGGTACGTTTCTGCTCGCCCTCAATAATCTTCTTGCCCCACTCCATCAGGCTCTCTTCGGTGGACAGATCCGGCACGATATGATTCTCCGGATCAAGGCCGTAGAGTTTCTTCTGCTCTTTTTTTATCTCTCCGCGAATGACCGCGAGGTTGAAGACCTGGATGAAATGGGAGATATACATGCGCGCCTTCTGAACGATGTGCCGGTATTGCTTGTTCGCACTCACTTTCGAGGTGTAGTTCTCTTTCGATTGCAGCACGGCGTTTTCGAGTTGCGGCAGGAACTGCTGGATTTCGGTCTGCAGCTTATAGGGCAGCACTTGCTGGTTGAAGCCATCTATCTGCGTACGCTGCACGGCTTTCTGCAGCGAATGCAATCGGGCCAAGTCGGTATTAGGAAGGCGGCGGTAGGGCATAAACGTACTATTTAGTCATTTACCATTCGGTCAATTAGCTTTTTCTTGTGACGAGTTGTTCTGCGAGTACGCGCAGTTGTTCGGTGGCGGCGTTCTGCGGCAGTTTGTCGAGTTGCTGCAGCGCGACGGCGGTGTGCTGTTCCATAACCACCTCACCCTGTTCGCGTACTCCGAGGCGGGTGTATATATCCGTCACGGCGGCTATCTTCTCGGCGTTCTTGTCGGTGGTCAGCAGCCACTGCAGCAGTTCGGCTTTGGTCTCCGGGTCTTCGGTCTGCAAGGCAGAGAGCAGCAGGAACGTCTTTTTGTTGCAGCATATGTCTCCGCCGATAGCTTTGCCGAAGGTCTTCTCGTCGCCATAGACATCGAGGATGTCATCCTGTATCTGGAAAGCGATACCGATGTGCAGGCCGTACTGGTAGAGCGCTTCCTGCTGCTGCTTGTCCGCACCGGCAATGTATCCGCCGATACGCATCGCGTTCGCGAGCAGCACCGAGGTCTTCAGCTCAATCATCTTCAGGTAGTCGTCTATGCTGACCTGCGCCATGTGCTCGAAGTCCACGTCGTACTGCTGTCCCTCGCATATGCCGGTGGCCATCTCGTTGAACCAGCGCAGGACTTGCGGCAGCTTGTCAGCCGGCACGTCCGCCAGCAGTTTGTATGCCTCTATCAGCATCTGGTCACCCGAGAGGATGGCGGTGTTGTCGTTCCATTTGGTGTGCACAGTAGGACGTCCGCGACGTACCGCAGCGTGGTCCATCACGTCGTCGTGCAGCAAAGTGAAGTTGTGAAACACCTCCAAGGCCAGGGCTGCAGGCAGCACGTCGTCCATCACATTGCCGTTGATGAGTCCGCCGTTGAGGATGGTCTCGGCAGCAACGATGGCGAGGGTAGGACGGATACGTTTGCCGCCGGAAGCCAATGTGTATTCAATCGGCTCATACAGTCCGCGCGGCTCGCGGTTCCAGTCCAGATTCTCAATCGCTTTGTTAATATCAATCATTCTATTTATGATTTAGTCATTTACCATCAATTAAAGTGGTCCTCGATTATATCCGCGAGCACATCCTTGATGTCGAGTTGTGCGGCGCGTACCTGTTGCGGAATGAAACTCGTTGCCGTCATTCCCGGCGTGGTGTTCACTTCGAGCAGGTTGATAGTGTCCGTAATGATCCAGTCCACGCGGATGATGCCCTGGCAGCCGAGGATGTCATATATGCGCAGGGTCTCGGCCTGTATGGCGTCGCGAACGCTGTCGGGGATACGTGCGGGTGTTATCTCGTCCACCTGGCCGCGGTATTTGGCGTCGTAGTCGAAGAACTCATTCTTCGTCACCACTTCCGTAATCGGGAACGCGACCGCTTTCTCTTTGGTCTTATACACGCCGCAGGTCACTTCCGTCCCTTTCATATATGACTCGCAAATCACCTCGTTGCCCTCCTCGAACGCTCGTTCGATGGCGGGGATGATACTCTCCGGCGTCTTCGCTTTGGTGCAGCCGAAACTGCTGCCGCCAACGTTCGACTTGATGAAACAGGGCAGACCTATCTCGTTGATGACCTGGTCGATGATACGCATCCGGTGGTCTTCGTTCATCATCCGGTATTCCGGATTCCGCAGCAGAATGGATTTCGCAATGCGGATGCCGAAGCCGTGCAGATAGTGGTTGCAGGCGTATTTGTTGAATGTGATAGAAGCAGCGAGCACTCCGCAGCACGAATAGGGCAGACCGATGAGGTCGAGATAGCCCTGCAGCACACCGTTCTCGCCGGGTGTGCCGTGGATGGTGATGTAGGCGAAGTCGAACGTGTGTTTCTTGCCCGCGCGCGTAAAAGAAAAATCGTTCCTGTCCACAGGATAGGACTCGCTCGACGCAAAGTATTCCTCTGCCGTCTGTCCGTCCTGAATAGGCTGGGGGTAGGCTGCCCACTCGTGCCCTTTGAGTACGACGATGGTTACCTCATACCGTTCTTTGTCGAGGAACGAATAGATGCCTTGTGCCGAACGGAGTGACACCTCATATTCACTACTGTCTCCGCCGGCTATGATAGCTATTTTCCGTTTCATTTTTGTCCAAAAAATCAAATCGGCTACAAAGTTACTGCTTTTTTCTGACATGTGCAAGATTTTGCACGAAAAAAATCGCGTGTGCGCGTATATAGGGAAGTTTAGGGACCAAAAGTCTTTTTTCGTCCGGAAGGCGCGGAAAAATGTATATTATATTTATATAATATAACATAAAATGGCTAATTCCGAGCCGATTTGAGGTTTGAGATGACGCTGTCCTTAGGGTGACGTAGGCTGAACAACGCACTAACCACCCACTAATTCGGATATTCCGAAACGCCTATTCGAAGCGGAGGTAGTACTGCAGGCGCGAGAGGGTGGCGGAATCGAGGTCGGGAACGGAGCGAAGGTCATCAATGCTCTCCAGACGGACGTACTTGCGGCGGAGGCGATAGATGGCTTTCGCCTGGCTGTAACGCAGGTATGGATGGCGGCTCAGCGTCTCGGCGTCAGAGGTGTTGACATCGATGGTGCGCAGGCTGTCCGGCGAGGCTGTGAAAGAGCCGGTGAGCGTGTCGAGATGCAGGTCACGCAGCCGTTCGTCGCAGAGTTGCACGGGGCTGTAGAAACCGCCTAACTCCTCGCGGTAGGCGACGATACGCCGGGCTTTGTAGGGTCCGATGCCGCGGATGAGGACCAGTTCGGCGGTGTCGGCGGTGTTGAGGTTGAGAATGGTGTCTTTCTTGCGGTGGCGCGGGAAGACGATACCCATTGAGTCACGCCAGAGCGAGTCGGCGAGGAAGAACGAGTCGTAACGGGCCTTGCGTTCGGCGTTCCATGCGGCAAAACGGGTGTCGTCCGCCTGTCGGCAGGAATCCTTGTAGTGCTGCCACCGTGCTTCCCGCACCTGACGTATACTGTCCCGGCGCAGGCTGTCCCGCACCGCCCGCAGGCTGTCCAGATCGGGTGTGTCGAGGTCCGTCAACGCAGGCTGCGGCGTCAAGGCGATATAGATCCACGCCGTGAGGGCAATCACCGCCAACGCCACGGCACCTATATACTGCTCTTTCGCCAACATAAGAGAAATAAAAAATTACGAATTACGAATGACGGACTGTGCCGTTCCGTCCTGCAGATGGGTGGTGACGGTGTCTCCGGGGTGCAGCTGGCTGACGGAACGAACGACTTTGCCGTCCTTGGTGAGCAGGCTGTAGCCCATGCGGTAGATACGCTCGGGGTTGCATGCGGCGAGGCGCTGTTCGAGCATTTCGACCCGATGGCGGCGTATAAGCAGCTGGCGTTCGCGTGTGCGGCTGAGCCGGATGCGCAGGTCTTCGATACGTGCCGCCTGGGTGTCCATCCTATGGATGAGCCATTCAGCAACCGCGGTGGGTGTCTTCAGCGCCTCGTGTGCCACCATGTCGAGCACACTCACGTCGCGAGTGTGGCCGATGCCGGTGAGGACAGGCAGGCTGAACTGCGCACAAACGGCGCAGAGGGTGTACTGGTCGAAGCAGCTGAGGTCGGTGGTGGCACCTCCGCCGCGGATGATGACAACGGCGTCGAAGGGAAAGCCTACCCCGTCCCCTCCCTGAAGGGAAGGGTTATTTGCATGGTCTATATCTTCGAGGGCGGCGAGGATAGATCGTTCGGCACCTTCGCCCTGCATGATGGCTGGGAAAAGCTGTGTCTCAAAGCGGTAGCCGCTCTGCTCGAGCTGATGCCTGAAATCTTCGTAGCCAGCGGCGTTTGGCGAAGAGATGACCGCGAGGCGGCGGATGAGTGTAGGCAGCGGAATGAGCTGTTGGGCGTCCATCAGTCCGTCGGCTTCGAGCTGGGCGATAGTCTGCCGGCGCTTGCGTGCCAGTTCGCCTACCGTGAACCGCGGGTCGATGTTAACAATCGAGAGACTGAGTCCATAGACCGCATGGAACTGCACCTCGGCTTCCACCAGGATACGCATCCCCGGCTGAAGGCGCTGTCCTGTCTCGGCTTCGAAATAGGCCATCAGCATCTCCTGCGTGCCCGACCAGCATGTGGCGCGCATCTTGGCGGACAAGTCGCTTCGGCCAAAGAGCTGTTTGGGCGCAGATGCGCTTGATTCGACCAATTCCAGATACATGTGACCGCCTTTCTCGCTGAGGCTCGAAATCTCCGCCTGCACCCAATAGGTAGGCTGCAGGCACCCGGTCAGCGCGTCCTCTATCTCGGCACACAACTGCGAAAGGGTCAAATAACGTGTAGGGGCGGTCATTTGTCGTTAGTTGTTGGTCGTTTGTAAATGTGTGTGCAAAGGTACTACAATTTTTTGACGTGTGCAAATAAAAAAAAGAAAAACGCTCTGTTGAGGCGTTTTTGTGTTAATGGCGGTCAGTCTTGGCGGTTGGTCGTTTGTAGCAGGTCGAGGGTCTTCTTTTTGCGGCGGGTGTAGAGGATATGAGAGGCGAGAAGCAAGGTGAGGAACCAAAGAGGAAGATCGCCGACCGGTGCCACATAACTGTCCTGATTAGGTTCCTCGTATTGGTACCAGTCGTCCTCGTCCCCATCGCCGATGACACGTCTGGGACGTGACGGCGCGTAGGACGGACCGGGCGGCACCGCCTCGCCGTAGGCATTGAGCGCCGGTACGTAGGTGGTGAAATGTCCGGACGGTCGCAGCGAAGAGCGGGATTCGGTGCGAATCGTAGAGGACATATTTATGACCGTCTGCGAGGGGCGGTAATCGGTCGTGGAGCCGCTCATGCCCCGGTTGCCGCCGGTGAATGACGAGGTGGACGAAAACGTCACCTGCGCCCCGTACGGCGAGGCGTAGGCTGCCGAAGAGAGCAGCCCGAAGCAGACCAATACTATGTATAGCTGTTTATACACGATTATAAGCGTACCCCGAGTGCGTTGTAGAGTTGGTTGTCTTTGCGGATGATGAGTTGGCCGTCCTTGATAAATTTACCATTTGTACATTTACCATTTTCCATTTGGTCAATGTCGGTCGTGGTGTTGTCCGCCTGAGCGGGACGGACGAGCAGGGCGAAACGGTTGTTGACGGTGCCCTTGGCGGCAAAACACTCGTAGTCGGCGAAAAGAAGGTTGGTGGTCGTATTCTCCAGATAGTCGATCAGCAACAGTTCATTCAGCTGCATGAGGCTGTACTGCTCCGCGTCGAAGGCGAAGGTATATACGCCGTCGTCGGGGAACACGGCACCGAGCGGAATGGGCGTCAGGGCGTCCTCGTAGGAAAGGGCGTTGAACGCCAGCTGCTGGTCGTAGGCATTGAGCGAATAGAGGTTGAGACAGCCGCTGTTGGTTACCTTGCTCAGGTCCGCGCCTATCTCATATTCGCCGGTGAACCGGTCGGCAAGCACGATACCCGTGCGGTCCGTCACGCGGTCACCGCTGAGGGTGATTCCCGTATAAAGCGGCGTCTCTTCTCTTGGAACACGCTTGTAGGCAGGCATGCGGGTAGATGTGTGCATGGGTGCCGAGAAATGAATCTGGTTGCCCTCGTTGATCTGCACAAAGACCACATCGAAAGGCCGGATGTCATAGTTGGCGGCGCGTACTTGTGAATAGTGCTGTCCGGCTGCGGCTTCGGGGTCATAGACGGTGAGGTAGGGTACATCCGCCGTGCCTTCCTCCATAACATAATAGCCCGTCCAGACGCCGTCCCGCAGTTCCTTAACCCAATGACCGTTGACCAGTCCGCTTGAGCCGTTCATGTCGCCTGTCGAATAGGTGTGGAGATACGGGTTGCCGATGAGGTTCCAGCCTGCGTGTACCACATTGAGCGGATGCCAGCAGGTGGACGGTTCGATGGCGGTGATCTTGGTGGAATTGATCTCCTGGATGTTCCACCGGGCGTCGTCGGGACGCATGGTGAACCGCATCACACGCTTGGTGTGGTGGTAGCCCTGGCCGTTATAGACCGAGTCTTTCTGATTGTAGATACCTATCTCGTATCCTTGTCCCGCCTGCAAGACAGCATCGGCGTTCTTGTCCGCCACGTGGGTCCAGTAGGATTTCGCCTGTCGGGACATGTCCGCGTCGGCGGCACGTTTGGCGCCGTTGTAGTACTTGATGAAATAGTCGGTGCGGTACCGGGCGTCCTTGCCGTTGGCGGTGATGTTGGCGTACGACACCTCTTGCGCGTAGGCGTTGAACGGCAGCGAGAACCAGTAGTAACGCTCCTCGTCGATGCGGTAGTCGTAGTATATCTCGCCGAACTGAAGGTCGATGGACGAGGCGTCACCGGCGAATGTCACTTGCGGCGATTGGGCGTCATTGTCGCGACGCAGTACGAGCGAGTGGACGCTGAGCGTGTCGCCGTCCTCTATGTGCAGCGTGCCGCCTTCATAGACCGTGATGTCATGCACCGTCTTGTTGGCATTCACGGTCAGCGTGGCTCCGGGGAGGATGACATAGTCGCAGGACGGGCAGTCCGCCTCGCCGATCGTGGAAGCGTTGACGTCGGAAGTGACGAGGAAGGGCACATGCAAGGATGATTGCAGGTCGCCCCACGTGACGGTGGCGCTCGAACCCGGCGTCAGCACTTCGGGGTTATACTCCATACAATAGACACCCTCGTCCGCCATGAACGCCGCCTCGCCTATACCGCCGGTCATGCGCGGCGCACCCGCGAGCACGTACGACTCCATAACTATATGGTTGTCCGCCGTCCAGCGTAGTGGTTCGATAGGCTCCAAGCACAAGGGATAGGAATTGTAGGCCGCCTGCTGTTTGTAGAGGTGGATCGTGGAGGCGTTTTCCTGCACCTCGCTGTCGAAACGGCCGTTCGAACTGTCGAAATGCAGGTATTTCTTGCCGGTGGTGTTGTTGACGATACTCATGTTGGAGCGCACCGCCAGATTGCCGTTTGAACCGCTCAGCCGGAAATTGTCGCTTGCGCCCTCGTTCGTCAAGATTGCCATTCCCGCCGTGCGCAGGTCGAGATACAACGAGTCTGCCACGTTGAAGAACACGTACTCGCCGTGCAGACCATCCATGCGCCATTCTACCGATCCGGCATCCTCGATAGTGATGACGCCCGCTTCCGGTGTCACCGTCTCGTAGGCCGTATAGGTGCCGTCCTTGATTTGCGCCTTCATCGCCTGGTTGGTGTTGGTGGCAATGATATACCCGAGTCCCAGACGCAGGTCGCCCAACGCCGTGAGCTTGGTATAGCTATGCTCCTTGCGGCAGTACACTGCGTACAGCGTCATGTTGTCCTGCACCGGCTGGAAGTGCGTGCCGGCGGCATGCAGGTCCATCTTGAGAATCTCCGTCTCCGACTCAATAGGCGTCTCCGCCCATCCGGCGAACTGCCAGTCCTCTTTCGAGCAGGCGTTGTTGGCATATGCGAAAGGCAGGGTGATACCGCCGTCCACCTTGCTCTCGGTCAGCGATTCCACACCCACCGTTCCTCCACAGCCGTCAAACAGCACCGTGAACTTGTTGCAATGCGGATAAGAGGCATATTCCTTCATCTGGCGATAGAGGAAACACTCTTCGTGCGCCGTGTTGTCCAACATGAACTGCGAACCGTCAAAGTACAGATACCCGGTAGACGTGTTGTCTTGAATACTCAGGTTGAGATTTCCCTCATCGGGTCGTGTGATGGTATAGGTGGACGGCGTGCCGTTGGTCCACACATATCGGTAGTATCCGGACGAATAATAGTTCGAACGCAAGTACTGTTCGTTCTTGAGGTTCCGGAACGTCCACGCGTCCGTGCTGCCACCCAGGCGCCAGATCACCGCTGAATCCGAGGACACCATATAATAGCCGTCCGCATCCTGCGGTGCGTCTTTCGGCACGCCCGCCAGGTAGTGAGTATTCACCACTTCCGAACTCAGCTCCACGTCCCACACATTGGAAGCGTCACCATCGATTTTCGTATAGTAGGTGAGGATATAATTATCGCCTGCCACCATGTTGTCCGGATAGCTCACGATTCGGAAATGGTCGCACAACCGCCCATAGACCGCATAGAGTTGCGTGCCGTCGTGGGCAGGTATGTACGGAGAGGACAGCAGACCCTCTTCGGCAGTGAAGTCCACCTTACGTAGCGAACCTACCGG
>Ga0310786_10011475_pt1 | contig 11055 bp, 9 predicted proteins | sample AusTroGonzalo_MG_FD_203881 | JGI IMG/M metagenome (GOLD analysis project Ga0310786, IMG submission 203881) | Bovine rumen microbial communities from tropical cattle in Woodstock, Queensland, Australia - Gonzalo_03 (v2) (version 2) | ecosystem: Host-associated > Mammals > Digestive system >...
AACTTCGAGGGTGGCTGCTATGCCAAGGTCATCAACCTCGACAAGGAGAGCGAGCCCGACATCTACAACGCTATCCGTCGCGACGCTCTGCTCGAGAACGTGACTGTTGACGAGGCTGGCAAGATTGACTTCGCTGACAAGAGCGTGACTGAGAACACCCGCGTCAGCTATCCCATCAACCACATTGAGAAGATTGCCCAGAAGGTGAACGGCAAGAGCGCCGGTCCCGAGGCTAAGAACGTGATCTTCCTCTCAGCCGATGCCTTCGGCGTGCTGCCTCCCGTGAGCATCCTGACTCCGGAGCAGACGAAGTATTACTTCCTCTCTGGCTTCACCGCCAAGCTGGCTGGTACAGAGCGCGGCATCACCGAGCCGACACCTACCTTCAGCGCCTGCTTCGGCCAGGCCTTCCTTGAGCTGCATCCCACGAAGTATGCCGAGGAGCTGGTGAAGCGCATGGAGAAGAGCGGTGCCAAGGCTTACTTGGTGAACACTGGCTGGAACGGCACTGGCAAGCGTATCAGCATCAAGGACACCCGTGGCATCATCGACGCCATCCTGGGCGGTGACATCCTGAACGCTCCCACCAAGAAGATTCCTTACTTCGACTTCGAGGTTCCCACACAGCTCAACGGCGTGGCATGGGGCATCCTTGATCCCCGCGACACCTATCAGGACCGCAACCTCTGGGAGGAGAAGGCCAAGGATCTCGCTGGCCGCTTCATCAAGAACTTCAAGAAGTACGAAGGCAATGAGGCCGGCAAGGCTCTCGTCGCCGCAGGTCCGAAGCTCTAATCAGAAACCTGAATTCAGAACAGAAGATTGGCTGCGCCTTTGAGACGTGGCCATTCTTCGCATAAAGAAAACAAGCATGAAGAGAATCCTGTCCATACAGCTGTTTCTGGCACTCTGCGGTATTGCCCTTTTTTCATCGTGCAACAGCTATAAAAGCCCCCTTGACACAAAGATTGACGATATCGTGTTCAACTCATTCAACAACTTTACTGTCTACCGACTGGGCGACTTGTCAAACTGCCGCATAGAGTCATCAGAAGACTGGTGCCATGCCTATTCCAGGAAAGACAGCCTCGTGGTTGCCGTAGAGCAGAACTACAGCTACGACGACCGCACTGCCCTGGTCAATGCCACTGACGACGAGGACGGCACGAAACTGTCATTCAAGGTGACACAGCTCCACCGCAACGCCATCTTCACGGACTCCCTGACCTACAATGTGGCGGAGGAAGGCGGCATCGTCACCATCCTGGTGTGGAGCAACGTTGACTACAGCGTTGACCTGAGGGGAACAGAATGGATCAGTGTCAGCCAGAACGCTACACGCGGTCTGGAAAACACCACCATCAATCTGCTGATTGCCAAGAATGAGAGCGGTGACGAGCGTGAGGCCGAAATAGGCATCACCGATCCGGAGACAGGCCTGACACAGGAAGTGACCATCAGACAAGACTTCTACGGCTATGTGATTCCGGACAGAGACTATCTCGAAGTGGACAAGGCCGGCGGCGAGGTGGCTTTTACGGTTAAGGCCAACATCCCCTTCAAGGTGGAATCAGCATACAGCTGGGTGAAAGCCGGCCCACAGACGAAAACAGCGACAAACACCTACAGCCAAACCCTGCAGATAGAGCCACTGCCAGAAGGGTATGCCAACCGCCGCTGTGTCATTTACGTGGGCAGCACTAACAATAAAATCTACAACATGCTCACCATTTCACAAAGCGGACAGCAACCATAAAGGACAGTAAAAAAACCGAAAGGGAGCTGCCTCATTACCAGATAGCTCCCTTTTGAGTTTTTATTTACAAATCAGATGTTAATTCAATGCCTCCACCAGCTCAGCACCTGCCTTGAACTTCACCACCTTCTTAGCGGCAATGGTAATCTTCTCCTTGTTGGAGGGGTTGATGCCCTCACGAGCGGGACGCTCGTTGATGCCAAATGTACCGAAGCCAATAAGAGAAACCTTATCACCGGCGACGAGTGCATCCTTCACAGCGGCCACAGCAGCCTCAAGAGCCTTCTTTGCGTCAACCTTGGTAATGCCTGCGCCAGCGGCAATCTTCTCAACTAATTCTGTCTTGTTCATAAGTTTTAGAGTTTAAAAGTGAATATAACGTAATGTTTGCTTTAATTCTTCCGCAAAAATAAGATAAAGTATTCAAAACACAAACAAAAAAGGCAAAAAAATGATGTTTTTGATGAAAAAAAGTATGATAAGCCCCTCTTTTTGAGCGAAAAACAGATATTTTTAGTAATTTTGCACCCGAAAACAGCATAAACTGTTTATCAGCCATCATAAACGTAACAAACCCCAAACAGCAAATATGTTCCATAACATACCAAACGTTACCCGAAATCTGCTCATTGTCAATGTACTGGCCTATCTGGCCACCATCATACTTGCGAATCAGAACATCAGCCTGGAGTCATGGGGCGGCCTGCACTTCTTCCTGGCATCCGACTTCCATGTGTGGCAATTCATTACCTATCAGTTCCTGCACGGCAGCTTCACCCACCTCTTTTTCAACATGTTCGCCCTATGGATGTTCGGCTGCGTGATTGAGAACGTGTGGGGAGCAAAGAAATTCCTTTTTTATTACATAATCTGCGGCATCGGCGCCGGTCTCTGCCAGGAAATGGTGCAGTATGCGCAGTACGCCTCTGAAGGGCTCGCAGCCTACGAATACGTCAACATTGAAGGCTTAGGGCGCATGACGATGGGAGCCTATCTCAATCAGTGGTGCACCATCGGTGCCTCGGGTGCTGTCTATGCCATCCTGTTAGCCTTCGGCATGACATTTCCCAATGAGCGCATCTTCATCTTCCCCCTGCCTGTACCCATCAAGGCAAAATGGTTTGTGTGCATCTATGCCGCCATTGAACTGTTCTCGGCCTACAGCTCGTCGGGCGATGGTGTGGCTCACGTGGCCCACCTTGGCGGTATGCTCTTCGGCTTCCTGCTCATCCTCTACTGGCGGAAGCATCCCGGCAACCAGTTTGACCTCAACAGCGGCCGGCAGTTCTTTGAACGCTGGACACGCAAGTCAGGCAACACCACCAGTACCAGCTACACGGGTCAGTCAACATGGAATGCCAACCGAACGGCTACACGCGAGGACGATATGGACTACAACGCCCGTAAACGCCAACGTCAGGAAGAAGTGGACCAGATTCTTGACAAGATACGCAAAAGCGGCTACGACAGTTTGACGAAGGAAGAAAAGCAACGGCTCTTTGAAGCCAGCCGTGAACGCTGACCCCTACCCTCACCACCAGCAATGATTATCAAGAAAATCGCAGTCGGATTGCTCACGGGAGCCAGCATTGCAGCGGCTCTGCTCATGATAGCCACCGCCTATAGCGACCGCATCAATCCCGCCAACCACCCAGTACTGGCCTGTATGGGCATGCTGTTCCCGTTGACCATCTTGCTCAACGTGCTCATGCTCATCCTGCTCGTCATCTTTTGTTGGCGGAGGATGTGGATTCCAGTCAGCGCCTTCATCATCTGCATTGTTCCTATACAGACCTTCGTCCCGTTACGCCTCACGATGGAGGAGCCTCCACAAGGAAGCATCAAATTCCTGTCATACAACGTGTGTCTTTACAGTGACAGCATCAAGAAGTGCAAAAATGCTGCGGACTCCATTATCGACTACGTGGCAAAACAGCACGCGGACATCGTATGTATTCAGGAAGACTACAGCACCAAACCTTTTATCCAGGAACACTGGTCGCAGGTATTTCCATACAACGATACTGCTTATGTGTCCATGTCCACCCAGAAGTTTGCCAATGCAGTAGGCATACACAGCCGATACCCCATTATCGGAAAGGAGCGCATCGCATACCCATCCCGGAGTAACGGCTCAGTAGCCTGGAGACTGAAGATAGGCAATGACACGGTCATCGTCATCAACAACCATTTAGAGAGCACCCATCTCTCCAAAGACGACCGCCGCAACTACAAAGATATGTTTCACGGTGACATGAGTCAGGAGGACATGGAGAATGAGACACGACACCTCCTCGGCAAGCTGGCAGAGTCCATGCAGAAACGAGCCTTTCAAGCTGATGCCGTACACCGCTACATCGAAGCCCATGCCGGGCAACCCATCATCGTCTGCGGCGACTTCAACGACACCCCAATCTCGTACGCCCGCCATACCATTGCCGAAGGCCTTACCGACTGTTTCCCGAAAGCCGGAAGAGGGCTCGGTTTGTCATATAATCAGAAAGGATTTAACTTCCGGATCGACTACATTATGTGCTCTTCACACTTTGAGCCTTATGCCTGCGAAATTGACAACAAAACAGATGTAAGTGACCATTATCCCATCACTTGTTGGCTTAAAAAGGTAGATAAACCTTAAAAAATGAATGAAAAAGTCTGGAAAATTTTCTGTAATGTAAAAAAATCACTATATTTGCAGGCTAAAATTTGCAAACAAAACAACAAATCATATAAAAAACAAAATGCAAAACAAAGGAATTGTAAAATTTATTGCAGTTGCGCTTGTGCTTGTCTGCTGCTTCTATCTTTCCTTCTCGTTCGTGACCCGCTATCACGACGGCAAGGCCGCAGACATTGCCCAGCTGCAAGGTGAAAAAGCAGCTCAGGAGTATCTTGACTCCGTCTCTAACAACAACATCTGGTTCAACACATGGAACCTGAAGGAATGTCGCGAAATGGAAATCGGCCTCGGCCTCGACCTGAAAGGCGGCATGAACGTGATTCTCGAAGTATCGGTTCCTGACATCGTGGACATGCTGTCCGACCACAGCAACGATGCCGGTTTCCGTCAGGCCCTCTCACAGGCCCGTCAGGAAGAAGAGAAGAGCCAGGGCGATTTTATCTCGCTCTTCGCAGAACGGTGGAAGCAGGTCAATGGCGATCGTCCTATGGCCGCTATCTTTGCTACACAGCAGATGCGTGACAAGGTGAACACCAAGAGCACCGACGACGAGGTGGTAAGCGCCCTTCGTACAGAAGTTCAGTCCGCTATTGACAACGCCGAAACCGTCGTTCGCACGCGCGTAGATAAATTTGGTGTAGTTCAGCCTAACATCCAGCGCCTTGAAGGTCAGTCACGCATTATGGTTGAAATGCCTGGCGTGAAAGACCCCGAGCGTGTTCGTAAACTTCTGCAGGGAAGTGCCAACCTGGAGTTCTGGGAGTGCTACAACGCCAATGAGTTGGTGGGCAGCCTCAACCAGCTCGTGATGGCCTGGCAGCAGAAGACACGTAATGAGGAAGCTCCTGCTGACACCACCGCTACAGAGTCCACCGACTCCACGAAGGTTGAAGACCTGGCAGGCCGCCTTACCCAGAGCGGGAGCGGCAGTGATGCTTCCCGCCTGACTCCGGCCCTGAAGCTACATGGACAGGGATTGGCTATCGTGGGTCATGCCAGTGTCTATGATACTGCCGACGTGAACAAAATGCTCAACTCAGAAATGGCACAGCGCATTTTGCCACGCGACGTGAAGCTGCGTTGGGGTGCCAAGAGCGTCAACTACGACGGCGAGCGCGGAGACCAGTTCCAGCTCTATGCCCTGAAGATTACCGAGGCTTCTGGCCGCGCACCTCTGGAAGGTGAGGTTATCACCAACGCAAAGGACGGCTTCGACCAGAGCAAACCTATCGTTTCGATGCAGATGAACATTGAAGGCACCCGTATCTGGGCAGACCTGACCCGCAAGAACCTGCACCGCGCCATTGCTGTCGTACTGGATGACGTTGTCTACACAGCTCCCGAGATCCAGTCGGAAATCACCGGCGGTAACTCACAGATCAGCGGTCACTTCACCATCGAAGAGACCAAGGACCTTGCCAACACGCTGAACTCTGGTAAGATGCCCGCTCCCACCCGTATCGTTCAAGAGCAGGTGGTTGGTCCTACCCTCGGTGCACAGTCCATCCAGCAGGGCTTCTGGTCATTTGTCGTGGCCTTCTTCCTGCTGATGTGCGTCATGTTAGCCCTCTACGGCATCATTCCCGGCATGCTGGCCAACATCGCCCTGCTGTTCAACCTGTTCTTCACGCTCGGCATCCTGGCCTCGTTCCAGGCCGCACTTACCATGCCTGGTATTGCCGGTATCGTGCTGACACTCGGTACTGCCGTTGACGCCAACGTGCTGATTTACGAACGTATCAAGGAAGAGCTGCGCCGTGGTCTGCACATCAAGGAGGCCATCAACCAAGGTTATTCGAATGCCTTCTCGGCCATCTTTGACTCGAACCTGACATCTCTGATTACTGGTATCATCCTTTATGTCTTCGGTACCGGTCCTATCCGCGGCTTCGCCACAACGCTTATCATCGGTATCTGCGTATCGTTCTTCACCGCAGTGTTCATGACACGTCTGGCCTACGACCGTCAGATGAAGAAAGACAAGTGGCAGAACCTCACCTTCAATACCGCCCTCTCCAAGAACCTCATGCAGGGTACGAAGTTTAACTTCATGGGGGCCCGCCAGAAGAGTTACATTATCTGGGCAGCAGCAGCCGTCATCTTCATCCTCTGCTTCTTCCTCCGCGGATTGGATCAGAGTATCGACTTCACGGGAGGCCGCAACTACGTGGTGACACTCGATAAGGAAGTGCCTGTTGAGGATGTCCGCTCCTACGTCGGTAATGTCTTTGTTAACACAACTGGTGAAAATGAAGGTAAGGTGGCTTACACCAGCGTTATCGCCCTCGGTGCCTCTTCAGAGAAGACCGTGCGTATCTCTACCAACTGGAACATCGACTCCAACGATCCTACCGTGGACGATCAGGCTGAGACCATTCTCTACAACACACTGAAAGATGCCGGTCTTATCTCACAGGCCAACATCACCGACTTCAAGAACCCCGATGTGCGTGAAGGCGGCTCCATTATTGAGTCTTCAAAGGTGGGTCCCTCTATGGCTAAGACCATTACCCGTGGCGCCATCATCAGCGTCATCTTGGCTCTCATCGCCATCTTCCTCTACATCCTGCTGCGCTTCCGTAACGTAGCCTTCTCCATTGGTTCAATCACAGCACTGACGCTCGACGCCCTCATCGTTATCGGCTTCTACTCACTGCTCCACCACTTCGTGCCTTGGTCACTGGAGGTAGACCAGACGTTTATCGGTGCTATCCTGACGGTGATCGGTTACTCCATCAACGATAAGGTGGTGGTATTCGACCGAATCCGCGAGAACTTAAGACTCTACAGCAAACGCGACAAGTTCCAGCTTTTCAACGAGTCGCTCAACCAAACCCTGGCACGTACCATCAACACGTCGGTAACAACGCTTGTTGTGCTGCTTACCATCTTCTTCCTTGGTGGCGACAGCATCCGCTCGTTCTCCTTCGCCATGATTCTCGGTGTCATCTTTGGTACGCTATCGTCCATCTTCATCGCAGCTCCTACAGCTTATCTTCTCCTCTCCCGCAAGAAGGGCGAGGCTACAGAGGAAGCCAAGGACAAGAAATAAAGATTTAAGCATTCAGACAAGTGCCTGCTACCCACGCAGTAGCAGGCACTTCTTAATTAAATAAAGACAGGAAATGAAAGAACTATCCCTGAAATACGGATGCAATCCTAACCAAAAGCCGTCACGAGTGTATATGCACGACGGCTCGGAGCTCCCCATCGAAGTGATCAATGGCCGCCCCGGCTACATCAACCTACTCGATGCCCTGAACTCGTGGCAACTGGTCAGCGAACTGCGCCGTGCCACAGGAATGGCCTCGGCCGCATCGTTCAAGCATGTCTCGCCTGCTGGAGCAGCTGTAGGTCTGCCACTCAGCGACACGTTGAAGCGTATCTATTTCGTTGATGACATCGAAGGATTGGACGAGTCGCCTCAAGCCTGTGCATACGCCAGGGCTCGCGGAGCTGACCGCATGTCAAGCTATGGTGATTTCATCGCCCTCAGCGATACCTGCGACCGCAGCACAGCCCTTATCATCAAACGGGAGGTGAGTGACGGTGTCATTGCTCCTGCCTACACCGAAGAAGCTCTCGAAATCCTGAAAGAAAAGCGTAAGGGCACCTATAACATTCTACGCATTGACCCGTCTTACCGCCCAGACCCCATTGAGCGCAAGCAGGTGTTTGGTGTCACCTTCGAACAGGGCCGCAACGAAATCAGCCTTGACGACCCTTCACTCTTCGAGAACATCCCCACACAGAACAAGACCTTCTCCAAAGAGGCCCTCCGAGACTTGATGATTGCGCTAATCACGCTGAAATACACACAGTCCAACTCTGTCTGTTATGTCAAGGACGGGCAGGCCATCGGTATCGGCGCAGGCCAGCAAAGCCGTATCCACTGTACCCGTCTGGCTGGTCAGAAAGCCGACACATGGTGGTTGCGACAGCATCCCCAGGTATTAGCCCTGCCTTTCAAGCCCGGCATCCGCCGTGCAGACCGTGACAACACCATTGATGTCTACCTTTCAGAAGAGGAGCATGACGATGTGCTACGTGACGGACAGTGGCAACAGTTCTTTACCGAGCAACCCAAAGTGCTGACACGTGAAGAGAAACGCCAATGGCTTGACCAGATGAAAGGCGTGTCATTAGGAAGCGATGCCTTCTTCCCCTTCGGTGACAACATCGAACGTGCCCACAAAAGCGGTGTCCAGTACATTGCGCAAGCCGGTGGCTCTGTACGCGACGACCATGTTATCATGACCTGCGACAAATATGGTATCACAATGACATTCACCGGTGTGCGTCTCTTCCACCATTAATATATATAATAAGGTGTAGCTCCATGAATGACGACTTTCAATATATATTGGAAAACGGTATCTCATTCGGTCGCGGTGGCGAACGCCGCGACCCTCATGCCGGTAAGGTAAAGACGAAAGCCAAAAAGAAGCAATACATTACTGGTGCTCACGGCAGCGGTTCGGCCAAGCAGAAGGCCAAATACCGTGAGCAGCGAGCCAACAGGAAACACTAAAAGCGACAGACATGACAAGAAAAATACTGACCTTGCTATTGGGATTACTGATGTTGGCCGCCTGTGCCGACCGTTCACGCCGTGCCGAGATAGAGGAACGGCAGGAAGATCTGGAGAAACACCAGAAGAGGGAACTGCGGAAAGCCCAGCGACAGTTGGCAGAAGTAGACAGTATGCTGGAAATCGCACGCTTCGAGCACGACACACTTCATGCCTGGGTGATGAGCCATGCCACAAGCCTGACCGACTCGTCAGAAGAGGTCTTACGCCTGAACCATCTGCGCGCCCATCGTGACTCATTAGAAGTACAATGGAACACATTGGGCGCCAAGATCAAGTATATCAAGAAAAAGATGGAAGAGGACGGAGTGGACGATGGGAATGAAGAAGATGAAGATGTGGACGAAGATATGGACGATGAAGAAGAAGATGAAGACTAAAAAAGCAAGAAAAAGCATTTTTTAGCACAGAAGAGTTGCGTTATCGGCTTTTTTTGCTAACTTTGCACCCAGATTATGGATAAATTCGAAAAGACAAACGCTCAATTTGAGACTGCTGTGGCCGAGTGCAGAGAGCTTTTCTCAAAAAAGCTCCATGATTATCATGCCTCATGGCGAATCTTACGACCCTCCTCTCTTACCGACCAGCTTTTCATTAAAGCCAAGCGCATACGCCAACTTGAAATCAGTGGCGAGACACTTGTAGGCGAGGGCATCAGGCCCGAATTCATAGGGCTGGTCAATTATGGTCTCGTAGGACTCATCCAGTTAGACCACGGCTTTGCCGACACAGTAGATATCACCAACGACGAGGCACTGAGGCTCTATGACCAATATGCCCATCAGGCATTAGAACTGATGAAACGTAAAAACCACGACTATGATGAGGCGTGGCGGTCTATGCGTGTCAGCTCTTATACCGACCTCATCCTCACCAAGTTGCAGCGCATTAAGGAAATGGAAGACCTTGGAGGAGCGACCCTCGTCTCTGAAGGCATTGACGCCAACTATATGGACATCGTCAACTATGCGGTGTTCGGACTGATACAATTGAAGATTGAAAGTTGAAGAAACTTGCTGTCAATACTTGCCGCCTGCTGCTGGCCACGGTACTCATCCTCTCCGGATTTGTAAAAGCCGTTGACCCGCTCGGAACGCAGTATAAGATAAACGACTACCTCGAAGCCCTTGGTGTGGGCAGAGCGCTGCCCGACATAGCCACCTTGGTGCTGTCGGTAGGCCAGTCTGCATTGGAGTTTTGCTTAGGCATCTTTATGCTCTTTGCCATCCAGAGAAGGCTGACATCGAGACTCATCGTAGCGTTGATGTGTGTCATGACACCCCTTACCCTATGGTTAGCAATAGCCAATCCCATCAGCGACTGCGGATGCTTCGGCGATGCTATTGTGCTGACTAACTGGCAGACATTCTGGAAAAACGCGATACTACTCGTGATGGCAGTTATCGTTGCACGATGGCCGTTAGAGATGTTCCGTTTCGTGAGCGAGCCAGCCCAGTGGATTGTCATCAACTACTCGGTGCTGTTCTCGTTAGGCATATCGGCATGGAGCCTCTATGACCTGCCACAGCTTGACTTCCGCCCCTACCATATAGGAGCAGACATCAAGAAAGGCATGGAAATCCCTGACGATGCCGAACAGCCGGAGTTCAGGACCACATTTATACTCCAGAAAGACGGTGTAGAGCGCGAGTTCACCCTTGACGATTACCCGGATTCCACCTGGACTTTCGTAGACTCGCGCACAGAGGTGCTCAAGACGGGCTATGTGCCGCCCATCCATGACTTCTCGTTAGTGCTCTCAGAGCGAGGCGAATGGAAAGAAGAGTGGGCTGACGTTGGTGATGACATCACCGATGTTGTGCTGAACGACACCAGCTATACCTTCCTGCTCGTGGCACCACATTTAGAGAATGCTGATGAATCGAGGCTTGACCTCATCAACGAGCTCTACGAATACAGCCGCGAACATGGCTACCAGTTCTACGGTGTAACTGCCAGTACACTTCAGGGAATTAGCCACTGGCGTGACATGACGGGCGCCGACTACCCCTTCTGCACGGCAGATGA
>Ga0310786_10011476_pt1 | contig 11054 bp, 18 predicted proteins | sample AusTroGonzalo_MG_FD_203881 | JGI IMG/M metagenome (GOLD analysis project Ga0310786, IMG submission 203881) | Bovine rumen microbial communities from tropical cattle in Woodstock, Queensland, Australia - Gonzalo_03 (v2) (version 2) | ecosystem: Host-associated > Mammals > Digestive system >...
CACTACCTCCGCAGGATATTCCAAAAGGGGCTGGCACTTTTCGCAGCCCTGGCAGTCTGCCCGGCCGTCAGCGCCACAACGCTCCCGACCCTGCATTCAACAAACAGGCCACTCACCAACAGAGGCGCTTCTGGTAACCGGACCAACGACTCCGGCGCATTGAACGATGTCAGTGGCAACGGCAACTACTGGTCTTACGCCCCGAACAGCCAGACCAACGCCCGCAACCTGAACTTCAACAGCGGAAACGTCAACCCGTTGAACAACAACAACCGGTCCAACGGCTTCTCCGTCCGCCCCTGCCGAGCATTTGATAAGCGCCTGAACGTATGCCTTTTTTCCGAAATGACCTACACGTATGATCAGCTCTACGACCAGGTCTTCGAGGCCTACCTCAAGGCCCGGGAGCACGAGCGCAGCAAAGACGCCCAGCTTGCCTTCGAGGTCAACCAGGAAGACGAGATCCGAGCGCTGACCGATGAGCTCTGGGAGCGTACCTGGAGCCCTGGGCCGCTCAACTGGTTCGTCCTTCTCGAGCCGTCGATACGAGAGGTCTTCGCCCCTCAGTTCAGAGACCGCGTAGTGAGCCACGTCCTTTTCAACCTCATCGCCCCGGTCTTTGAGCGCTACTTCATCTACGACAGCTTCTCATGCCGGGAGGACAAGGGCACGCTCGTAGGCATTGAACGGTTCGAGCACCACATCCGGAGCATCACCGACAACTACAGATACGAGGCCTACTGCCTCAACCTCGACATCACCGGCTACTTCATGAGCATCGTCCGAGCCCGGCTCTACGAGCGCATCTGGGAGATCCTCAGCAAGTACCGGCGCACCCATCCCCACGACCTTGACTACGGGCTCATCGAGTACCTGACGTCCACCTTCCTGTTCCGCGACCCGCTCGAGGGCTGCGTCTACAAAGGAAACCCCAACCTGCAGAAGCTGGTCCTCCCCGGCAAGAGCCTCAGAGGAAAGCCCGAGGGCGTAGGCATCCCCATCGGGGACGTCCTCAACCAGCTCAACAGCAACATCTATATGGACACCGCGGACCAGTTCGCAAAGCGCCTGCTGCACCTGGCACACTACCTCCGCTACGTCGACGACATCAAGGCGATGCACCGGGACTACAACTACCTGGTCTACTGCCGGGACGAGCTCGGAGAGTTCCTGGACAAAGAGCTCAGCCTCACGCTCCATCCGCGCAAGACCACCATCACCAGCGTCCTCGAGGAGCCCAACTACTTCCTCGGCGCAGCCATCAAGCCCTACCGGCGCTGCGTCCAGAACAAAGCGGCCAGCCGCTACTGCAACTACATCCTCGACATCGAGGAGCTCCTGGCGAAGGGCACGCCGCTGGACCTCGAGCAGGTCATCGCAAGCCTCAACTCACGCCTGGGCTACCTCTACCATTTCAATGAATATAAGATGACAGAGAAGGCCATCCTCCAGGCGCCCCACCTCAGGGAGGTCTTCCAGTTCACGCCTCAATATAACAAAGCAATCATCAAACCCATAAAACCATGAAAAAGTACCAATTCACTGAGGCCCAGAAGACGGCCCCCCTGGCCAACGGCCAAATCCGCTGCTACTACAACGAGGAAATCTCCGAGGAGACCATCACCCACAAGGACGAGGAGACCGGAGAGGAGACTCAGGAGACCCACCCCGTCTACATCTACGACGTCATCGACCTGGACGGTCCCGTCACCAAGGCCGTGCTCGTAGACGCCCTCATCCGCACCCGGTACAGCCAGTCCGACGTTGAGGCCATCATGCGTCACAAGATGGCCAACGCCTCCGGCGCTGCCGCCGAGTTCCGTGACTTCAACGAGTTCGCCGAAGCCATGAAGGTCGAGGCCACCCGCATCCTCAGTTAACCCCTTAAACCACACAGCCATGAAAGACTTTTTCAAGAAAATCCTCGACTGGATCCTCAAGGCCTACGACTGGTTCGTAGGGCTCCTGAACAAGGTCCGCAGAGACCGCCTGTACCACTTCATCGCCGGCCTGCTCATCGCAGTCCCGTGCGCACTCATCTTCCACATTGAGTGGGCTATCGTCCCGGCGTTTTTCGCAGGGTTCGTCAAGGAGTTCATCGACGTCTGGAGGGACGGCAACTTCGACTGGCTCGACCTCCTGGCTACAACAGCTGGCGGCGCCTTCGTCTGGATCTGCCAGCTCATAGGAGGATAGCGACCTATGGACTGGACCACCATCATCACCGCCCTCATTGCAGCGCTCGTTCCTACGGGAGGCCTCCTGGCCATCGTAACGATGACCGAGAAAAAGAGCGCTCTGATGCTTGAGAACGCCAAGCAGCTGGCCGACTCCTACAAGCAGCTGGCCGATGAGTACCAGCAGCGGGAGAAGGAAACGCAGCAGCTGCTCAAGGAGAAGGAGGAGGAGCTACTCAAGCAGATCCGCATGAATTCCGGCCTGCGCCACAGCCTCGATGACGCGCACACCGAATGCGCCGTGGCCAAGCTGATGTACTGTCGCAACAGCAAATGCCCTCAGAGGGACCCGCCCTTCGGTAAGGACGCCGACCTCGTAGTCCAGGAGATGGAACAAAAGACCCAAAAACGATATAATGGAAATGGGATCAATCAGTAAGAACTTCAGCTACTCAGAGTTCGAGGCCAGCGAGACTGCCAAGGCCAAGGGCATCCTCAACGCCATCACGACCGTAGAGGTGAGGGAGAACATCCGGGCGCTTGTCCTGGAGGTCCTCCAGCCTCTGCGGGACGCATGGGGCAAGCCCCTCCACGTCAACAGCGGCTACCGCTGCCCGCAGCTCAACGCAGCCGTCGGAGGCGTCCCGACCAGCCAACACACCGTGGGAGAAGCGGCCGACATCAAGGCCGAGAACCCCATCATGCTGGCCCAGCTCGCCTACGACCTGGCGCTGCCCTTCGACCAGATGATCATCTACCCGACCTTCGTGCACTTCTCCCACCGGAGAGGAGGACCGCAGCGCTGCCGCGTCCTCTATAACAAGAGCTACAAGGGCCGGCACATCACCACTCTGACCCGATAACCAAATGCAGAAGACACTCGCCTATCTTGCCATTGTCCTGGTCTTTGTCCTCGGAGCGCTCGCTGGAGCCTGGCTCCGGGGGCTGAGGCCCGGGCAACCGGCTCAACCCGTCAAGCCCGACACGGTATATGTGGACAGCCTCATCTACGTCGACAATCCGGTGCCCGTTGAGGTCACGCCCAAAGGCTACGAGCTCGTCCCCATCGGGACCCTCGACCGCATCAACAAGCAGGTCCTGGCCCTCGAGGACTCCCTGGAGAAAAAGCCCAGGATCGTAGTCAAGGACAGCCTCATCTACATCGACGTCCCCATGGAGCAGAAGCACTACGGAGACAGCACCTACGACGCCTGGGTAAGCGGCTACCATCCAGCGCTTGACAGCCTGCGCCTACACCAACGCACGGCCATCGTTGAGGTGCCGGTCTATAAAACCGTCAGGAAGCGATGGGGCATCGGAGTACAGGCCGGCGTCACCTACCAATTCGGCCAGGAGCAGGGCCGAGTTTTACCCTACGTTGGCGTCGGCGTCTCGTACAACCTCATCACGTTTTAGGAGGGACACCAAAACGCGAACTTCGTGACCCTTTGTGAGCCTTTATGACACTCAACATCCCAACACTACTGGCCACTTGACCCTTTGTGGGCCCATGTGACCCTTTAAGGCCCTCAGCGTCGAGTCCGCTCACCTCCACGAACACCGCTGTAAATCAGCAAATTAACAGAAAGGGACACCAAATGGACACCAAAACGTCTATTTGGTGCCTTTTTCAAATACCGCCATGGCCTCAGCTTTGGTGGTCTGACTGACCGCTATGTAAGGCTGCATGGACTTGTAGTTCGAGTGCCCGGTCCATTGCATGACGACCGTCGGAGAGATGCCCATGGCCAGGGCATTGCAGATGAACGTGCGCCTGCCACAGTGGGTCGTTATCAGTTCGTACTTAGGCTTCACCTCATCATGGCGCTCCGTGCCCCGGTACCAGGTACGATGCACTGGCGTATCTATGCCGCAGTCTTTGCAGATCTGATGCAGGCATCTGTTCATGACCTGGTTCGTAATGGGAGGGAAGACACGCTCGTCAGGATAGGCCTCGTCAACGTAGCGTCCGATGAGCTCCTGGCTCCACTGGTTCAGCTGGATCTCCACGGCGCCCGCCGTCTTCATCATGGTGATATGGAAGGACTCGGGGCCGACGTCTGGCCAGCGCAGATTGCTGACATCAGAGTATCTCAAGGACGAGAAGCAACAAAAGCAGAAGATGTCCCTCACCTGCCCTCTAAACGGGGAGTCCGGAGTCCAGTCCCACAGGCGCATCAGCTCGTCCCATTCCAGGAAGGTCACCTCCTTCTTTCCGGTTCCCCTCAGCTTCGGATGGAAGGTCCTGTAGGAGGTGTCCTTCAGATAGCCCTGGTCAAAAGCCCAGCCAAGGAACCATCGGAGAAACGAGAGGCCACGCTGCACCGTGGTGTTTTTGTGCCGGCGCTCCTCCCTCAAGTATGTGACAAATGCCGTCAATCCGGTCTCACTAAAATCAGCCCAGGTGAGCTGCGGCTTCCACGCCTGGAGGTGATGACGGAAGACTCTCCACTTGGTGTGCGTCGCATCGCTCCAGGAATTCTTTGTCCCCTGCTCCAGGGTGAACTGGTCAAAGGCCCGAAAAACGTCCATTTCCGGGCTTATCTCCCCTCCGTAGGTCAACCGGGCCTGCACTGCACTCCGGACGTCAGGAACGGACGGGAAAAGGCCCTCCCTGGCAAAATCCGTGAACACCGCATCTACGGCTTCACGGTATCGGAGGATCTCCGCATTGATAGTGGCCGCCGGCACCCTTCGGGCCCCGTGGAAGGAGCCAGGGACGCAGCACTGTATCTGGGCGTTCCATCGCTCCGGGTTAACACGGTAGCCCGTGTTCACTGCGACGATGAACCTGGAGCTGCTCCATTTAATCCTGCACTGAAGCTGAGGCTCCATCTCCCGGTCGTGGTGGTGCAAAGCAAACAATACCCTATATTTAATTGGTGTCATAGGAAATTTATTGGCGTTATGTGGAAACAAATTGGCGTTTTACGTCAATTAAGCGAGCCCAGGAAGAAACAGCAACTCATTTTTGCGAGTTCTGGAAGCCCTCGATGATGCCCAGGAGCCGGTCAATCTGCTCCTGGCTTTTTGCGTTCTGGGCCTGCGCCTCCCGGAGAGCAGCCACCAGGCTCGCGTCCGTGGAGACCGTTTGGTCCCGGCCGTTGTTCACGTTGTTATTGTCTCCGATGACGGAGCCGGCCAGCAGAGGGCCTTCCCCGGTCAACAACCAACTCGGTGATATTTGCCACATCTCATAAAACCGCTGGGCCTGCTTCTTTCCGAAAGGCTTTCGTCCGGACAGCAGACCGCTGACGTATTGCTGTGATACGCCGAGGGTTTGGGCAATTTGCTCCTGTGTTATGCCCTGCTCACGAAAAAATGCAGAGAGCTCAGAAAAATCTTTTTTCATTTAACTATTTCAGTTTTAGCGTTTTACAACTTATTCGGTTTAAATACACCAAAATTAGTTGTAGAAAAATTTGTTTTACAACTAAAAAGGTTGTACCTTAGCCGTCGGAAAGAAAGAAAGTAAGCAAAATTAAACAAAAACTTTAAAAACGCAAAGCCATGAGCAAAACCATCCTCACCACCATCATCGTCAAAAACGACAACTTTGAGACTGTAGGACTTGAGATGAGAACCGACCACATTGTCTACTCCTACGGCGTTTCTTCCTGCAGCCCCTTCTGCTACACCAAGACCATCCATAACGAATACTACGAGCAGTTCTATGAGCTCCTGCAGATCAATTCTGAAATCAGCCTCATCAAGGACTTCGAGCGCCGCTTCTTTGACATCGCCGCCAACACCCTCGGCTGGAAGGCTATCGAGGGCAAGAGCTTCCAGTTTGACAAGGAGCACGCCAACATCGAGAAGCTGGAGGCCCGTCGCTGCGAAATCATTAACAGCATAAAGTAAGGAGGACAGGATATGGCATACACTATCAAAATCACCACGAAGGCCAACACTGAGGCAGGTCCTACCTTCAAGCTCAACCGAGATAAGCGCCTCCAGCTCCATCACGACATTGAGCGTCTCATCAACCAGTACCACATCAAGCACGTCCTGGTCACAAACTTCGGCCCCCAGCTGCTCAATGCCTACGTCAAGCTCAAGGACAACAAAGGCTGGCAGCTGATATGTGACATGAAGCTCGTATAAAAACATAATGGGAGGGGCCGGGTGCCGCTGACGGAAACCAAGCGGAAGCCGCAACTCAATGTCCGGGCTCCTGGGACACCCCCCCCCATTATTTTTGTTTCGTGGCGCAACTGGGAATAGAAATATAGACTCATTAATAACTCGTTAATATCATGGAAAAGACTATCAAACTAACCAAGGAAACCTTCTCTCCTGACAACTTCACCTTCGTGGACCTGGGCCTCCCCTCTGGGCGCCAGTGGGCCTCCGAAAATGCCCCCGGCCATTATGACTTCGACGAGGCCTCCGAGGTCTTCGGAGAGCTGCTCCCCAAAGGTTCCGCCATGGCAGAGCTCATCGAGGAGTGCCAGGTGGAATGGAATCCTACGAAAAAGGGACTCGACATCACGGGCCCCAACGGCAACAGCATCTTCCTCCCTGCCGCCGGCTACGCCAGCACCCGCAACAGCGAGCCCCGGTTCGTAGGCTCCGAAGGCGACTACTGGACCCGAATGGTATATATCCCTAAAGCCGAGTCCTACGCGCCTTACAGCCAGGCCTACGCCCGCCGCCTGATCTTCGGCAGCGGAGGCGTCTACCCGTTGAACTACAGCTACCGGTCCTACGGCTTCTCCGTCCGCCCCTGCCGAGAATTTTAAAACACTTCCATCGCCCATATAAGAGGGCGATGGCTCCGAATAGCGGGGTAGCGCAGAGGGCAGCGCATGAGGCCCATATCCTCAAGGTCGCAGGTTCGAGTCCTGCCCCCGCTCCTAATTAACCAAAATCAATAAGAACGAAATGGAAATCATCAAGCACACCACCGGCCGGAACATCGGCCAGATCAGTGTCCGCAACACCATTGCTACCATGGAGCCCGGCGAAGAATGGCTCACCCACAGGGATGAGGTCAAGCTGAGCTATGCTCAGGTCTGCTGCTCCAAATACGGAGCCGAGACTGGCAAACATTTCCAGGTCTCCTGCCCCAAGGAGTCCAACGGAGTCATCACCATCAAGCGCATCGACTAACCGTCAAAACGTCATACGTCATGAAAAAGGATTATATCTCCGTCAACAAGGTCTTCATGGTCGTCTTCGCCATCGCCGGCACCTGCTGCCTCGTGCTCGCCTTCTGGAAGGGCATGCTCCATCACATGCTCCTCGCCGGCGTCTGCGCCATCATGTACCTCGCCCTCAAGGGTGAGACCAGCCAGCTCGAAAATGAATAATAACTCAGAGAATATGTACTGCATCGCTTGTCACGGACGCGGTCTCGACAATAAAGATTGCACCTGCCGCCGTTGCAAAGGGACCGGCTATGAGCCAGACGTCCTGGAGCCCGGGCACGGTATGGCAGGCTGCATGGCTTTGCATCGATTCTTTCCATATTGGCCTCAGCCCGGGAGGCCTCACGATGTCCAGGTAGTTCAACAGGCAGAACGGTGCACAGCAGAATAGCAGCGAATGGGGTTCGAGTCCCCGCCTGGGCACACCGGCAGCGCCGGCTTTACCAAAACATCTGATCACACGCCAGCGGCACGGCTGCGACGGTCCTGCCGCTTTTTAAACGACAAACGCCAAAACGAGATACGACATGAATGACAACAACTCAACACCCCAATGGGTCTACGGCATGGAAGGCCTTGCAGAGCTCCTGCACGTCTCCATCTCCACCGCCAAGCGCATCAAGCGCAGAGGCTCTCTCAAGAAGGCCATCCACCAGGAGGGCCGGACCATAATCACAAACGCCTCCCTGGCCCTCGAGCTGTTCGGAAGCAACGGAAGACACCAATCTATAAACCTCTAATATCTATGGATCCTATCCAAGTCAACATCAATGTCAGCCTGGAGTTCGGTGAGAAGACCATGACCGTCCTCCAGCAGCTGCTTGCCGCTAAGCCGGCACCGCAGCGCAAGCCCGCCTCCAAGCCTGAGACAAAACCCGCCCCGGCTCCGGAGACCAAGGAAGACCCCAAGCCGCAGCCCGAACCCGAGGAGCCCGCGGCCGGTACCATCCAGCAGGTTCACTCCCCTGAGCCCGAGCCTGCAGCAGCACCTGCTCCTGAAGCCCAGGAGGAGAAGAAAGTCTACGAGGACGAGGAGCTCCGCGAGATTGTTCACGCCGTCCGGTCTGCCAAGCCCGGCAACCCGCAGATCATCCGCAACGAGATCTTCCCTCAGTTCGGCATCAAGACCAGCATCGAGTGCCCGATGGAGCGTCGTGCAGAACTTGTGGCCAGGTTAAAAGAATTAGCAGCATAACACCATGCCCACGACTCATGCAATCCTCGCTCCGTCGGCCTCCAAGCGTTGGATGACCTGCACGCCTTCAGCACGCCTGGAGGCGCAGGTCCCCAACAAGGACACCGCCTACACCCGGGAGGGCACCATCGCTCACTCCATGGCAGAGGCCCTTCTTTTGACCGCCAGGGACGCTCAGTGGCCCACCTGGATGGACAACTACCCCGAGCGCTTCAAGACCGCCTACGACGCCGCTAAGGCGCCCGGCAAGAAGACCAAGATCGCCGGCTACGGAGAAGACCTCCGCAAGGCTGTCGATGAGGCTCTCTCCGAAGGACTCGACCCGTGGGAGATGATGGATACCGTCTCCAACTACTACTGCAAGTTCGTCTACGAGGACTACCTCCTGGCACTCGCTGAGGACCCGGAAGCAGCGCTGCTCATCGAGCAGAAGCTCAAGCTCACCGAGTTCATCCCCGAGGGCTTCGGAAGCTCTGACGCCGTACTCATCTGGGGAGGCACGCTGGCCGTCTATGACCTCAAGTACGGCAAGGGCGTCAAGGTCAGTGCCAAGCACAACCCTCAGATGCTCTGCTACGCCCTGGGCGCTTGGTGTGGCCCCGGTGAGATGTACGACATCGACAACGTCCAGATGACCATCATCCAGCCCCGTCTCCAGTGGGTCTCCACTGACAGCGTAACGGTGACCAAGATGCTCCGCTGGGCAAAGGAGGAGCTGCGTCCTGCAGCCATCATCGCCTACCAGGGTGGTGGTGAGTTCGTACCCGGTGACCACTGCCGCTTCTGCAACGTCGCACCCCGGTGCAAGGCCCTGGCCGCTAAGGCCTCGCAGCTCAATGCCGACCGTGGAGACACCGCTCTGATGACCAATGAGGAGGTCGCTGAGGCCCTCCGTCACCTGCCGCAGCTCAAGAGCTGGTTGGCCGGTCTGGAAGCCTACGCCCTGGAGAAGGCCATGGAGGGCCAGTCGTTCCCGGGCTTCAAGGTGGTCGAGGGCCGCTCCCTCCGTCAGATCTCCGACCAGGAGGCCGCCATGAAGGCTCTCCGTGACAACGGCTTCGACGAGGCCAGCTACTGTAGGCCCAAGGAGCTCAAGACCATCAGCGACCTCGAGAAGCTGCTCAAAAAGGATGGCTTCCAGGCGCTCCTCGGTCAATACGTCATCAAGCCTCAGGGCAAGCCGACGCTCGTAACTGAAGACGACCCCCGTCCTGCCATGAACAGCGCATCCAGCGCCCAGGAGGACTTCAAGGACGTCGTCAACACTTAGCAACATTCGGTAAGGCCGGAAGAAAGTTTCTTCCTACTTTCAGACTGATAGTCAACTGATTACAAAGTCAAAAAGAAACTTTCGGTACAACCTTCGGTACAACTTTCAGGTAAAAAGTCCTAATGTTATGATACGAGTCCAAGACTGCAGAAACTGCGACTGCGAATTCCTCGATAGGAAGCCTGGGCGCTTCAACGTCCCGAACAAAGGCCCCTACTTCTGCGACGCAGATCCAACCAAGGAGCTCGTCAAGCTCCTACCTAAATGCCCTAAGGGCAAGGTCCAAAACATTGACTATTAACAACCCATTTTGTTTAACTCTCAAAACGTCAAAACGATGAACGAGAACACATCCCTGACCACTAAGGTCACCGTCGGCGAGGTCCGACTCAGTTACTGCCACCTGTTCAAGCCCGAGGCCATTGCCGACGGCGGCGAGCCCAAGTACAGCGTGAGCGTCATCATCCCCAAGTCCAACACTAAGCTCATCGGCCAGGTCAAGCAGGCCATCAGCGCAGCTCTCCAGATGGGCGTCTCCTCCAAGTTCGGAGGGAAGCTCCCCAGCAACTGGAAGAACCCCCTGAGGGACGGCGACCTGGAGAAGGCCGACGACGAGTCCTATGCTGGCTGCTACTTCATCAGCGCCAGCTCCAAGACCAAGCCCGGCGTGGTGAAGCGCATGAAGGTCAACGGCCAGAACACCCTGGTGGAGGTCACCAACGAGGAGGACATCTACAGCGGCTGCTACGGCTTCGTCTCCATCAACTTCTTCCCCTTCTCCAACGCTGGCAACAAGGGCGTAGGAGCTGGTCTGAACAACGTGCTGAAGACCAGGGAGGGAGACTACCTCGGAGGACGCTCCAGCGCCCAGACCGACTTCGGCGGCGTCAACCTCGACGCCTACGATGACGACGAGGAGGACATGCCCGAATAGACTCCAGAGGCGCACGGAGCGGGGGAAGAAGGTTCGACATTATTAGGATGGTTAGTTTCATTTTCCGTATTTCACAAGCCTGCTCCGTCCGCCGTTTCTTAGTCCAGCGCCGGCTGACCCTGACGCTGGGCTCCAAACTCAAAAACGCATTTATATGAAGACCAACACCAAAGGCTCCAAGGTCAAGTTCCTCCAGGACGGCAAGCTCAAGAGAGGGACTGTCACCGACACCGTTTCCACATTATGGGGGGGGGGTCTATTTTGACCGTTAAGGTAGGAAAAGCAGAAATCACTCTGGACGAGAAGAACATCCTCAAATGAAAGACCT
>Ga0310786_10011477_pt1 | contig 11052 bp, 7 predicted proteins | sample AusTroGonzalo_MG_FD_203881 | JGI IMG/M metagenome (GOLD analysis project Ga0310786, IMG submission 203881) | Bovine rumen microbial communities from tropical cattle in Woodstock, Queensland, Australia - Gonzalo_03 (v2) (version 2) | ecosystem: Host-associated > Mammals > Digestive system >...
ATCCGCTCCATACGCGCATACATCCGCGACGCAGCGAACGACGGTGGTAGCGGCCGTCTTCGGCTTTGACATAACGACTGTAACGCGGGTTGGTCGGCATCAGCGGATGACCGTCACGGTAGTCGTAAAGTTGTGCGGTCTTGAGCGTCAACCGATCAGCGCCCAATGTCTTGTATTGCTGCTTCAGCGCCGTCCACTCGTGCTCGTTGGTGCGCAGCCGCAGACATTGCAGTTCGATCGTGATCCGACTGTGCAAACGCTCCTTGGCTTCACGAAGCCAGCGCAGCGCAGCCTTGCATTTCTCCAGGCTTCCTCCTACCCTATAGGCATTGTATGAGGCGTCCGTCAAGCCGTCCATCGAGACGATGATACGGTCGAGTCCGGCACGGACAAGAGCCTCCGCCATCTCGGGTGTCATCGCCATGGCGTTGGTGCTCACAATCGTATAGAGCCCCGCCTCATGCGCCTCTGCGATCATGAGCGGCAGGTCTTTATTCAATAGCGGTTCGCCCTGAAAATAGAATTGGATGGTGAAAGCCGTAGTGCGCACTTCGCTCAGCACGCGTTGCCATACTTCGCGACGCATGAACCGCTGTACATTGTCCTTTGTCCCTTTGTACATTCCCACCGGGCACTCCGGACAGCGGAGTTGGCATACCGATGCGGGTTCGACACTGACAAAGAGTGGCGAATGCGAACTATGCACCGAACCGAACAGGCTCAGTGCATAGTTCCAATAACAACGCAGGGCGTTAGTGAAGCGCGATCTTGTTAACACGACGCTCATGACGACCGCCTTCAAAATCGGTAGCGAAGAATGTACGAACGATGGCCAAAGCTTTCTCCTCGGAGATGAAGTTAGCCGGCATACCTAATACATTCGCATTATTATGCTGACGTGCCAGTTCTGCCAAAGGTGTATCCCAGCACAATGCAGCACGGATGCCTTGATGTTTGTTAGCGGAGATGCATATACCGTTTCCTGTCGAGCAGATGACGATGCCGAAGTCGTACTCACCCTTCTCTACAGCCTCGGCACAGGGGTGTGCAAAGTCGGGATAGTCACAACTATCGGTGTTGTAGCAACCAAAATCATGGGTCTTGGCACCCTGCTGTTCCAACCATGCCACCACTTTCTGCTTGAGGTTAAAACCCGCATGGTCGCTGGCCAAGGCAATTTTCATTTCACTGAGATTTTTCATACTGCGTATATAGAATTAAAGTGAGACAATCAGAAGAGTGTGGCCAAGTTGCCGAACATCAGTTTGCAAGCGATGGCGAGTACGATAATGCCGAAGAACTTACGGATGATATAGAGCGCCGTCTGGCCCAGATAACGGGTCAACCAGTGGGTACCCACCAGGACCAGATATAGCACGACGATGCAGAGTATCAAGGAGACACAGAGGCTCGCGATGCTATACTCGGCCGTGATAGCCAGCAGGGCGGTGAAGGCACCCGGACCGGCGTACATCGGGAAAGCCAGCGGCACGATAGAACCCTCTCCCTCCAGATTGGAGTTCTGGAAGATCGTGATGTCGAGTATCATCTCCAGCGCCATCAGGAAGATGACGAAACCACCGGCGATGGCAAAAAACTCAATCTGCACACCGAAGAGCTTGAGTATCCACTCGCCCAGGAAGAGGAAGGCCATCAGGATAATCAGGCTGGCCAGACATACGCGCCACGCACTGATCTTCGTTCCCTTCTCCTCCATCGAGATAGTGACGGGAATGTTACCGAAGGGGTCGATGATAGCGATCAAAAAGATGAACGAAGATAAAACCTGCCAAATATCAACAGCACCAAAAAAATTCTGTAGTGTTCCCATTGTATTTTCTAAATTAGCGCACAAAAATAGTAAAAAATTTGCATATATGCAAGATTTTTAGTAATTTTGCGGCGATTTTTTAAGAAATAAACTATAATTCATAAATTTGAAATCATAAATTATTTGTATGATTAACAGTCAAGACATCAAAAACGGCGTATGCATTCGCATGGACGGCCGTTTGTATTTCGTTATTGAGTTTCTTCATGTAAAGCCGGGTAAGGGTAACACCATCATGCGTGTTAAGTTCAAAGACGTAGTGGACGGTCGCGTATTGGAGCGCCGCTTCAACATCGGTGAGAAACTCGAGGATGTACGCGTAGAGCGTCGTCCCTACCAATTCCTCTACAAAGAGGGTGAGGACTATATCTTCATGAACAACGAGACCTTCGACCAAGCTCCTATCGCTCATGACCTGATCACGGGTGTGGACTTCCTCAAAGAAGGTATGACCGTTGAGGTTGTTTCTGATGCTTCTACGGATACCGTGCTCTTTGCCGAACTGCCTACCAAGGTGGAGCTGCAAGTGACCTATACTGAGCCCGGTCTGAAGGGCGACACCGCCACCAACACCTTGAAGCCGGCCACGGTAGAGACAGGAGCTGAGGTACGCGTACCGCTGTTCATCAACGAGGGTGAGATCATCCGCATCGACACCCGTGACGGCAGCTATTGCGAGCGCGTTCGCTAATACGAAAGAAAATCCAATGATAGCCGTGCTACCTGGTACGGCTATCATTGTGTTTGAGCAAAATCCCAACAAATAGGGATTGCGCAGGTCGGCAAAAAGCAGTATTTTTGCAGCGTGATTAAGATAGCAGTCATAGGATTACCCCGGAGTGGTAAGAGTTCTCTCTGTAAGGCCTTGCAGAATGTGGCCGACAGAGAGTATCGTGACGTGCAATTCGTAGAGGTGCACAACCCCGATCATGTGCACGGACACGTTTATGACGTCGTGTTGCAGGTGGTTGATTCCACCCGTCTCGAGGACTCACTGATGCTCACACCGCATATCATCGACGAGGAGCAGAAGATCGTGCTGGCTATCGGTCGCTACGACCTGCTGCTGAAGACCGACCACTCGCTCAATATTCCTAAGCTGGAGCAACTCATCGGTGTACCTACCTGCCGCGTGTCGGTGCGTCTCAACTACGGTCTGCCTAACTGTCTGTCTATCCTCGAAGAGGTAGCCGAACGGCCGGTGTCGAAGGCACACCCTATCTACCACCTGCGCGACCTGGACGATACGGATGCGTATCGTGCGTATGTGCATGGTATTCTGACCGAGACGCTCACGCATGCCAAAGACGATAAGCACCAGACGCGGTTGGAGCGCATCGACAAGGTGCTGACCAACCCGTGGCTGGGTTTCCCCATCATGATGGCGCTGCTCTATTTCGTCTTCTGGTGCACCTTCACGCTCGGTGCATATCCGCAGGCGTGGATCGCAGGCGGTATAGAGGGGCTGGTAGAATGGCTCAACGGGCTCTGGACCGATGGCGGTTGGCTGCGCGGACTGCTGATAGACGGTGTGCTACAGGGTGTGGGCGCCGTACTCTCCTTCCTGCCGAACATCATCATCCTCTTCTTCTTTATCTCCCTGATGGAGGACTCGGGCTACATGGCCCGCGAGGCGTATATCATGGATACTATCATGCACCGCGTGGGTCTGCACGGCCGCAGTTTTGTACCGATGCTGATGGGCTTCGGTTGCAACGTGCCGGCTATCATGGCGGCGCGTGACATACAGAACCCCAAAGACCGCACGCTGACGATGCTGATGGTACCCTTTATGTCCTGTTCGGCGCGTCTGCCGGTGTACATGCTGTTTGTGGACACGTTCTTCGCCCGCCATAAGGCGTTGGTGATGATCTCGCTCTATGCCATCGGCATCGGGCTGTCCATCCTCTTTGCGCTCATCATGAAGCGCACACGCTGGTTCCGTCAGGACGACGATGATACAGTCAACGAGTTGCCGGTGTTCCGTGTGCCGCGTGCCCGCAACACGGCTGCGCATATATGGGAACGTGTGGCCGACTATCTACAGAAGATTTGTACAGTCATCCTCTGGGCCAGCATCATCATCTGGGCGCTGGAGTATTTCCCCGGTCAGGACCTGAACGATCTGGAGAACTCCTATCTGGCCATGATAGGCCGTGGCGTAGCGCCGCTGATGGCGCCGCTGGGATTCGACTGGAAGATGTCGGTCTGCCTGCTGACAGGTCTGCCGGCCAAGGAAGCCATCGTCTCGACGCTGGCCATCCTCTATGGAGGTGACATCGCTGCTGCCGGCTTTACGCCGCTGACAGCCTTCTCTTTCCTCATATTCGTACTACTCTATTTCCCCTGCGTAGCCACCATCGCTACGCTGCATCGCGAGGCGGGCCGCCGCTGGGCGATCTTTACCGTCGTGCACAGCTTGCTGCTGGCATGGCTCATGGCATTCGCCATCTACCAGATAGGAATGCTGCTTTCGTAAACATAAGTTCGGGGTGCCACGGCTGAGATTATACCCGTAGAACTTGAACAGATAATGCTGTTAAAGGAAATGAAAAATCCAAGATTTATTACTCTTTTCGGCGCATGCGTGCTGGCTATGTCAGCCCTTGCGCAGACGACAGAAGACACGCTGACGGTGCTGATGCACCAGCTGGAGGACATCGAGGTAAGCGCAATGCGCGTACAACAGACCACACTCTCCACAGCGGTAGTGAAGAACGACGAGCTGAACCGTGACAACACGGGGCAGAACCTGCCATACCTGCTGGCCACCACACCGGGTATGCAGGTGACGAGTGACGACGGTCTGGGCGTGGGTTATACCTATTTCCGCGTGCGCGGCACCGACCATACGCGTATCAACATGACTGTCAACGAGGTGCCGCTCAACGACCAGGAGAGCCAGACCGTCTTCTGGGTCAACATGACCGACATGAGTTCGTCTATCTCGCAGGTGGACGTGCAGCGCGGCGTAGGCACCAGCACCAGTGGTTCGGCCTTCGGCGCGAGCCTGAACATGCAGACCAACATGCTGGACAGCATCAGCCGTCTGACGCTTGCGTTCAACGGAGGTATGTACAACACCTTCCGCGCCATGGTCAATGCGCATGCCTCCATCAGCAACCGATGGATGATGAACGCACGCTTCACCAAGGTCAACTCTGACGGCTTCGTCTATCGCACCGGTAGCGACCTGTACAGCTATTACGGCGACATCGGTTGGTACGGCAAGAAGACACAGGTCATCGCTCGTGCTTTCGGTGGCGCAGAGAAGACCGGCATGGGATGGGAAGGTGTGTCCTACGACGTCGCCTACGGACTGAACGGGGCAGACCGGCGCTACAACCCTGCCGGCGAATATACGGTCAAGGCCGGCGACGGCAGCGACTCGACGGTCTATTATCCCAACCAGACGGACAACTACGCGCAGCAACATGCCCAACTGACCATCAACCATCGCTTCACGCCCCGCTGGAGTCTCACCGCCACCTTCCATTACACCCATGGCAGCGGATACTACGAGCAGTATAAGAAGAAGAAATACAGCTACTGGGGCCTGCCCGACAGCGGCAAAAGTTATGGCATGTACCAGAAATGGCTCAGCAACCATTTCGCGGGTTTTATGATATCCGCTAAGTATATCTCCGAACCGGTGGATCTGCAGGTGGGTGCGGCCGCCAGCAATTATCTTGGCCGTCACTGGGGACAACTGGAGTATCTGGCCACGCCGGCTGCCACTACCCTACCCATCCACTACGAGTACTACCGCAACCGTGCCAACAAGATCGACGCCAACGCCTACGCCAAGGTCAACTGGCGTATCATCCACCGCACACGCGAACAACTGGCCCTCTATGCCGATATGCAGTACCGCTTTGTTCGCTACACCCTCAGCGGTATCAACGACGAGACCATGACCGACCTGCCGCTCACGCGCGACTTCCATTTCTTCAACCCCAAGGCCGGACTGACCTACCAGAACCACAATCACCTGCTCTCCGCCTCGTTCGCCATCGCCAATCGAGACCCGAGCCGTAGCAACTATACCGACAACTTGGCCTACGATCCCGCCACCGGCACCTACACCGGACGCATGCCGCAGGCAGAGACGCTCTACGACTATGAGCTGGGCTACCAGTACATGCACACACGATTTAACATCGGTATCAACCTCTATTTCATGGACTACGACAACCAACTCGTGCTGACCGGCGAATACAACGACGTAGGCAAATACCTGACCACGAATGTCAAGGACTCCTATCGTATGGGAGCCGAGTTGACGGCCGGTGTGAAGATCACCGATTGGTTCCGCTGGGAGGGAAACCTGGTCGTAAGCCGCAATAAGATACAGCACTACAAGCAGTATATCGACCTCTACGACGATGCCGACAACTGGACCTGGATGGGTCAGGACAGCATAGAGGGTGAGGTGACCATCGCTTTCTCGCCCACGGTGACCGCGATGAGCCTTTTCACGTTCGACTACAAGGGTTTTGTCGGCACTATCCAGACCAATGTCACGAGCCGTCAGTATCTGGACAACACCATGGATACGAACGCGATGCTCAAGGCCTTCACTACCACGAATATCCACCTCGAGTACAACCTGCCGATGAAGCAATGGTTGGGCAAGCGACGCAGTGTTCCGGATGTGCGGCTGCTCTGCCAACTCAACAACCTCTTCAACGCCAAGTTCGCCAGCAACGGAGGTGCCGAAGCCAGTCGATTTGCTGACGGTAGCCGTTGTGCATGGTATTACGCCCAGGCCGGCATCAACGTCCACGCCGGCTTCGTAGTGGAATGGTAAGAGAAAAAGCGGCCTTTCGGTCGCTTTTTCCTTGGCTGTCAGCATTCAGCCTTCAGCTTTCAGCATTCAGAATTCCGATGGCTGACGGCGAAAAGCCCGCTTGTCTGACTTAGGATTGATGATGATTCCCAGCATGGTGTACAAATATGTCGCAAGGGTACAACATTTTTTGCACATATGCAAGAGTTAGGCGGATTATGTCGTCCTGAAGGTTCTTTTTGCCACGAACGCAAAGGGATAAACCGCCTATGCGGATGGGGATAGACGGGTGTGAAGGTGACTTCTTCGGCCGGTTGCTCGGTGGTTTGGACGGCCGGTTGGGAAGCAGCGCGGAGTTCGCGATAGACAGCGACGTAGGTGTATTGGTAGAAGCGGGAATAGCGCTTCATGCCTTGTTCGGGTGATTCTCCGCACAGGAAAACACGGAAGTAATGGCGGAAGAAACGGATACGCCATTCGAGTGCGACCAGGGAATAGTCGTGCTCGAGGGTATGTGTGATTCTCTGGGCTGTCTTGATCAGTTCGCGGTTGGCGATGCAGGCAGCAGACCATGTCTTAGGAAAATGGTAGGTATAGAGCTGGAGCAGCTGTCCTCCGCTACGCGGAACACGTCGTGCAACGATGTGTTTGCGGTAGCGACGGCCTTCTTTGACGGTGTTCATGGCCCCCCAGAACGCATCGATGCCTATGGCCGGCACCAAGTAGCGCACTCCCCTGGCGTGGGAAGCGGCTATGCGTGCATGCGGAGCGCAGCGAGAGGCGATGCGTTGCAAACGGCAAATGATGCGTGTTTTCAGGTGTTGAGCCATGACGTGTAAATAGTTGTATATGTGTTAGTTACAAGTTGACTTGGAGAAGCATGGTCTAGGATGCGCAGTTTGGGGTCTGGTTCCGCTCAGTAGGCGATCAGCAGGAGCGCCGGTGATGTGCGGTTGGGATGGTTAAAATCCGCTGCAAAGTTACTACAATTTTTTGAGATATACAAGTTTTTGAGTTATAAAATCCGAAATTACACCAAAAGTAACGCGAATCAGGTGGTTATTGCCACCCAATTCGCGCTAAATGTGCTATTATTGTACTATCTGTCCGGTGACAGAGTATGTCTTTCCGTCGCGACGGATGAACAGCTGACCGTTCATAAGAACTACGCCATTCTGGCATTGTTCCTCATCAGTTTGCTCAATACCTGTCGGTGCCTGTGCTTCGGGGTTGGACGGAATGATGGGCGGTGTCGGAATAACCTCCAGACCGTCGCCTTGCAACTCGCCTTGGTAGCCCGTAGTCGCGAAGTCGCCGATATACACATGTAGCGGTGTACCGTTAGCGTCCAGCGTAGAGAGGACGTAGTTATACCGCGAAGCGGCATCGAGACCGGTGACTTTGAAGGAGAGGGTATATGACTGACTATCGTCAGCATTTGAGATTTGAGATTTCATATTGGACATTTTTCTGCCCGGCGCGGAGAAGGAGATTCCTAACAGCTGTCCTCTGTTGCCTAACGTCAGCTTGCAGAACACCGCGCCGTCTTTGTATATATCTATCTGATAACTGTGTGCCGCGCTGTCCGTCGGCCAGGTGAATGTGGCGGTCGTCTCTCCGGCATCAACAGTTACGGTACGTTGGATCATCGCCGAGTCCGGTACATCCGCCATGCGGAAACGTCCCCAATACGCATGTTCGCGGTATAGCTTGCGGCTATCCGGAAGTACAGAAAGCCAAGCGCTATCCGGGATGTCAGCGAGTGTTCCTTCTGATACCATCGGCGGCACAGCTGCCCAAACAGTGATTTTCTTAATGGCGCTATCTCCTTTGAAGGCATTGTCGGCAATAAGTGTGACATTCTTACCGATTGACAGATATTCGAGCGAAGACCAATTCTCAAAAGCATTGCTACTGATAGCTACCACTTTGTCGGGGATAACGAGTGTGTCTTGAAGCCCGATGCCCGAGAAAGCACTTCCGCCGATCATCGTCAGTTCTGAAGGTAACACGATTGAATCCAATGCGGGGCAGTTCACGAAGGCACTCTCGCCGATAGTCGTCACGCCTCCTGGAATGTGAATTCGCGTCAGGCTCTTACAGCCGTAGAATGTAGAGCCATATATTTCGCTGATACTTTCCGGCAATTCCAATGACGTCAACGCAGCGCAATTATAGAAAGCTGCCTTGCCAATCGATTGCACGTTTTCGGGAATGTTGACATATTGGAGCTTCTTACATCCGTTAAACGCATTCTGCCCGATGGATTCGATGCTTTCCGGCAGGATAATGGTGTCTATTGTCGTCTGGTCGCGGAATAAACCGGCAGGAATAACTTCCACTTCCGAACCTACGATAATCTCGTCAAAGGTATCATTGTAATTATGCAACGCTCCCAAACCGCTTCCTTCAGGACGGCGGGCATTCCATACGACCACTTTGACGTTCGTCTTGCAATCAAAGATTGCATCCATGGAACGGAACGTAGCCGGAAAAACCAATGTGTCCTGCAAAGGAATCGTACCCGCTGCAGTAACATTGGTGGGATGATTCGCGTAGAAAGCCCAACTGCCAATTGTCTCCAGACAATCCGACCATTTGAGCGATGTCAAAGCATAGCAATTGCCGAAACAGTTCTTTCCGATATGTTTTATACCGCGCCCCAAATCACAAGAAACCAATTGCTTGCAATCATCAAAAGCACCGTCATTTACATCAGTAACACTGTTCGGTAGCACGATAGAGGTAATGCCGCTATTGTAGAATGCGTTGTTTTCAACAACGGAGATGCCTTCCGGCATGGTGACAGATGTCAGGTTGGTAGCATTGGCAAACGCCCAGTACCCGATTGAAGTCACTCCGGGTTCTATCACCACCGACTGAAAAGCAGAGTTGAGCTTTTGACCTTGCCAGTGAAGAGAATCGGAAAAGTGACCGTCATGGTACATCTCACCCGTCCCGGAGATAGTGAGCACCTTGGTCTCGCTGTCCAGCGTCCAGCTCACATTCTCACCGCACACGCCGTTATACACCGTCGCGTAGGCACTGCTTGCCACCATCGTCAGGCAAACAAGAATAATTGATACTTTCGTCTTCATGATCGTATATTATTTCAGTTGATTTCCTTGAATACTATATTCTGCGTCATTACGACGGATGACAATTTGTCCGTTGCGCAACACCTTTATGCATTGTACATCTTCACTTTGTACATCATCTATGTCGGTCGGCGTGTTTGCACCGAGCGTAGCAAAGGATCCGGAGGCGTAGAAGAGTTCCGTATTATTGGCATCGGAAGCGGTCATCGTGAACCAATAATCGGTGCCCTCACTCAAACCGTTGTAACGGAATGAGAAGGTACCGGTGGTATTCTTCGCACGACGTACAGGTGCGTGCTTGGAGAAGTCGATCTCAACGAGCTGTCCCATGGAGTTGAACGTCAGCGTACAAATCTTCTCCGTACGCTCCTCATTCGCCCAGATGATGAGCGTGTAGTAACTGGCACCTTCCACGGCCGGCCATGTGAACTGCACGCTGTGGTCGTCGGGTTGCGTCTCTACTTCCGGCTCTTTTTCCGGCAGCTCCAGAAGTGTGCTGTCCACTTGGATGTTAAAGCCGTTCCAGATGCTATTGGCACGATAGACCTCCGCAAGCGAGTCACAAGGTACTAAAAGCACCGTTTGTGCTTGGTTAAGAAGATTGAACGAATTACTTTGTGCCGCTGGAACAGACATCATCGGAGCCACAATGGTATCAAGCAGCGGTGTGTCTTCGTTCCCCAAGTAATAGCCGCCGAACAACTCGTTCTCAATTTGACTCAATCCTTTCGGCAATACCAGTTTACGAAGATTCACCGCTCTGAGCGAAGAGGAGCGCAAGGTGTTTACTTCTTCCGGTAGCACGAACACCTCTCCGTCATGCTTGCACGGATAGAGTGCCAAAGCTGCCGTGTCTGCCGAATAGAGCACACCGTCTATCGCACGGAAGTGCGCGTTGGCTTTCGGCATCCGGATGTACCATAGTGCGGGACATTTATGGAAAGCATAAGCGCCTATCTCTCTGAGACTGTCGCCTATCTCAATGATTTCCAGATTATTGCAGATTCGGAATTGTCCTTTACCGATCATGGGACTGTTGATGATTGCTTTCTTGAGCTTCGGACTATCAGCAAATACCTGTTCCCCCATCTGTTTTAGCGAGGAAGGTATCGTTACCTGCTCCATGGAATAAGAGCGGTAGAATGCCTCGTCGCCTATTTCTTCCACCGTTTCAGGTATGACATAATGTCTGTTGCTGTCATACTTTCCAAGGCTGTTGGCCTCGAAAGCGTATTCGCCGATAGAGCGCACGTTGGTCATGGTCAGATCAACTGCGGAAACAGAGAAAGCACTAGCAGCAACATGCACGACACTTTCCGGCAAAGTGTAAGCGG
>Ga0310786_10011479_pt1 | contig 11052 bp, 8 predicted proteins | sample AusTroGonzalo_MG_FD_203881 | JGI IMG/M metagenome (GOLD analysis project Ga0310786, IMG submission 203881) | Bovine rumen microbial communities from tropical cattle in Woodstock, Queensland, Australia - Gonzalo_03 (v2) (version 2) | ecosystem: Host-associated > Mammals > Digestive system >...
TCAGTTATTGATGACTACAGAAGTCAAACCATATTTCATAGACATAGATGATTATAATTATGCCATGAATAGAGCATTAGGACACGGTATTATTTTAGAGGAAGGAGACAGATCAAATGTCAAATAAAATAGTAATGATATTGGTTGGAATGGCCGCATCAGCTGTAGGATTTGGTATCGGTTGGTGGTGGGGTCGTGAGAGATTATGTGAGGATCTTTTGTCGGTTACAGACGATGAGGAAGAGGAATTAGAGGATTTCTTCGAGGATGAGGACGAGGATCCGGATTATCTCGGTGAGAGAGCTGTTAGGTTGCAGGAAGCACGCAAAGAACTCCAGGAGAAAGCGCAGTATCATAAGTACGTTATACCTGCAGAAGATATGAACGATAAGACGAAGACTATCATTGAGGATCCCAGACCGGTGATAATTGACGTAGAGACATATGAGGATGAGATGGAGCAGGATGGCTGGGATAAAGTGGAGTATACGTACTTCGCTAAACGTACTGAGAATTGTCCGTTCGGTATCCTTGTTGATGAGTATGCCGGTTTGAGGGTTAACGATCCGTCATATGATATTGGTAATGAAGCGATCGATATCTTGCGCGCTGTACCCGAGGGTGAGGAAGCGAACGTGTACGTACGTAACCCGATCCTTGGTTGTGATATTCTTGTACGTGTGTCTTGGGCAGATCTCTCAGACGAAGAGCGCGAGATGTATGAGGATGTCGGCGACCTCAATGAAGAAGGCGGGGTGAAGGGATAATGGCGAAGGTTATCAAAGTGAAAGATAGCTACTTCAATTATCTAATGTCTTTGATATCCAGCGATGAAGTAAACGCGGCACAGGAGTATTATAATCTGTGCCTTTTATTTTTTGAGACACCGTTTACTGTATTGAATCCTATGGATGAGAATAGAGTTCAGAAAGCGGAAGAAATGCGTGATATTTGGCTTGATAATATAAAAGTCAAAGACGAGAGATTAAAACTGGAGTATGCTAACGATTTAGCAGTATCGCCTACGTCTTTCTTAGAAGTGTTGGTGGCAATGTGTGTTAATGCTGAAGATCAAATATTGTCAGCACCAAACACAGCTTCTACATTATTCTGGGATCTTGTCGATAATCTTGTAGAGTACGGTACGTTTGGAACAGCATATCATAAAGCAAGTGATATTCTTACGGACGAAAAATGGTGTGCATTTACTGAAAGTACTATGAAGGCTTCTATAAAGAAAGTCTTAACAAGAACGTACCACGAAGATGGTAAAGGCGGTTTATTCCCTATGAAAAAGCCCCATAAGAACCAAAGGAAATTAGATATGTGGGCTTGTTGCACATCATATATATCAGAGAAATACTTTGGATATTAACACTAACAATAAAGGAGATTCAATATGGATTTTTACAAGATAGAGGCCATAAGAAATGGTCACGGCCGTATTGAAATCGGTCCTTCGTTACGCATACTTAAGTCCAAAGATCTGATGATAAAAGGTGGTAAATTCTACGCATTCTGGGATGAAGCTAATAGTATATGGTCTACAGATATGTACAGACTATATGAGTGTATAGACAGTGATATTAGTAAATTCCTTGAGGAGAAACCAGAGTTTCAACATGAGAAAATAAACTACATGAGAACATATAAGTCTCAAGCTGCAAAAGAGTTTGAGCAGTATGTACGTTTGCTTCCCGATAATTGGCATAGTCTTGATGATACGGTTACGTTCTTATCTGAAAAGATAGGGCGCGAGGATTACAAGTCTAGACGACTGCCATATGATCCAGCACCTGGTGATATCTCCGCATATGAGGAATTAATTAATACGTTATACTTCCCAGAGGAAAGGGAGAAAATAGAATGGGCAATAGGCAGTATTCTGCGTGGTGAGTCAAAAGATATACAGAAGTTCATGGTGCTATATGGTAACGCAGGAACGGGCAAGTCTACAGTTATGAATATGATAGACAGTATGTTCCCTGGTTATGTTACCACATTTGACTCAAAGGCATTAGGGTCTGGTAATAGCGCATTCTCGTTGGAACCATTTGAGAACAATCCTTTAGTTGGTATACAACATGATGGCGACTTATCTCGTATAGAGGATAACACAAAAATAAACTCTGTTGTGTCACACGAAATGATAAATATAAATGTGAAGTTCAAGAATATATATGCTTCACGTTTGAACTGTTTCTTGTTCGTTGGTACAAACAAACCTGTTAAGATCACAGATGCAAAGTCTGGTATTATTAGACGATTGATTGATGTGCATCCAACAGGTGAAACAGTAGAACAAAGACGTTATGAAGAACTGTGTGATATTATAGCATTTGAAACTAGCGCTATAGCATATCATTGCATGCAGGTGTATGATACATTAGGAAGAAGGTATTATAGTGGTTATAGACCTTTGGATATGATGTATAAAACTGACCCGTTTTTTAACTTTGTAGATGCTTATTATTTAACGTTCAAGAATCAGAATAACACAACGTTGAAGCAGGCATATGCATTGTATAAAGAGTGGGTTGACAATGGCGGTAGTGATTTTAAGATGACTACATATAAGTTCAGAGAAGCGTTGAAGGACTACTTCAATACATACACAAACAGAGCTAAAGATGCTGCTGGTAATGATATTCAGGATTTCTATCAGGATTTTAAAGTGGATTTATTTAAGGATCGTGTTAGAGTGATCGAACGTCATGCAGTAGACAAAATAAAGTTATCTGTAATGCCATCATTATTGGATGATGTTCTCAGTAATATGAAGGCCCAATATGCTACACGTGATGGTAAACCACAAAGTGCTTGGGAGAATGTACGTACAAGATTGTGCGATATAGATACAACACAATTGCACTACGTATTAATGCCCGAGAATTATATTGTCATCGACTTCGATCTTAAGGACGACGAAGGAAAGAAAAGTACTAAACTTAACTTGGAAGCCGCAGCAAAGTTCCCACCGACATACACCGAGTTAAGTAGAAGCGGAGGAGTTCACCTTCATTATATTTATGATGGTGACATTGATATGCTTGGGAATATATATGCAGAGAATATCGAAATAAAGAAGTTTAAAGGTAATGCTTCTTTACGTAGAAAATTGAGTAAATGCAATGATATTCCTATAGCACACATAAGAGATGGACTACCACTGAGAGGAGAAAAAATGGTAGATTTCAAAGGTATAGCTGACGAGAAACATTTGCGTAATATTATAGCAAAGAATCTTGCCAAGCAGATCTCACCCAATACCAAGCCATCTATTGATTATATTTATAACGCTTTGGAAGAAGCATACAACTCCGGTATGCATTATGACGTTAGTGATATGCGTCAGGCTATTGTCACATTAGCAATGGACAGCACTAATCAGTCAGAAGCATGCTTGAAACTTGTAGCAAAAATGAAGTTCTGCTCAGAGGAACCTACAGAGGATGTTGATTGGCTCAATGCGCCGATAACTAATGTTGAAGATGAAATTGTATTCTTTGACTGTGAGGTATTCCCTAATCTATTCTTGATAAATTGGAAGAAGATTGGTGAAGGAAAACGTATGCATAGGATGATAAATCCTACACCAGCAGAAGTAGAAGCGTTAATGCAGCATCCACTTGTAGGCTTTAACTGCAGGCGTTATGATAATCATATGTTGTACGGACGTATGATGGGTTATAGCAACGAGCAATTATATTATTTGTCACAGAAGATCATAAATGCGGGTAAGAAAGGTCCTAAAGATTGTTTCTTTAAAGAAGCGTACAACATATCTTACACCGATATTTATGATTATGCAGCAACTAAACAGTCTCTTAAGAAATGGGAGATACAACTCGGTATCCATCATGAGGAGCTGGGTCTTCCGTGGGATAAGCCCGTACCTAAAGATCTGTGGGAGAAAGTTGCTAGGTATTGTGATAATGATGTATATGCAACAGAAGCGGTATGGAATGCAACACAGGGTGATTGGGCAGCGAGAAAGATATTGGCTAAGTTAGCTGGTATGACGCCTAACACCCCAACAAACACACTCACCACCAGAATTATATTCGGTAAAGACAGCTATGAGCAGGTACAGGCTGAACTGCAGTATACAGATTTGTCTAAAGAGTTCCCGGGTTATAAATTCGAGAACGGCAAATCATTCTACAAAGGATTCGAAGTTGGTGAGGGCGGATTTGTATATGCGGAACCTGGTGTATATGGACACGTTAAAGTATTTGACGTTGTATCAATGCATCCACACAGCCTCATAGCTTTGAATTTGTTTGGTAAATATACACAGAGATTTAAAGAAATATTGCAAGCTCGTGTTGCTGCTAAGCATAATGATATTGATGCACTTGAGACGTTATTGGACGGATTGCTGTTAGAATATGTACAGGATGATGTTACGAGAAAAGCATTGGTTCAGGCATTGAAGATAGCAATAAATTCAGTATATGGTTTAACATGTGCTTCATTTGATCACATATTCAAAGACAAACGTAACGTCGATAATATTGTGGCTAAGCGTGGTGCATTATTCATGATTAACCTCAAGGAAGAGGTAGAGAAGCGTGGATTCAAAGTTGTTCATATTAAGACAGACTCAATTAAGATTGAGAATCCGACACCGGAGATTGAAGAATTTGTTAACGAATATGGTAAGAAATATGGTTACGAATTTGAGGTTGAGGATGAGTTCGATAGAGTATGTCTTATCAACAATGCTGAGTTTATAGCATATGATATGAATCACAATGAATGGTTCCCGAAAGGTGATAGATTTAAAACACCTTATACATTTAAGACATTGTTCTCACATGAACCGATTACATTTGATGACTTATGCATGACATGTTCAGTAACATCTGAAATAGATCTCGACTTCAATGAGAATAAGAATTCCACAGAAGAGTTAGAGAAAGCATTAGATGATATTGCTAAAGTTAGAAAATATTTGTCTGGTGCCACATTAACATCTCCGAGTAAAAAGAAGATCGATCTGTATAAAGATGTAACAGATAATGATATTGAGCAGCTTAAGTCACAAATAGCTAAGGAGCACGACTACAGATTTGTCGGACGTGTCGGACGATTTGTTCCCATCAAACTCGGCTACGGTGGAGCATTATTGGTAAGACGTAACGGTGATAAATTTGATGCTGTTCAGGGAACTAAAGGTTATCGTTGGATGGAAGCAGAGAATGTAAGAGGAACTGATATGGAGTCCAACATTGATACAAGTTACTGGGTAACAGAAGCAAATAATGTGTATGCAGAAATGCAGGAAGCATTAAATAAGAACTTAGGTCATTCGTGCTACAACAGCGTTGAGGAGTTCCTTGACGCTGAAGCACTACCATTTTAAATTATAGGAGGAAAATATTATGAGTAACTACAAAGTAACAGAGCCGGTTGAGGTTGAGAACGCACAGTTGATTTGGAGAAACTTCAGTGGTAAAGCAGGCAAGTTCAACGCAGAAGGAGTACGTAACTTCAACATTATTATTGATGAGGATTCGTATAATAAGCTTGCTAATGACGGCTGGAATGTCCGTGTTGTAATGCCGAAGAATGATATGGATCCGGATACACCACCGTTGTATATTCTTCCGGTTAAGGTGTCATTCAAGAATAGACCGCCGCAGATTCAGCTTATCAGCTCAACAGGCAGACGTTTCCTTGATGAAGAGACTATAAGCATGCTTGACTTCATTGACATTAAGTCTTGCGATGCTGTTATCAGTCCGTACAACTACGATGTTGCAGGTAAGCAGGGCGTCAGTGGATATCTTAAGTCTCTCTATGTTACAATAGTAGAAGACAGATTCGCTGGCAAGTATGCTGATATTCCTACGTCAGCTGTGAACGCTATTATCGGAGAGTAATATGGTACTTGATGAGTATCAATATGAAGCTATAGAGAAATTGAAGACTGGTTCCGTCCTTTGCGGCGGGACCGGTTCTGGTAAATCTCGTACAGCTTTAGGCTATTACTATTACAAAGTATGTGATGGCGATATTAATTGTCCTGGTGTGATGGAATCTCCGAAGGATTTATACATCATAACAACTGCAAAGAAACGTGATAGTGGCGAGTGGTATGAAGAGTGTGTAAAGAATGATATTGATACCGATTGGGTTAGGATAGATTCTTGGAATAACATCGGGAAGTATACGGACGTAGAAGAAGCATTCTTCATATTTGACGAACAAAGAGTTGTTGGTAAAGGCTCTTGGGTTAAATCGTTTTTAAAGATAGCGAAAAATAATGAATGGATATTACTGTCTGCAACACCAGGTGATAAGTATGAGGATTATATTCCTTTATTTATTGCTAATGGTTTTTATCGTTGTAGAACAGAGTTTGTAAGAGAGCACATAGTATATAAAATGGGTGTTAAATATCCTATTATTGATCGCTATTTAAATACTGGCATTTTAAACAGACATATATACGATATAGTTGTAAAGCTTCCTTATTATAATGAGCATGATCATGTGTATGTTAATGTGTATTGTAATTATGATAAAGCATTATATAAAAAAACACTAAAAGAAGAATGGAATTACGATACGAATGAGCCATTTAAATCAGCATCTGAATTGTGTATAGCTTTACGCAAAATAACTAATAGTGATCCTGATAGAATATTTAATATGTTAACTATTTTACAAGACCATCCTAAAGTGATTATATTCTATTCATTTAATTATGAGTTAGAATTAATTGAAGCAGCATTAAGCGAACAAGGGATACCTTATAGCGAATGGAATGGACATAAGCATGAGAGTATACTTAAAGATGAAAAGCGTTGGGTATATTTAGTGCAATATATGGCTGGTGCTGAAGGATGGGAATGTACTGATTGTAACACTATTATATTCTATTCGCAGCAGTATAGTTATCGTATGTTTGTACAAAGTGCTGGTAGAATTGATAGAAGAAATACACCATTTTCTACGTTATATTATTATGTGTTAAAATCTAAAGCTAGTATAGATTTACAAATAGCAAGAGCATTAGATGCTAAAGAAGATTTTAATGCAAGACATTTTAGTACGTGATATAGACTCGCGTATTTTTTTGCCCCTATAATAGAGGGAGAGTTGAATATCGGGGTGAAACAAACCCGGCGCAACCAAAGCGTACAGTCGAATCGCATTTTTAGATCTGAAAAAATTTGGGAATTGGCGGAAGATGTATGACTATCAATTTACTCTCTTTTATTTTTTGGGCAGTTAGGAGGCATAATGGAATTTATTGTTGATAGCATTGCTCAAAAATTTGAAGGTTGTCATGCTTTCTTATCTGCGTCACAGTATCATTGGATACGATATGATGATGATAAGTTGACTAACACCTATCGTAATATGCAGGCTAAAGAAGAAGGTACAAGATTACATGCCTTTGCATCAGAAGCAATTAAGTTAAGACAAAGATTGCGTGGCACACAGACATTAAGTATGTTTGTAAATGATGCAATAGGTTTTGGAATGTCTTCTGAAGTTCTTTTATTTTATTCAGAAAACTTCTTCGGTACAGCCGATGCTATTTCATTTAATGAAAAGCAAAACATGTTACGTATACATGATTTAAAGACTGGTTTAACACCAGCACATATGGAGCAGTTATATATTTATGCTGCTTTATTTTGTTTACAATATAAATACAAGCCTGAGAACATTAAGATTGAGTTACGTATTTATCAGTCAGGTAATGTTATTCAGGAGGAACCCGACCCATCAGTGATATCCGAAATAATGGAAAAAGGAGTACGTTTCGATAAACTAATTCGACACATAGACGAAGGAGAGAATTGAAATGAAAGAAATACTTAATGGCAATTATATTGCCCATGTTGGTGTCGGTCATGATGATAACCCACCAGGCAGAGGATCCGGTAGATATGAATATGGAACCGGAGAAAACCCAGGTCAACACGAACCTTGGTATCAGTGGTCCAGAAAACCTACGTATATTGATAAGGCCAATGGTATACGTGAGTACAAGCAGATGGGATATACTGATGAAGAGATAGCTACAGGACTTGGATTAAAATTAGCAGAAGTTAAAAACTATGCTTCTTATGCTTCTAAAGCCGAACGTTCATACAATATGAACTTATGTAGGCAAATAGCTAATACCTACATGGCTGAAGGTAAGGATCCTAGTCCTTCTCAGATAGCTAAAGATTTAACAGGACAGCTTGGTAAGAAAATAAACGAGTCAACTGTTAGATCATGGCTTGATGAAACACGTGTAGATCGTAAGCAGGAAATGGATAACATTGTTACAGCATTAGAGAAGACTGTAAAGAAAAAGAAATATGTTGATGTTGGTAAAGGAACAGAGGCATGTCTCAATATTACAAAGTCTCAGCTGCAGCAGGCGTTATTCATTATGCAGCAGAACGGTTATCATGTTGAGAAAATAAAAATGGAGCAGTTAGGTACAGGTCATAAGACAAATCTTATGGTCTTAACTGGACCCGAGACAACATACTCAGATCTGTCTAAGAATAGAGGTAAAATACAGTCTGTAACAGACTTTAAAGTATCAGATGATGGTAAAACATTATTTGGTATTGAGTATCCTGCTGCATTAGATAGCTCAAGAGTAGCGGTAAGATACGCAGAAGAAGGTGGCGTAGATCGTGATGGTGTTATCGAGATAAGAAGAGGTTTAGACGACCTTTCATTAGGTAACGCCAACTACGCTCAGGTAAGAATTAATGTAGACAATACACATTACATAAAAGGTGTTGCAGTTTACAGCGATGACTTACCTAAAGGTGTTGATGTGTTGTTTAACGCTAACTATAGTGTTGGGACACCAATGCTCGGTGAGAAAAACAATACAGTATTTAAACCCTTGAAGCGAGATAAACTTACTGGTGAAATAGATAAAGACAATCCTTTTGGCGCTCAGATTAAACCGAATGATTCGACAGGAGACTTTGACGAAAACGGTGTCGAGCTTACTGCTGGCGGGCAATACCATTATAAAGATAAGAATGGCGATTGGAAACTTTCTCCTATAAATAAAGTTTCGGAAGAAGGAGATTGGGACAAATGGAGTAGAACACTTCCTACTCAGTTCTTATCTAAGCAGGCTCCTGCTTTAATTGAGCATCAGCTTAACTTAGCAATGGCTAAGAAGAAAGCAGAGTTTGACGAGATTAAATCTCTTACGAATCCGGCTATCAAACAGGAGTTATTACTTGAGTTCGCAGACTCATGTGATTCAGATGCTGTTGAGTTACGTGGTCATTCGTTACCTGGACAGAGAACACAATTGTTATTGCCCTGTCCTACTCTTAAAGAAGGAGAGATCTATGCTCCTAACTATCGTAATGGTGAGCGATTAGCTCTTATAAGATTTCCTCATTCTGGTCAGTTTGAGATACCTATTTGTACTGTTAATAACAATAACAAATTTGGTAAGGATCATATAGGAAAGAATGCGTTAGATGCTGTTGGCATTACACATGAAACAGCTGCACAGTTAGCAGGAGCAGACTTTGATGGCGATACAGCAATGTGTATACCAATCGATCGCGGTGTATCTACACTTGTTAAAGGTGGTAAACCGTATGATCAGATAAGTGAGGCAGAGAAAGAGTTACGAACCTTTGATCCTAAGGCCGCATACCCATACCGAGAAGGTATGAAGGTAATGAAAGATGAGCAGGAGAGGGGTCTTGAGATGGGTAAGGTAACCAACCTGATCATGGATATGACCTTGCAGAATGCTCCTATCGAAGAACTTGTCCCTGCGGTAAAACATTCCATGGTTGTTGTTGATGCATACAAGCATCGATTAGACTTCAAACAGTCAGAGATAGACAATCACATAGCTGCCCTCAATAAGAAGTATAGGGGTAGTGCTAAGGCGGGGGCTAGTACCCTGATCACTAGGGCTACCTCACCCGCATACATTAACGAGCGTAAGGACTACTATAAGATAGATCCTAATACTGGTGAGAAGATCTTCTCCGAGACTGGGGCTATGACCACTAACCGTAAGGGAGAGACCAAGCTTAAGCAGCAGAAAGTTCATAAGATGGAACTTGTGAATGATGCTGAAGAATTGTTAAGCGATATGAGACACCCTAAAGAGCTCACGTATGCCAAGTTCGCTAACGATATGAAGGCCATGGGTAACCAGGCCCGTCTGGAGTATCTTAATACTGAAAACGGAACATACAACAAGAGTGCTGCTAAGACTTATGAGAAAGAAGTTGCGTCTTTGGAAGCTAAGCTGCAGAATGCATATAAGAATGCACCTAGAGAGCGTCAGGCGCAGGTGTTTGCTAATGCTATAGTATATGAGAAGAAGAAGGCATACAACTTTGAACTCGAAAAAGATCAGCTTAAAAAGATCAAAGCTCAATCTTTAGCAAATGCAAGAGCAAGATTTGGTGCGAAAAAGAAAGATTCTTTGATAGAAATTACACCTGATGAATGGAAAGCTATAGAATCAGGGGCGTTACGTCATTCTAAAGTCAAAGAAATCATAAATAACAGCGATAAAGACAAAGTTAGGGACTATGCCACCCCCAGGACTAAGAAAGGGGTGTCTAAATCTGTTGAAAGTCTTATCAAATCGTACTCAAAAGGCGATTACACGCAAGCTGAGATTGCAGAAGCTCTTGGTATTTCAGTTTCAACAGTTAATCAGGTTATTAATGGTTAATTTTGATCATTTTTACGTTGTTTTTGTGTAACATTTGTTGATTTAAAGGAGAACGACCTATGGAAATAGAAGTTAGTATGTTGACTACGGTCGACAATCCTTTCAATCCCTTCGAGGACTATGACAATTGGTATCGTTACGATACTGATCATGGTTACGACACTTGTTCATACTTGGCAAGATCAGTTTATGATGGAACAATGTTGTCAGATGTTGAAAGAATTCAAACAGTGAATCAAACAATTGATGACATCGTTCGCTTGAATGCCACTGGGTACTGGAAGAAAGTAACAACAACCCGTACCTTATAACCCATATAGGGGGGTCTCGCGAAATACACCCCCCTATGCCAT
>Ga0310786_10011480_pt1 | contig 11051 bp, 9 predicted proteins | sample AusTroGonzalo_MG_FD_203881 | JGI IMG/M metagenome (GOLD analysis project Ga0310786, IMG submission 203881) | Bovine rumen microbial communities from tropical cattle in Woodstock, Queensland, Australia - Gonzalo_03 (v2) (version 2) | ecosystem: Host-associated > Mammals > Digestive system >...
TATGATGTGCTTCAGTCCATGTTCAATTTCCCGGTTGACCGCAAGCTGATGGAACGGGGTCTTCCCCGCTTGGAGCTGGTCAGCAACTACGCGGTCGGGTTCGACAATATCGATATTCCGACGGCAACGGAACTCGGCATTGCCGTAACGAATACCCCGGGCCCTGTGACCGAGCCCACAGCCGACCTGGCTTTCGGACTTATGCTCGCTGTGGCGCGCCGCATCACCGATGTCGATCGCCGTCTGCGCATACCCGGAGCGCTTGAATGGACACTGCTTGCCAACCTCGGGTACTCCCTCGGCGGCAAGACACTTGGTATCTTAGGCCTGGGCCGCATAGGCCAGGCCCTGGCCCGCCGCGCCAGGGCCAGCTGCATGAAAGTCATCTACCACAACCGTCACCGTGTGAGTCCCGAAATCGAACAGCAGTACGATGCCGCATACGTGGAGTTTGAAGAGCTGCTCAGGAAATCGGATTTCATTTCCGTCAACGTACCCTACTCCAAGGAGACATACCACCTTATAGGAAAGGAGCAGATAGAGCTGATGAAGCCCACCGCCATTCTGATAAACACCGCACGCGGACCCATAGTGGATGAACTGGCCCTGGCCGAGGCTCTCAAGAACAGGCGCATCTGGGGCGCAGGACTGGACGTGTTCGAGTTCGGCGACAAGGTAAGCCCTGAGATTCTGGCCTGCGGGAATGCAGTCATTACCCCGCATGTAGGCACACAGACCTACGACGTGCGCAACGAAATGGCCGAATACGTGTCACGTAACATAATAAACTTCTACGAGGGCGGCCCCGTGGCATTTGTAAACAAGGTTAACAGGAAGTAGTAATATGGCTGCGACAGAGAGTCTGCTTGACAAACTTGACGGTCTGGAGGCACGCTTCCAGGAGGTGAGCCTGCTCATAACAGACCCGTCCGTGATAGCCGATATGAAGCGGTTCGTCAAGTTGAACCGTGAATACCGTGACCTGGAACCCGTCGTAGCCGCACGCAGGGAATATATAAAGTTCCGGGACAGCATTGCCGAGGCACGGGAACTGATGGCGACCGAGAATGACCCCGAGATGCGCCAGATGGCCCGCGAGGAGCTTGACATTGCCACAGCGCGCCTGCCACAGCTTGAAGAGGAGATCAAGCAGATGCTCATCCCTGCCGACCCGCAGGATGACAAGGATGTCATCATGGAGATCCGCGGCGGCACAGGCGGTGACGAGGCAGCGATATTTGCAGGGGACCTGTTCCGCATGTACGGCAGGTACTGCGAGTCACGCGGCTGGAAGATAGCCGTGTCATCCTGCTCCGAGGGTGCATCGGGCGGATTCAAGGAGATCATATTCACCGTGGCCGGCGAGAAGGTCTATGGTACGCTGAAATATGAATCTGGCGTGCACCGCGTACAACGGGTTCCCGTAACCGAGACGCAGGGACGCATCCATACATCGGCCGCAACCGTAGCCGTCCTGCCGGAGGCCGATGCATTCGAGGTTGAGATAAACGAGGGTGAGATAAAATGGGACACATTCCGCAGCGGCGGGGCCGGAGGACAGAACGTGAACAAGGTCGAGTCCGGTGTGAGGCTACGTTACAATTGGAAAAATCCTAACACTGGAGCAGTAGAGGAGATACTCATAGAATGTACCGAAACACGTGACCAGCCCAAAAACAAGGAACGTGCGCTCTCGCGCCTGCGTACTATGATATATGACCGTGAGCATCAGAAATACATGGATGACATAGCGGCCCGCCGCAAGACAATGGTCTCCACCGGTGACCGCTCCGCCAAGATACGGACCTACAATTATCCTCAGGGACGCATAACAGACCATCGCATCAACTGGACCTCATACAACCTGCCGGCCTTTATGGACGGAGCCATACAGGAATGCATAGACCAGCTCACCATTGCCGAGAATGCCGAACGCATGAAAGAATCCGAAATGTAAGTAATTTTTATCATATCAAAATATGACAAGAGACGAACTTTACGCAAACATACGGCGCAAGAAATCTTTCCTCTGTGTCGGTCTTGACACTGACTTGCGCAAGTTACCGGAGCATCTTCTCAGTGAGGAGGATCCGGTTTTCGCTTTCAACAAAGCAATAATCGACGCCACCGCCGACTACTGCATAGCCTACAAACCGAATATGGCTTTCTATGAAAGCACAGGCCTCAAGGGCTTACAGTCGCTCTACAAGACCATAGACTACATACGCGACAACTATCCTGACCAGTTCATCATAGCCGATGCCAAGCGCGGCGACATTGGCAACACCTCAACGATGTATGCCGGAAGTTTCTTCGACGGGATGAAGGCCGATGCCGTGACAGTCGCACCCTACATGGGTCAGGACAGCGTGACACCGTTCCTGGGACATGAAGGCCGCTGGGTAATACTCCTTGCCCTGACCAGCAACAAGGGTGCCGATGATTTCCAGTACATGCAGGATGCCCAGGGCACTCCTCTTTATCAGAAAGTACTGCAGAAGTCGCTTGAATGGGGCGGCAACCCTGACAACATGATGTATGTGGCGGGGGCCACACGTGCCGGGATGTTCACTGAAATACGCCGCACCGTACCGGACAGTTTCCTGCTGGTTCCCGGCATCGGTGCACAGGGCGGATCACTGGCTGATGTATGCAGGTTCGGCATGAACAGCAAGTGCGGTCTGATAGTAAACAGCAGCCGTGCAATCATTTACGCAGACAAGACAGAGAAGTTTGCCGAGGCGGCCCGCATCAAGGCCATGGAAATCCAGCTGGAAATGGAGTCTTTCCTGTAGGTCTATGACTTAGGCTTTGGCCGCCATCCGGTACGTGACATCCTGTGTAAAGCTCCGCTCAATTAATGACCCGGATTACCGGAATTCACAATATTATATTAAATTTGCAAGTCTATACATACAGAAGCAGGCTACGAACATGGAATTTACAGCAAGACAGATAGCGGAGTATCTCGGTGGCACCGTTGACGGCAACGGGGACGCAACCGTGAATACTTTCGCCAAGATTGAGGAGGGGCAGCCCGGTGCGCTCTCTTTTCTTTCGAACGGCAAATACACACATTTCCTGTATTCCACCAGATCCAGCGTAGTGCTGGTCAACAAGGACTTCCAGCCCGAACAGCCGGTAAGCGCCACTCTTGTGAGAGTCGATAACGCATACGAAAGCCTTGCCAGGCTCATGTCGCTCTACGCATCCATGAAACCCGGGAGAACCGGAATCAGCCCGCTCGCATCGGTATCGGACAAGGCCAGTATCGGCCAGAACGTCTATATCGGGCCGTTCGCGGTAATTGAGGATGGTGCGGCTATCGGCGACAACACTCAGATATATCCCCACGTGACAGTAGGTGAAGGTGCCAGTATAGGTGCCGGCTGCATACTCTATCCCCATGTGACCGTCTATTACGGATGCAAGACCGGCAACCGTTGCATACTGCACGCAGGCAGCGTGATAGGAGCCGACGGATTCGGGTTCGCCCCCACACCGGACGGTTACAACAAGATTCCGCAGATAGGCATAGTAGAGCTTGAGGATGATGTCGAGATAGGCGCAAACACCTGCATAGACCGTTCCACCATGGGCCGCACTGTCATTCACAAGGGTGTAAAGCTTGACAATCTCATCCAGGTGGCACACAACGTAGAGATAGGTGAGAATACGGTCATGTCAGCCCAGACCGGAATAGCCGGCTCAAGCAAGGTCGGCTCATGGTGTATGGTGGGCGGACAGACCGGCATCTCAGGACACATATCGCTCGGAGACCATGTGAACATAGGAGCCCAGTCGGGCATCCTTGGCAATATAAAGGACGGACAGACCATAATGGGCTATCCGGCCTTTGACTACAAGTCTTTCATGCGTTCTTCGGTCATCTTCCGCAAGCTGCCTGACATGAACAAGGAACTTGATGCTTTGCGCAAGGAGGTCGATGAACTAAAAGCAAAACTTCAGGAAAAGTAACTCAAGATGTACAAACAGAAGACTTTAAAAGATAGTTTCTCATTAAGTGGAAAAGGCCTTCACACAGGTCTTGACCTGAAGGTGACATTCAAGCCGGCACCAGCCGACTACGGATACAAGATCCAGAGGATTGACCTCGACAGCCAGCCCGTGATAGAGGCATTCGCCGAGAACGTGAGGGAGACCCAGCGCGGCACGGTGCTCTTCAAGGGCAACACCAAGGTCAGCACAGTGGAGCACGCCCTGGCCGCACTCTACGCGGCGGGAATCGACAACTGCCACATTGAGGTGAACGGTCCGGAGTTCCCCATCCTGGACGGCAGCGCCATGGAATATGTGGAGAACATACAGCGTGTAGGAATCCGTGAGCTGGATGCCCTCAAGGACTTCTATGTGGTAAAGAACAAGATAGAGGTCAAGGACGAGACCACGGGATCGTCCATCATCCTGCTCCCTGACAACGAGTTCAGCGTGAATGTGCTCATCTCGTATGATTCCAAGATCCTCAACAACCAGTACGCATCGCTTGACGACATGAAGGATTTCCCCACCGAGATAGCCAAGAGCCGCACATTCGTCTTCGTGCGCGAGATCGAGCCGCTCCTTGGTGTTGGGCTCATCAAGGGAGGGGACCTGGACAACGCCATAGTCATTTACGAACGCGAGATGCCGCAGGAACGGTATGACAAGATATGCGATGTCATGGGGGTGCCCAAGATGGACGCCACCAAGCTGGGCTACATCATGCACAAGCCCCTGCAGTGGGACAACGAGCCGGCCCGTCACAAGCTGCTTGACATAATCGGTGACCTGGCGCTGGTGGGAAAGCCCATCAAGGGCCGCATCATAGCCACACGTCCCGGGCATACCATCAACAACAAGTTCGCCCGCATACTGCGCAAGAACATCAAGCTGAACGATGTGCAGGCACCCGCATACAACCCGTCGGTCCCCCCTGTCATGACCCACGAGCAGATACTGGCCATCATGCCGCACCGCTTTCCCATGCTCCTCATCGACAAGGTCATTACGCTCACCGATCTATATGCCGAAGGAGTGAAGAACGTCACCAACGGCGAGATTTTCTTCACCGGCCACTTCCCTGAACATCCCATCATGCCAGGAGTGCTCATTATAGAGGCGATGGCCCAGCTGGGAGGGATGCTAGCCATGCAGTATGCCGAGAATCCCGCTGAGTATGAGGCCCTGTTCGCAAAGATAGACAACACCAGGTTCCGCCACGCCGTCGTCCCAGGCGACACACTGCTCATGCGGGTTGTCAGGACAGCTCCCGTCCGCCACGGGATGCTTGCTCTGAAGGGATACACCTTCGTGGCCGACAAACTTGTGGCCGAATCAGAATTTATGGTACAAATCATCAAGAAGAACTGAATATGATCAGCCCGTTAGCATACGTTGACCCCTCAGCCAAGATCGGGGAGAATACCGAGATAGGTCCGTTCTGTTTCATCGACAGGAATGTGGTCATAGGCGACAACAACATACTTATGCCCCATGTATGCGTGATGTACGGTTCACGCATCGGTAATGGCAATACCATACACCCGGGGGCTGTGATCGGAGGTATTCCCCAGGACCTCAAGTTCGTGGGCGAGGAGAGCACAGCCGAGATAGGCGACAACAACCGCATACGCGAGAATGTGACCATCAACCGTGGAACCGCATCGAAGGGAAAGACGGTTGTGGGCAGCAACAATCTGCTTATGGAGAGCATGCACGTCGCCCATGACTGCGTGGTAGGCAACCGCTGCATCATCGGAAACAGCAGCAAGCTTGGCGGGGAGGTGGTGGTTGATGACCACGCCACCATCAGCGCCGGTGTCCTGATACATCAGTTCTGCCATATCGGAGGCTATGTCATGATACAGGGAGGCAGCGGCGTCAGCCAGGACATCCCGCCTTTCGTGATGACGGGACGCACTCCGCCTACATATATGGGAATCAACCTGATACGTCTCCGCCGCGAGCACTTCACCCCGGAGACCATCGAAGCCGTCCACAACGCATACCGCACCCTGTACGGTAACGGGATGAACGTTTCACAGGCCTTATCCGTACTCAGGGAGAGCCCTTCAGCCGAACTTCCCGAGGTCAAGTACATTATAGATTTCATTTCATCATCAGAGCGCGGGATAATACGCGACAGATGACAAACAAATACCTGAATTATGATATACAGATTCGTTTTCGTATCCGATGAGGTCGATGACTTCTACCGCGAGATCCAGATCAACTCCTCGGCATCGTTCCTCGAGCTGAGCAATGCCATTCTGGAATCGGTCGGTTACCCCGATGACCAGATTACCTCATTCTTCATCTGCGAGGACAACTGGGAAAAGCGTGAGGAGATAACCCGTGAAGAGATGAACACAAGTTCGGAGGTTGACAACTGGGTCATGGCCGACACCTCACTCGACGAGCTTATCGAGGACGAGCACCAGCGGCTGATATACGTCTTCGACCCGCTTACAGAGCGCTGTTTCTTCATCGAGCTCAAGGAGATAATAACAGGACGGAACCTTGACAAGGCAGTCTGCACCAAGAAAGGGGGAAATCCTCCAAGGCAGACCATTGACTTTGACGAACTTGCCAAGACATCGACTACATTAGACACGGGCGAGAACTTCTACGGGGACGAAGGATTCGATGACAGCGAACTTGACCAGGAAGGTTTCGACATGGGCGGTGATGCCGGAGGAGAAGTCAGTCTTGATTCCATTGACGACCTTTATTGAGTGAACAACCTTGCCGTCATACTCGGGCCGACCGGTGTGGGAAAGACACAGCTCTGTCTTACTCTGGCCGGTCTTTTCGGTTCTCCGATAATATCGGCGGACTCAAAACAGATGTATGAGGGCATTGAACTGGGAACAGCCGCCCCTACCCGTGAGGAGAGGGAGAGGGTGAAGCACTATTTTGTAGGAAACCTGCAGCTGGAGGACTATTACAGTGCCGCCATGTACGAGGAACAGGCCTTGAGCCTTATCAGTGAACTGTTCCGAAGCCATGACACACTGATTGTAACCGGCGGTTCCATGATGTATATCGACGCTCTCTGCTACGGCATTGACATGATTCCCACAGTAACGGAGGATATCAGGAGCCAGGTGCTCCAGCGCTACCGCGACGAAGGACTTGACAGCATGACCAAAGAGCTGAAGCTGCTGGATCCCGAATATTGGAAACAGGTGGACATCAGGAACCCCAAGCGGGTCCTTCATGCCTTGGAGATATGTTACATGACCGGTCGTCCCTACTCCAGCTTCCGTACCGGAAAGAGAGCCGAGCGGCCGTTCAACATAATAAGGATTGGACTTACCCGCCCGAGGGAGGAGCTCTACAGCAGGATCGGCCTCCGGGTGGACCGCATGATTGAGGCCGGCCTGGTAGAGGATGCGCGCAGGCTCTATCCCAAGAGGCATCTCAACTCGCTGAACACAGTCGGTTACAAGGAGCTGTTCAGCTGGATGGACGGCGAGACAGACCCTCAGGGAAAACCCTGGACGCTGGAGTCGGCTATCAGCCGGATAAAACAGGACACAAGGATATACTCCCGCAAACAGATGACGTGGTTCAAGAGGGACACTGCGACACGCTGGTTTAACCCTGATGACACACAGGCTATAATAGATTATATAAAGGAGAGGAGTGATGCTGATAAGACTGTATGAAAAGAACACAAGCCAGCGCGACCTGGACCGCGTGCTTGACATCCTGAACGGAGGAGGCGTGATAGTGTTCCCCACTGACACCGCCTACGCCATGGGATGCCATGCCCTCAAGGAGCGTCCCATTGAGCGTATCTGCAAGATCAAGGGCATGAACCCGCAGAAACACCGTTTCTCCATAGTCTGCTATGACCTGAGTGACATAAGCCAGTACGTTCAGATAGACAACGCCACCTTCAAGACAATGAAGCGCAACCTGCCCGGACCGTTCACTTTCGTGCTGAAGGCCGGCAGCCGTCTGCCCAGGATTTTCAGCAACCGCAAGGAGGTTGGAATCCGCGTGCCTGACAACGACATCACACGTGAAATCTGCCGCCAGCTCGGAGCTCCCCTGCTCTCCACCACCGTTCCCTACGATGAGTCCGATGACATAGGCTACCTGACCGACCCGGAACTGATAGACGAGCGGTTCGGCGATGATGTGGATCTGGTAATCAACGGAGGTGCCGGAGGTTTCGAATACTCCACGGTCGTCTATTGCGTCAACGGGGGACAGGAGATACTCCGCCAAGGTAAAGGAATACTTGATGAATAATCATTTAAACAACACAATATGAAAAAGTTATCCTTATTGCTGATTACATTTGTCACAGCCCTGCACATAACTGCTCAAGAGAGGGAGCTGACGATAGACAGGATAATCGGAGGAGAGTTTTCCGCAAGAGGCTCCATAGCCGCCACACCGTTGTCCGACGGAGAACACTATCTTACCGCTACAGGAGGCAACCTCATATTGAAACGGTCATTCAAGACTGGCGCTGTAGTAGATACCATACTCAATCTGCAAGGAACCAAGGGAGAGCGTCTTGACCGCTTCGAAGGTTTCACACTCTCACCGACAGAGGACATGATCCTGCTCCAGACCAATTCCCAAAAGATTTTCCGTCGCTCGTTCACTGCCGAATACTACATCTTCAACATCCGCAACAACAGGATAGACCCTCTCTCGCAAGGTGGTCCACAGCAGGTACCGGCCTTCTCCCCAGACGGACATAACATAGCTTTCGTTCGTGACAATAACATATTCCTGGTCAAGCTGTTATTCAATAATGCTGAAGTAAAGGTCACAAAGGACGGAGAGCCCGGCAAGATCCGTAACGGTATTCCCGACTGGGCCTACGAGGAGGAGTTCGGTTTCACCCGGGCCTTTGACTTCAGTGCCGACAGCCGTATGATAGCCTGGATACGTTTTGACGAATCAGGCGTGGAAAGCTACAACCTGCCTTTCTTCCTGACATCGGCCGACAACAGCGCCTACTCCCAGAACCTGCTGGAATACCGTCCGCAGCAGTATCCTACCGCAGGAGCCGCCAACTCCAAGGTTTCGGTACATTCATTCGACATAAGCAGCTCTGTCATACGCGACATGGATCTCAAACTTGACAGCACAAGCTACATACCGCGCATCAAGTTCGTGGAGAACAAGGACAACAATCTTTTCATTTTCACTCTGAACCGCCGTCAGAACAGGCTGGAGATTTATTCAGCCAATCCCCGCTCCACCATCTGCAACATGATTCTGCGCGAGGAGGAGAGCACCTATATCGACGAGTTCGTCTATATGGACGCACAGTTCTTCGGCGACCGTTTCATCATGCAGAGCGAACGCGACGGGCATAGGCACCTCTATCTGTATGACCTGAACGGAAGACTTCAGCGCCGTATCACCGAGGGTGATTTCGAGGTTCTCGCCCTGCATGGATACGATGCCAAGACTGGCACAGTCTTTTACGAGAGCAACGAAAGCGGCATTTATGACTGTGCCGTATGGAAGATTGACGGAAAGGGACGCAAGACCAGGCTTACTCCGGAGAAAGGCACAAGTCACGCCAGGTTCAGCAACGGATGCAAATATTTCCTGAACTCATGGTCCGATATGGAGACTCCCACCCGCATCACCCTTATGGACGCGAGCGGGAAAACTCTCAAGACTCTTGAGGACAATGCCTCCCTTGCCGGGTCTGTCACTGCACTGGATTTCCCCAAAAAGGAGCAATTCTCATTCACGACTGTTGACGGAACGACCCTTTACGGTTGGATGGTCAGACCATCGGCTTCAAACAGCCCTTGTCCGCTCATCCTTTACCAGTACAGTGGACCCGGTTCCAACGAAGCTGTGTGCGAATGGGGTGCCGGGTTCTACCCAGGCGGGGCATTCGAAGCTCTTCTGACCAAGAAAGGATATGCCGTGGCAGTGGTTGACGGACGTGGTACAGGACGTCGTGGAGCCGATTTCAAGAAACAGACCTACAAGCGTTTAGGCGTAATGGAAAGTCAGGATCAGGTGGCTGCCGCCAAGTATCTGGGCTCCCTCCCCTACATAGATTCCGACCGTATAGCCATCTGGGGCTGGAGCTACGGCGGTTACAACACCCTCATGTCAATGAGCGAGGGCACTCCCGTGTTCAAATGCGGCGTGGCTGTGGCTCCTGTAACCGACTGGCGCTACTATGACGCCCCCTATACCGAGCGTTTCATGCAGCAGCCCAAGGAAAACCCCGACGGCTACCGTGAGGCATCGGCCATAGAACGGATAGACAAGCTTCACGGCAGGCTGCTCATTGTCCACGGCCTTGACGATGACAACGTGTTCTTCAGCAACACCGCATCCTACATCGATGCCCTCATCCAGAAAGGAGTCGATTTCGACATGCAGGTCTATCCCGGGAAGGAGCACAGCATCACAGGCTACTCCCACCGCAAGCACCTCTTCACCCGCATCCTCCGCTTCTTTGACGAGAACCTTAAATGATTCTGATTCTTCAAGGGAACTTTTTGGGGTATCAGTATCAGAAACTTGCCATTTGCAGTAGCCGAACTATCGATTTGGGGAGCATCGTGGAGAAGCGTAAACGGAGTGCCCTGGAGGCTCCCGTTAAGAACGGCGCATGTCTGAGGAACGTTACACACCGAAGGTGGGTAAAAGTTCCGAGTTCGACGTTTAGGGGCCGTAGGGGTACGTAGTAGCTTCGGAGCGTTGTCTCCCCAAATCGATAGTTCGGCGTAGTTTCAGATACTGATACCCCAAAAAAGTTCCGCTCACTCAGATTGATCTCAGCAAATGAAACTTAAGCATAGTGCAATCAAAGGCACCGAATCTGGCAAGTGTTGAACATGCCCCCCCCTCTCTCTATATATTAATTTTCAATAATACGGAATTCTATAATAGATTACTAATAGAACATGAAGGATAGCATAAAAAAAAAATCGAAAAGCGTTTGCAGATTCAATTTGTATTGCGATATTTGCGTTGCGTAATTATCGCAACATAAAAAGCGCAATGATATGGATAACATAGAAAACCCCTTTCTGATTACTGGATAT
>Ga0310786_10011482_pt1 | contig 11051 bp, 2 predicted proteins | sample AusTroGonzalo_MG_FD_203881 | JGI IMG/M metagenome (GOLD analysis project Ga0310786, IMG submission 203881) | Bovine rumen microbial communities from tropical cattle in Woodstock, Queensland, Australia - Gonzalo_03 (v2) (version 2) | ecosystem: Host-associated > Mammals > Digestive system >...
CGTATGACCACCGAGATTGATAGTCACCGTCCTGTTGCCGGTAATTTCCAGCGTACTGTTGCTGAGGTCAATATCTGCCGTAACGGTGATGTTAGCACCGTCGTTTAGTATTGCAGCACGCAGGTCGGCGTCTGTGCCAACGTTGTAGTCCGTTGCCCACGCACTCATCGTGCTCAGCAGTACTGCCAGTAATGTTAATAGGTTTGTACGCATATTCTTCAGTGTTTGATTTCTTTATTGATTATCTATTTTAGTGTGCAAATATAAAAAAAAGTCTGTACCATGCATAGTACAGACCCTGTTTTTTTGTCATTTCAGACAAGATTGAAAGGTTTTTCAGACGAAATCTAAAATCTGAAAACGAAATTTAAAACCAATTTTGACAATATTCAAACTTCATCTTGCTTCAAAGTTTCCTTTCGGAAGTCGCTGGGAGACATGCCGAAGTGCTGACGGAAACAGTTGCTGAAATAGGAGTTGCTGCTGAAACCGGACTCGTTGGCTAACTCAATAATACTCTTGTCGGGCTGTTCAATGCACAGGTTGGCAGCATAGTCCAGACGCAGTTGCTGAATATAGCTGCTCAACTTGGCATGTTCACTTCCTTTGGAGAAAATGGCACCAACGCGCTCCTTCGACAACTGGAAGCGGTCCATGATGGTCTGACGTCCGAACTTGGGGTCGAGGAAGAGTTTTTCGCGTATGATAACCTCGTTGATGTGCTGGAAGAACTGTTCGTTGGTCATGATGTCTGCGTCGGGGGCAACGGCTGGTTTCTGGGCCCGTTTCTCCTCCCAGTACATCTTCTTGTAGTTCAGCGTTTCAGCAATCTGTTGGGCAAGAATGTGGTTCTTACGGCTGATGATACGGTTCTTGATGATGACGATGGCGGCAAGGGCTGCTATGGCAAGCAAAACGGCTATCACGCTAAACAGAATATAGCGTTGGCGGGTGTTCTCGGCCTCCTGCTGCATGATGGTCTGCTCCTGCTCCTTGGCATGATAGACAGCAGCCAGTTCCTGTGCGGTGTTACGGGCCTTGCGGCTCTTCAGCGTGTCCTGTATCTCGAGCACCTGCTCGTAGAGGACGACGGCCTGCTCACAGCGGCCCATCTGATGATAGACATCAGCCAGACCCCACTTGGCGGTGTTCATCATCTCGCCGAGGGTGTCACCCTGCTGGCGTATGCGCTGAATGAGGTCGTTGTAGATGGTGACGGCCTCGGAATAGAGACCGCGCCGTTTCATGTAATCCACGATGAAATAGTCGCGCGTGTGGTTGCCCTCGTACTGCACGGCCTTCCAAGCAGCGTAGGCCGAGTCGGCGCGCTGGAAATAGGCACTCTTCTGGCTGCCGGAACTGTTAATTCCCATCCTGGCCAGCAGGGCAGCCTTCTTTGCCAATGCCATGCGGCGGTCGATGAACTGCTGGCTTTGTGCCCCTCCCCAGCGCGTGCCCTGCATCGTCAACTGCAGGTTGCGCTCGACGGTCTGCAGCGCGCTGTCGTAGTCCTTCATCTCACTATACAGGCTGGTCAGCAGGTTCAGGAAACCGTGGGTCAGGTGGTCAGCATCGTCGCGGTCGGTATTGGCCATCAGGCTGATGGCCTCGTTGACGTACTGGATGCCCTTCTCGCGGTCACCCTCGAAGAAGACGTTCTGACCCATCGACACATGGGCCATAGCATGGTAGTAGTCGTTGCCCGTTTCCTCGGCCAAATCCATCTGCTGCTGCAACCACTTGTTCTCCTCGTCCTTGTGTCCGGAGAGTTCGCTGGCATTGCAGAGCGAACTAAGCACACGGAGTTTCTTCTCGCTGTCGGCACTTACTTCTTTATTATCTAACAGTTGCAGGAACAGGTCGTAGGCATCGCGGAACTGCATGCCATTATAAAGTGAGTCGGCCACGCACATGGTCTGCTCGAAGTCCGCATCGCCAGAATTACCAGCCGCAAGTTCCTTCGTGTCACCACAGCCTGCGCAGCCTGCTATCATCGCCACGACAACTATATAAAAGATGTATACAATCCGGTTCATGTCGTTTTGTTGGTTCCGGTTCATGTCATTTTATTGGTTCCGGCTGCAAATTTAGTGCTTTTTTCTGTTTCCTCAAAATTTTTTGGCTAATTTTACGGGGTATACCGGATGGCGAGCATCGTCAGGTCGTCGCTCTGTTCGGCCTCGCCGATGAACCGGTGTACCTCTTCGGTGACGGTCTCTATGATCTGCTGAGGCTTCAACTGCTGTTGGGCGCATTTGCTGAGTAACTCCTCCGTGCGCTGAAGACCGAAGAACTGCTTTGGCGCTCTCTTCGCCTCCGTCAAGCCGTCGGTATAGAGGAAGATGGTGCTGGCTGGAGCGAGCACCGTCTCCTGGGTCTGATACGCCGTATCATTAAACACGCCTATCGGTAAATGGGGCGTTACAGAAATGGCGGTAGCAGACTTGTAGAGCACTATCGGTGCGTCGTGTCCCGCGTCGCAATAGCGCAGATGTCCTGTAGGCAGGTCGAGCACGCCGATGAAGAGCGTGACAAACATATTCGACTCATTGCCCTCGCACGAGGTCTCGTTGATGGTCTGCATGATGCAGGCTGGATCATTCTCATGGGCAGAGGCCATACGGAACATCGTATGTATCACAGCCATCACAATGGCCGAGGGCACGCCCTTGCCACTCACGTCACCAATACAGAAGAACAGTTTCTCGTCGCGGACAAAGAAGTCAAAAAGGTCACCACCCACCTCTCGGGCAGGCGTCAGCGAACCGAAGATATCGATATCGTCACGCGCCAATGAGAACGATCGGGGCAACATCTCCTTCTGGATATTCGTCGCAATACGCAACTCACTACCGATACGTTCCTGTTCCAATTTGGCTTTATGGAGGTTGCGGGCATTCTTGGCAAAACGGGCGATAATCAGGCCCAAGATCAAAAGGCCTAAGAGCATCAGGATGCCAATGGTGCGACGCATCTTCATCAACTTGCCATAGACCTCCTTGTCGTAGCACACCACGGCAATCTTCCATTTAGGCTCCCCCTTCAGATGAGCATAGAACACCAGACCTTCATCGCCATCAGCATCCTTGATGGAGAAGACGGTACTTCGGCCGCTATTGCTGGACGTCTTCTCCACCGTGCTGTCGTTGATCATACTGATGATATGGTCCATCTCCCGCACTTTCTTCTCTTTTGTGTGCTTCGGTCCCGCTATCAACTGGCCTTTCTCCGTCAGCAGGAAATCGTAGGATGAGGGATAGATATGCCGGTAGTTGAGCGTGTCGCCCAACTGCTCCGTTGACATGTCAAGACCGAACATCGCCACGAGATCCCCCTTACCGTCATGGATGGGGACCATATAAGTCACGAGGTTCAGGCCTGAGACAACATCACGATAGAGATCCGTCCACAAAGGGGCATTCGACGCACAGACGGCTTTGTAATAACTGTTTTGGGTATAATCGCGACCCTCAGCAGCAATCTCTGCGTGCTTGATCTCCCCATGGTCCCACCAGACAAACGGCTCGAACAGACGGCCTTTTTCCGGGAAATAGTTAGGCACGTAGGCCACCCAACAACCCGTCAGATTGGGATGAGACTTGAGAACCAACTCCATCACACTATAGGAAGAATCCGGATGAAGCAGATTCCGTTTCATGTCCCAGATATGTCCATTGAGCGAATTTTCCGCCAGATTCAATGCGTTTTTAACGATGATGGCCTTCGACGTGATTTCCGACTCGGCCCTGTTCTCCAACTCATCAGCCAGCAGACTGCGCGTATAATAATACTGCACAGCAGACAATCCCTGCAGCAAAAGTGCCGCAACGATGATGATTATCAGGCTGGTGTTAGTCTTTAGTTTCATGCTGTCCGCACCTTTTTATTTCACCACCATCTTTTTACCATTGATGACATGTACTCCCTTGGCTGTCTTATAGATACGACGGCCATTGAGGTCATAGTGCTTCTCATCGCCATCCATGTCTATAGTCAACGCCCTGATTGATGTGGCCTCATCCCAAATGATAGGTACGATGTCAGGTTGATTTGCTATCGTGAAGAGGATATACGCCTTGTATTTCGGTACCACGACACCCTTGGCAACTCGTACAAATACAGGACTGTCAGTTCCAGGTGCCCTGCTTCTAACACCAGTCCCTTGACTCTCGCCTTCCTTCAACACATAGACATCATCATCACCCACCGTGAAAGGCTCTGTAGCGGTGCTGGAAAGCATATTACCGGCCGCAGAACCCACAGGAACATTACCAGCCTCCGGGATATCAACACGGGTATTGGCAGCCCCCTTCAACACCAGACCTTCCCCGGCTGGCACTTTATTCACACACTCCAGAACGAAACTACCTGCCTCATAGCGGGCTGCAATAAATGCTTTCGCAGAATGTACATTGGAAAAATCGAGTGCGACAGATGTCGAGAAGGTGCAGACACTATCGGCTGGTAGGACAATGGTAGCCCCACGCAACAGTGCAAAATCCTTGGTCTGCGTGCCTGCTGAAGAGAACCAGATATCACTGGATGCGCTCCACATATAACCTTCTGCCTCACACTTCGAGGCATAAGAGAGCGACCTGTCGGTCACACTCAGCGAGTAGCGGCCATACGCGTCGGTTGTGGCAGAATAGACAATGTCTTCGTGCGACAACGTGACAACAGCACCAGCGACAGGCGTATCATCGACAGCACTCGTCACACGGCCAGTCAACTTCGCTGTACCCAATGCCGTGAAGACAGCCTCGATAACGGTCTCGCCATCCACCTTCCATGTCAGCACAGGCTTAGAGCCCTTCTTGGTGCCACCAACCTTCCAACCATCGAACTGATAGCCATCATTGGCTGTTGCGGTCAGCGTGAGAGTCGTGCCATAGGTATAGCGACCCGAGCCGCCACCAGTAACCGTACCGCCATTAGAATTATAGTTGACTGTTACCTCATAGAACTGAGGGGTAAAGACGGCCATCAACGTAGCATCGCCCGTCGGACGATAATCAAACTGAGCCTTGTCGGATAAGACTGACGCGTCTGCACCTACCGTCCACTGAGAGAAATCATATCCCTTGGCTGGTGTAGCAGTCAGCGTGATGGGCTGGTTATAATCATACCGGCCAGAGGCAGGGGTGACCTTACCACCATCAACAGGATCTGCTTTGACTTCAATGCTCACCTTTCCGTCAGAATACTGTACCCATGAGGCCTGTTTGCCAACAGCCCCGTTAAAACCTTCAGCATCCGTGATACCGGCGGTCTGTATGGTCAGCACATAATAGCCATTCCCTGAGGTCAATTCTGTCAAGCCAAGTTTGAACACCTGATCGTTCTGTTTCGTAATAACAATCTTAGAAACGTCGAGTTTCACGCCCTGACAAGCCAGCGTCACATCATCAGTCGTAAATGTTTCAGCCTTGACAGCCTTGTTGAACCTCACCGTCACTTCGGTCAATGGTGTCTGTTGAAGCGTACCTTCTGCAGGAACACCGCTAATACTCTCCACAACCAGTTCCACATCGGGTTTCGGTTCAAAAGTCAATAGGAATGTCTCTCCCTCGATAGGCATATTACCCACAAAGTGCAGTCGTTTCACATAATCCCAATCTTTTCCATCATTCAGTACGCGATCTGTCTGCCAGATATTGTCCACAGGAATCTCCGTCTGGTCACTCTGCCGCACTACCTTAATGAGTTTCTGCCTACCCGCAGTCGGGTCAAGCAAATAACCATAGTTCCAGCCTGCAGTTGACGGAGTGACTGTCAACAGATACTCAGTATCGCTTTGCTTAGTGGTCACAGCATCAACAGCAATGGAAACTTCCTGTTGCGTTGCATCTGTAAAATAAACCTGATCAGGTAAATCCTGAGCGTCTGTCACATCGTTCACCAAGAATGCACGTGGAGTGACGGATGCCTGCTGGGAAACGGGAGGTGTAAAGCCATGAATCAATTCATGGATGGTCACCTGGTCAAGTAGCGAAAGATTCTCATTACCATAACTGGAAACATGAGTGGCCTTGATATCATAATCCACGAAATGACCGAGTAATGAACTCTGTAGCCACCACTGAGCATACGCCTGCGAATGGGCAGGGATAGTGCCAAAATCAGTCGGGATACTCTCGCCCATAGCCAATGTCTTCTCTTGTCCATTCAGTTGCGACGAGATAAACTCGAAGTCGATATAGAGTCCCTTCTCATTCTCAATGATTTCTGGCTGTTTGGTCATCATCTTGACATTGGTGGCATCGCCATAGCCCTTGTTGTTCATGATAACGGCAAACTCCGCAGGCACCATCGGCTCTACTGTCTCTGTCAGTGCATCATCTCCATAAATGTCACGCTGCATAAAATAGGTCAAGTCAAGTTCTGGTGACGGTTTCACCGTCAGTGTCACGGGATACAACTCACGGGTCACCTCCAAGCCCGAATAAGGATCGGTATAAGAAAGTGTACCGCCAAACGAGTACTCCACCGGTGCTGTCGGTGCAGCAAACTTCGAAGGAATGAAAAGAATGGTTGCCGTACCCGTAGCATCGGCTGCAAGTGTCCAACCGCTCTCCATATCAAGGTTGCCTTCAAAGACATTCAGGTTTTCCGTATGCATCTCAAACTCCTTGGTCGTAGCAATAAGACCAGTCTGCATGTTCGTAACGTTTAGCCGTAGTTTCACATCCTTCATGGCAGAATTCTGGTTTCCATTATACACGGTCAGCGTGCCACGGAAGGCCTGACGCGTCATTGTCATGGTCTGTGAGATTTGCAGCGAAATGGTGGAACAGACAGAATTGCTACCCTTCTCATTCTCTCGTTGGAACATCTCTGTCTCCGTTGCCCACATATCCTCTATCGAGGCATAGCCTAACTCACGAGCCTCCATCTCGGCCTCCATAATCAGGTCAAGCATATCCACCAACTCAGAACGCTGGATGATATTCTCATGCACAATGCCATTCTTCAGATAATCATTGGTATTATTCAGGCGCTCCACGAAACGCGTCATCAACTCGTCGCTGATGCCCTCGGGCTGGTAAGGCTTCAAGGCCTCCAGTGTCCAGTTACTCTTCTGGGCCTCGGCAGCCTGAAGCAGTTCGTATACCTCCTTAAAGGAAGAATCATAAAGCCACAATGAATCACCGAGCACCTCAACCATGTAGCCATAAAAACCGACCTGTCCTTTCAGTTGAATCCTCGCAGCCTCAGCAAAGCGCGTCACATACGATGGTTCCTCAGAATTATCCGTAGCCTTCCTGACTCCAGAGTTCTGTCTTCTGGCTCCTGACCCATTTTTCACGGCATCCTTGGCTGCACCAAAGCCTAAGCCTTTGGCTGTCAAGTTCATTGCGCACCTCCCTTCGAACGTCAATAGACAACTCATTGCTGTTAAGCCCGCACCAACGACTGCAAACAAGGGAAGCATAGCCACACCAACACCGGTGATGGAGGTAATTGCTGCGAAGCCCTCCACGCCACAACGCGCTCCTGTTGCTAATAATGCGAGGTAGTCAAACGCATCTGCCTGTTCTGCCATAATCTTTCCTGTGCCCGAGGCTAATCCGTATGAACAGCCGCCACCGAAAGGAACAAACGACATGGCACAATCCGTTGCCCACTTCATTATCTTGTTGCCACACTCTCTACAGTCAGAACTGGGAGCGACGCGTTTGCCGTTCGACTCCTGACCATACACCGTGTACCAGCCGCCACCATTAGGAGCACCTAATCCATCAAAAGTATAACTATCGTAGATCTGATAGATTTTTCCTCTGCACGACTTGAACGGCACCTCCCTTTCGGAAATCTTCTTCGGTTTGCCATCATTACCACAAACATAGACACATTCAACACGATTTTTCCAAGTACAGCCATCTCCAGCAGAGTTGCCTGCCTTACGTGCCCTACTCTCAGATGGAGCCACACGCGTCACCTTCACTGGGATGGTCACACTCTGCTGTGGTGCCAAATCCATACCTGTTATATCTAACATCGGCTCAATCTTGAAGTCATCTACCATTTCCGGCACAAAGAATTGGGTTTCCTGTCCAGTAATCAATCCCTTGTTCGTCAAGATGACATAATATACCAGACTCTCACCTACACCCAAACTCTCTGCATCAATTTTGTCGGGCACAATGATCTCTATCACCGGCGCAGGCACATTGGTCTCATATTTCACCGTCGTCACGATTTCATATTCATCCTCCACTTCTGTTTCCACAACATCCCAACTAATACTGATGGCCTGATAACTCAATGTGACCACCTTTGTGGTGGTGACACCTGGGTCAACCAGAATAGTATTGGTGTAGGAATTATGCTTGTCGGCAGACACATTGATCTGGTAGTAGCCCTCAGGGAGATTCTCTATAGTGAACAGTCCTTTAGCATCGCTCAGTCCCTGAGTCACCAATGCACCGGTTATAGGATTGCGAACAACCACCTGTGCTCCCGCTACATGGGGTGCCTCATCCGTATAATAGGTATATTCATCAGTCACATCGACCACAAGCGTTCCAGTTGCCTCTGATACTGGGGTAACAGTGAAGTTGATGAAAGTGCCGTTGCCATTTTCACAATTGATACCTATCCGTCCGGTAACAGGGACGTTCAACTGCATGTCACTCGTAGGCATGAAGCGCAGCACCACAGTGGCCGTATCGTTCTGATTCAGGCCAGCCATCGTCTTACCTGTCAGACTGCTCATCCAACTCGGCAGGTCAAGCGTAATCGCACCTGTGTTGCCCTTACCTGTATTCGTCAACGTGAAACTATAGTCACGGCCTTTATCCTTCAGCATCGTGGTGGTCAGAGTCTGTGACTCAACTACCAGATTGCCTACACCCATACGAGCATAATAGTAAAGTAAGATGTCCAGATTGGCTCCCTCAGAAGAGGTGACACGCAACACCAAGTGCTCCCAGTCATTGCCTTTCGTAGCCACCATACTATTGATAGAGTACGTCAGGTTGGCAGTGGCGCCGCCCTCAATCTTTGCCGGTACTTTCAACTCTGCAGAACAACCCTCAGGAGCCGATACGATCTGAGCCTTGACTCCAGAAAGACTGAGTGAACCAGGATTCACCAGTTGGATGACACCCGTCAAGGGCGTACCTATCGTCACGTCGCAGGTAATATACTTATTGTTAGCCCGTCTCAAGCCATAGACATCAAACTCTGCCATACTATCACTGATGGGGTCATCGGGATAACAGGCTCCAACGACAAAGTGACCAGTTATCATACCCGTAGGTATCCATTCTAAGGAGAAGCGGCCCTCATCATCGGTTGTCACATCCTCTGTCAGGCGCACGCCGTCAGTAAGGAAATATACCTGAGCCTTGGCATTCGCCGTCTGGTCACCTTTCAATTGTCCGCTGACAACCACCTTTTCACCCTGACTGTATGTCTTTTTGTTGGTCTGTACGGTTGCCGTGAATGGTGAAATGGTTTTGATGGTCAATTCAGCAGAGGTATTGTTGGTATAGACTAATTCGGAAACAAGTTGCTCCTCATTGACTACTGCATAATAGACCATCTCTCCAACCTGTAAGGGCAGGGCCACACGACGCTGTAACGTCTCACTGGCACCAACGGCAATATCGGTCTTTGTCGTCAGCGTTCCTATTGCCATATTCGAGCCCTTCTGGTAGAGCGTCACCTTGGTTCCTGCCGGTAACACAACAGCCCCCTCGTTGGCCACGACGATGCTGATTGTGACACTACTGCCCACCACACCCTCTGTCTCATTTGATGTGATACTGGTGATACGGGCATCTGGCAGCGTCTGATCAGTGACCAGTATATAACACGTACCGGAACCATAGCCTTCGCACGCTACAGTGAAGATGACAGTACGCGAGTCACCACTCACGTCATTGGCCTTCGACTGTATCTCTACCTCCACAGATTCCTTTCCTGCAGGAATTGTAACGGTCTTTGGATAAGTGAAGCCCTCATCATAATTACTGCTCAACGTGACTTTAAGAGCCTTTTCTGACGAATTGTTACGGCTGATGGTCAACGTGGTCGTTCCTCCTTCCTTCACGGTACTGGCCTGAGAAGCCACGCTGAGGGCGGCTCCGTCATTGTCCAATACGGTCAACTTGGCACTTACATTGCCAGCCTGCTCGCCGCTCGACGTACAACTACAGGAGGCCACCCAGATACCGGCTGTCAAGGTATAAATCCGGTCGCCCTCCTGCTTTACATTATCAACAGGCCCTACGTTAAAGTAGATGTTCTCCACACCTTTGTCCATGACAATGGACTTGTTGCTGTAATAGAGTCCGCCATTCGAGTCATCACTCAGTTTCACCGTGATCTTGCTGTCAGTCTTCCCTGTACGTGTCAGCACGGCAGCAACAGCAGTAGGCCCTGCCGACTCGCTCACCTTGTCGGGTGTCAGCGTCAGCGTCAGAACTGGCATGTCATTGTCATTCAGGATGACAATCACCTCACCGGGATTGAAGCGCTGGGAAGACACGGTGAACTTATTCGACTGCTGTAGATTGGGCACGTTGTCATCGACACAGGTCACCGTGACAGTCGCCGTAGTCTGTCCGGCAGGGATCTCGGCGGTTGAATTGAACTGGAACCGTTTGTTGTCCTCGCTCACGATCTTCACCGTGATAGGCTCTGTGGATACACGCGGCGTCGTAATGGTGAGTGTAAACGTATCACCTTCCGTAAGTACCGACTGCGAGGCCGTAACACCTAAGGCTGGATACTCGTCATCTTCGATGACCAGACGTGCAGTAACCGCCCCATACTCCTCACTCTTGACATTGATGTTGATGATGGAGTCAGTATCTACCTTGTCATTATTGGTCACGTCAATGTAAAACACGACACCCGACTGTCCGGCAGGCATGGTGACGGTCTTAGGGATGCTGACACGTGAGTCCTCTGTGCTGGTGATGTCGAACACGCGCAGGTTGTTCCACCTTCCCGAACGACTCAACTTAGCGGTGATGCGCTGATTGCCTCCCTCGGTAAGACGTGTCTTCGACAGTTCCAAGTAGAGTTGTCTCGTCACTTCC
>Ga0310786_10011484_pt1 | contig 11050 bp, 8 predicted proteins | sample AusTroGonzalo_MG_FD_203881 | JGI IMG/M metagenome (GOLD analysis project Ga0310786, IMG submission 203881) | Bovine rumen microbial communities from tropical cattle in Woodstock, Queensland, Australia - Gonzalo_03 (v2) (version 2) | ecosystem: Host-associated > Mammals > Digestive system >...
TGAGCACGAAAGTGACTGCCATTCCGAGACCCAGCGAGGTCTTCACCGTCTTCGACACAGCAAGGTAGGAACACATGCCGAGGAAGAAGGCGAAAATCATATTGTCCACGAAAATCGAACGAAACAGTAAACTAATTATATGTTCCATATTTTTTCTTTTTTATAGAAACTAATTATCACTAATTGGCACTAATCTTATCCACTAATTAATAACATATTTATTTATTCCAATTTGTGGAATTAATTTGTTCTCATTTGTGCTAATTCGTTTCTTTTAAACCTTCTTCATTTACTTTTCTTTATAGAAATATGCACGATGTACCCAAATCACACAACCAACGAGGATAAGCGCCATAGCCGGCATCGTCATCATACCGTTGTTCACATAGCCGAAGTCGTAGCAGGCGTCAGGGATAATCTGGAAACCTAAGAGCGAACCGCGTCCGAGGAACTCACGAACGGCACCCACGATGACGAGAATCATCGCATAGCCAAGGCCGTTGCCCACACCGTCGAGGAACGAGGGCCAGGGCTTGTTCTGCATGGCGAAGGCCTCGAGGCGGCCCATCAGGATACAGTTGGTGATAATCAAACCGACATACACAGAGAGCTGAACGCTGACGTCATAGGCAAAAGCCTTCAGAATCTGTGAGACAATGGTTACAAGAGCAGCCACAACCACCAGCTGCACCACAATACGAATGCGGTTAGGAATGGTGTTGCGGATAATTGAGATAATCACATTCGCAAAGGCGGTGATCACCGTTACGGCCAATCCCATCACGATGGCAGGCTTCAGCTGCGAAGTGACGGCAAGAGCCGAGCATATACCCAATACCTGTCCGAGGATCGGGTGGTCGAGGTTCAACGGGTTAGTAAAAACCTCCTTATTTTGTTTACTGAATAATGCCATAGTTTACTTCTCCTTTACCTTTATCACTTTAATCATCTTTTGGAGTTCGGCATCACTGACGGAATCCTTACCCAAGGCCATCTTGAGCATGAGCATCTCCAGTTCGCCTTCGTCCATATCAATATCGTACTCACCGGTCCAAAGGCCGAAGGTACGCTTGATCATCTCGTCGACGCCATTAGAAGTCAGCGTAGCACCCGTCACGCAGTCTACCTGCGTCTCAGGGTCCTCAACCTTCTTTACAACGGAGAGCGCCACATGGTCCTTGCCATCAGAGCCCTCACTGATGATACGCTTGCCGATGAATTTCTCCTGCCACTCCCGCGAGTCCTTGATCTCAGCACCAAGGCCTGCCGTCTCAGACTCGTGGTTGAAGTATGCACCATAGACCTTCAGGTTCATCGTCTCCGGATCAAAGCGAGTCGACATATAGCCGCTAATGCCGCCCCAAAGGCCCATACCCTTCATTTCGAAAATCATGATAGGCTCTTCGTTAATCTCGGCCATAAGGATTTTCTGACCCATCACGTCCATCGTATCGTTAACGAGTTCAGCATACTTGGCCTCGGCCTCTGCACCATCAAGATCGCGGATATTGAGCGAGTAGAGAACCTGTTTCTTCACATCAAGGGCCACGTTAGCGTCCTGCATCGGCTTGAGTGCCTGATAGACGAAAGCCAGCAGGAAGGCCACGATGATGACGAGTATCGCACTATATATAATAATGTACGAATTGCTATTAGTATTCAGTTTCATTTGGTACCTCCTCTCTTTGCACGTTTCGAAATGTTGCGGGCTACCACGAAGTGGTCAATCGTGGGAGCAAACATATTACCAAAGAAGATGGCGAGCATCATACCCTCAGGATAGCCGGCATTCATCACACGGATGATGATGGCCATTGCTCCGATAAGGAAGCCATAGATGTACTGGCCGCATTGTGTACGACAAGACGTCACAGGGTCGGTTGCCATAAACACAGCACCGAAGGCGAAGCCACCCAGCACGAAGTGATGCCACCAAGTCATCGACTGACCCGTCTGCTCGAAGATAATTGCCATCAGAGCACCACCCACGAAGACGCTCAGCATCGTGCGCCAAGAGGCAATGCCCGTCCAAAGCAGCAGAATGGCACCCAGAGCAATAGCAATGAGCGAAGTCTCACCAATAGAACCAGGAATAAAGCCGCAAATCATATCGCAAATGGATGCATCAGGCGTGATGTTCTGTGCAATCTGTCCCAATGGTGTAGCAGCCGTAAAGCCGTCGGGCAGCGTGTTTCCGAGTCCGAAGATACTGTCCTGAGCCACCCAAATCTGGTCGCCCGTCATCTTCGACGGATAGGCGAAGAACAGGAACATACGGGCAGCGATGGCGGGGTTGAAGATGTTCATACCCGTGCCGCCGAAGATCTCCTTACAGAAGATAACGCTGAAAGCACAGGCCAAAGCCAGCATCCACAACGGACAGCCAATGGGAACAATCAGCGGAATCAAGATACCCGATACGAGGTAGCCCTCCTGAATTTCCTCGCCCTTCCACTGTGCCCAGGCAAACTCAATGCCCAGACCGACGATGTAGCTGACGAGAATCTTAGGCAGTACAGCCAAGAAACCATAGAAGAATATCTCGAAGAAGCCAGCTGTTGCCAGCGTTCCTGCAGCGAGATAGTTCTGATAGCCGATATTGTACATACCGAACAGCATAGCAGGCATCAGGGCGATGACCACCATACTCATGATGCGCTTCGAGTCGATAGCGTCGTGAATGTTCACGCTGCCAGCCTTTGCCGTGTCGTTGGGCACGTAAAGGAAGGTCTCGAAGCCGTCGAACACCGAACGGAAGGCATGTAGCTTACCACCCTCCTCGAAGTTCGGCTTTATCTTATTGATGTAATTTCTTAATGCACTCATAGTCCTTATGCGTTTTCTTTTCTAAGTATGTTAAGACCTTCACGCACAATGCGTTGCAATTCCAGTTTCGAGCTATCCACGAACTCAGCCAAAGCAAAGTCCTCAGGACTGACCTCGTAGATACCGAGTGCTTCCTGACGGTCGATGTCACCAGAGATGATGGCCTTGATGAGATACTCGCCATAGATGTCCATCGGCAGCACCTTGTCGTATTCGCCACTCATGATGATATGGCGCTCGCCACCCTTGATACGGGCATCCAGTGCATACTCCTTCTTGCCAAAGAGCCAGGAGAAGTAGCTGCGGTTTACCGAGAACTGCTTGAAGCGCGGAAGAATCCAACCCAGCATCTCGTCGGCATCGTTACCCTCGGGAATCACGGTAATCTCGCTGCTGTGTGCACCGAGGAAACCTTCCTTCGTCGTAGGCTTGCCCGTCAGCACATTGCCGTTGATGATACGCACGCTCTTCCCGGCATCGTAGCTGTTGCTTAGCAGCGTCGACAGTTCCTCACCGACGAGCATATCCACGTAGGCAGGACTCTTGATCTCGCTGCCGCACAAGGCCACAGTGCGCTTCAGGTCTACCTTACCCGTGTTGAACAGACGACCGATGAAAAGCACAACCGTCGGGTCGCCAATGGTCCACACCACCTCGCCCTTGTTCACCGGATCGATGTTGTTCACCTGAACACCGACATTGCCAGCAGGGCATTTGCCGTCGAACACGTTGACATCGACATCCTTCATGCCTTCCAGCTTTGAGCCGACGCCAACGCCGAGATAGGTCTTAGCAATCTTCGACAGCGCTGTCAAGCCCGTCTGGAAGTCCTGCTCCTGCACCTGCACCTCGAACTCGAAGCTGGCAGCCAGCGGTTTGTCCCTCAGGGCAGACACAAAAATTGCCTTAGGCTTCGTTTCCGGATTGGTTGAGACAGCGTAAGGCAACTGATTGATATACCCGAAGATACCAGCCTGCAGCAGGGCATCGACGACCGCTTTGCCGTCCATCTGCGCAACGTTCTTCTTGCCGAAATCCACATAGCTCTGCTGGGCATCGGCATCCACCCTGATGCAGAGCACTTTTCTTCGTTCGCCACGCTCCACAGCGACCACCTTGCCGCTGACGGGCGAAGCAAACCTCACATCGGGATACTGCTTGTTCACGAACAGAGCATCCCCGGCCTTGACCGTGTCACCTTCCTTGACCACCACCTTCGGAGTAACCCCTTCAAAGTCGTCAGGCACCAATGCATACTGCCCCTTCGACTTCAGCTGGATTTTCTTCTCCTCAGCCTGGCCTTGAAGATGAATGTCTAAGCCTTTGCTTAATTTAATCAAATTTGCCATTCAGTTTGCTTTTTCTATACTGTTTTTGTTTTCTTTTTGTACTGTTTGCGTTAACTGGCTGCAAATTTAGCAAATTTTAGCCAAACGGGAAAACAAAAAGCCAACAAAATTCACTGCCCCCATCGTTTTTCCTCCTTTCTCCCTTTCCAACTCCCATCACCCCATCCATTTGCCAACTCCATTTGACATTAATTCGCCCCCACCCCGTCACCTCCCTTCCGTCCCGTCCCTTACCGGCGGATTCCATCCGCCCCTATTTCCTCAGTTCCCAATCCACATCGAAGTCATCGCCCGCATCATCAACAGTCACGTCATAGGTCACATCCTCACCGTTGAGCTTACCCGTCAGCACCCCCTTGTAGTTCTTCCCCTCGCCCTTTTCAAGCTTCAGGTCAGTCACCTCCAAGCGGTTTCCCTGCTGCTGTTCATACTCCACGATGCCCTGAGTCACCTTGTCATTCAACTTCTCTTCCGACACCACGCACCCGCTCAGCATCACACATGCCGAGCAAGCCAAAACCATTGAAACTAATACTTTTCTCATAATCTTATATCATTTGATACTTTTCTGCTGCAAAGTTAGGCAAAGGTTTTCGATTCTCCAAGAGTTTTTATCAATTCACTCATTTTTCGCATATTTATGGAGACAAGTCTACATGGGACAAGCACCTCCGTCAGGTATGGACACATGCTCAGTGCCACACGACGTGCCAATAAGCAGAAGAAAAAAGCTGAAAGAATTTGGTAGAATGGAAATTATTTTCTAATTTTGCAGACATTAACCGGATGAACAACAAGTACAAAGTATGTTGAATTTTGCAGCCATAGATTTCGAGACGGCCAACAACGAGCGCAGTTCTGTTTGCTCTGTAGGCGTGGTCATTGTGCGTGATGGTGAGATAATGGATTCGTTCTATTCGCTCATTCAGCCAGAGCCTAACTACTATAACTACTGGTGCAGCCAGGTGCATGGCCTCTGTCGCGAAGACACTGAGGAAGCACCGGTGTTCCCCAAGGTGTGGGCGCAGATAGAGCCATTGATTGAGGGCCTGCCCCTCGTGGCTCATAACAAGCCCTTCGATGAGGGCTGCCTGAAAGCCGTCTTCCGCGTCTACCAGATGGATTACCCCGACTACGAATTCTACGATACCCTGTGCGTATCGCGTCGCAAACTTCCCAATTTGCCCAACCACCAGCTCCACACCGTTGCCGCTGCCTGCGGTTACTGTTTAGAGAGCCATCACCATGCACTGGCTGATGCTGAGGCATGTGCCTGGATAGCAAGGGAAATACTGTAGTGTTCAACTTATCTACACCATATTATCATCATTTCAACTTTCGCAAGTTCCCATAATCTCTGTGAATCATCATTTGGCGGATTCTGAGTTTGCCACGACTTACCGCTCTTATGTTTTTTAACTCGTATCAATTGACCTGTCCCCGCGATTCCCCCAATTGACCTGTCCCCGCGATTCCCCGATAAAGATGTACTTCCCGGCAATAGCCGGTCTGCACCAGCTAACGCTCCTGTTCTATTTGTTCCGGTCACGGTAATGTTCCATAATGTCAAAGATCACTTGTCCCGACCGTTCAGGTTTACCCTGAGCTTGTCGGTTTACCCTGAGCTTGTCGAAGGGTCGAATGGGACTTATTTACTTTGCATAGCCATCTGTCGCTGCGCCAAGATTAAGGTACGAGGCAGTCGAGTCAACAGTTGCTGGCTGTGCTACTGACCGCTATTCGCTATGCGGTCAGGCAAGCTGGGGACAGAGGGCGCGCTAGTTGATTTCTCGGTAAGCGAACGGCTCGCTCTGCCCAGGTTTGCGGCTGCAAAGTTACGACATTCCTGCGAGTTGTGCAAGGCTATGGCAGGGGCTGGTCAAATCCTAAAGTCGCAACAGCTTGATACTCAGTATCCGTCTCACCGTTCAGCCAGATTTCCGGATGTAGGGGCCGGCCCCGTGCCAGCACGAACCGTCATCAGGCGGTATGTACGCGCGAAAAAAGAACGCCGTGGCCGGCGTACGGGCTGGCACAGGGCCTGCCCCTACACTGGCAGGATACCCGTTCAGCAGGATTTGAAATCCAGCTGCTTCGAATATTGGGATTTGTAATCCCTAACAATAGATGTCATCCCGTACACACGTACACCCGCTCCCACGTGTTGACATACAGTAGGTAACACCCAGCACACCCAGCACTTAACCTACTGATTATCAAGGCGGTTTTCTTTGGAGTTGGTCACACCCAAGCCCACACCCAAGGTCGCACCCACTCGGTCGGATTTCTTGCAGGCCTGCAAGAAATCCAGCTGAATTGAGAAATCCAGCCGAACAGAAAAGTCCGTGGAAGTCCGTGAAGTCCGATGCAAAAAATTTGTCCCACGGCCTGGGACATTTCTGGCGAGGCTTCCCATCGGGACGAGTGGCCTTCCCGTCTGCATGGCGAGGCCTCCCATCAATATGGCGAGGCCTCCCGTTGGGATGGTAGTGGGTGAAGCTTCCAAGCTTTGCGACAAGAGCACGGATGCAAAGCTTGGAAGCTTCACCCACTATGCTGCATTCCTCAGCCTATGTGCGACTTTGGGTGCAACCTTGGGTGTGGGTAAAAATAGGTCAGTGACACCCAAAATGGCTATTGAGTATCAGTGAGTTAAGTGTTGGGTGTAAGAGGTGTGGGTTACTTCTGCTACTACCTGTTAATGTGTAGTGATTACTCGTACACCCGCAAGTAGTGCAGGGGAAGATGTCAATGACCTACCCCTGGCATCTCATTCTACGTTCAGCTGGATTGCAAAATTTTGCAATCCAGCTGAACGGGCTGATTGGAGCAAGGTTAGTATGCTATTTCTTCCAGATACCCGCCTCCATACGGTACTTGCTTGATTACTTTCCTCGCTTTTACATTAACATCCTCTGTCGGGGTATTTAATATCACATAATTCACGATTTCATTTCCACTAGGATTTGACTCCATCTGGCGGGCAGAATATGCGGGTGAAGATGATACCCAAACATTGTCGATGATTCCGTTACTGCCAGAGAAATTCAGACAGTTGGAATACGTTTTCTGCGAATTACGCAAGTAGATAACTTCATAAGCAGAATGTCCCAAATTCGAATAGTCCCAATATTTCTCTGTAGAAGTCAACCCTCCATATTCATCTTTCTCAAAATACATTTTTGAGCTACCGAGATCATCCCAGTTATTCCCAACAACTTTGTATATACTATAATTCATCCAAAAAGCTCCTTTTGCAGCATAATTATAGGCCACAACTGTTTGATACTGTTTGTGCCCATTCTTTGTTCCAATGACCGTCGTTTCCCTGATGGTCGGGTCAGAAAAGACAAGCGACGGCTTTGTGTCGTAACGGAGCGTAAACGGTACCTTCTCACCATATATGGTCTTTAGCTCACCAGTTGCCTTGTCGCGCTTCTTAACATATACGCCAACCTCATCACTTAGCTCTGCTACATACGAATTAAAATCAACAATTAGTTTGGTAGTTGTTTTCCCTAAACCGGAAGTAGCTGTACTATAGCGCATATTTTTAGACTGTTCATTATTTACACTTTCAAACGGAAACTCAGATTTATTTGTTGAATAATCATAATATAGCCCCCATTCCTCTATATCCGTCATGTCATCCAAAGTAGCAGTCACCGTATATAACATCTGATTTTGCCTTTCCTCACTCTGATGATACTCAGCACCCTTGAATTCCACATTTGTTATTCTGGCAGGACATGTGGATTCAACTGGCTCGCTGAGAGTAAACTCACATGGATTTCCGTAGTTGTAATACATACCATCATAGGTGTAGGCGCAATAGCAATAAGTCTGACCCGGTTCAAGATCCTTTAGTCTCGCCTTAAATAGAACGTTCCCCTTGTCAATAGTTGTTGACAATGATTCCGTATCCGTAGATACTATCCGTTTCCAGGGTGAACCATATTTTGGCCCATATTCAAAACCACAGGAGATGGTGTTAAGGTCAAGTGTCAATGTTAAACCTTCGACTTCGACATAATTATGCGTATTGAAACAGTTTATAGCCACCGTAGAGTCTACTTGATTAGTAATGGCAGGGAATAGAAAATCTTTTTCATGGCTATTATATATAGGAACAAAAACGGTAGTTTGGCCTTGTTCACTCCAAATATCTTTTTTACATTTATCCGGTATGTTTCCTATACTTTTCTCTATAGAGTTTCCTGACAATAAAGATTGGAAAAAGTGTAATGCGGAATTTGATGCTCTTCCTGTTAATACGGTACCATCATATCCATAATAACTGCCTAAGTTTTTCTTTTCATGCAATTTTCGTGCAAAGCTATCACTCTTGAAAAGAGTTCTACATACTGAAGCAAATAAAATTGAATTAGCATTCTCAAATTTTTTGTCTTTGCATGCTTCTATTATAAAATTTTCAGATAATTTTGGATAAGCAATCCATGTGTCTTCACCATCTCTTTCCTCTTGGAGCCAGTCTATCTGTATATCACTACTAGCAAAGAAATCATCATTATAACCCTTTTTATGTACAAGATCTATTAGAACATCTTTCCACTTATTAATAACTTCATCCGGGATGTCATCTTTGCTTTTCTTGATTGAACCAAGAGGGTCAGAAGCGTAAAGTTGGTGAATATAGTCTCCATTTTCATCAAAAATGAAATAGTTATTATTGTCTATACGTATTGTTCCATGAGTACAAAGAATAACAATATCTTTCTCAAACATTGTTGAACGAAAGAAATCCATTGATGGTTCAACGATGTCAGGTGTAATACCTATTGATTTAAATAAATCCTCAATTTTCTTAAATCTCTTTTCTATTTTAGTGTAAGCATGCCGCTCATCATATTTAGTGTGATTTGCAATTGCGACTTTTAGTGACGGTTTTGTGTTCACGGCATTTTTAAATATTGAAAGAATAGAAGGCATTTGTTCCATAAATCTTGAATCAAATGAATCATCATCATCTTCTTCGTCCTCTTCATTGTTCAAACGGAAGCCCATAGTCCCCCAATCTTTAATCTTTACACATAATTCATTTCCATTTATCCATGCATCTTCAACTCCCTCAGAATTTTTTATCAATTCGATTTTCCCCTCTATATCGTCTATTGTCTTACAATTATCAAGAGCAGGGAATATGGTGCTCAAAGAAGATGCGACATTATGCTCAACTACTTCTTCAGGGTATTTGGTAAACGTGATACTGTCAATATCATTTATATTATAAACATATTTGCCATCTTTTGTTACTACTTGCTGAAATATGAAGTCACTATGACTAACACCAGCGGCATCATATTTTGACACAGTGATATCTTCAAGATTTCTTAAGAAGAATTTACGACGAGTGCCATCATTGAAGTACACCTCCATACAGTCCTGAGCCACCATCGGCATGGCAACCGCCAGCATAGCGATTGCCAATATGTTCTTATACAGTCTTGTTTTCATCGCTTCGTGATTTTATAGGTTACACCATTGACTTTAACAATATAGGCCCCAATGGGGAGACGAGAGACGGAAACGGTGGCTTTGCTCTGGCTGTCGCTCCTGACTGTGCGCAGCAACTGACCCGCCACGTTATAAAGCTGGATGGTGGTGTTTGGCTTCAGATTTGTGAATGTCAGCGTTTCACCATCTGCAGAAATCTCACTTCGCATGGCGATAGGCGAACCAATACCACTCGACTCATTGGTATACGTGAACTTCCTGACCTTTTCCAAGGGTAAGGTCACGGACGAGTTGTTTGTCTTAATGACAAGGTTGCCGTCGACGTAACTGGTCTTCGGCTCCTCACTCAGTTTGATGGTCATCACCTGACCGTCCGATTGCCAAACTTGCAGCACTTGGTCATCTGCCTTAGCCACTATACAGGCTAAGGACAGGAATAGTAACAGTAATTTTTTCATACTAACTATGTTTTTAGGTTTTGTATTCTACTGGACTAACTGATTGTTCAGTTTGCAAAAGTAACTATAATATCCGAAACCACCAAGGAAAAGGCACAGTTTTTTACTTTAGCAAAGAAAAAATAATGTAACTTTGCGACAAAAGTCGCGAAGTTTTTCGATTTACTCAAGGAAACTCCTCTGTCTCGAAAACAAAGAAACAAGTTTCTTTGTTTTGTGCTCGACTTTTCGTAACTTTGTAAGAAATCGCAGAATTTCTTTGTATAAAGGCAGTTTGTGGGATTGAAGGAAAATGGGGTTACGAATTGGAGACCGTACTCAATTCCATGTTCTACTATAAATTGCTCAATGCGCTCGGCTTTGCCGCTTCGCTTGTCGAAGAACACCCGAAGATGGGACACCAGCCATTTCATGACTCAACTTCGAGTGCAAAGGTAACTATTTCTTTCGAAAAAGCAAAATCTATTCACATCTTTTTCTTTCGAGCTTGCTCAACGCTCTTAAACTGATTGCGGCATCTTTTGTGGCACCTGCCAGAAAAGTGCGTATTAGGCTACGTCCTTCTACCGTAATGACATGTCGATTATCTCACTCTATTACTATCCAACTACCGTGACCTGTAGATCCGTCACGGTCAATGAATCTCAAAGATTTAAGTTTATTGATATGCTTTTGGACTGCTGTTACAGATATTCCGATTCTATTCGCAATCTCACTCCTTGTGATATAGTTATCAGCATATATCAATTTATATATGTTAGCGGCAGTTTCAGATAACCCTTTAGACAACTCTTTAGATAACCTTATAGACAACCTTTCAGGCAACTCTATGGATAACTCATCAGACAACCCTACAATACTGGAATTAGTCGATGGTACAGGCAGCACCAGTTCCACCTCGTCAACATCTAATTTATTCATCAGCTGTGGCTCACCCCAATT
>Ga0310786_10011487_pt1 | contig 11049 bp, 8 predicted proteins | sample AusTroGonzalo_MG_FD_203881 | JGI IMG/M metagenome (GOLD analysis project Ga0310786, IMG submission 203881) | Bovine rumen microbial communities from tropical cattle in Woodstock, Queensland, Australia - Gonzalo_03 (v2) (version 2) | ecosystem: Host-associated > Mammals > Digestive system >...
TAGTAAGATAAGATTATGAGGACATCAGTCATTTCAGTGATGCTGTTAACCTTAAGCGCCACTTTACCAGTGCAAGGACAACAGCATCTTAGGAGGAGTTTGCCATTTATTACAGACACGCCAATGGTCCACGACCCTGTCATGGCCTTCGAGGATAGCACCTATCATATCTTCGCCACAGGCATGGGCATTCAGCACATGACATCGACAGACCGCAAGAACTGGACGGTACACAGAGAACCCGTCATGTCGGTCATTCCCAAATGGGCACACGATTCTGTACCAGGCTTTACCCATCATGTCTGGGCGCCAGATATCATCCAGTGGCACGGTCGCTGGTGGATGGCCTATAGCTGCTCAACATTCGGTAAGAACGGTTCGGCCATCGGTCTGCTATCAACACGTAAGTTGTCCTCAGGCATCTGGGATGACGAGGGGTGCATTGTAACCTCTCGTGAGAAACGTGACAACTGGAATGCGATAGACCCCAACTTCATTATTGACGATAAGGATCAGCCATGGCTTGTATGGGGGTCGTTCTGGGATGGTATACAGCTGGCTCGACTTGACACCACCATGCACATAGCCAAGGGATGCAAGCCACAGACGATAGCACGCCGATTCAATCTCGACAGCAAGGCCAGCAAGAACGCGCTGCCCATCAACCCCAATCCGCCTAAGAACCCCACATCCGACTTTGCCGGTCCCAACGCGATAGAAGCACCATTCATCTTCAAGCATAATGGTTATTATTACCTCTTTGTTTCATGGGACTACTGCTGTCAGGGTTCTAAGAGCAACTACCGCGTTGCCGTAGGTCGTAGCAAGAACGTGGAAGGTCCTTATCTCGACAGCAAAGGCATCGACATGCGTTTTGGTGGTGGCGACCTCTTTATCGAAGGCGACAAGAAGGAGTTTGAGGCTGCAGGACACTGTGCTGCCTACCATATTGACGGACAGGACATCTTTATCTGTCATGGCTATAGCATTGCCCATCAGGGGGCATCAATCCTTATTCAGCGCCCCATCAGCTGGACAGCCGATGGTTGGCCCAAGTTAGCAAATTAATTATTAAACGTGAAAATGCGAGAAGTATTAAACTCAATAGTAAGTAATAAAATGGTTAAAATAGTTAGTAGTAAAATGGTTGGAAGTAATGTAGTAAGGTTGATAGCGATCACCATGCTTCTCGCTTTTCACTTTTCTTCAATGCCATGTTCAGCCCAATCATGGACGGCTGATAATGGCAACGGCACGTATACTAATCCCCTATTCTACGATGAGTTCTCCGATCCTGACATCATCCGTGTGGGTGACGACTACTATCTGGCCGGCACCACCATGCATACCGTGCCCGGTCTGGTCATACTGCACTCCAAAGACCTGGTCAACTGGGAGAACATATCGTATTGTTTCGATCGATTTGACTTTAACGATGATGCCTTCTCACTGAAGAATCATAAGGAGATATACGGTCAGGGCGTATGGGCGCCAGCCATCCGTTATGCCAACGGACAGTTTTATGTATTTACGAATATCAATGGCAAAGGTCTGCAGTGTTACACCTCGAAAGATATCCACGGGCCGTGGAAACATCATAATATGCAGGGAAATATCTACGACCTGTCGGTACTCTTCGACGACGATGGTAAAATCTATGCCATCCATAAATATGGCGAGGTACATTGTACAGAGTTGAAACCCGACATGAGTGGCCCAGTAGAAGGCACTGATCGTGTTATCATTCCTGAAGGTAACGCCATCGGTGAGGGACATCACATGTACAAGATTAACGGCATGTACTATCTCATCTCTACCGACTACCGTCCTAATGGTCGCACACTTTGCAGTCGCTCCAAGAGTATCTGGGGACCTTACGAGACTGTCACCATCACCGCCGACGAGACTTTCGGTTACCATGCTGCGCCACTTACACAGGTTCCTCATGGTGTGAAATACCGTATTGGCGAAGATGGCACAAAGTTCGGTATCCCCACTGTCGATAAGGATGCCACAGCCTGTACAAACATCCACCAGGGTGGTATTGTAGAGGATCAGAGCGGACAATGGTGGGCACTACTCATGATGGACTTCCATTCCATCGGCCGTACTGTGACCCTCGCCCCAATCACATGGAAAGAGGGATGGCCTATGCTGGGACTTGATGGCAACCTGGGCCGTGCACCGCGTACCTGGTTTAAGCCCAATATCAATGCTCAGGTTAAACCTCATGCTCCTTATAACCGCAATGAAGACTTTAACGGAAAGAGTCTTGGGCGCGTATGGCAATGGAATCATAACCCCGACGATACCAAGTGGAGCATTAAGAACGGACGCCTGCGCCTGCAGTCGATGCCAGCAGAGCAGCTGATGTGGGCTCGCAACACCCTTACTCAGCGTGTCATAGGCCCCACAAGCATCGCTACCGTGGAACTCTATACCAAAGGTATGAAAGATGGTGATGTGGCCGGATTAGGCAATATCAATGTGCCCTGTTCATGGATTGGCATCGTGAAAGAAGACAACTCCCTTACCATACGATGCTTTGAGCAAGCCACCAACGATACAGTGGATGTTGTTGCCAAACTAAAATCCACTCATCAGTTGTGGCTACGTATGGTAGGCGATTATGATAACAACAGTGCTCACTACGAGTATTCGCTTGATGGCACCAACTATCAGCAGCTTGGACGCGAGATGCCACTCAGCTATCAGCTCATCTCGTTCCAGGGCTCTCGCCATGCCCTCTTTGCCTTTAACCACAAAGGCCAAAAAGGCGGCTTTGCCGAGTTTGACAACTTTACTGTAGAAGAACCACAAGCTGATCGCAGTGGCAACATACCTTATCATAAAACGTTCCGCATCATCAATCTGGCCACTGGCCGTCCTGCTATCGCCTTAGAACATGGTTTGCTTTACGATACCGATTCTAACGATAAAGGCAAACTCACTCGTTTCCGTATTATCGACAAAGGGCAAGGCAAAGTCATTCTGCAGTGCGAAGATGGTCGCTATGTGTTTGTTTCAGGTTTTGGCATCCCTGGTGATGTACGTCTTACTACCGATAAGTCGAAAGCTGAGGTATTTCTTTGGCAGGATTATATGAATCATGAGTTCATGCTCATGTCAATGCGTACCCATCGTTACTTAGGCAAGAGTCCTACCACAGGCAGTCCCTACTCTATGGACTATACTGGCGCTGATCCAGCCCGCCGCAACGGCGCCGTCTTCCGCTGGGAATAAAGAATCTTATTTTAGAATCTTATATTTTCTGAGTTGGTCAAGAATTACAAAATCATCATAGCTATTAACGCTCTTGCCATGTGCTATCTCATAGACATGCTGAGCATTGCTGTCAAGCCCCTTAGCTATCTGTTCATAGATTTCAGAATGTTTTGATGATTGGTAGCTCTGGTACTCTTTACTTTTTCTCTTAAATCCGAATAGTTTCATCGCTATTGTGTATTATTAATTTAATTCTGGTTGCAAAGGTACAGCAAATAGGGGTAGCATCTGTGCCACCCCTACAAATCTTTGTGCCAATTTAGCAAAAAACCGTATTTAAAGGTTATTCTGCAGGAACGAGATACTGGAGATCGTTTGGATCAGGCAACTGGAATGTTACCGACCAGGTTCCATCTGCCCAGTCTATTAAAGTGACCTCTAATTTCTCGTCGGCTGATTGATAATAGTAGTATTTGGACTGTTCATCAACATTAGGGTAATTAAAGATACCCTTATAAGTATAGCCCTGTGATACCAATTGGGCTTTCATATCATCTATACTGATATTACTATCGTAGTTCACATATTGACAGTAAAACAGTTCCTGTCCGTCTTGATTATTGAAGCAATAATCCATAAAAAGCATACCGGAGTAGTATCGGATGACCCACAACCCATAGTCCTCACTAAACGTGAGTGAATAGTCAGTCGGGAGAGAGCACCACCATCCATAGTTTTTCTTCATATAGTCCACCACACTTGATAGTGATGAGCCAAACTCTATGTATGGTTTCACCTGCAATGGGTTGGCATTACGATTGTCCAGCCACTGATCTAATCCCTGCTGTGTACCAGCAAAGGTTCTCAGCAGTTGAAGAGCATTGTTATCGAAATAGAACACATAGTTTCCACCTGGTTTCATGTCAACCCGGGCTTGTGTGAGCACATTGAACAGATTTGTTTCCGGATCATACTTGCACAACATCAGATCAACATCCTGTCCCGTATATAACGAGAAACCTTTCCATACGATGTCGCCCTCGAGAACAGCCTTTTTATCGCCCACCTGACAGAATCGGTGTTCTGATGTGCCAACCAGATCCAGACGATCGTCAGCGGTACGATCCGGACTGAGGTAAACACCACGTATGTCAGCAAAGTATGCCAGTGATAAGGCCTTAGCGTCGTCGGCAGCGGTATAGCCCATGGCTCTGGTTTCAACAATGCTTCCTACCGATTTGGGACTGATCTTGGCCCGACAGGTGCCACCGCTGATGCGAATGGTCTTTGACGCGATGCCAAGGGCCACCTCTACTGGCAGCAGGGTGCGGTCGGCTATGGCAACATGCACATCACTCAGTCTTTCAGCATCGGCAAGACTCCAGACAGACTCCTCGCCAGCGGCTGACTGAAAAGCCACCAATGTGTAAGTACCATCAGCGATGCCCTCAACATCGAATGTCAGAGGCTGAAGTGTATGAGTTTCCTTAGTGAATTGTTCAATCAGGCTGCCCTGCTTGTCATAGATGAGAACGGTGGCATAAACACGATTCTTGCTATCAGCCAGAAACGTATTCATGTCAGCGGTAGTGTTCAACTCGTTATAGAGAGCAGCAGTATTCAGAGTAATGCCGTCACTCTCTATAACAGAGTTATCGCTATTGGTACATGCAGTGAGTACTGCTGTTGTTAAGGTGCAGCAAAGGATGGCTGCAAACGTCATAAATTGTTTTTTCATATAGTTGATAATATTTATATCGACGGCAAAATTACAACAAATAGGGATAGCAACTGTGCCACCCCTACAAATCTTTGTGCCAATTTAGCAATAATTCTGGTTTTACTTGGAAATTGGTTGATGTAGCTGATAATCGTAGAGGGTCAAGCGACGTAGATGATAGTAGGCCAGCCAGTAATTCTGCAGCGAGGCAATCTGATTCTGGCGAGCCGTCAGCCAGTGACTCTGAGCAATAGACAGACTATAGGCATCGGTCTGCGCCTTGATAAAACGTTGTAATGTCTGAGCATAAGCATCCTCAGCAATAGTCAGTGCCCGACGTGATGTCTCTACGATAGACTGGCGCTCATTAAAGTCGGCAACGGTCAGGGCGACATCCAGTTCTGTATCTCGAGCCGACTCCTGTTCAGCACGCTCGGTAGCCTCAACAGTACTGCGGGCAGCCAGATAGGCATTTTTTCGTTTACCCCAGTCCTTTAACGGAACAGAGAGCGTGATGGTAGCCATATCCTGCGATAAGAGATGCCGATAAGCATCGGCAAAACGGTCGGCCACCTGGTTCAGACCCACACTGGCATCAAGACTAACGCTCAGGTTCTTCTCGATACGGGCACGCTCTGCATCACGACGGGCCTCTACAAGAGCCTCACGCGAACTGAGATACAGCGGATTATTTTCACGAGCATACTGAATAGCCTCCTTCGCATCGATTTGCAGATTCTGCATCACAGTGGGAATAAGAAGCTCTATATCAGTTTGACGCTCCATACCCAGATATATAGCCAACTCCTGATTTGCACGACTACGGGCAATACGGGCATTAGCCAGTGTGGTCCGGGCATTGGTCTTTTCAAGTTCCAATATACTCAGCTCAGCCTTTGAGATGCTGGCTATACGGAAACGTCGTTCAGCTATGGCATAGATGGTATCACATGAGGCCAGATACTCCTCGGCCATTCGCAACTGTTCCTGAGCAAGAGCCAGGGTAAAGAATTTGCCAACGGCCTCCTCACTGGTAGTCTCGATATTGTAAGCAAGGCTTTTCTCAGCCAACGTAAGTTTAAGTGGCTCTATCTGCTTAGCCCATTTCAGCGGATTAAAGAAAAGCAGTTCCTGCTGATAGCCTAAAGAGATAGGGACTGTCATAAACTGCGTCTGGTTCTGATCGCCGAAGGTACGTAAATATCCCAACTGTGTAGAGCCATAGAACTGTCCGCCCCAGCTCTCCACGGTCTGTGTAGCCATGATGCCAGCCTGGGAATAGAACATACGCTGCTGACGATAGACATCCAGGTCCTCGGCTGAGAGGTAACGCTGAGTCATGTAACGCTGGTACATAACAGGTGTAGACTCGAGTGAGAACTGCGGCTTGCGCGAGGCCTGCCACGACAGATATTGATAGCGTGAAGCATTGTAAACACTCTGGTACTTCTGTACCGCCAAAGAACTGTCGGTAGCCAACCTCACTGTACGATCAAGATCGAGCACAACCGTACGAGACTGTGCCGTTGACAATTCACCACTCGGCTTGGCAGCCTGGATTGTCAAAGAATGGATAATTGATAATTGAACTGCAGCCAGAAAAACAAGGAATCGCTTACTCATCATAACTGTACATCATCAATTCTCAACTAATATATTGACGTTCATTCCATCAAAGAGGTTTGAGGCATTAGCGATACGGGCACGGAGAGTTACGGCCCCCTGCTGGTCGACCACAGGATTAATTTCGCTAATGGTAGCCTTATAACGGGTACTGTTATCAGCCACAGGCACCACGATCACTGGCGTACCTACCTTATATTTTGAGAGGTCGGTCTCCATCACACGGAACTCGACAGACATGTTTACAGTGGCAATAACGCGACAGACCACTGCTCCTGCCTGGGCTAACTGATGGGCCTGAACAGCCACATTGGCAACCACGCCATCAAAAGGAGCAGTCAAGACACCACTACGTAACTCATGCTGGGCAGCTGCAAGCCGAGTCTTGGCTGAAGCCATCTGACTGACAGACAGGGCATAACCAGATTTTACATCAGCAGTATGTTTCACGCTGGCAGGTATCGATGATTCCTTGTCGGGGTCGTAACCCTGAGAGATGATGACATCCTGCATATGCAACCGAGCCTGCTCTATCTGTAGCTGTGCCTGTTCGATAGCACGCTGCTGCTGAGCTATGACATTACGGAGTTTGAACAGGTCGAGCTGTGCCAACACTTGACCACGACGGACGTGATCGCCATTCTTAACCAGCACCCGTTCTATTGGCAGAGCCGTCTCGAACGAAAGGTCGGCATAACGCTCAGCCACCACCTTACCCATAGTGGTAATACCTATCCCCTGACTCTCCATCAACAAAAGGGTGTCTTTTATGATGACCGAATCCTTTGTTGTCATTTCGCCTTCCGAAGAGGAAGAAGGGGACGTCTTGTCCTTACATCCCGTTAACATAGCGGCACTTACCAATACCATTATAATCTGTATTCTCATACAATATCTTTATTTTTCATACTTATAGAAGTTTCAGACAAAGCAGTGTGAGGTCGTCGTTAGGATCGGCACCATTGCGATGAGCCTCTACGGCGGCAATCAGCGAGTCAATCACCTCACGACTGGTATTTCCAACCATCTCTGTCATGACGTTAAGCATCGCCTTGTTGCCGAACTGCACATAGTCAGTATTCTCAGCCTCATTCAGTCCATCGGTATAAACCAACAGTTGTTTGTTACGTATATCATCGATGGACTCTCCATAGAAGATATCATCATCCCACAGACCCAGTGGTTGGTTAGCATGTTTAAGTTGCATAAACTGACCATCGAGCACTGGCGGATTATGACCACAATTACAGAAGTCGAGATGGCCCGACTGGAGATCGACCATACCGATAAACATCGTCACGAACATGCCACGATCATTGTCCTTTGACAGGAAGATATTAATATGTGTAGCTATCTCCTCGGGACTATGGCCCTGCTGAGCAATGATACGGAAGAGGTTACGTGTAACAGCCATAAACAACGATGCCGGGATACCCTTACCACTAACATCACCTACACAGAAATAGAGTTTCTCGTTCTGCACGAAATAATCGTAGAGGTCGCCACCAACCTCCTTGGCAGGAGTCATCGAGGCATAGAGATCAATATCGTTGCGGTTGGGGAAAGCCGGGAAAATACGTGGCACCATACTCATCTGTATGTCGCTGGCCACCTTCAACTCATTCTCAATAGCAGCCTTTGAAGCCGTTGTCTCCTTGAGTTCATCGATATATTTCACCAGTGAACGTTGCATATAGCCAAACGACTCGCTCAGTTGACCTATCTCATCGTTACGTTCCTCGTATGGCAGATCAATATCAAAACGACCTGAAGCAATCGTCTCAGCCTGTAGAGCCAGTTGTTTCAGTGGTTGCAGCTTACGTCGTATGGTACGGCTGAACACATAAAGCATAAGGAGCAGTCCAAGTATGACGATACCGATAACAGCACGATACAAACGGTTGTATCCACCAAAGATATCGCTGGCAGGGCAGACAATAGCTACACTCCAGCCAGTAGTGCCAAGAGGCTTATAAAACACATAACAGTTCTCGCCATTGACCTGAAGCTCACGCACGCCCTCTTCGCCATTCAACATGGCATGACCAAGTGCGATACGATCGGAATCGGGATGAACCAATGTCTCTGTCAGGATTGTCTCATAGAACAGTTTGGTTGTATCAGGATGAACAAAATATGTACCACCCGAACCAATCATGATACTATAAGAATGAGGGTATGGCTTGACAGAAGAGATAGTTTTTGAGAGCCAGCTGAGCGAGATATCAACAGACATGGTTCCAACGTATTGTCCGTCCTTATCCTTCATAGGCTTACAATAAGAGGCAATCATATCTTTTGAATATATAGCATTGGGGTTGTAGTCCATAAAAGGCTCTGTCCACAGGGGTCGATCAAGCAGTTTACACTGTTGATACCAGTCCATGACGAAATATTCATATTGGTCATTACCTTCCTGTTCCGTCAGGATGGTATCACCGATATTGTAACTGAAAGCAGAGAAATACTTGCCACGATCCTTGAAGTAATATGGTTCAAAAGCTATTGAACAGCCATTGAGATCCGGGTTGTTCTCCAAGATACGGCGACTATAGACAAACATCGAATCAGGAGCATCAAGATGACGTACCGGCAACCAACTGGTATTGTTTGTTGCCACCTCCACGCGATCGAGGATATTGGTGACACGCTGCACAGTATTATCGAGCACCTGGGTGGCACGGCTTATGGCTTCGTCACGCACTGCACGGCGAGATTCGTTGAACAGATAGGCCAGAGAAATAATAAATATTACTGCGGCAAAAAGTACTATCCAGATACTGAGCATCGTGGACAATGATTTACGGCTGTTATTAGGAAGTCTACTCATCGTATGGGCTATTTGGCAATTAATTCTTCATATTTAACTTCACGATCTAACATCTTGTTTTCCACCATCAAACGACTGGAGAGTTTCACCATATCAGGACGCAAACGATACTCGCGTTTCTTGGTATCGCGGTCTATCATCAGTCGTAGCACCTCCTTCAGCATCAGTTCCTGAAGAACACGGTTAGTACCAATATGGTCGCGCTTAACATACTTCATAACAATCTCGAGCGTCTCCTCAGGATGTGCGGCAGCCCACTCCCAGCCTTTCTTACTGGCCTGTGCAAAACGATGTGCCTCGTCACGATGCTTATTGTAGTACTCACGGGTCATATAGACACCATCCTCCTGCACATTATATCCATGATCGCAGAAACGATAAACATTTTTCCCAGAGAGATTTACGCCAGCCTGTGCCAGTTGATAATACTCGTTATAGCTCATGCCCAGCGTGGCATCGATAGCGCCTGATAGGAACAAATTTACATTAGTGGCAAAACGAACCCACTCATAGTTAAGGTGGTCTTTGATGCTCATACATATGGCGAGCTGACCATAGCCAGCATTCCAGATGCCCACCTTCATGCCCTTCTGCTTGAGCGGATCTTCGTTACGACGCGATACAATCACCATGGCATTGTTCATCGATGTCTGCAGAATATTTACTAGAGGGATACCATCGCCAACAATCTCCATGGCCTGACAGAGTTGAAGTGTGGTGGCCTGAATCTCATTGTTACGGATACGTGACATCGGGCTCTGAGTGGCCGATGGATGTACGATATCAACATCAAGACCAGCCTGACGATAAAAACCTTTCTCCTGGGCTACATAATACCCAGCAAACTGCGCTTGGGCAGTCCACTGAGGCGTGAAAACAAACTTGTTCTTCTGTGCCTTTAGCGGCAAAACCAAAATCATTGCGGCCATAGCCATCAATAATATAGTCCTTCTTCTCATGTCTTATTTATTTCTTTTCATACTCTTACCCTTACAACTGTCTCTGTGCCATCTCATAGAAGAGCCCCTTGTTCTCCATCAATTCCTCGAATGTTCCCTCCTCGACTATATGTCCCTTATCGAGCACGACGATTCGATCACAATGACGGATCGTGCTTAGTCGATGTGCAATGACCACGCGAGTACACATCAGTTCATCAAGATTGTCGCTGACAGCCTTCTGCGATATATTATCGAGTGCTGACGTCGCTTCATCAAAGAAGATGATGTCCGGTTTGGAGATAAGCGCCCTTGCAATGAGGATGCGCTGTTTCTGACCGCCACTGAATCCACCACCGCCTTCACTCACCACGGTATGGAGTCCCATAGGCATTCGACGTACATCATCCTCCAAACAGGCCATACGCAATGCCTCCCAGGCATCATCGTGGGTTGCCCAAGGGGCTGTAATGGTGATATTATTGAACAAATCGCCAGTAAACAAGCTACCGCTCTGTAGACAACAACCAATCTTACGGCGCAACGAGGCCTTATCGACCTTTGCCAGATCATAGTTGTCGTAGTAGATACCACCTGTGAGGGGCTTTTCGAAACCTAACAATAAGCGCATAAGCGTACTCTTACCACTACCCGACTTGCCGACAATACCTACATATTCACCTGGTTCAATCTTCAACGACAGATCATTGAGA
>Ga0310786_10011489_pt1 | contig 11048 bp, 10 predicted proteins | sample AusTroGonzalo_MG_FD_203881 | JGI IMG/M metagenome (GOLD analysis project Ga0310786, IMG submission 203881) | Bovine rumen microbial communities from tropical cattle in Woodstock, Queensland, Australia - Gonzalo_03 (v2) (version 2) | ecosystem: Host-associated > Mammals > Digestive system >...
AAGGCAAAATATATGGACTTTTGAAATTTTAGTGCAAAGAAAATAGGATAAATAAGAAAAAAAACTAATTACACGAAAAATTTTGAGATACACAGAATATAAATAATCTTGACAAAAATAAAAAAATAAATAATATCAACACACTAATCACAATTAAATACAATATGGATGCGTTTTTTGTCGCATACGTCATCTGGGTAAGTATTGCAGCCCTGATGACAGCTTTGGTCTGCTTTGGCTGTGGATGCAAATTTGTAAAAAGCAGTAAAAAAGGTGCAAAGTGGTTTTGGTTGTTACTGGCTATTTTATCTTTGATAGTCTGCATAGCCTTTATCTACTATGGGACGGACGCAGCTGGCATTAGTGTAATAGCAGTATTTATACTGTTTGTCATCGCACTTATAGTGTCAGCTTTCAGAAAATCTTGAATCTCAAGAAAAAAGGCCTGATTTCTTCAAGCCTTTTTTGGTAATAATCGTATGAAATGTATTTTTTATTTTTCGATTCTAGGATATATTATTTCTGATTTTAGATTTACTTTGAAATTCTGTACATCACATGCTGATTTTCAGGATTCAAAAGATCAATTTTTATATAATATATTCCGAAAAACCGGTGACACACCAGAAAAATCCTTTTTTATAGAATCATTTAATATTGGCTTTTTTATTATCTTCAAAAATAAACCCTATAATATCAATTATTTAACTAGCTATGTTTTTTGAATTAGAAATTATACTTCTGGTCAAGCTGTAAATGTTCAATTTGCAGTTAGCGGTAAATAAAACTTTCATTCCACTCTATCATACATTCCTGCAACATCATCACTCATTCTTTTCATCGGTATCATATCTCTTACCAAAACTCAATTATCATATACTTTTAGATAGTATACATATCATTTGAAGTATCTTTGTGGTTGGTCTATAACTCATAAGAAATATAACTTATTTCAAGCAAAACTCGATGGAGTTTTGTCCCAAGCAAATGTATCGCTATTTACTACGACTGTATTTTTATCAAAACTAACATTAAACAGAGTTCAAGATGTCCAATAATCTGTGGTAGTTATTGATGCACTTCACAAATTCAACGGAGCTCTTGTTGCATGAACTATCGAAAATTTATAATTTGTCGTTGCCCAACCTTCTCAAAGATACATAGCTGTTGTACTATCTGTTGAAGTATTTATGAACGAAGTTTCAAATGATATATTATCACTTGAATTTAATCATAAATCTATCGTACAACCATAAGTAGCATCTACTCAATGCATAACTCTAACATATTCCAATTGTGTATATCAGTCTGGTAATGTGTTATCTTCTGGGTTATTATAACAAAGATCATCAAGACCTAACTGACAAGCCACAGATCTGTTTTGATTAATCTTTTCAACAGTTTCATTTGCTCTATCTCTAGCATCTCAAATTCTTGGAATAAGAGTAGCAGTTAGTATACCAATGATGATTATGACAATTAACATTTCAATCAAGGTAAATGCTTTATTTTTTTTCATAACACAAAAAATAACTAAAGACAAAACCAATGTAAAAAAAAAATAGTATAAAAACAACGAAAAATAAAGTAGAAAAACTTGCATCTTCTGCAGAGAGAAAGAGTTATATATTGACTTTTTTAGTAGTGTTTTTATCCTCCATTCCAATTACAGAGAGAAAGAGATTTTTTTATACAGTAAAAATCTTACTCTTCAATTCTAGGATAAATTATTTCTGATTTTAGATTTATATTGAAATTTTGTGCATCAAATGCAGATTTTCGAGATTCAAATGATCAATTGTTAGTCGAATCTAAATCTGACATTAGGTCAAATCATAAAATATTTTTCATTTTATCAAATCAATCAATCAATACTGGAGCAGATAGAATTGCGAGATTTTTTACTACATAAAGCAAATTCTGTAGACATTCAATAGCTTCTCATTGAGTTGCTTCGTCTTTGTACTTTACCCAAGGCTCCTGTTTAGTGATGAATTCATTTGCTTTTTGTACTAATTGATACCATTTTTCCAAATATCATCTGATATCTTTTTTCTCTACAAATTCTCATACACTATTTATATTAAATTCATCAAATCGACTTGCTAAACTTCATGCTTTTGTTTCATTGATTCCATATTTTTCTCACAATTTTGTCACTCTATTTACTAGATTTCACCAAGCTCAAATTATCATACTATTGTACACATTTCCAAGTCTATCCATTGAGAAATCTCAGTCTCAATCAGTAGGCACATCGTACAATAAATTGAAAGACATAGCATCCCTTCCATATTTTTGCAAAGGTTCCATTGGATCAATCACATTTCCAGTAGATTTTGACATCTTTTTTCAATTCAAAGTCAAAAATCCATGAGAGAGTAGTTGCTTTGGCAAAGGTAAATCTGCTGACAATAGCATTGCAGGCCAAAATGCAGCATGGAACCTCAAAATATCTTTTCAAACTATATGCAAATCTGCTGGTCGAGAGCTTTCTCGCTCATCACTCAATCCAAATCATTGTCCAGTTAGATAATTCGATAATGCATCACACCAAACGTACATTACATGATCTTCGTCTCCTGGTACTGGAACTCATCGTGGTAAGCTAGTTTTTGGCCTAGAAAAACTTACATCTTTTGCATTTTCCAAAAATGCCAATATCTCATTTTTCCTTTCTTGTGGGAAAACTAAATATTCATCTTTCTTGATTATTTCTGCTACTTGATCTTTGTATTTAGATAATTTGAAGAAATAATTTTCTTCATCAACTTCTTCGATTTCTCCATTTGGATGATCAGGACAGACTAGTACTCATTTTTCATTTTTTACCAAATCTTTCTCTGTCTTAAATGATTCACATCCTGCGCAGTAAAGTCATTTGTAAGATTGCTTGTATATATCTCATTTTGCAGCCATTTTTTGCCATAAAAGCTGAGCTCAAGCATAATGCCTATCTTTGTCTGATGTCCTAATAAATGTATCGTTTGAAATTTTTAATTGAGAATACATATCTTTGAATCATCATCCTCATTCTACATTTCCATCTAAAAATTCATGAATTTCCTTTCATTCTTTTTCAGCTGTCCTCCAATTCTTGATACCATGTTCATCTGTTCAAGTTTGAAATTCTACTTGTTTACCTGTCATCCTGTACATCCTTGCGATTGTATCAGCAATGATAATTTCCAAAGCATGCCCAATATGTGGTTTAGCATTTGGATAAGCAATAGCAGTAGTAATGTAGAATTTCTTCATAATTAAGAATTAATTATATAAAAATAATAATACTGATTTTTTAATGAATAATTAATTTTTTTCAAGTTTTTTAGTTGAAAAAGTATAAACTCACCTAGTCTCGCTATGCTCTACAAAACACTCCCGCCTTGCGAGACAGAAGGGGAGTTGTTCGCGAAGCTAGTGGGGTTTAATCCTATACATATCAATATTTCTTCCTCTTTGAAACCAAGAAACTAATAGTCACAATGATTCCAAGAATTTCAGCACTAGCAGTAGCAAGCCAAATCCATTCACTACCAAAGAAATATGGAATAGCGAAAATCATCGCTAATTGAAATACGAACATTCTCAAAAATGAAATACATGCTGATACTGCTCAATTGTTCAATCATGTAAAGAATGCTGATCAAAAAATATTTATCCATTGAACGATATATCATATTGCATACAACCTAATCGCTTTTGTCGTGAAAGCTAATAATTCTGGATCGTAATTTACGAATATTTTTGCTAATAATCATGAACTAGACTCTGCCAATATCGTTAGGACAATAGCAGCAGTTCCAAGCATTTTCAAGCTTCTTGTGAATACATTTTTTAATTCTTCATGATTTTTTGCTCAGTAATTGTATCAAATAATAGGTGTGGCTCAGAACGAATATCACACATAAACTCCGGTAAAAATAAATCAAACATACATTATGATTCCATAAGCAATAACTCCATCATTTCCAAAATATTTGATCAATTGATAGTTGAATAATATATTTAACAATGACATAGAAAATGTAGTTAGCATCTCACTACTTCCATTGATACAACTTTTCAAAATTGGTTTAAATTCTAATCATGTTTTCACGAAACCAAGTTTTGAAGTTTTGCTTGTCATGAAATATACCAATGGAATTATAGCTCACAACATTTGTGCAATTGCCGTTGCCAAAGCTGCTCACAAAATTCACATCTTGAATCGGTACATGAAAACAAAATCCAATATCATATTCATTACTCACATGATTACAGCGACTTTGAGTCACAAATCTGGCCTTTCGTTTACTATGAAAAAGCTCTGAAATGCATGCTGTAGCATAAAGAAAACTAAACCAAAAAATAATATTCTTCCATACAATATGCAATCCGTCAATACATCTCATGAGGCTTTCAACATACTCATGATTGGACCTATTGCAAAATATCATACGACACTCAGAACCAATCAACAAATAATAATGAAAAGTACCAACATAGAAAAATATTTTCTAGCTAATGGTAGATTTTTTTCTCAGAGAGTTTTAGAAATCAATGCACTTCATCCATTTCCTACCATAAATCAAAATGATGCTATCATAATCAAGACAGGAAATGTAAGATTTACAGCGGTAAAAGCATCTTTTCAAACAAAATTAGATACAAAAAATCAATCCACTACTCAGTAGATTGAATTAAAAAGCATCATAATCATAGTCGGTGCTGTGAATCTTAGAAGTTTTTTGTAATCAAAATGTTCAGATAATCCTAATTTCATTAATTTTTTTTAAAAAACAAAGCTGTACCCTTATATACATTTATTATTCATAATCAATAATTAAAAAAAATTTCAAGTTTTTTTAGTTGAAAAAGTATTTAATTTTTATATTAATCATATTTAGTATTCATTTTTTACTATTAACTAACCAAAAAATGACAGAAAAAACTACTCATAATGCTACTGCTAACAAAAAGCAATCAGAGCCAGAAAAGAAGGAAACACTCTGAGAAGAGATAAAAGAGACCTTTGTCAATGCAGAAGAAAAAGTTGAAGTTTTCGAAGAGAGAACAGATGAAGAAGTTGAAGCATTAGTAAAAAAACTTTGATTTACAGACAAAATAGTCAAAGCATCATGGATGAAGAATCTCTTAAATTCACCATTCATTGATAATTCAAATAAACGAGCAAGAAAACATCTAAATACTTTATGATGGATCTTATTGGTATTTGGTATATTACTTACTATTTATTCAATAGGAATGCTTTTCGTAGGAATATTTGATATATTCCGTGGTTCTTTATGAATGTTTATATTAGCATTAATATTCATCATATTATCTGCTTTGATACTAAAAGTATCAAGATGATTACTAAGGACAAAAAAATGGCTTCCAGCATTGTCAGTAGTATGTGTAATCATAAATTTTTTAATAATGCTTATATCTATCTTCACTGTGAGAACAATTTTGTTAATATACATCATTATAACATTATTAATTTCAATCGTTGTGACACTATATGTTTTGAAAAACAAGGATATGTTCAAAAATAAATAATCACAACCAATTTATCACATACTAATAATATTATGAAAAAATTTGTTTCAGTATTGTTATCTATAATACTTCTATTTTGATTTTCTTTTGCACAAGAATATATTTTCTTTTATGGAAACTGATGTTCCCACTGTGCAAAAGTTGAAAAATTTTTTGATGAAAATAATATTGAGCAGAAATTTGATTTGGAAATGAAGGAGCTTTACTTCAATAGGGATAATCTAAAAGAATTTCAAGAATATATAGATAAATTGTGAATTGATAGTTCTAAAGCTGGAGTACCATTTTTAGTAATCGAAAATGAAAATGAGTGTGATTATGTGGCTTGAGATACGAAAATTATTTCATTTTTCCAAGAAAAATTGGATGCAGAAAATGAAGATTTCGAATGTAATCCAGAAAATTGTCCAGATTTAAATTGTTCAGAAATAAATTCTGGCGATGTACAATGAACAGTAGAACAAGATTCAGATAATCATCGATCATTTTTTGGTGTAATGATTCCAGCAGCTTTAGCTGATAGTATCAATCCTTGTGCTTTTGCTGTGATATTGCTACTTTTATCTTCAATTCTAATTGAAACTAAAAATAAGAAAAAAGCTATTTTAGCTGGATGCTTATTCGCTTTGGCTGTGTTCTTATCGTATTTAGCAATGTGATTGTGATTGTTTTCAGCATTAGCTAGCTCAACTAATACAGCTATAATTAAACGAATAGTATGAATACTTTGAATAATAGTATGACTTGCAAATATGAAAGATTTTTTCCGATATGGAGAATGATTTCGTATGGAAGTTCCATTGGCACGAAGACCTGCAATGCATAGGATAATCAAAAGAGCGACATCTCCAGTTTGAGCATTTATAGTTTGATTCCTTGTAAGTTTATTCTTATTGCCATGTACGTCAGGTCCATACATTACAATACTTGGATACTTAGCATCTGAAAATAGTTCAGTAAATACCTGGTGACTTATATATCTCATAGTATACAATTTGATTTTCATCTTACCAATGATATTAATTACATTACTTGTATGACTATGAGTAAAATCAGCAGAGGAGTTAGCAGCATTTAGACATAAAAATATTAAATTAATTCACTTAATTGTTTGATTATTGATGTTAGGTTTGTGAATTTATGTATTAGTAACTATGTAAATAATTCCAAAAATATTGAGAAAAGGGCCGTAAAATACGGCCTTTTTTATATAAACAAAAATAATGATATTTTTTATAAAAAAGTCTTGACTTTTGATTATAAAAATATAAAATAATTAACGTAACAATGAGGGAGCAAAAAAAACGAGCCAAGTGTAAAGTTTTGGTCTCATCGCCCTCTCATCTCAAAAATATATTGTATGAACCACAAAAGAATCCCCATTGTGCCAGGGTCAGGGCACATGTAACGTCCATTCGGGCGTTATCAAAAGACCGGCAATTGCACTAGGTGTAGCCCCGCCGGCAAGTAAAAAAACAAATCGAGAAAAATTAGTAATCGTCCCTAATGGCGCCCGCCGCATCCTAAATATAGGATGATGGCCGCCTGGGGCAAAAAAATCGAAAAAAGAAAAAAAATGAACAGAAACAAAGGAACGCCGTTTACGGCAGCATCATCAGTCAATTTCTTCGAGAGAAACGCCGCTACCGCCGCCGCACCGGGCGCGAACAATGACGACCCGGCCGCACACGACATTGTATGTAACATACGAGGCTCTCCCTCGAATTAATTACATTAAAATTAAACACTTAAACTGTCTTGGTGACCATATCGCTCGCTGCATCGCCGCCGCATGCAATCACGCGCCGATCACCGCAGCACTGCTGGGCCTTATTGGTTCGCACCGCACCGTAGGTACCATGACAGTTTTCCTGTCGGTATATATATGCATCCAATATAAGCCTCGCCGCACTGCCGCCGCGATATTTATCGCGCCGACCTCCGTGGCATCACATGCCGGGCCATTAGGACCCATTGGAGCAATATTGACAGGGGAGCCTGCTTTTGAGCAGGCTTCTTTCTTTTAAATAAAAAATTTTACCAATCTAGCACATAATTCAATGGACCATCATTTACAGCTGAGACAATCATGTCTGCTCAAAACTCCCCTGTTTGGAGTTTTCGGCCATTATTTTTTGCCTCTTGAATGAAATAATTGTATATTCTCTCAGCTTCTTTGTATGGTGCTGAATGTACGAAATCCAATTTGGTTCACTTCATACTCCTACCGTACAAAGTGAAATTTGAGACCAGCAAAACTTCTCCATCAATCTCTTGGAGTGAAGTATTGATATTTCAATCTTCTCAAGTCAGACATTTCAAAAGTGGGATTTTTTTCATAATCCTAGAAATTTTGTGTTGATAAGTTTCCAAGTCTTCATTGTGAATTCATAGATAGATTATGATTCCTCTACCGATTTCTCTATGGATATTGTCTGCCTCAATATCTAATTTTGCTGATTTTACTTGTTGAATCAAAAGTCTCATTGTGTTTTATTAATTAATAAATTTAATCCTCAACAAATGCTCATTTTATTAAGTAATATTTTCAATCTTTTTTTGCATAAATAAGCATCGCTCAATCTCAAAAAAACATATTATACGAACCCATTCCACAGCACCAATCATGCATTATATCATCATAATCAGTATCAAAATTTTCTCAATTTAAATTATAAAATATTTTTCAATTTTTTTTGAAAAAGTATAAGACATTGTTTTTATAATTAAATAATCAAAAAATATCTTCATAATTATTCTGTTCTCAAATATCTAATCAATTGTGTACTATATGTAAAAATATTCACTCCTGTCAGTAATTATGAGTTCTATAAAACAACCATCGACCACTATCATTTACTATAAATGATTGGATTGTTGTGTCTGTTGGATGATCTGCTTCAAAACGATAAACAATATCATCATTCACAAAAACTCAATATTTTGGGAATTCCATATCATCTATCAATTGAACCTTATAAATATCTCATTTATATATTTTGGGAAGAGTATATTGTCGATTAAAAGAATATCATAAAAATTCGTCTTTTCAATCAATAATACAATAAATTCAATTTTTATTTTTTAAATATGGTTCATAACATAATATTAAATGATTTCAATCAAATTGATAAGATAAAAAGCCATTTCCAGATCCTACAAAATTTCAATATTTATTCAAAGTCCATTTCATTTGCCTTCAATTAACATCAACATCTCATAAAATTGGTTCATAATCTATTGAATATTCACTACCTTTTAATTGTTCTGCTATTTCATTAAATGTTAAAATTTTATGGTTATTTATTTTTGTAAATTCAGCATCCCAATATTCTCTTCATTCTTCTCAAAATCATCATAGTTCCTCTCGTCATCAAGTGAGTTCCTCAAAATTTAACGAAAAATTTATGCTTTCTATATCAGATTTATCAATAGTTTCCATGATTTCTATCTGTTTTGTGTGACATCAAGAAGCAAGAAAAGCTATAAAAAAGCAACTAAAAATTAATATTTTTTTCATGTTTTGGTGAAATGTTTTAAAAATGTTTTGCCCCTTTTTAAAGGGGCTCCCCGGAGGGGTGGGGATTTTTTACCCAACAAATACTAAAAAAATCTCCCGGCCTTCGGCCACCCTCTTTAAAAAGAGGGAAACTCTTATTCTCTTCCAGTGAAGCAATTACTCTAATCCCAACAATGCGAACATTACAAAGCATCACAAAACAAACATAACTATCTGCAAAATAGACATAGATAATTTTGTATTATGTTTGTTTATTTCTGGAATTAGGTCTGATCATGCTATGTAGATAAACATTCCGATAGCGATTGGAGTCAGGTAAAGGTGAATATTTTCTACACTCTTTCAAACTGCAAATGTCAAAACAACTCCCAAAACAGCACTCAAAGCGACGATGAAATTCATAAACAAAGCTTTTGATTTTTTAAGACCTCAATGGATAAGTACTGCAAAATCTCAGATTTCTTGCGGAATTTCGTGAAACAAAACTGCGATGGAAGTAGAGATTCCAGCTGGGATACTGATTAGGAAACTTGCTCCGATAATCAATCAATCTATGAAATTATGTACGAAATCTCCTACTAAATTCATGACAGCCAATGGGTGTGGATGGTCGTGAGATTCCACATGATGACAGTGATTTCGGTGGACAATCTTTTCTACAAAAAGTCAGATAACTATTCATCACAAAATCAATCCTCAAACCAATTCTATTGAAATATTTTCTCATTCCTTTACTAATTCTGGCAATAGATGAAAAAACACATCTCCAAGTAATGTTCATGCAGAAAAAGCAACCAAATAAATTAAGACTTTTTCAAGTTTTTCATTTTTGATTTTAAATGTAATCAATCAAACCAAAGATGCTAATGATACGACGATCACAGCCAAAATTGCATAAAGCATAGTCATATTCGCTTTTCGTTATATGTAAAGATTATGCCCAAGTAATAGCGATATATTTTCTGATTTCAATAATAGTTTTAATGTTATTGGAAATAATTGTCTCCCCTTTTAACGTGCCCGGGCTCAAGCGAAGCGGTCCCGTCTTCAGCGGGGTTAGCAGGGAAGGGAGATATCCGAAGAACAGAAGAATTTTTCTTCATGTTTTTTTGCCCCTTTTTAAAGGGGCTCCCCGTAGGGGTGGGGATTTTTATCCAACACTCATCAAAAAATCTCCCGGCCTTCGACCACCCTCTTTAAAAAGAGGGAAAATATTTGATTTTCAAAAAAAATCGGAGTGGTTGGCTCCGACTATATTAGTTTATTTACTCGTATTTTAATTATTGAGATATTTCATAGCACATTCATGCATTTTTTCTGTCTGTTGTTTTATGTAATTACATCTTACTTCTAATGGGTCTGTTGCTTGAATTTCTCAAATTTCATTTCTAACTTTTTGTAAACAAATATTATAATTATAATTATCAGTTCAAAGTTGTGGAGTAAAGACACCATTATCAATATCTTTTTTAAACTTATTCATCCATTTACTAAAATACGAATTAGTTTCGTTTCAAACAACTAAATTATAAAAATATTGTTTAGCTTCTGTTGTACAAGTCTTGTCTCACATACCATCAGCATTTTTACCAGCAACACAATTTAATTCTTTTACAATTTCCTCCATAGGAACTCAAGCATATACTCATTGTGCTATGTAAATTTTATTGTCCGGATAACCATTTCAACACATATTAGCAAATCAAACTTTATAATTAGGGTTCCATGTAAAAATCTCATCTGTACGAGATATAAGCTCACAAGGATTATTTAATTTTCTATATGTAAGGTAAAATGGTATTCCATCTTGTCATGCTAATTCATATCCAATATATCAATCTTTGTATGGTACAATAAAAGAATTTTTATAAATTTTATAATCATATCATCACATATCATCTACATGGCATGTAGCAACTACATCATCCAATTCATCAAAACTTGTGATTTCAGATCAAGTATAGTTTTTATCTGATCTCATCAG
>Ga0310786_10011491_pt1 | contig 11046 bp, 6 predicted proteins | sample AusTroGonzalo_MG_FD_203881 | JGI IMG/M metagenome (GOLD analysis project Ga0310786, IMG submission 203881) | Bovine rumen microbial communities from tropical cattle in Woodstock, Queensland, Australia - Gonzalo_03 (v2) (version 2) | ecosystem: Host-associated > Mammals > Digestive system >...
TGGCTTCATCGCCGTGATGCGTCAGATAGCCGAGGAGGCGAAGACCGATCCCGAGTTGGTGAAGTCTGCACCTCATGCGACACCTATCGGACGTGTGGATGATGTGTTGGCTGCTAAGCACCCTGTGGTGACTTATAGACAACTCAAAGCAGAAGTTTAATTGTCAATTACAATTCTCAATTGTCAATTATGAACAAGACTGATTTGATTGTCATCGGTGCGGGGCCAGGAGGCTACCGCGCCGCGGAATATGCAGCTAAGCAAGGTTTGAAGGTTGCGATCTTCGAGGGTGCAGAGGTGGGGGGCACCTGTCTCAATGTCGGCTGCATCCCCACGAAGACCTATGTCCATAGTGCTACCTTTGCTGAAGCCCGTGAACGTATGGCTGCTGTCGTTCCCCAGCTGCGGAGTGGGGTGGAGGGCGTTCTCTTACATCCGAATATCACGCTTGTTCGAGAAAATGCCTCATTGGTCGATGCCCATACCGTCAATGATTACACTGCCCCCAACATCATCATTGCCACGGGCTCCGAGACCAAATGGCTTCCCATTCCTGGCAACGATAATCCTCATGTTGTCGACTCTACTGGCCTACTGAACCTCCACACGCTGCCCAAGCGCCTTGTTATCATCGGAGCAGGTGTCATTGGCATGGAGTTCGCTGGCGTGTTCAGTCGCTTTGGCTCAGAGGTGACCGTGATAGAGTTTCTGAAGGAGTGCTTGCCAGCCCTTGATAGCGACATTGCCAAGCGCCTTCGTAAGCAAATGGAAAGGCAGGGCGTTACTTTCCACATGCAGTGTACTGTGAAGGAGATTGCAGATGATGAAGTGAGATTCGAGAATAAAAAGGGCAGAATGGAGAGTGTAGGGGCCGATGTCGTCCTGATGGCTACAGGCCGCAAGCCTCGCGTACAGCCCGACTTTGCCAAGGCAGGCTTCGAGTACGACGAGCGTAAGGGCATCACTGTCGATGATGACTTCCAGACTACGGTGAAAGGCGTTTATGCCATAGGCGATGTGAATGGCCGTCAGATGCTGGCTCATGCCGCAGAGATGCAGGCCGTTCGTGCCGTGAACCATATCCTCGGCAAGAAGGACGGTATCCGTTTCGACATCATGCCTGCCGCCATCTTCACTGAGCCTGAAGCTGCCTGTGTAGGTCCGACAGAAGATCAGTTAAAGGAACAAGGTAGTGCCTATGTCTGCAAGAAAGCCTTCTGGCGTGCCAACGGTAAGGCTATGGCCATGAGCGAGACCGAAGGCATGTTAAAACTCTTGGCAGCTTCAGATGGTGGACGGATTCTTGGTTCTCATGCCTATGGTGCCCATGCCGCAGACATTATACAGGAAGTCAGTGTCCTGATGTGCAAGGATACTACCCTTAAGGAACTCGCCGATATGGTACATATTCATCCGACACTCTCCGAGATTCTTAAGACGGCAGCCGAAGAAGCATAGGCCTCGGTTCCCCTCCCCAGAACACAGATAGTTTTGCCAAAAGTGCACTTATTACTTGCACTTTTGGCAGAATAATTGTTAAATGTTAGGACAACTACTTAATTTAGTTTAAAAACTAAGACTATTAGTTGCATATAACGAAAACTTTTAGTTACTTTGCACTCAGGTAATGATATGACGTGCTATTTGATGAATCACTAAAAGCAAAATGACAATGAAAAAACTGACAAATAAAGAAAAGGAGATCATGGATCTGTACTGGGCGCACGGTCCGATGTTCGTCAAGGAACTCCTGGAGTACTACGACGACCCCCGTCCCCATTTCAATACGCTCTCCACGATGGTTCGCATCCTGGAAAAGGAAGGATTTCTCGACCACAAGCAGTTTGGTAATACTTACCAGTACTATCCTCTCATCACTGAGGCCGAGTATGGCAGGAAGTCCATTGCTGGCGTCATCAAGAACTACTTCAATAACTCCTACCTTTCGGCCGTCTCCTCTTTCGTCAAGGAAGAGAAGATTTCCGTGGAAGAACTGAAAGAACTGATAAGCGAAATCGAGAAAAACCATGACTGAGTTTCTGATATACGACCTGAAGGTGGCTGTGCTTATCGCGGTATTCTATATGTTCTACCGCCTGATGCTCGCCCGTGAGACGTTCCACCAAGTGAATCGCATCGTGCTGCTGGCGACGGCCCTTGCTTCGTTTGTGCTGCCCCTGTGTGTCATCACCTTCCATCAGACGGTGGTGATAGACCAGACGCCATCGATTACTGTGGGTGAACTGCAGACAGCAGTTCTGGAGCCGGAAACGCATTGGTGGGAGACCGCCCTACCTATTTTATTTATAATAGGTGTAGTGCTCACGCTGTCTTACACCTTGTGGTCGTTGTACAGAATCATCCGTCTTATCAAGCATAGTGAGCTGCATCCTCAGGAGGATGGCACCATCATCTGCGTGACCGGTAACGCAGCATTGTCGCCCTTCAGCTGGATGCATTATATAGTCATGAATCGTAGTGACTACGAAGTTGGTGATGCTGCGATTCTTGCTCATGAACGGGGACACATACGACTCCACCACTCATGGGATCTGCTCCTCGTCGACACCCTCACCGCCCTCCAATGGTTTAATCCCGCCATGTGGATGCTTCGCAGCGACCTGCGTACCATCCACGAATACGAGGCCGACGGTGTAGTACTCTCTCAAGGGATCAATGCGCGTCAATATCAATACCTGTTAATCACAAAAGCCGCAGGCATCGGCGGGTACTCCCTTGCCAACGGTATTAGTCACAGTACCCTCAAAAACCGAATCAATATGATGTTACATACAAGATCAAACCGCCGCAGTCTTATGAAACTGCTGGCACTCATTCCCATCGTTGCCATAGCCCTTGCTGCCAATGCAGAGAAGGTTATAGATGTCAGTTATGAGCGAACATCAGAGCCTCAGGTAATGCCGTTACAGATACAGGGCGACGATGACGAAGCCTTTGATGTGGTGGAGCAGATGCCCGAATTTCCTGGTGGCATGGAAGCCTTGTTCAAGTTTCTCACAGAGAATATCCACTACCCCAAATCGGCTCTCGAAGCTAAAATAGAGGGGCGAGTACTTGCACAGTTTGTGATTGCTAAGGATGGCAGCGTCGTGAAATCCAAGATAGTAAAGTCTGTCGATCCTGCGCTCGATGCCGAGGCTCTCCGTTTGATCAATGCTATGCCCAATTGGACGCCAGGCAAACAGAACGGCAAGGTTGTGCCCGTAAAATTCACTGTGCCCATCAACTTCTCGCTGGATGGCGGAAAGACAGATAATGTGGCAGATACGAACGGGAAAATCTTTATACGTTCCAATAATGGCGAGGCTTCCTCAGAAACGCAACCTCTTTTCATCGTAGATGGGAAAGAGATGGACTCTAAAAGCGTTCAATCGATGGATCCCAAGACCATTGATCGCATGGAAGTCCTGAAAGACCAGGCCACCCTCGGGAAATACGGCGAAAAGGGCAAGAACGGCGTGATCCTCATCACCCTCAAGAAGTGATCTTGATGACCTCTTCCACCACTTTGGGGAAGTATTTCATCTCCAGCTGATGCTCCTTTTCGGCGATGTCGTCGACGCTGTCGTCGGGCGAGAGGGCGACACGGTATTGGGCGATGATCTCGCCGGCATCACAGACGGGTGTGACCCAGTGCACGGTCATGCCCGTCTCTGTCTCTCCCGCCGCTTTCACGGCTTCATGTACATGATGTCCCCACATGCCCTTGCCGCCGTATTTCGGCAATAGGGCTGGGTGGATGTTGATGATCCTATGCGGATAGGCCTCGATGAGGAAGTTGGGAATCAGGGGCAGCCATCCTGCTAAAACGATGAAGCCAATGTCAAATTTCCTGAGCAGCGGCAGCATTACGTCGGGATTGTTCAGATCCGCTTTCGGGGTAACGGCTGTTGCCACGCCGAGGCGTTCTGCCCTCACGAGGGCGTAGGCGTCAGGCTTATTGCTGACAACGAGAGCGCATTTCACGCTCTCGGAGTCGGCAAAGTATCTGATCAGGTTTTCGCAGTTCGTTCCGCTTCCCGATACAAAAATCGCTATATTCAACTTTTACCTTTTTATTATTATACCTTTACACCAAGTGCTCGATGAGGTCTGCGCGGTCGCCGGGCAGCATGTCGATGACGGGAATTTCGACCATCGTGTAGCAGCCGGGCTGCAGACGCATTGATGCACGAGCCACGTTGACCAGCACCTGACCTGTCAGTGCGGGGTTGTTGATGCTCATGTTGAACTCTAAGCGCTGGTTCTGTGTCTTGCCGCTGACACCTTTGCGTACGAGGTTCACCCCATGACCCATGTCGCGCACGTTGTCGACGCTTTCCACCTGAAATACGTGGGTTTCGTCCGAGGCGAAATAGGGATCGGCCTTGATATCCTTCGTCACGTCCTCCAGTTTGGCGCCGTCCTCCAATTCCACATACACCATGCGGCGGTGGATACCCTCGCCGAGGGGGATGGTCATCGACAAGGCGTTCTTCACACCTTTCTTAGAGCGTACGCACACGCTGTGACCCATCGACATGCCCGGGCCGAAATTCGTATAGCTGAGGCCCTTCGGGGCAAGGCTTTGCATGAGGGTGCGTACGATGCTGTCGGAACCCGGATCCCAGCCGGCAGCGATGACGCTGACGGTGTTGGTCTCTTGGTTCAGCTTCATCAGCCGCTCACGGTATCCGCGGATATTCGTATGGATATCGAACGAATCGACGGTATTGATGCCGAGCGGCAGGATCATGTTGGCATACTCCTCACAAGAGCGGGTAGGAGTGGCGAGTATAGCCACATCAACATCCTTCAACTCTTTGATATCCTTCACGACCTCATAGGGTGCCAGTTCGGCGGGTTTGTTCTCTGCGCCGTTGCGGCGTACGATGCCTGCCACTTCCATGTCGGGGGCTGTCTCCAGTGCCTCGAGTGCATACTTTCCGATGTTGCCGTAACCTACGACGGCGGCTCTGATTTTCTTCATAATTTTATATGTTTATTTTAATAATCTTATATCCCCTTTACGCTTATGCCGCTTTCCTGCTTACCGGGAAAGGCTAAAATGTTGGTTGATTCTTTCTTTTCGCGTGCAAAAGTACATCATTTTTCTGAATAACGTGACATTTTGCCAGATTTTTTATCAAAAAACTGTCATTTCTTTGATTGCAATGTCTCTGATGTTCACCAGAGTTTGTTAGTTTTTGTTTGCTAATACAATAAATCACGCATACCTACGTTTATATAAAGGTGTTTTTTCGTAAAAATGTAAATAGGGTATGATCGAATATATCAAAGGGGAACTGACTGAGTTGACGCCTGCGCAGGCGACGGTGGAGGCCGCTGGCGTTGGCTATGGTCTGAGTATCTCGCTGAACACATTCAGTGCCATTCAGGGCAAAAAGGAAGTCAAATTATATGTCTATGAGGCTATTCGTGAGGACGCCTATGTGCTCTATGGCTTTGTCAACAAGAAGGAACGTGAGATGTTTGAGCTGCTCATCACAGTGAACGGGGTTGGAGCGAACACGGCGCGGATGATGCTCTCGGGTATGAGCGTCAGTGAACTCTGCAACGCCATATCCACGGGAAATGCACGGCTGATACAAAGTATCAAGGGCATCGGTAAGATGACGGCCCAGCGCATTATCGTAGACCTGAGGGACAAGATCGTGGCCTTGGGTATTGCCGACGAGATACCGGCTGGCGGACAGGTGGCCGCACCAGTGAACAATCAGGTGAGGGATGAGGCCGTCTCGGCCTTGACGATGTTAGGTTTCTCGCCTGCACCGACGCAGAAAGTAGTGTTGCAGATTTTGCAGGGACAGCCTGACCTGCCTGTGGAGCAGGTGGTGAAACTCGCCTTGAAGCAAATAAAGTGAAGAAGAGAAAGGAAGATATAAGTAGATATGTGGCTGAGGCCATGATAAAAGAGGACATTACTGCTGTGACACAGCAGCATATTCAACACATGTCCTCTATCTTCTTCAATCTTCTTCTGTCTGCCTTTATCTTCCTTACTGCTTTTTTTTCTACGCGTGCGCAGGCACAGGAAGCACAACAGGATTCTTTGCGCGCGCGCTGGCGAATCCAGAAAACGGCGCCTATGGAAGTGGCCGATCTCGACTCGTCAGCCCTTGACCTGAAGCGGCCGGAAAATATCCGTGTGGCGGTGGAGTACGACGACTCGGCTAACGTCTATTATGTCGGTTCGAAGATTGGTGACTCCTACCTGAATGCGCCGTTGCTGATGACACCACAGGAGTATGCGAAGTGGACGGAGCAACGGGCATTGCGTGACTTTTTCCGAAAGAAGGATGCTGAGAATGTGAAGACGAAAGGTGAGGATAAGTTCACCTTTGCCGACATGCACTTCGATCTCGGACCTGCCGAGAAGATTTTCGGGCCAGGTGGCGTCCGCATAAAAACCCAGGGGACGGCCGAGCTGAAAATCGGTGCGAACATCAAGAGCATCGACAATCCTTCGCTGCCCATCCGTAACCGTAAGACCACGGCCTTCGACTTCGACGAGAAGATCAACCTCTCTGTGAATGGTAAGGTGGGCGACAAAGTGAACATGAACCTGAACTACAACACCGATGCCACCTTCGACTTCGATACCCAGAACCTGAAGTTGAAATATGACGGCAAGGAAGATGAGATCATCAAGCTCGTGGAAGGTGGCAACGTCAGTTTCCCGTCGAACAACTCACTGGTGAAGGGAGCTTCCAGCCTTTTCGGTGTGAGGACCGACATGCAGTTCGGCAAACTGAAGCTGCAGACGGTGCTCTCGCAGAAGAAATCGTCGACGAAGAGTGTGTCATCGAAAGGCGGTACCCAGACCACGGCCTTCGAACTCGATGCCTCCGACTATGAGGAGAACCGCCACTTCTTCCTCTCACACTATTTCCGTGAGCACTACGACGAGGCTATGTCGAAGTTGCCCAACCTCGCCACAGGTGTGGAAATCAATCGAGTGGAGATATGGGTGACTAACAAGACAGGTACCACTGCCAATAGCCGTAACATCATTGCTCTTGTCGACCTCGGCGAGAACCGCCGTGTGGGTAACAACTACTGGACACTCTCTGGCCAGTCTGTGCCGGCCAATACTGCTAATAGTGAGTATGCCACGCTGGCGGGCTCCTATGCCGAAGCCCGTGACCTCGACAAGACGGGTACCGTGCTCTCAGCCATTCCAGGTTTCGAGAACGGTGTCGATTACGAGAAACTGGCGAGCGCCCGTCTGCTCAGCTCGTCGGAATACACATTGAACAAGGCACTGGGCTATATATCCCTGAAGACCGGACTGCAGACCGATCAGGTGTTGGCAGTGGCTTATGAATACACGGTGGGTGGACAGAGCTATCAGGTGGGTGAGTTTGCCAGCGACCTTACGGATGCTTCGCAGGCGCTCTTTGTCAAAGCGCTGAAGAATACGTCGAACAACCCCATGCAGGCGAACTGGCGGCTGATGATGAAAAACGTCTACTACCTCGCCTCGACGGTGGAGAAGACCAAGTTCCGCCTCGACATTAAGTACCAGAGTGACACGGCTGGTGTCTACCTCACCTATATCCCAGACCAGCGAGTGAAGGGTACGTCGTTGCTGAAGCTCTTGGGCTGTGACCGTCTGGACAATAACAACAAGCCCAACTCCAATGGTTACTTCGACTTCGTGGAGGGCTATACCGTCAGCAACGGCCGCGTGTTCCTGCCTGCTGCAGAGCCTTTCGGCGAGTATCTGCGAAGACAGCTGCTGAAGAAAGGCCTCACTGCCGAGGAGGCGGAGAACTATGTCTTCAGTCAACTCTACGATACGACGAAGACGGTGGCGAAGCAGAATGCGGAAAAGGATAAGTTCATTATGACCGGCCTCTACAAGGGTCACTCGGCCAACGTCATCTCCTTAGGGGCTTACAATGTGCCCCGCGGCTCCGTCGTCGTGACGGCTGGAGGCGTGACGCTGCAGGAGGGAACAGACTACTCTGTCGATTACTCTGCCGGTGAGGTGACCATTCTGAACCAGAGCATTATCGACGCGGGTACGAACGTCAACGTCTCGTGCGAGTCGGATACGGAATATGGCATGCAGCGTAAGACGATGGTGGGGGTGAACTGGGAATACGACTTCTCGAAGAACCTGCAGCTGGGTGGTACGCTCATGCACCTCTCCGAGCAAGCCCTTATCTCGAAGGTGTCGATGGGTGAAGAGCCGCTGAAAAACACCATCTGGGGTCTGAACGTGAATTGGAAGCAGGACTCGCAGTGGCTGACGTCGATGCTCAACAAGATTCCCTTCCTTCACGTGAAGCAGCCCTCTCACATCGCCTTTACGGGTGAGTTTGCCCAACTCATAGCAGGCACCTCGGGTGACACTCAGGACAATGCCTCATATATCGACGACTTTGAGAATACGAAGAACTATATTGACGTAAGCAGTCCGAAGTCGTGGACGCTCTCCAGTGTCCCCTCTATCTTTTCTGAGAGTGTCGACAAGACAGACGTCAGTAGCGGCTATAACCGTGCCTTGTTAGCCTGGTATAACGTCGACCCCATCTTCACCCGCCGCAGCTCGACCCTTACGCCAAGTCATATCAAGAGCGACCTGGAGCAGTTGTCGAATCACTATGTGCGTGAGGTCTATGTGAAGGAACTCTATCCTAACCGAGACCAGAGCACATACAATGGTGCCACTTCGACGTTGCCCGTGCTGAATCTCGCCTTCTATCCCTCTGAGCGTGGTCCCTATAACCTGACGCACGACTTCAACAGTGACGGCAGCCTGCGTCAGCCCGAGACAAAGTGGGGTGGTATGATGCGCAAGCTCGAGACCAATGACTTTGAGCAAGCCAACATTGAGTACATCGAGTTCTGGATGCTCGACCCCTTCATCTACTCCCGTCAGGAGGGCAATGCCTCCGACTACAGCGGCGATCTCTATTTCGACCTCGGTGAGATCTCGGAGGATATCCTGCGCGACGGTAAGAAGTTCTACGAGAGCGGGATGCCCGTCGACGGTACCGACAATTTCACCACCACTCAGTGGGGTAAAATTCCTATGCAGGCCACACAGACTTACGCTTTCGCCACCACGTCAGGTTCCCGCCGGAAGCAGGACGTTGGTTTCAACGGACTCAACGACGAGGAGGAGCGTGAGTACGGCCCCTACAAGGAGTGGCTCGATGCCGTGGTGAACAGTGGCGTCATCACCAACGACAGTATTGTGCAAGCCTGGCGCAACGACCCTGCCGGCGACAACTACCATTACTACCGCGGTTCCGACTACGACAATGAGCGGCGTAGCATCCTCGACCGTTATAGGCTCATCAACAACCCACAAGGCAACTCGCCGGAGACGGAAGATCAGACAGAATCGTATGACACCAGCTACAAGAGTGGCCCTGATGTGGAGGATATCAACCAGGACTACACACTCAACGAGTATGAGCGCTATTTCCAGTACCGTGTGCGTATTGCTCCGGAGATCCTCGATGCCTACCGCAACGGGGCCGCACCGTCTGACTGCTTCATCACCGACATGCGCACCAGCAGCGTGAAGCTCCGCAACGGTGACACGACGAGTGTTCACTGGTATCAGTTCCGCATACCCTTGACGGAGTACGTCCGTCGTGAGGGCTCCATCAACGATTTCACCAGCATCCGCTTCATGCGTATGTTCATGACCGGGTTCCAGCGTCCCATCGTCCTCCGCTTCGGCAGCCTCGACCTCGTGCGCGGCGAATGGCGCATATACAAGCAGAGCCTAAACACCTCGTCGGCCGAAACGGGTGTGCTCAAGGTGAGTGCCGTCAACATCGAAGAGAACAACGACAAGCAGCCTGTGAACTACGTGCTGCCGCCAGGCATCAGCCGTGCTACCGACCCCTCGCAGCCGCAGCTTGTGGAAAATAACGAGCAGGCGCTGAACATGGTGGTGGAGAACCTGCAGCATGGCGAGTCGAAGGCTGTCTATAAGAAGACGTCGCTCGATCTCCGTCAGTATAAGCATATGCAGATGTTCGTCCACGCCAATCACCTCGTGCCAGACCTCACCAACCTGCAAGACAATCAACTTGCCGTGTTCATCCGTCTGGGCAGCGACTACAAGAACAACTACTATGAGTACGAGATACCCCTGGTGCTCACTCCCGACCGTAGCGACTACAACAAATATTCCTCTGCCGACCGCCGTGAGGTGTGGCCCGCCGACAACATGCTTGACATTGATCTCAGCGTCTTCACCCAGCTGAAGAAGCAGCGTAACATCCAGAAGTCACAGGGTGGTGCCAGCTACAACCAGTTGTTTAGCGGCTACGACCCCGACCGTCCCGGTAACAAGGTCAGTGTGATGGGTAATCCCACCATTGGCGATGTGAAGGTGATGATGCTGGGTGTTCGCAACGTCTCCGGCGAGGTGAAGTCGGGTGAGGTGTGGGTTAACGAACTGCGGCTGATGGATACCAGCAGCGACGGCGGCTGGGCAGCCTCCGGCAGCCTGAAGGTGCAGCTCTCCGACTTCGGTTACGTGAACCTTACCGGGCGATATGTCAGCGACGGCTTCGGCGGACTGGAGGAGGGTATCATGCAACGCACTACCGACACTCAGAAGAACTATTCCCTCACCACCTCGCTCGAGCTCGGCAAGTTCTTCCCTGAAAAGGCGAAGGTCAGCGCACCCCTCTACTACTCCGTGACGAAAGATGAGATCCGGCCCCGCTACAATCCCCTCGACAATGATATGCGCCTCGATGATGCCCTCGAGTCGGCTGCCAATGACCATGAGCGCGACAGCATAGAGTCGCTGGCCGTCACGAAGACCACCAACACCAACTTCTCGCTCTCCAACGTGAGGTGGGGACTGAAGACGAAGCGTCACCCTATGCCCTACGACCCCGCCAACTTCTCGTTCTCCTACAGCCACAGCCACTCTAACACCTCCGGCGAGACCACTGTCTATGAGAAGCGTGACGAGTGGCGCGGCGCACTCAGCTACAGCTACTCACCTGTGTACAAGACCTGGGAGCCCTTCAAGGGTCTCAA
>Ga0310786_10011492_pt1 | contig 11045 bp, 13 predicted proteins | sample AusTroGonzalo_MG_FD_203881 | JGI IMG/M metagenome (GOLD analysis project Ga0310786, IMG submission 203881) | Bovine rumen microbial communities from tropical cattle in Woodstock, Queensland, Australia - Gonzalo_03 (v2) (version 2) | ecosystem: Host-associated > Mammals > Digestive system >...
TGCTTTCAATCTTTATGATTATCATCATATAACCATACTTTTATAAATTCTCATCATTTATAACTTGTATCTGCGAAAGGGTAATCTGTTTGTAATGTTAGTTGTCATTGTCATCAATTCAAAGCAGACGAAAAACTTATCTCATTAAGAATACTATTAGGGTTGATAGTTTCCTTATAAGTTCAATCTAAATTGTATGTTTTTACTACATAGGTTTTCATTATAAGTAATTCTCATAATAAGATAAAGTAATCGTATATGTTCCACTACATTGAATTTCAATAGGGTTATCTCAATAATTTAATGGTCTGAAACTTCCTGTATATTCAACCTCATTTCCATTTACCGTAACCTTTTTTGTAGGTCAATCAAATTTTACTATATCTCCTGCTGAATAACTCCTACTTGCTAATGCCAAAGTATATCAATTAATTATATATTTAATTGTTCTTGTTCCATTACTTTCAATAGCAAGATTTAATGTAAAATAACTTGTTGCCCTACCTAAATATCAAATAGAAGTAGAGTAATTTCCACTCTGTCAAGGGACATCTATTGATAATGGTCTAATAGAATGTGAATGAGGTTTAGTTGCTTGGAATGTTAATTGAACATTTCATAGCCAATCTACTGTTGAAGCTACTCTATTGAACTTTATAGCCGTGCAAGTTGCTGTCCATTCTCTAACGACATCTCACGATTTAATTCTCAATGGTGCTTCAACTGCCGAACATTGATATTTAATTTCGTCCATTAAAGCTAATAATTTTTCGTGAGTTTCTTCTGTAATAGATATTCAGATATTTATTGTGTGAGTTCTAAAATATCTTCATAAAACTCATCATCAATCTTGCATAGCATACTTAAATGTTTCAAAGTCTATTGCACCAAAATCATCTGAATTACAACTAACAACTCTTACAGTAGTTCCGTTTGCCAAATTATATCAGTTAAATGAAAAGGTAGCATTACCAGCCATTATCTGTGCATTGCTTCCTTGTCATAATAATCTACCATTAATAATTGTTGTCATTGTCTTTTATTAAGCAACTCAAAAGTTTTTTTCTAATTTTATTTTTCTTATGATTTCATCAGTAATCAAATTAATATCTGCTTCACTCCTTACTGTCATTCAATTAAGATTAACTGTTATTCAATTGTTATTCGTTATTTCATTATTAGGGACGATACTACCTGAGGTTTTAGGCACAAATAACTCTGGTCATCTCTCTCAAACAAGGTAAGTTTTTCAAGAATAAACATTTCATCACTCAGCCCTACCTCAACCGTAATTACTATGGCTTTCACTTTGCATTTCTCTCCATAGTTCAACAGTTTCTCTCATATCTAATAACATTTGATGAACTTTACTAGCATTTTCATTCAATTTGTCCTTTGTAATTTGCAATTCATCTTGATACTGATTTTCATACATAATTTTCAATTCTCCTGTATCTCGTGCTTCTTGATATAATGTTTCTGCGTCCTCAATCTGTTTTTGCATATAATCATCAATTATCTGTAAGATTATAGCATTTTTACTTTGTAGGTCAGTAATTTGTGCTGATAGTTCTACTTTCTTTGTTTCTAAATCAGTTTGTGCTTTGTTTAGATTTTCAAATAGAGATAAACTTTCATCAACTTCACCACCATACTTTTCTACAATTTCCTTTAATTTTTGTTCTGCTGTTTCAATTATTCCTGTAATATCTGCTCTTTCATATTTATCAGTAAAGGCTTTTTTCATTTCCTCACCATAATCAAGACCTTGCTGTGCATACTCTGTCTGTTGTGCTTGAACATTCATTCGTGCCTTTTTCAATTCCAACAGGTCATCTACATCGTATCACATATATTCATCTATGTCTTGGTATCACAAGTCCATAAGGTCTTGGAATGATAAGTCTTCTAATAATTCCTTTGCTCTTTCTAAACTTCTCTCTCATCGTTTCAATGAATATTTCCTCAATGTCTGGTCATACTCTAATGCTGTTTCATTCATATCACTTAGAGTATCACTCATCAACTCTTTTATGTCCTTTAAGTATTCTTCTGTATTTTTTAATTCCTTTTCTAAATCTTTAATTTTCTCTGTATTATCTTTTAGATAATCATTAGCTTTATCAAATAATTTTTTAACTTTATTGTCCATACTATCTAATCTGTCCTTTGAATTATCAAGTGCAGTTGAATATTCTTTATCTAATATTTCAGCCTGTTCCTTGATTTTCTTAGACAAGTCCTCTGTTTTCTTTGAAGCACTACCTCAACTTGAAGTTGTATCATCAAATCATTCTTTTAATTTTTCAACTACTGCATTCAAATCTTCAAAATAATTTTTAGGTCAAGATTGTAAATTTCATTCAACTTGTGCTCAAACTTCCATAATATGGTCTCCCAAAGTTTGTATTTTGCTATCAGCGTCAGAAACAATCTGGTCCCAAGTTTTAATTTGAGTATCATCAAAAACAGGTTTCTGCTGTCATATTTCCATTATTCTCTCTGCTGTTTTTTGTGCCTGTTCCTCATATCATAAACCATATTGAACTGCTCACTTAAATGTATTTCAAACAATTTTTAAGCTATTCCAAGTTTTCTGTCCCCAATTAACAACAGTTTTAACTCATTTTTCAGCAATGTCCCAAAGTGTGCTAAATGCAATTGATAATGCTTCAACTGTCCAACCAATAGCATTTAATGAATATATAAATACCCTCTGCATATTAGTTGCACTATCATAACTTCAACCATTAATTCAGTTAAATAATGCTCATAATGTATCTCATACAGTATTTACTACATTACTAATGGTTTCTTTAATAGTAGTCCAAGCAGTTCAAAAACTTGTCTTAATGCTTTCAAGACTTACAACTACATTGTCCCATAACCAAGTCCAACTTCAATTAATTAATTGTGTTCAATCATCTATACTTGAAGTTAAATTATCTAATTCTTTGAGAGCATAATCTATCATAGGTTCAAACCATTGCAAGAAAGCTGCTCAAACAGTAGCAAAACTATTCTTAGCTTTAACCTCTAAGATTTTGATTTTATCTGCAATTGATAAACTTGTCTGTCCCCATTGCTCTAACTGAACTTGTGAGGCTTGGACAACAGCATCAAACATAGCTTGTTGTTTTTCTGCTTTTGATAATTCTTTCGTTGTCTTACCTACCTTTTGAGCATATTTTTCGTATGCGTCTGCTTCCGATACAATAATTCATAAGTTATCAAGAATACGAGGCGACATTCTTCATAATCAAGTAACTATATCATCAAATGCTTTCGTTACTTCTTCTCACATTTCTCTACCTCTTACTGTTGCAATTTTCATAAGAGTTGCCATATCTTCCGTTGATTTAACAACTCATAACTCAAGCGCCTTATTTGCACTTGACATCAAATCTGTATCTGCAACTAATCATAGAGAAGCCTCTCTCATAGCATTTCTCATTTCAACTGCATTCTCTCATACCCTTTTTGTAAGTATAGAGAATTGGTCTTTAACTTTATCTAATGCTAATCATTGTTCTATTAATTGGTGAGAAACATAAGAAAACAATTGTCTTGCCATAGTCAATAATTTTTTAGCTGCCGCAAGAGCAAATTGTTCCTTTAATTTTTTATTAACCTTTACAATACTACTTTGAAAAAATCACAATTGGTCTGTGCTTTCCTTTAATCATTGCTTATATTCCTTTAAATTTCTTCTTGCTATCAATAAATTGTTTTGAGCTTTTTTAAGTTCCTCATCACTTGCTCATTGACTTTGTCTTAATTTAATAAGTGCCTCTCTTGCTTCGTGTGATTTTTTAGTCCATTCCTCAACTCATTTAATATATTGTTCCCTTGTAATACTTCATCATTTAATAGATGAATTTTCCTTTGTAATTTCATTTGATATATTTTCGTGAGTATTGATTTCTTTCTGCAATGCAGTAATCATTCTTTCATTAGAAGCGATTTCTGTTCTGTTCTTTCTTAACTCACTATATGTTTCATTTTGTAATTTAATAGTTTCGTTTAAAGCATTATTTTTTACTTCATACTCCTGTGTTCCCTTTTCTAAGTTTGCTAAATCAGTTTGAAATGCTTTTGTTTTTGTATCTAATTCAGCCCAACTCTGTGCCAATAATTCATTATTAGATTTTAACATACCAGAATGAGATATCAAAACCTCTATCTGTTGTTGCACAGAAGCTAACGATTTTTCAAGTTTATCAACAGCAGAAGTGTCAGCACTCGTATTCACATTTACTCTTACATTATGGTCTGCCATTGATTAGTGTATAAGATATAAATTATCAATAAGAATTATTTGATAACCTACCTAAGCAGGTCATCAGGTTATTTCCTATTAACCTTAGCTTTTTGTTCTTCTCTTTTCCTTTCTATCATTTCGTGATGTCTTTCTGCCATAAGGAAATCATAATCTAAATTTAATCTCCATTCCTCAACATTGTCAAGTTCAGCAGGAGAACAGTGATAGACTTCTTTCATAAGAATATAATCTCTATGATATTTACTAACATTATTTCAAGTCCTTAGTGTTTTCTTGAATTGTTCTACAAGCTCTTCACTTTGGACTTTTTCCCGTTTTTTATGTTATTAATTTCTTCAAGAATACTATTATAATCATCAAGAGGTAATTGCATAACTTCTTCCTCTGTTAGATTAGTCATAGATTTAACTAAATAATCATTAGCCTCTTGAATGTTGTCTGGTGAAATATCAAGAGATGTCTTTCAATCTACTGATACTGCTCAAACTCATTTAAAAAGAATTTTGTTAAATTCTTTGTCTATACCTCTTGTATAGACTTGATTGATAACGATTTCTTTTTCTCCGATTTTCATCGCTTGTTTGGTAAGAATATAAATGAAACCTGTTTCTTTTTTTTAAGAGGGGGTAGAAACAAGCAAACCACCCCCAAATATGCTATTCTGAAACAATAGATATTTCTTTCCAATCTGTTGAAGCAGAAGTTCCAAAAGACATATACATTTTGCTGTTAGTTGTATCAAGATAGAATAAACCAACAGAAGCAGGTGCCTCACTTGGTGCTCATTCTCCACTTGTAGCAACAGGTTGTTTTCAAGCAAGAATTTCTGTGCTATCAGCCAAATCTTTAATATCAAAGTCATCAGCCTCTAATGTGCAAGAAATTTCATTATCTTCACTAATATCAATTCAATCTCATTCTGTTAGCTTTTTTTGATAATCATCTAAGTCAGAAACAGCATTAGATATATCATTAACCTCTTGGAATTTATTTTCATATAATCTAAGAAGTTCATTTGCCTTATCTTCTGGTAGGCTTACAAGAGCATTACTTCCAATAGTAATTTTTCAACCTTTATAATCTATTTGAATTTCTGCTCAGGAAATATTTTTTAATATCATTGGTATTAATCTATAAGATATAAATTAGTATCAAGTACTATTTCCATTAATCAAAACTATTTCAATAGTAGCTCAATCTTCATTAGAATATTGACCACTAAATCAAAGAGTTTGCTTTACAATTTCATTAGCACTATCAGATTTAGACCATTCTGTTAAACCTGCTTTCATCAAATCAACATAGATACTTGGGTATATTCCTGTTGCCAATGCAGTAGCATTAGTATTGATAGCATAGAAACGAACAGCCAATTTATCAGAATTTAATACATAATCTCTAATTGTAGTGTCTGAATATAATGCTTCAAAATCTCATTCAACACCAAATTGCTGATTATATATTCCTGCTATATCTGTGCTTCCAAAACATTGAACATCTGCTAAGTTTTTAGAGATAGATATTCTAAAGTTTTGCATACATACCTCTGTTGCAGAATTCAATCAAGCTTCATTATTAGCAAATCTTACTCCTGCCATTGCCGCAGTAAATGCTCATTCATCAGAATAAGCAGGTGCAGGACTTGAAGTATCTGCTACCATAGCTTTTCATTGGAATTCAGATGAGAATTTAACATAATCTCAAACTTCACAAGAAAGTTCAAATGTATTCTCCATACAATAAGGTGCATAAGAAGCTGCAACATCATCAACATCTCTAATAGTGAAACTAGGGTGTTGGTTAGAATTTAATCTACTGAAATAATGTGCTGTTGCACCACTAACTTGTGTAAGAGTTAATGTCCAAGTTCCATTAGTAAGAGTAGATAAACCTGTTCCATTGATAACATAATAAGTTGTGCTACCAATTACTAAGATTTTTCTAATCTTATTTGTAGAACTTCACTCTCATCTTTTAGGAGTTCATCAAGAAGCTGTTCCTGTATAGAGATAACATTTTTCATAATCTCATAATGCTCAAAGCAATAAGTATCAAATGAAATCATCTCTAACAATTCCCTCTAAGGAAATGCTTGAACTTGCTTTTGTAGTAAATGTATCATATACCTCATCTATAACTCCATAACCACTATCATCAGTAGCTACTTCAAGATTAGGGTTTAATAAACCGCTTGTTTTAGGAATTCGCACTTGTGCAGAAACAGGAGTTCCGTGAGTTGTTTCTTTACCAAGTCAAATTGCTGATAATCTTCCAATATAAGCCATTTTTTATTCTTTATTATTAGATAAAATTTGGAGTGCTTCTTCATAAGTATCTGCTTCTATTCTAACTCATTCGTTAGGAAAGAAAAATACTTTTGGTTTTGGTTGAGTTCATTCCTCAACTATTTCTTCTTGTTCCTTTTCAATAACCTCTTGGTTTTTGTCAGGACAGTCTTTACAATGTCTTGCCATATTTGTATAAATAAAGGAATAAAACTTATCAATTATTTTCATTTTCGTTTTCATTATTATCTGGTGTAGGTGTCGGAGTTGTAGGAGTATAAACACCTAAACCTTGAACAGCAGTAAATCTAATATTCAATTCAAACATTCTAATCGGTTCGGTTGTTTCCATATATCACCAATCATAAGAATACATTGCTTTTACAGTATATCAGTCCCCAAAAGACCAACCAATACCTGTATCAATTTCTTTTAACTTATTCATAATAATATCAGCAACCTCTCTTAAATTCTGTTCTACTGCATTATAGTCGTTATACACCTTATCTGCAAGTCTAACTGTAATAACCATATAATCTTGCCAACTACAACTATCTAATATTTCAGTATTTCATCGGTTAGGTGTTATTACTATGCTTGGAAATGAATAGTCAGAGGGTAGTTTTATGTTATGATTATATACCTTAGAAACTTTATCTCATTCTAAGGTTTTCAATTGTTCGTATATAACATCGCAAACTTTCTTAAAGCTATACATTTATTATATAATTATAACCTAAAACTTTCACTTCCCCAATTAGTAGATTTTTTTGCTCAACTACTTCTGTTTAAATTAGCAATGATTTCTGCTACACGATTATTTACATAATCATCAATTATGTCTTGTGCGATTTCATCATACTCACTTTCGTGATTTTGATAAGACCTTTCTACATAGTATAATGTATTAGGGTTTTTCCTGTTTTCGTAATTTCTCCTTGTTGCATAAGGTAAATCACTTCAAACAATATAGCGTCAATCTGAAATTTCATCAGCGACAATATTTTCTTTTAATACAATATCATCTCTGTATGGACTTTCATCAATAGGTGCATATTCTATCATATAATCTGCAATACGATTTGCTATGATTTCTGATATTACATTTGCTAATTTAACAGTTCTTGTTTCTGTATATGTTCTCGTTCTTAATGATGACTTTCTTTGGTATTTTCTTCTCCATTGTCAAATCTGCACCGTTCTACTTTCTACAACTCTAACAGTAGGTGCAGAAACTTTGAAGTCAATGTTTATTCAACCTTTTGCCATTATGTTCCCTCTCATTTAACTAAATACCCCTTACTGAAAGTTCTCAATAATCAACGATAAACATTACAACTATTAACAATGTAATCAACTCAATCTATCACAAGTTTATCTCAAATTTGGACATCAAGATAATCACTAAAAAACCTATATGTTCTATAAACTCTATCATACTCCCTACCTCGCCTTTCTCATTGCTCATCTCAATATAGATTTTGCAATGCACATTTAAAGGTAGCAAGTTCTTGAAAGGAAGTTATCATAGTAGTTTCATCTCTTGTAGGTCTGTATTGTGTAGCTGTTCTGTGATAAAATCGTTTTCCCCACATTTTAATATGCTATATAAATCTTTCTATATTTTTTTAAGGTTTCTGAAACCATAGGACTTCAATATATAAATCTTTGAGTTCATAACGATATACTTTCATCTCATAATCTATAATTAGTCATTCCTACAAATTGCCTTGTTAGGAAAATAGTTGCACTTAGAAATAAGCAAACCATTTTAATATCTTCTGGAATATTTGTCCATTTTTGAGTTTGTTCATCATAATCTCAATATCAAGCAGTATAAGTTATTGATAACCAATTCCAATTTTCCCTATTATTGTCAGGGTTTTTATAACATTCTAAATCTTTGATTAACAATTGTCTTCATCTAACAATTGCTCGTGGAGTTTCAGAATTATCAACCTCTGTGTCATTTACTTTTATAGGGTCTTCTAAATTGTTGCGAATAGGTCAATGTTTAAGATAAACATTATATCAATCTGCATTTAAGATTACACTTCTTACATCTATTAATTCTCTATATTCAGTTGTTAATATTCAATTTGGTCAATCTGCACCAATATAAGAATTAACGGCTTGTTCTACTCCGTTTATGATTATATCAGGTGTTGTATCTCATTGTTCAAATTCTATTCAGAGATAGTTTTCAAACTCTGCCTTAGTGATATACATTGTTCCATACTAAATATTAAAATTGGGTTGTTTTATTTCTTTGCCTTTGCTTTTTTCCATTCAGCCTTTTTTTCAGCTTTTTCTTCTTTCTTTTCCTCAACTTCTTTATCTTCTACCTTTTCAAAGCTTCCTTTATAAGCTCTTAAAAGTCATTCTCCTACCATATCAGGAGTTTCAAAAACTTCTCCTTGTTTAACTTCAACCTTTCAGTCTATCGTCCTAACAAGTTCCATTCCTTTATTCATATACTTTAAGAACATTTTTTACTGATATTACTAAATAAAATTTAAGGGTAGTATGGACTTAGCATACTACCCCTAAAAATATATATACTAAGATACAGTTACATTAACTCAAAGTCCAACTGTTTTACCTACATTAGCATAACTATCATCATTAACAATAGTGAAACCAAATTCAGCAGTAGCAGTTAATACATAACCTCTACCTGCAACCTTAGTGATTTCAATTTCCATAGGCATTCCATAACCATACTGAATAGCAGGTTTCCAGATAACTGCAAAACTTCATTTTGTGTTATCACTTGAAGTAGCAGATATTTTTCCTGTTGTGTCAGTTAAAGCAGGGAATTCTGGGTGAACTAGAATATCTACTCACCAAATCTTAGCCAACAATCATTTTTGAATTGTTGCATTTGGTCCGAATTTATCAATAGTGATTAATTCAGAAAGTGGTAATGTCTTATAATAAACATTAGAAGGCATTATGATAAGTAAATTATTCAAATCAGCAGAATAACCAGGGTCTAATACTTGGAATACTGATAAGAAATCTCCACTATCAAGAGTTCCAACAGAAACAGCAGTATTAGTAATTCCTACTAATCTGATACCATTATCTTGTTGAATGAAGTAAGGACTTCCAGAATATGTTCCGTTAATGTTTCCACTTCCAGAAGCAGTATCATCAGCATTGATAAGTAAAGCATCAATTGTTTCCGCGAAAGATTGAGCTATTCTATTTCTAAGAATATTCTCCAAATCTACGAACTCATAATTTGCTTCTCTTTTTGAAACAGGAATTTCAAGAATGAATTGTCCTTGAGTGATAGTAACCTCGCTTGTTTGAGGTTTAGTAGCACTTGCTGTCCAATAAGTTTGTCCAGAAGTCCATTCAGAATTTCCAGAGAATTTATCAGCCTTTCCTATCATAGGTAATTTTTCTGTCATTGCCATATTAGTTCCGTGATTTCCAGGAAGTAATGGAAGCAATTTAGAATATGTAGGTAAAAGGTCTAATAAAGTATGAGATTGTTCAGACAATCTTACAATTTCTTTACCGTGGTTAGTTTCAGCAGTATTAATAACTCCTGCTTTTTCTTCTTCAACCACTTCGTCTTTTGTAGCTACACCTCAAATAGATTTAACTACATCGGCGATTTTTTTAAGTTCCTTGTCCATTTGTGAATTAAATTTTTTAAATAAAAGGGTTTCTCTTTAAACAAGAGTTTTTACCGAGATTTCATTGTTCTTACAGCTTTTTCTATTGCGTCTGCAGATTTGTCTTTCACAATAGGTCAGTTGTATTGAAATGAATTCTCAACTACTGTTTTTTGCAATGTATCGTGCATTCATTTCATAGCCTCAACTACATTTCATAAAACAGCAATAGTTTCAGAAAGTTTTTTCTCTAAGTTGTTTGTCTTCTCAGCAAATGCTTTGATTTCAGCGTCCTTAGATTTAATTTCTTCCTTAAACTCTTTTCTGATAAGTTCAAATGATTTCTCTTCTGGAGTTTCTTTCACCTCCGTGTCTGGCTTTTCATCAGACTTTTCAGCTTCTTCATCTGCTTCATCAGATATTTCAGATTGTTCATCTGCATTATCAGAAGTATCGTCCTCACCATCTATTTTTTCTTCGTTGTTTTCCTCATCTTTCTCGTGTTCTTCTTCGGACATCTCTTTTGTTTCAGCTTCTTCGTTTGGGACTTCTTCTTCATTTTTATCTTCTCATTCAGATATAGCTTCATCAGTATCATTACTCTCATTTTGTTCATTTTCATCAACGGCTTCTTCAACCTTTTCCTCCTCAACAGGAGTTTCAATTTTTTCTTCTTCTGGCATTTCCATAGATTTAGAACTAAAACAATCATCTATACTCTTTCTTAGAGCATAAGGGTTAGCAGGTATAGATACGAGTGAAATTTCCAATAACTCTAACTCTTTAATAATGTTAGTATAGTCAATTATATTTCACTCATCATCTTCTGTATAATTTACTTCGTAATCA
>Ga0310786_10011493_pt1 | contig 11045 bp, 7 predicted proteins | sample AusTroGonzalo_MG_FD_203881 | JGI IMG/M metagenome (GOLD analysis project Ga0310786, IMG submission 203881) | Bovine rumen microbial communities from tropical cattle in Woodstock, Queensland, Australia - Gonzalo_03 (v2) (version 2) | ecosystem: Host-associated > Mammals > Digestive system >...
ATCATTAAATTTTAATCAAGAAGGATTTTAAAAATGGCTGACAATACATATACCAACATATCTGACCTGCCCACCCTCGACAGCGTAGGCGAGAATACATGGGTCCCCGTCGAGGTCGCCGGCAAGCAGGGCAAGAAGGTCGACCTGTCTACTATCGGCGAACAGAAACAGGCCGACTGGAACCAGACAGACGATACGCAGGCCGACTTTATCAATAATAAGCCGACTATCCCCGAAGCACAGGTCAACGCGGACTGGAATGCATCCAGTGGCGTCGCGCAGATATTGAATAAGCCGACGATTCCGACAGTAATTCCGCCAGATGGTGAAACTATTATAACGAATAATGATAAATTATCTGCTAATTACGGACCGAATAATAAAACTTCGGGTTATAGCTTCGCTTATGGTTCAGGAAATAGTGCATTTTCTGGTTCAATATCGGTTGGGGTAGGAAACAGTGCTAGGAATAATGCTATTTCTGTTGGTTCTTTAAATAGCGCATATACTAATTCAATTACTGTGGGCGCAAGAAATAGCGCGCATCAAGGCTATGTATTTGGTGGTGACAATAAGGCGGATTATACCGCCGCAGCTATTGGTGCAAATTGTTATTCTAATTATAAAAGTATGGCTGTTGGAGATCATGCGTCAGCAATAAGTACGTCATTTTCGTTTGGTGACAGTGCTTATGCTTATAAAAACTCTGTCACATTTGGAACAAAAAGCAAGGCGAGTGAATCATGTTTTATTTATGGTAATTATACATCTGCAGATAGTAATTCTATAGCTATTGGTGGTTATAATAATGTTAGTAAAGATTCTACCGGCATCGGTAGACTTAATAACGTTTCAGGTGATAGTTACGCTGTCGGTTCTTCAAATACTGCGGTATCTGGAGGTTATGCATATGGTAATACGAATAACGTATCTGGTAAAATAAAAGAAAATTATTCGGTTTATTATAATTATGCATATGCATTTGGCGGTCAAAATACCGCAAAATATGATGCTTTTGCAGTTGGATATAAAAATGATACAAAGTATAATTCTATTACTATTGGTAGTGAAAATAATGGTTCTTATTCTTCAATAGTATATGGTATCAATAATAGTGCAAGTAATAGTGCTATTTCTATAGGAATAAATAATAGTGCTGATACGGAAGCTGTTACGATAGGAACTGGACTTACGGGTAAATCCGGTACATTCGTAATCGGTACCTATAATGAGGATAAGCCTAATCTTAATTTTGTTATCAGTAACGGTTTTTATAAGACATATCGAGAAAATTATAGCGAATATCCGCCAGATTTGTCGCGCGACGATTATGAAGGTACGCCAACACAGGAAGAATTGAATGACTATATCGCTACTTGTGAATCTGTCGATTATCAATATAAAATGAATACATATAATACTGATGAACAACAAGAACCCGCAAAGCAAAAAGGATGGATAGACGGGCAGTTAGGCGGTAATAGTACGGTATATTCCTGGATTCCGGCAAGCGGTTTTAGGTTGACAAATCGTAATGTCGTAGAAGTAGACAAGAATGGCAATATGTCAGTTGTCGGTACGATTTCTGCCAATAAATTCAATATGAATGGTGAGGATATAGTTTGGACTCGTATGGTTCCGACATATACCAATTCTGATATCGGTAAAGTATTAGCTATTGGTACTGGCGGTTCGATGTGTTGGAAGCAAATATAAATAATACGTGAATAAAAAATATACGATATTATCATTTAATTTTAACGGCTACGATAAACTTCGTGAGCCGTTAATTTGTGATCCAGATGCGGAATATATTTATGTTACCGATAAAGATATAAAATCGAAAAACTGGAATATTGTAATAGATACAAAGCTTACCAATAAAAATCCTATATATTCGTCTTATTATGTACGGTATCATCCGTTTGAATATGCAAAAACGGATATTGTATTCGTTATAGATTCATCGATTCAGCTTAAAGAATCACTCAGGCCGATATACGAAGAATTTTTGAATTCGAATTGTGATCAAACTGTAATGCTATCAAATTATCCGGATGATGAGCATAAAATTTCAGAATATCTTAATATTAGTAAGCGAATCGATAAAGCGGATGCATTGATATTATATAAATTTATATTTAAATCTAATCAAACATTTTATAAAGGATCTATTTGCCAATGCTTTATAGTTTATCGAAATAACAATACGATTCATCAACTAAATAATTTAATATGGAATAAGTTGTTGGAATTGGGGCATTATGGCATACCTAACAGAATGGATGAAGTTATCGCTCATAAAATTATGGGTTTATATAGTTTTAAACCGTTTTTTGTATCATCGCAAATCGTATATACAGGATATATGAGCTATAATAAACATAAACTAGATATTATACAGCCTGCCGGTCAAAATTATGATCAATATTATTATTTTAATAACAAACCGATAAAACCGATAAGATTTGAGATCGGTAATAAATATTTTCCCAGGACATATAAGTATAAAACGGAAGCGATTTTATTGACTAAATATCTTAATGAAAAAGATTTAGTAGAATGGCTGGAATATCATCTTTATAAATGTAAATTTGAACATATACAAGTTTTTGATAATGAATCGTCTTATGATGTAAAATCGATTTGTCAGAGATATAAAAATGTTAGTTATGAATATGTAGCTGGTATTCCACGTCAATATAAAATATATGATGATTATATTAATAATAAGTCTGAAGCATTATGGGTTATGCCAATAGATGATGATGAATATTTAACTTTTACCGATGAATTTAATTCAATATACGATGCCATTATATATTATGAAAATAAAATCCCGCATATGAATATGTTGGCTATACGATGGAAACACTTATTTCCTAAAAAATTTCATACAGAACGCCATTGTCCTGTTTTAGAATATTGTACGGAAGAAAATACGAAATTAGCAGAAACATTTATGTATTTGGGTGATCGAACTGTAAAAACCATAGTTAAACGATATGGTGAAATTCATTATGAAGAAACTGTCGAAAATCCGGCCGGTGGTCATGTTCCTAAAAATACGACATTTTTCGGTGCGATTTTATTTAATGGTATGGCTGTTACAGGATGTGGGGTAAATGAAATACCGGAAGATATATCGGATGAAAAAATAAGATTATTACATTGTAGATATAAAGGATATTCTGAATATATGAAAAAATCAGCAGAATGTAAAACTATTTCCGATGTAATAAATAATGATAAAAATTTTAAATTTAATACTATATTAAATGATTTAGATTAAAATATATAACCCGGTTAAGTACCGGGTTTTATCATTCGTCTTCCTTTTTCCTGTTGTCACGGACCTTCTTGAGCCGTTCCTTGAGGAAGTCCCTTACCTTCTGTATATTGGGATATTTTATCACCTGGTTCTCGACGATGTCGTTCCAGACGTCGGAATAGTTGTTGATCCACATGAGGAACCACCAGTAGTTCTGCGTGCCGTAAATCCTGTAGGATATGATGTCCGGGCGGCATTCCTCGTTCTTCTTCACCCTGTAGTAGGAGAACTGGCCGAAGTCGTACGAGTCCATGTAGAGGGACCCGAGGTCGTACTGGGAGATTTCGTCGACGTTCTCCAGGTTGAGGAAATTGGTTCTTTCGGTAATGTTGTCCATATAACTTATTTATAAATAATAAAGAATTAAAGGGTTTTGTAACTATGAGTTATATATACGACGATTTTACCGGTTCCAGCGGCCTGAGCGCCGTGAAGTGGGACAGGAATACGGTGGCCGACGGAAAATGGCTGCAGAAATATACCCTGGAGCCCATCCGTTCCGCTGACCTCTACCTCGCATCCGCCGTCGACTACGAGCACATGCGCATCGACATGCTCGAGAACGCGACCGACGTCATAACGATCTACGAGTCATATTCCTCGTTCACGGAGACGTCCGGCGACCTCTTCGACGGTTCCGAACCGGGAATGTATATAACCGACTATGACATAGTGAAGGTCCTCAACGACGAGACCGAGTCCGGGTGCCAGACCTACTGGCAGTGGGTATATACCGCCGGCCCGGCACCCGCGGAACCAGACCCGGACAAGGGCAAATGGCAGGCCAAAGGTGCGCTGCAGCCGTACTATACGACCGCCCAGATCGACGAGATGATTAACGAGATGTCGGGCACGATTTCCGACAACTACCTTTCCGCTTCGAGCGATTCCGTCGCGGCGGGCAAGAACATAAGCATCGACTATACAGCCACGCCGGCCAAGATCGTCATCAATACGACCGACGACGCGGAATTCGGCAAGCTCAGCGCGACCGACTACGTGTCCGCCGCCGAGGCGTATGCAGTATCGATAAGCGGCAACAATATTTCCGGCGACACGAAGACGTCGACCATCGACGACCTCATCACGTCTGCCGCCAAGGGCGAAGCCGCTTCCGCGTGGATCAATACGAACGGCGCCGACCTGATACTGTCCGCGAACGCCGGCAGCGCAGCATCGGCGTGGATAAGCATGTACAGCCCGAACTTGATAATATCAGCGAATGCAGGCAGTGCGGCGTCTGCATGGATTGACAGCAACAAGTCCAATATAGAGACCGCTTCCGGGTATGCAAAGAACTGGAATGATAATAAGAACGCCCTTTACCAGTCTGCCTATTCCGGCTATGCCGCTTCCGCATGGATTGCCGGTTATGAAACTATTGCTAAGTACGGTAACAATACGACAAGCTTTACCGGCAACAAGCTTACTCTTTCCGCCGGCGACGGTATTAACTTTACGACCGCGTCGAATCAGTTAAATATAATAAACGATACAGTAAAACTCGTTCAAATAAATACGAATTATACATTCAACCAGGTAAAAGCTATAGTAGATGCCGGAAATATACCATATTTAACAAGGACAAGTGATGGATATGTTTCATATTTTTATCTCAATCTTGATGGTAAATCGGGAAAATCCAATAAGTATTTTGAGTTTACCTATACTGATAATGATACATTACGGGCATATTCTGTATCAGATTCAGATACATGGACATCTAAATCTACAACCGTACAAGGTGAATTAACTCCTGAGGCACCGATTACTATTGATAATAATGATGTAATTTATATAGGGAAAAAGTTTGGCCGTGATTTTGGTTATCGTTCCATAGCATTAGAAAATAACGTCATCGCTTGGCCAGGTGGGGGCGGTTCAGACGATAGGCAGTACAATATAGCGTTAATCGATCCGGATACCGGAGATGATTTACACCCATTGCCGACAAATGTGTCGGCGGGAGTTTATAGACTGGATATTCATATTACGGTTACTGTAGGTAATTTGCCGACGATATCGTTTGATAACCGTGAGTTCAGAATTTATCTGTGTACCGGTAACAAAACATATGCGTCCTCTTCTTCAACATTTGGATTACTTACGTTGCCGGATAATGTAGTTACCGGTATACGTGCTACGGCGTCGTGTTCCCTTATTGTTTCTGCACCGACTCCGTCTGATATAACATTAAATATATCCAATCTCGGCGGAATAGGAAGTGCATCAGAATCGCTATTCTGGGGCCCGTTGACTATAACCTGGGAAAAGATTGGCGAAATATTATATTAGTTCCAGTGCCAGCTTGCCGCTGCACGGGGAGAACGTGAGCTCGCCGAAATAGATCCGGCCGTCGATATAGTACAGGTCGACACGCACGAACTTGAAATCAGAAGCCAGTCGTTTTACGATCGGCTTCATTTTTTCGTATACTTCCATTTCCCTGGGAAGCAGCTTGAAGCGTAGCGGCCTTATGCCGATATAGGAATCGGTCTTCGTACCGGAACCGTCGGTGAACGCGATATATTCCTCGTAGTTCTTGCCGAGCTTCCGGCTGAGCTGTATGTACTCTATCTCGCCGTTCTCGCACCAGAATTGCCAGTCGAGGAGTATGTTCCCCATGTCGGGCTGGACAATCACTCCGGGGACGATTTCGTGGTACTGCCATTCCCACCCGCCTATATAGGCGTAATCTAGCCCGCACCATTCCTCGAGCTTGCCGAGCATGTAGGTGGGATCGTTCCCGGGCTTCTTCTCGAACTTCATGTTCCAGCCGGAACCGTGGTTGCACTTGAATATGTACTTGCCGTCCGGGAGGGAATTGAAGTCCTCCCGTATAAGTTTGCCCCGACACGTCAATACGGGCGGGATTATTATATGGCCGAGCCCCATGTCGCATAACTCTCCCAGCACGGCGATCTTGTCGGCCCATACGGGTTTCCGCGGGTCCTTATCGTAAATCTTGTACCTGTTTATGCGGTCGACGATATTTTTCGGGTTGTCGATGTCCACGTCGGGCATGCGGGCCTTGGCCCAGTCCCGGGCGAACTTCACCTTGTCCTCGGCGAACCTGCACGCGTTGTAGTCGGTCTGGTGCTTGCCGGCGAGCCATTCGGCCCTGTATTCTTCCTCGGTCATCTAGGAGAGTTCCGTCCTGAGGAGGTAGTACACGAAGAGCGGGGACATTCTCGCGGCCTTGCAGTCATCGGCGCTGTTCCACGTGAACAGCTCGACGGCGGACGAGTCTTCCATGACTTCCCGGTTTTTCTGCTGGGCCGAGTTCGCGCGGGAGAGCGCGTCATTGTACTTGGCGGTCACGGAATCGGCGGCTTCCTGGAATTCGGCAATCTGCTCGACAATCCGGTAGTTCCCGTTCTTTTCGGTAATCGGGTTCCCCTGTTCGTCGCGGTCGGCGTACGCGTAGGCGAGCTGCCGCATCTCGCCGTTGTAGGCGGCGAGCTCCTGGTCCCTGTTCGGGTCGTATAGCCTGTTCATGACCTCGATGTAGGCCGGCTGCAGGTTCTTCATGTTGTTCGCGAGCACGAAGGCGAGCTCCGTGTCCATGTTGTTGTCCTTGAAGCACTCGTTCATGGCCTCGTAGAACTGTTTCAGCTCGACATTTGACATCGTCACCGTCTTCTTGGAAAACCTATTATTCGTATTCATATCTGTAATTTTCTCTATTTTACCTATTTATACTAAATATAGTAAATTCGGAAAAATTTTAAAGCCGCGGAAAGGCAAAGTTCCAAAAATTCTATAAATAATAAGAGGATTTCTGAAGATGATATATAAGAACGGGAAACGAATCGCGATTGATACCGTGAAGACCAGCTGGCCAATCACGGGTAACGGGTTCGACGAGCCGATCGGGTTGGAAAGTTCGGCGACGAATAGCTATTCAGCCGGCGACAACATTTCCGACGAGGAACTCTCCGCGGGCAAGATAAGCGTCACGGGGGTCATGCCGATAAGCGCGGTCGCGCCGTTGAAGGTGAAGGAGACATCCGGATGCCTTCTTTTCTACATGGACAGCATGCCTTTTGCGAGGCCGTTCGACGCGTCGTACGGCGCATCCGCCGTATCCGGCGACTTCTCCTATTCCGGGGACACTCTTTCCGCCAGCGAGGACGTCGACCGTATCGGGCTCACGCTCAACTACTGGGTGACGCTCGACGAACCCGTCCCCGATATGTACTACCGTACCGGCGTGACCGTGACAGACGGTTCCGGTTCCGAGGTGTTCGCCGACGAGCGCTACATCCCTGGCGTCCTGTCGGGAGGCAGGTATAATGCCCATGCCGAGTTTGCCAATTCTAACGGGCCGTATACATTACAATGGACATGCGAACATAGCGCATCTACCGGCATGGCGATTTCCTGTATGGGATACGGTACGGAGAAGTACGGCAAGGACATCGTGACGACATTCCTCACAACCGACTATTCCGGAAACAAGATTATGGTCTGGAACCCCAACTACGACGTGCTCGGCGACGGCGCTTCCGCCTACGCCATGAGCGATTACGTCGACTTACTCGAGGTATAACAAAATGGCAGAGATTACTATACGCACGTTCGACCAGCTGGATCCTATTACTGGCAACGACGGAAAGCTTATCCTTAACGATGGCAATATAAACGGCCGCAGCACGAAGAACCTGTCGACAATCATCGCCGAGCACGTGGGCAATTATGCCACAAAGGAAGACGTCGCTTCCGCCGTAGCCGACAAGGTTACCCAGACCGAACTGGATACGGCCATAGCCGATAAGGTTACGCAATCTGAACTTACCGACGCCGTTGCTGACAAGGTCACACAGATAGAACTGAATACTGCTATCGCCGATTTCGTTACGAGCGCACAGGTAGAAACGGCAATAACCGATGCGACGAAAGAATTCGTTACCAGTGCACAGGTAGATGAAGCCATCGCGGATTTCGTCACGAACGACGAATTGAACGCGGCTACTTCGGGATTGGTTACCAGCGCGGAATTTACAGAAACTGTATCTGATTTGATTGACAATTTTAATACCGCAATCGAAGACTTTGTTACCAGTGCTGAAATGTTCTCAGAACTGGATAACTATGCGCTGAAATCGGATCTTGACAATTATTATATGAAATCCGAAACGAGCGGCAGTGATGAGCTCGATATCGCGTTCGATAACAAGATAACGGTTCCTGAAACCGCACCGACAGCTGATCAGGTATTGTCATTTGACGGTACGGATATCGTATGGGCTGATGCGGATACCGGAATAGAATATACGGCAGGTACCGATTTAAAAATAGAAAACAATATAATTTCAGTTAATACCAACGGCGTTACTAACGGTACTTATGCATTTGCTGAGGGCGGTGGTACAGTTGCTAGTGGTGATTATTCGCATGCGGAAGGCTTTGAATCACAGGCGAATGGACAAGGTTCTCATGCAGAAGGTAATTCTTATGCAATAGGTGATTATTCGCATGCCGAAGGCTATAAAAATCAGTCTGTTAGTGATTATACGCATACCGAAGGACAGAATACAACTGCTTATGGTTATGCAGCCCATGCGGAAGGTAATCGTTGTATTGCAGGTGCTTCATATTCGCATGCTGAAGGAAATAATACGACAGCTGCTGCTTCAGAATCGCATGCCGAAGGTCAACAGACATTGGCAGCAGCAGAATGGTCGCATGCTGAAGGTTTAAGTACAAGTGCTAGTGGAACTGCATCACATTCAGAGGGGCAGACGACAGTCGCATACGGCAATTATTCACATACAGAAGGATATGGTACTTCTGCCTCTACGGATGCACATGCTGAAGGTAATTATTCATATGCCAAAGGTACAGATTCCCATGCTGAAGGATGTTATACAAGTGCATTTGGTAATGCTTCGCATTCAGAAGGATTTTACTCCATAGCAAGCGGCGATTATTCGCATGTTGAAGGTTCAGCTACGATGTCGAACGGTATAGCATCACATGCCGGCGGCATCGGTTCTAACGCAATCGGTTCCGCAAGTTTTGCCCAGGGTAATACAGTTACAGCGATTGGTAATTATGCATTTGCTGAGGGTGATAGAGCATTGGCCAACGGATTTGTATCACATGCGGAAGGTCAGCTAACCAGAGCAATAGGTACATGTACTCATGTCGAGGGCAATAGCACATTTGCTGCAGGTACCGATTCTCATGCAGAAGGTTATAATACAAGCGCTAACGGGAATTACTCACATATTGAAGGTTATAATGGTGTAACATATTTGGCTGGTTCTCATGCGGAAGGTTCACATACCGTGGCATCGGGTGATGGTGCTCATGCTGAAGGTGCTTATACATCTGCAAGTAATAATTATACGCATTCTGAAGGCGCCCATTCAGTTGCTTCTGGTTTGACAGCTCATGCCGAGGGTCGTTCTACGTCGGCTATAGGACAGGCTTCTCATGCAGAAGGTTATTTCACGTCGGCAAAAGGATATTATTCTCACGCAGAAGGTAATTATACTACTGCATACGGCAATTATAGCCATGCTGAAGGAAACTGGACAAAGGCCAATGAAGAAGCTTCACATGCCGAAGGCGAAAGAACATCGGCTGTAGGAAAGGATTCACATGCCGAAGGTTATTCAACAAAAGCAGTCGGCTATGCGACACATGCTGAAGGTGACAGGACATCTGCATATGCGAATATGGCGCATTCCGAAGGCGCACAGACAAGTGCATACGCCTATGCATCCCATGCGGAAGGTTATCAGTCTATCGCTTCCGGCGCGAACAGTACGTCCGTAAATGCCGCCCATGCCGAGGGTTATAATACGTCAGCGTTTAACTTAGCAACGCATTCCGAAGGATACAGGACAAAGGCCGAAGGCTATTATTCTCATGCTGAAGGCCAGGATACCCGCGCACTTAGCTATGATGCACATGCTGAAGGCTATGAGACGACTGCGGCCGGCGATTATAGCCATGCAGAAGGCCGTGAAACTTATGCGCAAAATACCTGTCATTCCGAAGGATCCCAGACAAGCGCTTTGGGCCGATATACGCATGCCGAAGGTGTTAGGACTCTAGCAAATAATGACAGTTATCCTGTACATGCCGAAGGTTACGAAACGTCGGCTACCGGTAGGTATTCTCATGCCGAGGGACGAACGACGTCTGCTGCCGGGGATTCGACCCATACCGAAGGCGAAAAGACAAGCGCAGCCGGATTCGGTTCTCATGCCGAAGGCCTTTATACATTGGCAAGCGGTGTCGGTTCACACGCCGAGGGTGGAGCATATTATGCATATGGCGACAGGTATATCGGTACGTCTGCCGTCGGAAGTGCGAGCCATGCCGAAGGATTCAAGTCGATAGCGAGTGGTGACTATTCGCACGCGGAAGGTGATGAAACTATTGCCATAGACGAAAGTACGCACAGTGAAGGTCATTTGACAAGTGCGATAAATGCGTATTCCCATGCGGAAGGTAACAGGACGATTGCATCCGGATATGCTACACATGCCGAAGGCAACGGTACAAGCGCGATTGGCGATTACTCACATGCCGAAGGTCACGAGACGTCGGCTGATAATAACTGTGCACATGCCGAAGGTTACAGTACGAAAGCTTTGGGCCAGTACAGCCATGCGCAGGGTTATGGAAGTATTGCATCAGGCGATTACTCATTTGCTGCAGGTTTACGTTGTATTGCAAAAAATATATATACTACGGC
>Ga0310786_10011495_pt1 | contig 11043 bp, 7 predicted proteins | sample AusTroGonzalo_MG_FD_203881 | JGI IMG/M metagenome (GOLD analysis project Ga0310786, IMG submission 203881) | Bovine rumen microbial communities from tropical cattle in Woodstock, Queensland, Australia - Gonzalo_03 (v2) (version 2) | ecosystem: Host-associated > Mammals > Digestive system >...
GGCCTCGCGTAGTTTCTTATCGTTGATGATGGCGGAGGGAAACTTTTGCAGACGCTCGTAGGCGATGGCTTCTTTGCTGCCTGCGGGATAGCCACTGCCACAGATGTTAGCGAGGTAGTTGCCTACAGGGAAGCTCTCGCAACTCTCTGCCGTACCAATGATGAAAGGTGCGCAGAAGGGCAAGTAGAGGTCGATATCGTCCCATCCGTTCTTGTCGCTATAGTAGGCGTAGAGTGCCGTGGTTATGCCGCTCTTGCTGGTGCCTGTAGATACCCACTTGTTCTTACGGGGAAAGAGGTGTTTCTGTAAGAGTGTCACGATATGGTGGAGGTCGGCAGCAGCCTGGTCGGTATACAGATAGGTGAAGTCGAGGTTGTCCTTATCCTCGGGCAGCGACTCGCCAAAGTAGCGGTGTTCTATCTCCAGATAGTTGGCGTCCAGCATCTTCACGATGTCATCGTCGTAGCGTTTCTTGTCGATGGAGTCTTTCATATTGTAGCCCTGCGTATCAAGCACTACGGGTTTGTCGTAGCCCTCAAACTTGAGGAAGCAGCGCTGCTTGAAGGTGCCGCGATTGGCGTTCTTATGATCTATCAGCTGGTCTACATAAAAATAGTAGCCCTTCAGACTTTGGAGTATCTCTGACTTTTGCAGGGTGACATCGCTGATGCCTGGAATATTCTCCAGCGCCTCTGTTATCTCGTCGCCCGAGGGCTGACTGGGAGAGGGAGAGTTGCTGTTATACAGATATTCGTCCATGTGGTCGTCTTCGGCACAGCTGCTGAAGAAGGGCGTGGCGCATGCCAGCAGACAGGCTGCCAGCATATAGTTTGTCCAGCGTCGTATATTCATTGTTTTCATCGTTATCTTTCGTTATGTGATTGAATGTTTTACGTCTTGTTCTCTCTCCTTATTTTCCCGTGCGGATGTATTCCAAGGCGCGGTCGAGCTGGTTGTCCTTACCCGTCAGCTTGAACTGCTCCACGTCGAGGTCTACCTCTATGTCGGGAGTGATGCCGATGCCCTCCAGTATCTTGCCCTCATGCGTGAAGGAAGCCACCATGGGCAGATAGACATAGACGGGTGTCACATCCTCTACTCCGATGTGGGTCACATAGTTGTAGCTGAAGATTTCGTTGCCGCTGAGCGCGCAGAGCCCGCCCCAAGTGCGCTTGCCGATGAGGCGTGCGTTGTCAATATACTTTGTGCTGAGCGACGTTATCTCCGACATGCTCACCGAGCCACAGTTGGCCAATACAGCGATAGGCTCAGTAATCGTCTCGTGAGCCTCTTTCATGGTAGGCATTACCATAGGCATCAATGGCGAGTAGTCCAGTCGGCCCGTGCCACGCTTGAAGCGCATCTGATAGAAGGAGAAGCCACCACTGGGCAGCAAGGCTCCCATTACGTATTGGAAGTCGTGCATGAAGCCGCCTCCGTTGCCTCTGACGTCGATAATGACACCACCCAGCTTACCGTTTTTGTGCAGTTGCTGTATGTCGTCAAACCAATGCTCCCACACGTTTTTGAGTTTCTCCGCCTGCTCCAGCGCCTGACTGTTGGCCTTGGCAAAGAAGTCCTTATGATATTCCTCGCTGAGGTATGGCATCAGCGAGAAATCACTGATATACAGGTAGGCGACATTACCCTTCAGCAGCGCATAGCGGATCGTCATACCAAAGTCCTTGAAGTCTGTAAAGATGGGGTCGAATCCAGGCACTCCCAGATAATCATATTGGAGGGCCAGCGCGTTAAAGGTGGCAACATCGTCATTAGTCTCTGCCTTCACGATTTCCTTTCTCAGGGTCTCCAGCGCGTGCAGTCGGTCTACCTGTTCGACAGTAGGCGTGACGAGTTCCTGCAACTTATCAATCTCTTTCACTATCCATTGCAGTCCGATGCCCTGGGTTTCCGTAAAATATTCCATCAGTTTCTCGACACTGCTGCTGTATTCCATATAGCAGGGATTGCCTTCTTCGTCGACCTCAATCTCGCCATTCTCCACATTCGAATAATACTTCAGGCTGGGATGATAGGATTTGGACACCATATAGTCGGGGCGCGCCAAGTTGCGAATTCTTGCCGGTATGGCCTTGACGTAGTTGCCTGTGGCATGGTTCTTTACCATTACAGACATGTGGCCGTCGTGTAGTGGAGCGACCACTTTGGCGAGCAGTTCTTCCAAGTCGTCGTCGGAAACATCATCCTGCTTGTCGAGTTCCTCAAACTGTGGCAGATACTCGTCGTAGACGGCATCCCAGTCGAGGCCGTTCTCGCGCTCATAGTCCCACAAAGAGTAGTTCTGGTTGAGTGCGTTCCACAGCACCTTGAATTTACCGGCATAACTTTTCTCAGCCTCGCCAAACGACAATTCGTCGTTATGGTCATACGGCAGCAACGTATCGCTCTGCTCATGGCAAGCCGAGAGCGTCAGCATCAGGAGCCCGGCTCCCAGCATTGACAATATCTTATTCTTCATCATGAATGTGTCACTTTAAGTCCTTAAAAAATATAGTTGAATCCCATCTGAATGGCGAGGGTACCATTGTATCGGTAGTCCTTTACCCTCATATACTGCTTCTGCACACTCGTCGTGCTGTAGTAGTAGCGGGCCTCTACCTGAGCAGCCCAATGACTGGCAAAACGGTATTCAGCACCGATACCACCCACGAAGCCACAGTCCCAGCGCTGGTCGCGGTCGCTGTCGAACGTTACCTTCTCACTGAAATCATAGTACTTATCTGAGAAGATATTCTCGTCTACGCCCTCACGATGACTGCTAAGCCAGTAGCCGCCATAGACACCCACGTTGGTAAAGAACGACAGCTTATCGCCACCCGTCTTCAGCGATGCCATCAGGGGCAGCAGCAGGTAGTCGTTATAGTACTTGTGATCTATGGGAATACGATCACGATACTGGCGGCGATTCTTCTGCGTCCAGCTCAGATCGGCCCTAACAGCCAACCAATTGCACACATCATACTGTCCGCTAATGCCCATGGTGGCGCCCCAGCGGCCCTTGTGCTGCCAGTCGCTCTCGTACTGCTTGTCCATGGTGAACACGTTGTAGTCGGCACCCACCGTAGCACCTACACGCCACTGCGCATGCGCCGCCATCGACAACAGCATGGCACAGGCAAAAATCATTTTTCTCTTGTTCATTGTTTCTAAGGTTATATAATACACATATTTTCAACAGGTTGTCAGCATGGGCACTTATTTGTGCTTGTCTACGAGCTTACAGGGGAACCAGATTGTTGCCACGGTCTTCATGCTGCTCTCCGTATAGATGTCGAACTCTCCTTCGAAAGCGTCGACGATAGCCTTACAGAGAGACATGGCCAGTCCTGAGGCATCCTTGTCGAGCGTCAGTGCGTCTTCTCGCTGAAGGAAGGAGTAGATATCCTCGCCAACAGGCTCTTCCTGCACATTACCGTGATAGCAGACGGTAATCTTCAGGCCTCTGCGAAAATCTTCATAGAAGAGGGAGATATCGCCCTTGGCAGTATGCTTGGCAGCATGCGTCAGCAGATACATCATCAGCTGGTGCATGAAATTGGTATCGAGCGTAGCCTTACAGTGAGGCGACAGGTCGGTTCTGACACGTACGGAGACATCGGGATTAGTAACAATCAGCGCCTCACGACGATAGCTGGCCATGAGCTCAGCAAGATTGACCTCGATGAGCGTAAACGACGGCATGCTGCCCTCGAAATTAGACAGCTCCAGCAGTTGCGAGATGAAGGAAAGCAGCTGCTCGCCATTCTGCTGGATATGGGAGGCCATCTCCTTTACCTGTGCTGCGGACATATTTTCTTCTTTCTCCTCAAGAATCAGTCGGGAGAAACCAAGAATGGCATTCAGTGGAGTGCGGAGCGCATGGCTCACATTCGACAGGAATACGGATTTGAGTTGCTCGCTTCGCTGGGCACGCTTTATCTCTTTAGCCAACCTACGTTCATAATGGCGATAGAGCAGAAAAACACACACAGTAGAGCTAATAAGAAGGAGGATGATAATGATAAATAGTATCTCCATGATTGTTTGGGGTTACATCAAGTTGTTAGTTCGTCGTTATAAAGTGGTGCAAAGATAGGCATTTTGTTCAAAATATCCAAATAAATAATACAAAAAAGACAGTTATTTGGCAGTTACATTTTATTTTCTTACCTTTGCAGATGAATTATGAATGAGCATAAAATTATAAACGACCCTGTGTTCGGATTTATCAAGATACGCAGGGGACTGCTATACGACATCGTGAGTCATCCGCTGTTTCAGCGACTGAACCGCATCGTACAGCTGGGACTGGCGTCGGTGGTTTACCCCGGCGCACGCCATACTCGATTCCAGCACTCGCTGGGCGCTCTGCACCTGATGTCGGAGGCTGTGAAGTCACTGACGGAGAAGGGCATCTATATCTTTGACTCGGAGGCAGAGGCCGTACAGGCTGCCATCCTGATGCACGACATCGGTCACGGACCATTCTCACATGTGCTTGAGAATACGCTCATTAGCGGCATCTCGCACGAGGACATATCGCTGCTGATGATGGAGCAGATCAACCACGATCTGAAGGGTCAGCTGAACCTGGCTATCAGCATCTTCAAAGACGAATATCCCAACAAGATTTTCCACCAACTCATCTCGTCGCAACTGGACATGGACCGTTTGGACTATCTGCGCCGCGACTCGTTCTACACGGGTGTGACAGAGGGCAATATCGGTTCGGCGCGTATCATCAAAATGCTCAACGTGGCAGACGACAGACTGGTGGTAGAGGCAAAGGGCATCTACTCGGTAGAAAACTACCTGACGACACGCCGACTGATGTACTGGCAGGTATATCTGCACAAGACCACCGTGGGCTACGAGAAGATACTGGTAAACGCCCTGAAGAGAGCCAAGCAACTGACTCAGGAGGGGCGCGAAGTGTTTGCATCCCCTGCCCTCGCCTACTTCCTCAAAAACAACGTAGATGCCGAGTGGTTTGCCACTCACGAGGAGGCGCTCAGCAACTATGCCGAGCTGGACGACTCCGACATCTGGAGCGCACTGAAGGTGTGGCGCCATCATGACGACAAAATACTGGCTACACTGGCTACCGACCTGGTAGACCGCCGCCTGTTTAAGGTGGAAGTGACAGAAGAGCCACCGACGGAAGAGCACCTAAGCGAGATACGTCAGCGCATTGCCCAAGCAATGGGCATCAGCGAGGCAGACACCAGCCACCTGATGTCGCTGACGGAGATAGGAAAAGATATGTACAATCCCGACGACGACAGCATCGGAATCCTGTATAAAGACGGCACCGTGAAAGACATCTCTGAGGCGTCAGAAATCCTCAATGTACAGCTGCTTTCAAAGAAAATACGCAAATATTACCTCTGTTATCAGCGAGTTTAGTGAAAAAAATTTGGAATTTTGGTAGGAATATCGTAACTTTGCAGCGTTTATTAAAACTAATACATACTTATGGAATTTACAGCCAAGCAAATCGCCGATATGATTGGCGGCCGTGTTGAAGGCGACGAACAAGCTAAAATCAACACTTTTGCGAAGATTGAAGAAGGCAAGAAAGGAGCCATTTCCTTCCTGTCAAACCCTAAATACACCCCTTATATCTATGAGACTGAGTCGAGCGTAGTGCTCATCAACGAGGATGTGGAACTGACACAACCCGTGAGCTGCACGCTGATTCGTGTGAAAAACGCCTACGAGAGCGTAGCTAAGTTGCTACAGCTGTATGCCTCGATGATGCCTAAGAAAACGGGCATCGACCCACTGGCATTCGTATCAAAGAGCGCCAAGATTGGTGAGAATGTATATATCGCTCCGTTTGCCTATATCGGTGACAACGTGACCATAGGCGATGGCTCTCGCATCTTCCCCCATGTAACTATCTACGATGGTTGTAAGATTGGTAAGAACGTCACCATTCATGCTGGTAGCGTGATTGGCGCCGACGGCTTCGGCTTTGCTCCCAACCAGGAGGGCTACGAGAAGATTCCCCAGATTGGTATCGTTATCATCGAGGACGATGTGGAGATTGGTGCTAACACCTGCGTAGACCGCTCAACGATGGGACAGACCGTTATCCACAAGGGTGTGAAGTTGGACAACCTGATTCAGGTGGCCCACAACTGCGAAATCGGTGAGAACACCGTCATGTCTGCTCAGGTGGGCTTGGCAGGTTCTACGAAGATTGGTGCCTGGTGTATGGTAGGCGGACAGGCTGGTTTCTCTGGTCATATCCATGTAGCCGACAAGACCTTCATCGGAGCACAGAGCGGTGTCATCAGCAACACCAAGGGTAATGGCGAGCAGCTGATTGGCTCACCAGCCATCGACCCCAAAATTTTCTTCAAAGCAGCAGCCGTCACCAAGCGTCTGCCCGATATGTACAAAGAGCTGGCAGCCCTGCGCAAGGAAATCGAAGAACTCAAGAAAACAAAATAAGATACTATGAAACAGAAGACACTCAAAGGCAGTTTCTCCCTCTTTGGTAAAGGACTGCACACGGGTTTGAATCTCACAGTAACATTTAATCCTGCTCCAGAGAACACAGGCTATAAGATACAGCGTATCGACCTCGAAGGCGAGCCTATCATCGATGGTATTGCCGAGAACGTCATCGACACGCAGCGCGGTACCGTATTGGCAAAGGGCGACGCCCGCGTCTCTACCGTAGAGCATGCTTTGGCTGCCCTCTATGCTATGGGCATCGACAACTGTCTGATGCAGGTAAACGGTCCTGAGATCCCTATCCTCGACGGTTCATCTATCCAATATGTGGAGAAAATCCAAGAGATAGGCACCGAGGAGCAGAACGCACCTAAGGACTGGTACGTTATCCGCAAGAAGATTGAGGTAAAGGACGAGAATACTGGTTCATGTATCACCATCCTGCCCGACGACGAGTTCTCGCTGACAGCGATGTGCTCATTTGAATCGAAATTCATCAACTCTCAGTTTGCTACACTCGACAGCGCTGAGAAGTTCGTCACAGAGATTGCTGCCGCTCGTACCTTCGTATTCGTACGCGACATCGAGCCACTGCTGCAGGCAAACCTCATCAAGGGTGGCGACATGGACAACGCTATCGTTATCTACGAGCGCCAGACCACTCAGGAGCGCCTCGACATGCTGGCAGACATGCTGGGTGTGGAGCACCGCGACGCAACAGAACTGGGATATATCCAGCACAAACCACTGGTATGGGAGAACGAGTGCACACGCCACAAGTTGCTCGACATCATCGGTGACATGGCACTGATTGGTAAGCCCATCAAGGGACGCATCATTGCAACCCGTCCTGGACACACTATTAATAATAAGTTCGCGCGACAGATGCGAAAGGAGATTCGTAAGCACGAAGTTCAGGCTCCCGTTTACGATCCCAATGAGGAACCCATCATGGACGTGAACCGCATCCGCGAACTGCTGCCCCACCGCTACCCCATGCAGCTGGTAGACAAGGTGACAGCATTGGGTGCAAACACCATCGTCGGTATCAAGAACGTTACCTCTAACGAGCCCTTCTTCCAGGGCCACTTCCCTGAGGAGCCCGTTATGCCAGGCGTATTACAGATTGAGGCCATGGCACAGTGTGGTGGACTGTTGGTACTGAACACACTGGAGAATCCTTCAAGCTGGTCTACCTACTTTATGAAGATTGACGACGTGAAGTTCCGTCAGAAGGTAGTACCAGGCGACACGCTTATTTTCAAGGTTGACCTGCTGGCTCCTGTACGCCACGGTATCTCTTCCATGAAGGGCTACATCTTCGTTGGCGACCATGTAGTAGCAGAGGCTACCTTTACAGCACAGATTGTTAAGAACAAGGAATAAAATTATAAGAATCAAAAGGATAATACTATGAATAAAATACATCCATTAGCAGTAGTTGACCCAGAGGCCAAGATTGGCGACAACAACGAGATTGGGCCTTTCTGCGTCATTGACAAGAATGTCGTTATTGGCGATAATAACAAGTTTCTGAACAACGTAACCATCCACTACGGTGCTCGTATCGGTAACAACAACGAGTTCTTCCCTGGTGCCAGCATCTCTACCAAGCCTCAGGATCTGAAGTTCCAAGGCGAGGACACCACCTGCGAGATTGGCGACAACAACTCTATCCGTGAGAATGTCACCATCAGCCGCGGTACTGCATCAAGAGGAAAGACAGTAGTGGGCAACGGCAACCTGCTGATGGAGAATATGCACATCGGTCACGACTGCATCATTGGCAACGGCTGTATCATCGGTAACTCTACGAAGTTTGCCGGCGAGGTAGAGGTGGACGACAACGCCATCATCTCAGCATGCTGCCTGTTCCACCAGTTCCTGCACGTAGGTGGATATATCATGTTCCAGGGCGGTAGCCGCACCTCACAGGACATTCCTCCCTATGTCATCGCTGGTAAAGAGCCTATCCGCTATGCTGGTGTAAACCTGATTGGACTGCGTCGCAGAGGATTCTCTAACGAGACCATCGACGCCATCCACGACGCTTACCGCATCATCTACTCAAAGGGTATTATGAAGGACGGTGTGGCTGAAGCTCGTGCCAAATATCCCAACTCTAAGGAGGTGGAATACATCTGCTCGTTCATCGAGAACTCTAAACGCGGAGTAATCCGTTAAGGGAAAAATACGAGGTAGGTATTCGGCATCAAAATGGATACGCTGGTTGTGATTACTGGACCTACGGCGGTAGGAAAGACAGCGCTGACTATGGAGTTGGCACAGCAATATGGCGTTCCTATCATCAATGCCGATTCAAGGCAGATATATCGAGAACTGAAAATCGGTACTGCTGCCCCTACAGCCGAACAGCAACAGCTGGTAAAGCACTACTTCGTTGGTACGAAGAGCATAGACGACTACTATAACGCCTCTATGTATGAACAGGAGGTTTTGGAACTGTTGGACGCTGAGCGTTCAACTTTCCATGTTTTAAGCGGTGGCTCTATGATGTATGTGGATGCTGTATGTAACGGCATCGACGACATACCAACAGTTCGCGACGACATCCGTGAGGAGATGAAGCGACGCTATGCCGAGGAAGGACTGGAGGCGCTCTGTGAAGACCTCCGACGACTGGACCCTGAGCACTATGCCATCGTAGACCGTCAGAACTATCGTCGTGTGATTCATGCCTTGGAGATATGTTATCAGACTGGTCGCACCTACACCTCTTTCCGCACACAGCAGAAGAAAGAACGTCCGTTCCGCATCGTGAAGATTGGACTGAATCGCGACCGCGAGGAACTCTACAATCGCATCAACCAACGCGTAGATCAGATGATGGCAGACGGTTTGCTAGATGAAGTAAAGAGTCTCGTTAACAAACGTAGTACAAATGCTTTAAACACAGTAGGATATAAAGAACTATTTGACTATCTTGACGGGCGCTGGTCGCTCGACGAAGCCGTAGAACGCATAAAGGGGAATACCCGTCGCTATGCCCGCAAACAACTCACTTGGTACAAGCGTGATGCAGACATGCGTTGGTTTCATCCCGACAACATAACAGAAATACAGAATTATCTTAAGCACTATGAAGAAATACATGGATAGATGCTGGAAAGCCGTCAAAGGTTTCTGGCCCTGGTACAAGAGTCTCTACGCAGGTCATAAATGGTATAACAAGGCTGGCATCGGCTTCTTGACGTTTGTCTTCGCCTTCATGCTCTACCTGTTTATGGTAGACATCAACTTCCTCTGGCTCTTCGGACGCTCACCGGGCTTGAGTTCTATCATGCACCCCAAGACGGTACAGGCCTCAGAACTGTATAGTGCCGACGGCGTACTCATTGGTAAATACTTCAGTGAGAACCGCACCCCCGTGGAATACGAAGACATTAACCCCGTATTCTGGGAGGCACTGGTAGATACAGAAGACGAGCGCTTCTTCCATCACTTCGGCATCGACTTCCAGGGTGTCTTCGCTGCTGTCAAGGACTATGTGGTACACCACGATGCCCGTGGTGCCTCTACCATCACACAACAGCTGGTCAAGAATATGTTCCGCGTTCGTACGGAGTATTCTACAGGTTTGCTGGGCTATATCCCCGGCGTGAAGATGCTCATTATGAAGAGCAAAGAGTGGATAACAGCCGTAAAAATCGAGCTTTTCTTCAATAAGAAGGAGATTCTTACGATGTATGCCAACACCGTTGACTTCGGCTCTAATGCCTTTGGCATCAAAACTGCTGCCAAGACCTATTTCGGTACGACACCAAAGCAGCTGACCGCTGACCAGGCAGCTATCCTCGTAGGTCTCTTGAAAGCAACGACCTACTACAACCCACGCATCAATCCGAAGAACTCGCTCAACCGTCGCAACGTGGTGCTCAACAACATGATGAAGCACAACCACCTGACGCAGGAAGCCTACGATACGCTAACACTCAAACCCGTAAAGTTGGATTTCAGCGTGGAGAACAACTACGATGGTCAGGCACTCTATTTCCGCGAGGCAGTAAAGAACCACCTGCAGAAATGGTGTGCAGAGAGTGGCTACGACCTGTATAAGGACGGTCTGAAGATTTATACCACTATCGACACCCGCATGCAGAAATATGCTGAGGAGGCTGCCATCAAGCAGATGAAGCAGGTACAGAGAACCTTCAACGCCCACTGGGGTTCTACGAACCCTTGGCAGGACGAGCGCCACGTAGAAATCCCCCACTTCATCGAGGATCTGGCAAAGAAAACGCCCTACTACAAGATGCTGGCTCAGAAGTATGACAACAATCAGGATAGCATCGACTACTACCTGAACTTGCCGCATAAGGTGAAACTCTTTGACTATGAGCAGGGCACCATTGAGAAGGAGATGTCAACAATGGACTCTATCCGCTATATGGAGCATTTCATGCACTGCGGATTCATCGCCATGGAGCCACAGACTGGCCATGTAAAAGCATGGGTGGGCGACATCGATTTCAAGACGTGGAAATACGACAAAGTGACGGCTATGCGCCAGCCTGGTTCTACCTTCAAGCTCTTCGTATATACGGAGGCCATGAATCA
>Ga0310786_10011496_pt1 | contig 11042 bp, 15 predicted proteins | sample AusTroGonzalo_MG_FD_203881 | JGI IMG/M metagenome (GOLD analysis project Ga0310786, IMG submission 203881) | Bovine rumen microbial communities from tropical cattle in Woodstock, Queensland, Australia - Gonzalo_03 (v2) (version 2) | ecosystem: Host-associated > Mammals > Digestive system >...
CATTCCGTTAAGGAAATTTATCAATCTCTGCCTCTCATCTCTGATTTCGGCCTGTTTCTCTGCTTCGGTCTTTTCAAAGATGTCGAGAGGTTTCTCCATATATTTCAGTTTCTTCTTCCCGAAAGCGTTGCCAAGGACGGTTTGGAAAGCATCCAGCATATAGATCCCTTCCAGCCATAATTCCTCGTTCATCTGCCTCCGTTTCAGAAGATGATATTGGGCATATGCCCTTGCCATCCACGGATCACCGAACCAATACTGTTCATATGTCATCCCGTATAGCATATATATTGGACATAGTTCAGTGAATATTTGCGTATATGTTACTCTTTGCGACAGTGGTTTCTCGTCTTCTATCAGAACTCCACTGTCATTTTGGAGTTTTTTGCCTTATCACCATCTGCATTAGTCAGTGCCTCAAACGGAGCAGCATACAATGCGCCAAGCCTTTCTGCCATTCCGTTCGGCATACCGCCAAGTTCATCAAACAGAATGCGATCCGTCTTTTCACGGGATACATTCTTGTGATGCATCCGGAAAGCATAGAAAAACAGTTCCGGAAGCTTGCTCATGGGGAACTTACCAACATCATCAATGTCAAAGCCTCTCGACTCGGCAAAGCGAATGGTTTCCCGATTGAATTCCAGGGTGTAGTCAATCCCGTTTTCTTCATCATGAAGGATGATCGGTTTGACTTGTTCATTGATTTCCTTGTTAGCCATTTTTTCTTCCTCCCGTATAGGTTTTATAATATGTTAAGGGCAGTAATCCGAAGATACGGGCAACGGAAATGGCGAACCACTGTCCTGCCACTTAACAACAGTTAAAAGGTTATTCCACCATTAGGTGGAAGCAGCAGCTGCCCAACCAGCAATCTGATTGGGAATAATGTGCAGACTCGCTTCGGCTACGGCATCAACGCCCATCTCGTTGAAACCCATTTCAGTGGGAATGCCAGCGAACCAAAAGGAATCAAAACCAGGGATACTGATCTCAAACCAAGTGGAAAAACCACTCGCCCACTTGGAGGCAGCAGTTTCGACCAGGGAGGCCCACACGCTCTTCAGCGAAGCAGTGAGGTTGCAGGTCAGTGCCACGTCATCCCCGGCATCCATCACGCCCGTCACAAACCTCTTGTACTTGTCTACGAGGTTAGTCACTTCCAGTTTGGAAGGGGTCAGTTCCATGGCAGGAATGGTTTTTACATCGGGGATGTTGGCCACGCCCGAAGTAGGACGAGATCCCTTGGTAGACTCGAAGACATACCCGATCTTCACACCGATCGTGTTGAACTCAAGTGCCATACTTTTCACTCCTTGTCAGTTTCTTTTCAGCCTTTTTCGGCTGAACGGGTTCTTCTTTCTGCTTTTCAGCAGGAAATCCAGCAAAACAACGTTCACAGGCAGATGCCTTGTCATCGTTGTCCTTGCCACAGTAAGGACATTTCTTCATGCCTCTTACCTCCGATACAGTTGATAGACCGTGTTATTTCCAACCACAACAGGCTTTCCCACAATAACTTCCCATCTGCCATACTGACGGAAGATTGTCCGGTTGATGTTCAGAGGTTTGTTCTTGTGTACTCTGCGGAATTTCAATCCCTGTAATGCCGTATCGACAATATTGAGGATTGCTTTTCCAGTAGTTTTCGCACTGTTTGCGTTGTCTGTGTATACGCTTACCTCGTAGATCAAACGTGTGTGATTTTCTGCACAATTATCCGTATCGGATGCCCTGTACGGTGTATTGTCCACTTCTTCAACAACCACGCAAGGGAACACAGCAGTTTTCTCATCGAAACCCGTAGTAACATCCGCATTCGGGTAGGCGTTGTTAGCTTTCACGGCATTGTAGATCGTATCAACGATTTTACTTTCAATGTCGATCACCCTTCAAACACCTCCTGTGCGATCTTCGTACTGTTTTCGATGATAAACATTTTCGCATCCAGCAGACCATGCCTTGCAGGAACCTCCGTAAAATACTTCCCAGCGAAGTGCCATGATCCATACTTGTAATATTCTTGCGAACCTTCAAGTTCTGAATATGACCCTTCATAAACAGGAGTACCAGGATCGTTCTCAAACATAACGGGCATCGTTGCCTGTCCTGCACCGAACTCTGCAATCAGTGGCATTTCACCGGAAACCGTAATCTCTGCTCTTGTTTCGCTAACTTTATCGACAAGAGTTCTTACATTCCAATCTCCATAGGCTGCTTGTGCCACTTCTGCTCCATCATTTGCAAGCAGTTCAACAATATCCGCAACTCCGTCCTTGAAATCGTCCTTTAAGGCATTGATTCTGTGAATAGCCTTTTCAATGGAAACAGTATCAAGTGAAATATTGATATTCACTGTACATCCACTTCCTTGAGGTAGTAGATCAGATGATTCAGACTCTTGGCTTTACGGACAACCTCAAAGTTATGTGGTACTGTTTCTTCCGTATCGACCCCGTCCTTGCTGACGATTCTTGTCGGTGAGATCCCGAACCATACCCTGGACTCTTCGCCCATCGGACAGTTCAGATCCTCTGTTACCGCTCTGTGCGTGTATCCGGTAACAATACCGTAGGGTTCTACGTTCGCAATACCCTGGCTTCCAAGGTTGTTCGCACCGGACGAAATGGCCATTGACATTCTGACCTTTGTTGGAGTGTCATATGTGATAACCTTTTCGCCTGTCTTGAATCCGTTTACATCTGTAGCGTATGTCACACTCGCTGGGTTGGAATAATACAGATCCTGTTTGTTCCGTGAGAGAACACGCATCTTAACCACCGACCTTTGCGAACGGGGTCAGCCTCTTGAGAATATCCTCATCGTCAACTGTCCCGTACTGTCGATTCACGCCGTTCTCCTCATGGTTGATCTCGCCCTGTCCTCCTCTACGGAGGAAGTATCTTGCTGCCAATTCACATTGGATCGTATCATATCTGCTCGGCACATCCACTGCGGTCTTTGCAGAATCGTAGGGGAAAAGCCGTTCAATCATCGCATTAAGGGCAAGAGTAAGGTAAACCGGAACAACTTCAGCCGTTGCTTCCGCATCGTTCTCAACCAGGGTCTGTACCATTGTGATCTTTTCAGCATCCGTCATTCCGGTTCACCTCATTACTTTGTTTTCCGTCTGCCACCCGTTCTCTTTACGGGTTCTTCCGTAACGGGTTCTTCCTTGGCTTCGGGAGCAGGAGAAGGTTTCGCTTTTGCTACTTTCTTCTTCTGCTCTTCCTGCCAGGTGTGATGAAGCAGCATACCCATATTATGCTTCCCCCTGTCTGATAATTAGGTGGTCAGTTTAATCGCAGCCGCAGCGTTGTACAGATAGGTGACATAGTGCTTCGTAGCAGTGAAGACATTCACACGGCGCAGGATGTCACGATCCGCTTCCAGCAGAGTGTCACGCTTCAGCACAAGGCGCAGCGCACCAGGCTTGACGATGTACGCATTCTGCGAAGCATTCAGACGGTTGGACAGGATGATGTCGCAGCCGAAGATCTGACCGACCGCACCACGCACCAGGGCGTTGGCGGCAAATTCAGAGGCAGGAGCCCAATCCTTGGTATTCCGGATCATGGTGTACATGGACGGAGATACCAGCAGTGCTTTCTGACCGTCAATGTCTTCACCGAACAGTTCCAGGGAATCGGAAATGTCCATAACGGTGGAAACGCTGGACTTGGTCATGGTCGCACCAATACCGGACAGGGTGGTGAGGAAGTCTACATCGACTTTGTCCGCAATGGACTTCAGCAGCTGCTTCGCAATCTCTTCCTGCGGATCACCGTAGGCAGACAGGATAGCAGTATCGGTGATTTCAACACCCTTGCCAGCTTCCTTGATCCTCACGCTAACAGTGGAAGCATGGAGGCTGACGGTGCTGATGGCAGATCCTTCGGTCAGATCATCAGCAGAACCGATGAAACTGTAGGAAGGGAACTTGATGGTGTCGCCAGGAGATCCAACCAGCGTCTGATCCACTTCAGCCAGGGGAGCGAAGACGATGTTGTTGATCAGTTTCTTGTCGATATACGCAGCCAGCACCTCGGGGTCAATGAGGTGAGCAAGTTTCGTAGTCTGACCCATAGTAACAACTCCTTTGTTTGTTATTTAGTGTACTCGTTGTACAGTTCCGGATGCTCGTTCTTAAAGGCGAGCATCTCTTTATATCCCATATCGTTGAACTGTTCCCGTGTCACCGTCTTCGGGGTGGAACCACCAGGCAGTGTAGGATTGTTCAGCATGGCTTTCTCGGCCATTGCCTTGTCATGGGATGCAATAAACTTCCGAATCCCGTCAAAAACCTTATCGGTTTCACCGGAATTCAGTGCTTCAGCTACGGCCTTTGCGTTCTCCGCATCCATACCGATGTCGGAGGCCGTCAGTGCTGCCGTAAACTGTGCAATGTTCCGTTCGTTGCGGAGATCGTTCAGTTCTTTCAGCAAGGCAGCATTTGCTTCATCCTGTTCGATCTTCGCCTTTTCCTCATCAGACAGTTTCTCATTCAGCTTCTTCTGAAGTTCTTCCTTCTCGTGCTTATGCTTGCTAGCATCAGCAGAAGCTTCTGTTACTGCCTTTTTGAGTTTGGCAATTTCTGACTCAAGTTCCTTATTACGGGATTCCAGGGCAGAATTGTCATTTTTCTTATCAGCATTGTTCTGCTGATCGTTGTTGGGATTCGTCTGTTCATTAGCCATAATTAAATTTCTCCTTTGCGATTTTTGAGTGCTTCTCTGCACTATGTTGCGATTTTAGAGTCCTTCTCTGGACTTATGTAAAAGCCATAAGGCTTAAACATTCTGTTCTTCCAGCGGTATCGGCCTCACCGTATTGATGAGCCGTGTGATAAACTGCCCGATGGTTTCGGTTTCCATGAACATCTTGTTCGTCATCAGAACCCGTCCACGGGAGATGGCTGCGATTCTTCCGATCTGTGGCAGTGAAGCTTTCTGATAGAACGCACCATACCGCTTGAGGTAAGCACAGAACCATCTTTCTGCCCGTTCTCTCTTCGCCTTGTTCTTCGGTGTCTGCCATTCATGCTGCTGGAAATCGTAGTAAGAATCCACCACGGTCTTTACAACAGTAAGAACAGTTTCCTCTGCAAGCTGACGTTTGATGTACTCTTCCGTAAGAGCAATCCTCTGCCTCATCAGATGATCGTATGTATCAAGGACGAAATCCTCCGATTTGCTCTTCCGGACTACACTGTTATCATTCCAGCACCACAGATAGATCGAAGTATTGATCTTCGTCCTGCGGTCTTTTGCCAGCGAGTAAGTGAGTACATTGAAGAACCCGTCTTCATGGATCGTCAGTTTCGGATTGAACCGAATATCGTTGTCAAGCAGGAACTGCCTCCGCATCACCTTCCCATGAACGAAAACCGTATCGTCCTCATGAGATACGAGATGCAACACGCCTTTTTCGTCCACTGTTTCTTCGGTGAAAGCTGCCATCAGAAGATCGTATTTGTCCTCTGCCATTCCGCAGAAAATCAGATACAGACCGAACATGGATTGAAAGCAATCATCGAAGTCGCAAAACATGACCCAATCAGCAGTAGAAGCATCAAGGCCAGCGTTCCTGGCTTTTGAAACGCCTCCCTTCGGAATGCTCATCTGATTCACTGCATATGGATAACCTTCAAAACATTCCTTCGGAAGTTCGTTTTCCTCCCCGTCATTGACGAGGATTACACCCACATCCTCAAAGTTAATGTCCCGTTGCAAGGCAAGCATATCGAAGAACTTCTTGCCAAGACTCCACGGTTCTTTGTAGTGGGTGACAATCAGATCAAGACTTCCCGTATAAATCTCTCCCTTCTGTCATTTCACAAGGGCAATACCGCATCGGCAATTTACATTGTTCTCCGGTAATGCGAAGTCCCCAGGGAAACGGGCAGAATCCCCATCGAATGTGTAAAACTTGTCATCCATGTTCACCGTCATCCCTTCAAGGTAGGAATGCGTGTCACGAACGAGTCCATCATTCATGGTCATCCACTGCTTCCGAATCCCAGGCACACCGCTGATCTCACCAGCATCGTAAACTCCCGTGTTGTAATCCCTGTGTGCTTCTGTTTCGATTATTCGGAGAACTCCGGCCAGGGAAGCTTCCTCCAGTTGCTGGACGATTCTGTCCCTGTAGGTTTCTCCATCGATTTCAAGGTTCACGGCTTTATCATCAAGGCCGTCCCGAAAGGGGACGATCCCGACAATCTCTTCAGCATCCTTCCACCCGTATGCGTATACAAGGCAGAGGACGAACTCCATGTAGTCGCACCAGCGGTCTACGGCTTTCCGGTCTTTGTTCTGCTGATAATCCGTTACGAGATCATAAGCAGAAGAACGAAGGAGGTTTAACTCATCCCAGTTCATCGTGGAGTCATTCATCGACTACCACCTGTTTCGGCTGAACTTTCTGTGGTTCAGCTTCGCCGTGCTTTTCAAACCACTCCATTCCCATCTGATACGCTTCTTCCGTATCGGGGAACAGACCGGATGCTTCATATGCTTTCTGCGGATGAATCTTGTCATTCGCAAGCATGGTGGTAAGAGTCTGACTCTTGGACATGATGTCTTCGTAGTTCCTGCGAGTGAACTTCACTTCCATGTCAATCGGATCAAAACTATACTCACCGTTCTTCAGCACATTGCAGATGGCACTGACGACAGAGAGCATTTCCATCTCCGGAAGTTCAAACATGGCCTCAAAGTCCTGCGCCCGTGTTTCTGCCCCTTGCCATCCATTCTTGAGAACGATGGCCCCGTTATTGGAGGAATCAGAAGTGCCAGCTGCGCTTTGACTCGGCATCCCGACAATCTGAAGCACACTGTTGTACAGATCGTCTTTAAGGGTCTGATTCTGACTCTGATCAAGCTGCTCGGCCAGGATCTTGATGTCTGCTTTCGCATCTCCAACGGTCTTCAGCAGGATCATGCCAGCAGCACGGATCGTATCGGCAGTAACGGAATCGTCCACCTGGCAGTTGTAAAGTACCATCAGACTCTGCACGAACTGCTCTACCGCTTCCATCCTCGCACAATCGAAATCGTTGATGGCATCCAGCATCGACAGGACGATTTCAAAGCACCCAAGACGGGCCGAATTCGCAGGATACTCGATGATCGGGATCAGACCGAACTGATTCTTCTGCTCAACGGGCCTGTCGGTTCCCTTGATGAAAGAGAATACCCTGTCTTCCGTGTAAACAGTGAAGGTAACGTTCTGTTCGTCATCCATCACGTAATTCACGCCAGCAATAACCTTCCTGGAATAGTCATTCCTGCGGATTACAAAGGTATTACGTGGATCAAGCGTGTACAGATTGAACGGAACCTTTCCGTTCTCCTGGACAACGTAGCGGTATCCAAGGCCACCAATCATCTGCCACTCGATCAGTTCTTTGTCCTTCGTGTGCTTGCCGATGATCCGCATGGCATCATTCAGCTTCGCAACGGATTTCGTGACAGTATCGTCAGAAACAGAAGAAATATATTTAATCGGCTTGCCAGCCAAGTATCCGACCTTGAAAGAAACGATTTCGTTCGCACGGTTTTCGACCACATGGGCAGTAAGGTTATCCCGTAATTCCCGAACACGGTACAGTGACGGCTGCTTTCCCTTGTAATAGTTCCAAAGGTACTCAATCTCTCCACGGTTCAGAAGATGGGTAACATACGCCTGTTCGATCACACTTGTAACATTGCTGGCCGTAATTTTCTTGGCAGAAGTGAGAATCATCCTGCGACCGAACATTGTTTTGGCAGTAAACACAGTTTTTACTTCCTGCTGCTTCTGCTCTTCAGAATTCTGATGCAGTTCTGACATTTTCTCACCTCCGTATACAGAAAAACGCACGATCACGGGTCTGAATCCGCAATCATGCGTGGTTAGTAAATTACACTTTGCTCTCGCTCGGATTATAAAACACAGAAAATACAAATGTCAATAGAGAAATACGTATGAATAACTAAATAAAACAGTAAATGTCGAACGTTCGTGTTCTTTCAAGCAGAGAAAGTTCGTGTTTAGAACATTCTGCGGACGATTTGGATCTTATTCCCAGCAAAACTCTGAATATACTGGCTCAATTGTGCCATTGCATCGGGAACATCGTCATGTTTATTCTTTCCTTCCAGGGAATAGGAGCAAAGTAGCTGCATAAACTTCCGGTATTCCTTCCATTCGTCCCCGTGGAGAACAGAATCGTCCTTGAAAATGCAGTGTTCCATGACCCAAGGGGCCTCAACGAGGATTTTTGTTTCCTTGTTCTGTTGAGTCCACTTCGTTTCGATCTTTGTACGGCATTCCCGTTGTTTCACTGCTTCCTGGATATCAGCTGCCAGCTTTCCACCAGCAACATTCGACTCAAAACGAATCATGTGTGGGTTCCACTTGCAGATTTTATTGACCAGATTGACTTCAACAATGTTCGGAGCGTAGTTTTCACACAAAACGTCCTCGATATAGAACTTTTGTCCGTATTGATAGACAATTGGCATTACGCAGAAGTCCGATCCTGTTGTTTTTGTATCGCAAACGCCGATGATGGCATCCGGTTCACCTTCGGGAAGTTCAAAATAACGCTGAAGTTGTCCTGCTGGGTACAATTGCCCCGTTCTCTCTATCGGCTCGTTGAGGTATAGTGCTTTCCAAGACGGTTCATCCATGATTTCCCGTTGCTCACGGTAGAATTCCGTTGTGAATCCGACTCCATACGGGTAATCGAAGTTGGACTCGTCTTTATCATTCAAAGCAGGACAGACAATGAATTCAGCAGTGGGATCATCACCGTACATATCCTCTAGCCTACCAATGACATCATGAACCGACCAACGGGTGGCAATATGCAGTTCCGCACAGTTACCGATCTTCCGTTGACGGTAGTCCGTATAGTACTGCTGCCATATCTTGTCCAGCCGATCCCCGTTCAGAGCAGTTTCAATGCCGTCTATGAGGTCATCGCAGTACAGGATGTTAGCAGCACGAATCTTACCAGCGTTCCCACTGCCAATAGAGGAGAACTCAAATGTGCTGAAACGTTTACGGGTTCCAAGGTCGAGCATAAGGTCTTTTGCGTTCGTTCCGACCAAAGCAGTATGAGGAAACACCTTCTGCCACAAATATTCGCTCCTACGGCCCACAATACGCTGGATCTCGTCATACAGGCCACGGAGGAAAGAATTGCTGTGAGAACCACAGATATTCGGCATTTCCGGATGCCTACCGCCTGTCCAGGCCAGGAAGAACTCGGCCAGTGTTGTTTTTCCGGTTCCAGGAGGCATACTGATGCATAGCAGATTGATTTTCCGTTCTTCAAGCCTCTGCATTGCCCTTGCTAAAGGCAGTAACTGCTTTCTGCGAGGCATATAGAACTTTTTGTCTTCTTCTCTATCCCATTCGGTGTATCGGCAGAAGCAATCAAAGTCAAAAGGCGCATCGAACAGTAGGGTATCACGGTACAACCGCAGGATCTTTTCTCCGTCCTTGTCCGTTTTCGGTTCTGCCTGTGACAGATATTCACGCAGTTCAGCAGAATACTCATGAGCAATGCGGAAATTGTCCTCGTCATACTGCCTTGATACAAACCGTTCCTTGTAGTCACGGATAATAGATGACCCGTCAACTTCAATCTCTTTGATGACTCTGAATGCATCCTCAAAAGCAGATAAGTCCCCGTTGACCCCTTCTCGGATCATCACATGGTATAGTCTGCTATTTTCGCTTATCTGTTCCATGTCATCCTCCGATTAGGTTCTTGTACTTCTCTTTGTAAGACTTCGCAACGGCAAAATCATCTTCGTTCTCCTGTGCATTCTGCACTTGTTCTGTATCATTTCGCAAGCCATCAAAGTTCCTCTGCCAAAAGATCCCAATAACAGGATTAACTTTGCTATCCGATACCATGCTTTCACGGAACATCGAACAAGTCTGCTTCACAAACGCACAAAATGCACGTCTTTCCGGATCGTCTTTCTTTGCGAACATTTCAAAATGGCTATGTGATGGAAATCCCATTGATGCATAAGCAGATAGATTGCTAACACTAAACCCGTCTTCCTGGCATAACTGTAAGTATGCAATAAAGCAGGACTTGAGAGATAACAGATCATTCCTGTCCGCATGGGTCGCAATTTCATTGACTCGCATAATATGCTCGATCAGACGGGCATTATATGCTTTCCCTTCTTCCGTCACTGCTACCTTCGTTGTGGTATGGTGCAGTACATTCAGCTGCCTTTGCGCCAATGCTTTCTCCGAAACAGTGTAAGAACTTTTTTGCCCCTTCTTCCGGCCCGGTTTCTTCTCTTTCGGCTTGTTCTTGCTCCCAGCTGGCCGTCCTCTGCCTTTTTTCTCTGCGTTTGGATCGGGTAATGGCCTTGTCCTAGGCCTACCTCTACTTCTCTTTTCAGCAGGAATAGCATCCGGATCAACCTCTTTCCTCGGTCTTCCTCTGCCCCTTTTAACAGTGCCCGTATCACTTTCCATGCCCGTCACCTCTATTTCTCCCGTATTTTCTGCTCTATTTTACTAATATTATTTTATTTTTGTCAAATTAATTAAAATAAAAAAATAATTATTTTAATTTCCCCCGTCTGCTCATATCAGCAGAATAAGCAATGGGAACACTATTAAGGCCTTTTTGTTTTTTGGCGGTACTGGGGGGAGTAACCAGCAGCCACGGAAGGGGATATATTTCCCCACGGGGCAGGATCGAACAAGGAATTGCATATTTTCACTGTATAAAACATATAATATTTTATGTATAATCACGTATAATTGCATATATGACATATATAGTATAATTCTATGTAGCATATACAATATATTGTATTAGTTAGTTGTTTTAACTATTCGCTAAACAAAAGTTTAACGAATAGTTGCTAGAAAAATAGATATATAATACTGTATCCTTTACCAAAAATTTTTACTATATGCTATAGAATACAAGGGAAAAGAGGGTATTTTCAGTTATAAATATACTTTGTACAGTTACTTCAAACAATATAACAACACAAGCAATATAAAAAGGGAAG
>Ga0310786_10011497_pt1 | contig 11041 bp, 6 predicted proteins | sample AusTroGonzalo_MG_FD_203881 | JGI IMG/M metagenome (GOLD analysis project Ga0310786, IMG submission 203881) | Bovine rumen microbial communities from tropical cattle in Woodstock, Queensland, Australia - Gonzalo_03 (v2) (version 2) | ecosystem: Host-associated > Mammals > Digestive system >...
AGGAGGGCATACCGGCGTCGGCGATGGCGTTTTCCTCGAGGTTTTCGAGGATTTCGCGGGCGCGGACGATCACGTCGTTCGGGAGCCCGGCGAGCTTGGCGACGTGGATGCCGTAGCTCTTGTCGGCGGCTCCGGGGACGATCTGGCGCAGGAAGATGATCTGGTCGCCGTACTCGCGGACCGCGACGTTGTAGTTCTTCACGCCCTTTCGCGTGAGGGCGAGCTCGGTCATCTCGTGGTAATGCGTGGCGAACTGGGTGCGGGCGCGCGCGGCGGGGTGGTCGAGCAGGTATTCGGCGACGGAGAGCGCGATGGAGAGCCCGTCGAACGTGCTGGTGCCGCGTCCGATCTCGTCAAGGATCACGAGGCTCTTGCTGGTGGCGTGGTTCAGGATGTTCGCGGTTTCGATCATTTCGACCATGAACGTGCTCTGGCCGCGCGCGAGGTCGTCCATGGCGCCGACGCGGGTGAACACGCGGTCCACGAGCCCGACGTGCGCCTCGTCGGCGGGGATGAAGGAGCCCATCTGCGCCATGATGACGAGCAGGGCGGTCTGGCGGATATAGGTGGATTTCCCGGCCATGTTCGGCCCGGTGATGATCATCATGCGGTTTTCGCCGCCGTCCAGCAGCGTGTCGTTCGGCACGAAGCGCTCGCTCTCCATCTTCGCATCAAGCACGGGATGGCGTCCGGCGGTGATGCTCAGGACGTCGTCGTCCGCGACGTGCGGACGGCAGTAGCGGTATTTGGATGCGCATTCGCCGAGGGCGGTCAGGACGTCGAGGCGCGCGACGGAGAACGCTGCCTTCTGGATTTCGCCGGTGAAGGTGCGCGCGTAGGTGCGGAGCTCGTCGAAGAGCTGTTTTTCGAGCGCGACCGCCTTGTCGGACGCGCCGAGGATCTTGCTTTCCATCTCCTTGAGCTCGGGCGTGATGAAGCGTTCGGCGTTCACGAGCGTCTGCTTGCGGACGTAGTCGTCGGGGACGCGCGCGAGGTTGCTCTTCGAGATTTCGATGTAGTAGCCGAAAACGCCGTTGAAATGCACCTTCAGGCTCTTGATGCCGGTGCGCTCCTGCTCCTTCGCCTGAAGCGCGGCGATCCAGGACTTGCCGTCAGTGATGGCGGAGCGGAAGACGTCGAGGTCGTGGTTGAAGCCCTCGCGGATGAAACCGCCCTCGCCCATGTCCGCCGGGGGATCGTCGGCGAGCGCGGCGAAGATGCGCGAGGTGAGCTCGGGGAAATCGCCGAGGCCGTCGCGGATGCGTTCCACGAGCGGCAGATCGTAGGCGTTCAGAATCATCTTGAGGCCGGGCAGGACGGAGAGGCTGTGTCCGAGCGCGAGCAGGTCGCGGGGGTTCAGCGCGCCGGCGTTGAGCTTGGCGGTGAGGCGTTCCATGTCGCGGATGGAAACGAGCGTTTCGCGGATCTCCTGCCGGGTCAGCACCTCGTCCTTCATCAGCCCGACGACGTCCTGGCGCTCCACGATCGCGTCGACGTCGCGGAGCGGCTTCAGCAGCCAGCTGCGCATGAGGCGGGACCCCATGGCGGTGGACGTGCGGTCGAGGACCTGCAGGAGCGTTCCCTCGCGGCCGCCGCCGTGAAGCGCGTCGACGAGTTCCAGATTGCGCTGGCAGACGGGGTCGAGCCCGAGGTATTTTTCGCTGTAGTTGCGGCGGATGGAGACGATGTGGCCAGTGCTGCGGCGGAGGTTTTCGGCTGCGTAGTGGAGCACGGCTCCGGCGGCGCGGACGCCGCATGCGCAAACCTTCAGCCCGAAGCCGTCGAGGACGGCCACGGAGAACTGGCGTTTCAGGAGCTCGGAGGAGTGTTCATAGGAGAAGATCCAGTCGTCGAGCGGGGTCCAGAGAATGGGCCGGATCAGCACGGGGCGTCCGCCGGTCTGCTCCCATTGTTCGTGGAGGGAGCGCGGCAGGAGGCATTCGCGCGGCTGGAGGCGCTGGAGCTCGCTTTCGAAGGATTCTCGGGTGTCGAGACGTTCGGTCTGGAATTCGGCGGTGCTGATGTCGAGCCAGGCGAGACCGTAGACGTCCTTGTCCTCCGCCACGACCGCGCAGAGGAAGTTGTTGTCGCCGGGCTTCAGGAACGACGCGTCGAGGATGGTGCCGGGCGTGATGATGCGGGTGATGGCGCGTTCGACCAGGCCCTTTGCGAGCGCGGGGTCCTCCATCTGCTCCGCCACGGCCACTTTCAGCCCGGCATCGAGCAGTTTCGGGATGTAGGCGTCGACGGCGCGGTACGGCACGCCGCACATGGGATTGCCGGCGCGGTGGGTCAGCACCAAATCAAGCACCGGGGCGGCGCGCAGAGCGTCCTCGAAGAACATCTCGTAGAAGTCGCCGGCGCGGAAGAGCAGGATGGAGTCGGCGGGGGATTCCGCCTTCGCCTGAAGGTACTGCTTCATCATCGGCGTGATGTTTTTCTCGCCGAAGTCCTCGGGGGAACGCTGTTTCGGGGGTCTGCTCATGATTGCCGTGTGCCTGTGTCGCCTCAGAACGGGATGTTGTCCGGGTCGTCGTCTTCCTGCGGGGCAGGGGAGGTCGCGCCGCCGCGGGCGGGCGGGATGAAGGTGTCGCCGCCGTCGGCCTCGGGCTGGAAGGGCGCCCAGGTCTGGCCTTCGGGGCCGTCCTTCGTGAGGATCTCGATCTTGCGCTTCAGCGTTTCGAGCTTCTGCTGGCAGTAGGCGGAAAGGCGTTTCGCCTCCTCGAACGACGCGATCACGTCCTCCAGGCGCGTGTTGCCGTTCTCCATGGACCGGACGAGCGTTTCGAGTTTTGCCATGGCGTCTTCGAACGACATATCCTGAGCGGGCGCGGGATCCTTTTCGGTCTGCGGCATCGTGTTGGTCTCCCCATAAAAAATCGATCTGAACGAAAAAATATATCAAGAATTATACATCCGAAAACCGGATAGTCAAATTGAAAGCCGCGGAAAGACGTTTTTTTTCTGAAAAAAGAAAAAAAGATAGAAAATGCGGCTTGATAAAAAACCGTTGAAATGCTATATTATCAAACTAAATCATTTCTACTCATTTACTATTTCAAGAAAGGCACCCCCTACCATGATGATCAAATGCCAGAAGTGCGGCTTCGAGAACCAGATGGGCAGTATTTTCTGCCGCGAATGCGGTGAAAAGCTGAATATGGATGCGATCGACCCGAACAAGCTTCAGAAGGACGTCAACAAGGAAAAGAGCATCAAGCTCGCCAAGAAGCGCATCAAAGGCGCGATCTCCGGCGGGATCAGTCTTCTTGTCGTTGTGGCGTTCATCTTCCTCGTTTTCCCGGATCTGTTCCCGTTCGGCAAGTTGCGCCAGTACGAAGAACCGGCTGTCAACGACGCGAGCGCCAACCAGAAGTTCAACTCCGTGGTCTCCGGGGGCACCGTCGGCAAGGCGAGTTATTCCTATCCCGAACTCAACCGGATGTTCAAGATGAGGGTCGTGGACCCGATGTCCGAGATCCCGAGTTTTGCCAAGGTCACCAACGCCGAAATCACGTTCGATGAAGCGAAGAACCAGCCGGTGGTCTACCTCTGGATCTCCATCAAGGGGAAAGTGCCGGTCGTCTACACCGTCCATGGCGACATCGTCTACAACGTCCCCGCGGAAGATGCGGACGGTCCCCAGTCCGAGCCGCTCACGTTCGACGTGAAGCGTCTTGATATCGGTCGCCTCCCGCTTTTCATCAGCACGAAGCCCTTCCTTGACGGATTCCTTCCGCTCATCGAGAACGATGAGATCACCAATTTCTTCGCCCGTGCCAAGAACGTCGAGTTCACTCCCGAAGGCATGAACGTCGAATTCGCGAAGGGCGGCCCGACCGTCGCGCCGTCGCCCGCTCCCAAGGCGTCCGCTTCCGCAGGCGTGGCTGCCCTGAAGGGCGGCTCCACCGCGGCTCTGTCCGAAAAGGACCAGGAAGCAGCCGAACGCAAGAGACAGCTCGCGGAAGAAAAGAAACGCAAAGCCGAAGAGGAAGCCGAGAAGAAGAAACAGCTTGAGGAGGAGCGCAAGCGCAAGGCCGAGGAATACAAGCAGCAGCAGAAGGAGAAGGAGGAGGAGCGCAAGCGTAAGCTCGAAGAGGAAAAGGAGCGCAAGAAACAGGAGGCCGAGGAGAAAAAGCGCAGGGCCGAAGAGGAAGCCGACAGAAGACGGCAGGAAGCGGAGGAACGCCGCAGAGAGCGTGAGGAACGCCGCAACAACAATTACAACAACAACCGCAGCTCCCGCAGCTCCCGTAACCGCTACTGATCCTGTTTCCGCAGAGGCCGCCGGCTTGCCATGTCTGAACTGACCGCAGAGGAAAGGGAACGGTTTCACGAGATCTTCCCGTTCGAAGCGCACTTTCTGGAAGTCGACGGCCAGGAACTCTGTTATTTCGATGAAGGGACCGGCTCCGCGCTGGTCCTGATCCATTCCTGCCCGATGTCGGCGTTCGCGTTCCGCAGCGTCATCCGGGAATTCCGCACGACACGGCGGGTCATCGCCTATGACCAGCTCGGGTTCGGGCGTTCGGACAAGCCGCTGAACTTCGATTACCGCATCGAGAACCACATCGAGCATTTGGAACGCCTGCTCAACTACCTTGGGGTCAGCGACCACATCACGCTCGTGATGCACGGACGCGGCGCGGCCATCGGCATGGGCTATGCGGCGCGTCACCCGGAAAGCGTCGAATCGTTCATCGTCATGAACGCCATGTCGTTCTCCGATTTCTCGCTTCCGTTCCGCCTCCGCATCTGCAAGCTCCCGATCCTCGGAAACATCCTCGTCAACAAGTTCAATTTCTTCCTCCGCCCTCCATACCGTTATCCGAAGATTGTCCGCGACGCCTACCTCATGCCGTTCCCGCGGAAGGAGGACCGCTGCGCCCTCATGGAGTTCATCAACTCTCTGCCGTGCGCACCGGAGGACAAGTCGGCGCAGTCCATGATCGAGATCGAGACGGCGATCTGGTCGCTGCGGGAAAAGCGTGCGCTGATCCTGTGGGGCGGAAAAGACTGGCTCTACACGAAGCGCGCCCTGCGGAAATGGACGGAGTATTTCCCGTCTGCGAAAGTCGTCATACTGCCTCTCGCCGGTCGGTTCCTCATGGAGGACGATCCGGCGGAGTTCATCACTAATGTCAGGGAATTTTTTGAAGAAGGAAAGACACGTCCATGATCAGAGAATCCATTCAGCTTGAAATGAACTTCGACGGGACCGATGAAAACAGGTTCAAACAGCGCTTCGACCTCGGGGAATTCCAGTTCATTGCCGAACTCCCCGTGCCGTCCGCCGATACCCCTCTGGCCGATGCCGTGCGCCGCGCCTCCGATTTTGAGTATCTGGTCCATTCGCAGGAGGGGCCGAAAGCGTCCATCGCGTTCATCAATGAAGCTCCCTCGGGGTATGCGCTTGACATGGTGCAGTTCGCCACGGAGCTCTGCAAATACTCCCGCGACCGCCATATCCTCTATCTGCACGGACGTGACCACACGATCAAGGACGTCCTGGAATCGGTCCGCCATGCACATTCCGAGGGATTCAAGAATTTCTGCGCCGTGACCGGAGCCGTGCCGGATGGCGAACACGAGGAGGAGACACGCAGACATGTGTTTCTGGAAAGCGTCAACATGATCGGCGCGATCCGGGACGCCGGACTCCCCTCGATTTCCGTCGGCGCGACCGTCAATCCGTTCCAGTATACGCCGGAGTCCGCCTACGCGCAGTCGTTCAAGATGTTCCGCAAGCTCGCAAACGGCGCCGACTACCTCGTCGCCCAGTACGGATGGGACATGATGAAGCTCCAGGAACTGATTTGGAACCTCTTCCGCCGTGAGATCAATATCCCGACCGTGGCGCGCCTGATGTTCCTGACGCCCGACAACGCCGAACAGCTCTGCGCCGGCATGTTCCATGGCGTACATATCTCGCCCGATTTTGAAAAGCTCCTGAAAAACGAACGGGATCACTCGTTCGCGCAGTTCGAGTCCGCCCAGCTCCGCCGCATCCAGGTCCATGCCGCCGGGGCACGGCTGCTCGGGTTCAGCGCCGTCCAGATCGCGGGCGTTACGAACGTCGCCCTTCTTGAAACCATCTTCCAGAAGATCCGCGAGGCATTCCAGGAGTTTCAGACCTTCGAGGACTGGCGAACCGCATACCGGGAGTATTACGCCCGCCTCGACATGGCACCTTATCCGAATGAATTCTACCTTTTCCGCAACCTGCTGGAAACCGATCTCCCCACCGACCAACTGAGCCTCGCGGCGGGAATCCGTCCCGCGAGCCGTGCGGAGATGTTCTGCCGCAAACTCGCCGGGGCGCTCTTCGCGAATGCGGACAAACTGCCTGCGCAGGAACGCCGTCTGACCAAAAAGCTCCTGGTGTCCTGCCGGGGATGCGATGCGTGCAGACTGCCGATGACCGACTACGTCTGCCCTGAGACCTGTCCGAAAGGACTTGCGAACGGTTCCTGCGGCTGCGGCAGGGCGGACGGCGGATGCGAGCTCATGGACGGGGAATGTGTTTTCTCAAAACGTCTCAGGATCGCGGACAGTCGCATCGATTACTCCTCTCTTGAGGAAGGTTTTGTGCCGCCTGTCGAAAAGCGGCCCTGATCCTGGGCGCAGGCCCCCTGTTTTTTCCCGGCGTAACGCAACATGTCCTCTTCGGACTGTTGCGTTTGCTTTTGCGATGCTCCTATTCGTCTTTGAGACTGGGAAAAAGCATGTCCCCGCTTGAAAAAAGTCCTCATACGGTGTATTTTAAATAGTCTGTTTTTTGTCTTATCATTACGTTTTTGTTTTTATTTTAACATCCGGAGGTTTTTTATGTTCGGATCTACGTCCATCTGGTGGATTGCTCCCGTCTGCTCGATCATCGCCCTTCTCTCTGCCGCTTTGTGTTTCATCCTGATGAAACGCGCCGGCACGGGCAACGAACGCATGGAGGAGATCGCCGGATATGTGCGCGACGGCGCCATGGCATACCTGAAACAGCAGTATTCGCGCGTCGGTATCGTCTTTGCCGTCCTCTTCGTGATCTTCGCGATCCTGGCGGTCCTGAAACTCCAGAATCCCTTCGTTCCCGTCGCATTCCTGACCGGCGGCTTCTTCTCCGGCCTCTGCGGCTTCGTGGGAATGAAGACGGCCACCAGCGCGTCCAGCCGCACGGCGCAGGGCGCGAGCGAAAGCCTGAACCGCGGCCTTCAGGTCGCGTTCCGGTCCGGCGCGGTCATGGGGCTCGCCGTGGTCGGGTTCGGCCTCTTCGACATTACCGTGTGGTATTTCATTCTTGACCGCCTGGTCTATACGCCCGAGCACATGGCACAGGGCCTCTCATTCCTCGGTCTCCCGCTCGTTGCGCCCGGATTCGACGCTGCGCACAAGTTCGTCGAGATCACGACCACCATGCTGACCTTCGGCATGGGCGCGTCCACGCAGGCGCTCTTCGCCCGTGTCGGCGGCGGCATCTACACGAAGGCCGCGGACGTCGGCGCGGACCTCGTCGGCAAGGTCGAAGCGGGTATTCCCGAGGACGATCCGCGCAACCCGGCCACTATCGCGGACAACGTGGGCGACAATGTCGGCGACGTAGCGGGCATGGGCGCGGACCTTTACGAATCCTATTGCGGTTCCATCCTCTCCACCGCCGCCCTCGGCGCGGCCATCCCCGCCGCGATGAAGACTACGGTCGCCTACGTGAACGCCCCGATGATCGTCGCTGGTATCGGTGTGGTGCTGTCGCTGATCGGCATCTTCGCGGTGCGCTGCAAGGAAGGCGCGAGCATGGGCACGCTCCTCCGCGCGCTGCGTCTCGGCACCTGGGGCAGTTCGGTCCTGATCGTCGTCGCGTGCGCCGTCCTGGCCGGATGCGGCATCCTGACCTGGGGCGTGTTCGGCGCGATCGTCTCCGGCCTGATTGCCGGCGTGGTGATCGGCTACAGCACGGAATACTACACCTCGGACGAATACGGCCCGACCAAGGAACTTGCCGCGCAGGCCCAGATGGGCCCCGCCCCGACCATCATCTACGGTCTTTCCCTCGGCATGCTCTCCGCCGCGATCCCGGTCGTCGCGACCGTCGCCGCGATCATCAGTTCGTTCGCCTTCGCGGGCGGTTTCACGCAGGGCACGATCTTCGGCCTCTACGGCATCGGATTCGCCGCCGTCGGCATGCTCGCCACGCTCGGCATCACGCTCGCCACCGACGCCTACGGCCCCATCGCCGACAACGCCGGCGGCAACGCCGAGATGTCCGCGCTCCCGCCGCATGTCCGCGAACGCACCGATGCGCTCGATATGCTCGGCAACACCACGGCCGCCACGGGCAAGGGATTCGCCATCGGGTCCGCCGCGCTTACCGCCATGGCGCTGCTCGCGGCCGAGATCCAGGAGATCGAGATCTGGGGCCGCAAGTTCAATGCGTTCCCGATGGAGGTCAAGGCGAAACTCCTGCTGGATTCCGACCACTTCGCCATCCTCGTTGATTTCTTCAAGATCAACGTCATGAACCCGCTGTTCCTCTGCGGATGCTTCCTCGGCGCCATGATGGCGTTCGTCTTCTGCGCCCTCACCATGAAGGCCGTCGGACGTGCCGCCGGACGCATGGTCGAGGAAGTCCGCCGCCAGTTCCGCACCATCCCCGGCATCATGGACGGCACCGGCAAGCCCGATTACGCCCGCTGCGTGGCGATCTCCACCAAGGGCGCACAGCACGAGATGATGCTCCCCGCGCTCCTCGCCATCATCATCCCCGTCGCCACCGGCCTGATCCTCGGCGTGCCCGGCATCATGGGACTGCTCATCGGCGGCCTCACCTGCGGTTTCTCACTCGCCTGCATGCTGAACAACGCCGGCGGCGCGTGGGACAACGCCAAGAAACACATTGAGAAGGGGAATTTCGGCGGCAAAAAGCTCCCGGACGGCACCAAGAACCCCGTCCACGGCGCGGCCGTCATCGGCGACACGGTCGGCGACCCCTGCAAGGATACCAGCGGTCCGGCCCTGAATATCCTCGTGAAGCTCATGAGCATGGTGGCCGTCGTCTTCACGCCGCTCTTCATCAAGGTTGCACCGGTCATTCAGGAATGGATCGGCCTCGTCCAAAAGTAATCCGCAGTCTTTTTCCGAAACATTTTGCCCTCTGATCCTATAGGACCGGAGGGCTTTTTTCAGGAGACAGTTTCGCATCTCCCGTGCCGCAGCGAAGCACGGCACTCTTATAATGGAGGCATGGCGCCTCCCCGGAAAACAAAAAACCCGGCCGAACGACCGGGTTTTCTTGCTTGAAAGCGGCAGGGAAGATTACTCAACCGTGATCGCTTCGCAGGGGCATTCGCCAGCGCAGGCGCCGCAGCCGACGCAATCGGCTTCGTTGACTTCGGCAGCGCCGTCTTTCATGGAAATCGCGTTGACGGGGCAGGCACCGACGCAGGATTCGCATCCGGCGCATTTGCTCTTATCGACTTTTGCAGCCATTGTAGTACTCCTTGTTTAGGGTTAGGGTGAAAAGGCTAGTGTTAATATATTGCCATTTCCGGGAAAAACAAGCCACAAAGTGAAAAAAACGCGATTCCGGGTCGGTTCTCTCCTCAAAAAAAAGGATGCGAACGACGGAAAAACCGCCTCCGGGTTTGAAGCCGGAAGCGGTTCGAGTTGTGCTTTGTCAGCTCTGAACGGGATCAGTTGCCCGCGTTGAGCTTCTGCTGAAGTTCGAGCAATTTCGCGCGGTAGGCGGCGGGATCGCTCTGACGAAGTTTTTGGGCAGCCTTGTATTCTTCCGGGAACTTTTCCTGAATCTGGCTGACCGTGCTGACCGTTGCACGCGCTCCGCCCTGGCCCTGCGGACGCTGTCCCTGGCCCATGCCCTGGCCACCGAAGCCGCCGCCGAAGCCGCCCTGACCCTGCGGACGCTGTCCCTGGCCCATGCCCTGGCCACCGAAGCCGCCGCCGAAGCCGCCCTGGCCCTGCGGACGCTGTCCCTGGCCCATGCCCTGGCCACCGAAGCCGCCGCCGAAGCCGCCCTGGCCTTGCGGACGCTGACCGCCCTGGCCCATGCCCTGGCCACCGAAGCCGCCGCCGAAGCCGCCCTGGCCTTGCGGACGCTGACCGCCCTGGCCCATGCCCTGACCACCGAAGCCGCCGCCGAAGCCGCCCTGGCCTTGCGGACGCTGACCGCCCTGGCCCATGCCCTGGCCCTGCGGACGCTGTCCGCCCTGGCCCATGCCCTGGCCCTGCGGACGCTGTCCGCCCTGGCCCATGCCCTGGCCCTGCAGACGCTGACCGCCCTGGCCCATGCCGCCGCCGAAGCCGCCCTGGCCTTGCGGACGCTGACCGCCCTGGCCCATGCCCTGGCCTTGCGGACGCTGACCGCCCTGGCCCATGCCCTGGCCCTGCGGACGCTGTCCGCCCTGACCGCCGCGACCGCCACGGCCGCCGCCGAATCCGCCGGCAGATTCAAATTCTTCCTGCGTGACTTTCACGACTTCGCCTTGTTCCGGACGGACATCGGATTTCACCCCGCGCTTCTGCGAGAAAAGCCACTTCCATGCTTCGGGGTTGCGATAGGTCTGCGTCCAGCAGTCATGCTGCACGCCGGGATATTCCTTGTAGAAGACGTCGTTGTTGCCGGCTTCCTTCAGCGCGGCATACATGCGGCGGGAAAGCATCACGGGCACGGTCGGATCCGCTCCGCCGTGGAAGATCCAGATCGGGAGGTCTTTCAGCTTCGCTTCGGCCTGGGCGGGATCACCGCCGCCGCAGCAGGGCATCGCGGCCGCGAAGAGGTCGGTGCCGTAACGGGAGATGAGGTCCCAGGTGCCGTAGCCGCCCATGGAGAGACCGGTAATATACACGCGGTCGGGATCGGCGTCAAACTCTTTGATCTTCTTCTGGATAAGGACCGGGACGAGGCCGAGCGCCTGTGCGGGCTTCTCGGTCAGTTTCGCACCGGCGCCGCCGCGATGGAGCGGAGCCCAGAGCTGGCTGCTCGGGCATTCGGGCGCGAGCAGGATGACTTTCTGCTTGGCGTCCTTGATCTGCT
>Ga0310786_10011498_pt1 | contig 11041 bp, 22 predicted proteins | sample AusTroGonzalo_MG_FD_203881 | JGI IMG/M metagenome (GOLD analysis project Ga0310786, IMG submission 203881) | Bovine rumen microbial communities from tropical cattle in Woodstock, Queensland, Australia - Gonzalo_03 (v2) (version 2) | ecosystem: Host-associated > Mammals > Digestive system >...
ATTCAACAAGAACGACGGAGGCGGTCATGTCATGGACGCAAACACCCAGCGTCCCGTGAACTGCCATTATGGGACTTCGTTTACTGCGGAGGCGAGGTTTTCCATGCGTAATCGTGTCGGTACGGTTGGTAGCCCTTCCTACACGAAAGGAACCGACAATCCGATTGGCGATGTAATAAAAACATGGATGGACAACGGCGGCAAGTATATCGCCTGGCTTTCCGGGCATACCCATACGGAATATATGTACTATCCGGCAAAGTACCCGAATATGCTCGTAATAGGTTTGCCCCAGGCGGGCAACACAAGAGGAACCAATGTGGCAGACCGGGCCAACGATTCGGCGATGCACTCCTGCGCCAATCTCATTGTGTTCGACACACAACACAGCCAGATTAAGATTGTCCGTTTCGGAAAAACCCTTGACAGGATGCTGATGAAGTTCGAGACTTTGTGCTACAATTACGGAAGTTCGGACAGAAGCGTAGGAAGATAATCACTTCCGGCCCTAAATGATTAGATATGCCGTGCTTATTTGACATAAAACCCGAAGAAAGGAATTGCGAATACTGCGTGGTTTCCTTCTGCGATGAAAGGCCGAAAGAGGAACAAACAACGGCAACAAATCAAATAGTTCCGGCCCTAACTGACTGAAAAAATACAGGCGATAGCCAATGCCACCGCCCTGTACTAAATTGAAATTTCGTTTGGAAGGGTAAAATTTCACAACAAAGATAAGAAATAAATGGCAAAGGAACAAAAATTAGTTTCGTTAGACGAAGATATTATTACCATCCATCGTGGGATGGCCTACGAAACTACCGAGGATTCCTCGTATGTTCGGCCCTAATTGACTAAACAATGGAAGAACTTATCAAGATTGTAGAGCAGTATGTAGAAAAGGGCGAACGGTGTATGGATATGTCCAAAGACCAACCCGAATATGAGTTTTGGGACGGATTCCATAACTGTGCCGAGAACATATTGCGAGAACTCAAAGATAACCGGCCCTAATTGACTGACTTGATAAAATAAGTTGTTTAATCAAGAAAGAATGTTTATATTTGCAGAAACAAACGAATCTGCAATATGGACAACGAGAAACGAAAACACGGTGGCTTTCGCCCAGGAGCGGGGAGGAAAGCCGTAGAGAACAAGAGGGTGCAAGTAACCGCCACGGTTGAACGGGAAACCCGTGATGCCATCAAGGACTACTGCAACGCAAAGCGGACAAGACTTGGGCGGTTGCTTGATACTATGGTTAAACAAGGAAATTTTAACAAGGAGGACTGATTATGAAAATGAACAAGGTCGGCATAGCAATTGACGATACCATCAAAGAAAGAAAATACATCGTTTGTTGCCGTAAGTTTGACGATGTAAGTGCCGCCGCCTGTCCCTGTGTTGGACAAGTTGCAACGGATAGCAAGATACTCGCTTATTTCTTGTATCGCAGATGGAACAAGTGGTCTTACAAAGGGGATGGATATAGAATTGCAGTAATGCTTATGAAACGCAACGAGGCCGGGACATACGATGCAATTAAGCGATAATTCGGCCCTAAATGAATATGAAAAATATAACATCGGCACAGGAGAAAATGAGGGAAAAGCATACACTTTTGGAGTGGATGGTTATCCTTCAAAATGACCCGGAGTTAATGGCCGAGTTTGAGAAAGAGTGCGACAAACAATGTCCACCACCTCCAATTCGGTAACTTCCGGCCCTAATTGACTGACTTAATCAGATCATAACTCTATACCAACTTTATGAAGAAATTCATTCTGATCCTTCTTTCATTTGCACTGATGGCTTGCTCAAGGAATCCCCTTGAGCAAGTTGTCACTTTCCACACCGACCTCCTGGAGAGTGGATCTATGACCAGGGCAAGCGATCACAACGAGATCCTCTCCCTCATCGAATCCACCTACACGATGTTTCCCGTTGACCTGTACACCAACGAGGAAAACAACGAATTCATCCGGATGGAGTTTGGCAGATCCTACACCGTCCCGGTAGGCACATTCCGGGTGACGGGTTACAACTCCAACCTCATCACGATGATCGCAGCTCCGACCTCCAAATACAGGTTTGGCAAGTCTCCCTTCTTCTATGTCAACACCGAGGTCACTATCCAATTTGGAATCTCGGAAAGTAACTAACCAGGGGAGGGCAACCTCCCCACAAAGACTTTATACGATGAAAGCAAGTGACAAACTGATCAAGACGGTTGACAAATTCAACCAGGATCTCAAAGCCTTCGGTGAGCAGACCGGGGAGGAAATCATCACACTCTATGAGGATGCCAACACCACCAGGGATGTCAAGGCGGACTTCAAACTCTGCAAGAACGGAGTCCTCACCTGGACGGAGAAGGATCACAACGGAATCCACAAGGAAAGGTATGAACACCTGGATGAGGATGATGTCCGTGACACTCTCTCCTTTTGGCGGGCGAATCTCCGCAGGGCGAAGAGATATTGGGAAATGGACACCGACACCCTGGACAAGATCCAGGACGGAGAAATCGAAGATAAGGAGGAGGAATAACTATGAACACGATTGAAACTATCCGAGCCGAGATTGAAAGGCGAAAGAACACGGCAGAAACCCTCCGGGAGAGGAATATCTGCATTGACCTCCTTTTCTTCCTTGACACCCTCGGAACTACCGAGAAATACTCGGCGGTTGAGCAACCCGTCTGCGAGGAGTTAGAGGGGTTGGAGGAAGAAATACAGGAGTATATGAGTAACGAGGACAACAACCCGTTTGATTGGGATTGGAGGGATAAACGAGATTGTGCCCGCCACTTCGCCCAATGGGGAGAAAAGAGAAGTAAGGCTTACAGAAAAGGGAAACTTGATATGAAGCAAGAGATGATGACGGAGGCGGTGGAAGGAGATATCGGAATGATTCTGCACGACAAGACATCCGACTTGTTTGTTCGTAGTAAAGGCTACCTGCCAAAGTCTCTTGGAATTAAATGCGATGACAAGGTTAAACTCATCATCATCAAGGAGGACTGACTATGGCAAAGGACAACCGAGGCGGTGCAAGACCTGGAGCAGGTCGCAAAGCCAAAGATCCGGATGAGAAGAGGATTCAGATCACCATCTCCGTCCACCGGGACACCAGGGACAAACTCAATGCCATCGCCAGGGCGAAGGGCATCTCTCCCGGAAGGGTGGTGGATGAGATTGTCAAGGATGAATGGTGATTTGGACTTTTCGATCTGAATGACTACCTTTGCTACGATTGTTTGGTTTCATCCGCCTTCAATCGTATAAAGTCTCCGGGTGGGCAGGGCAACCTGCTCACCCTTTTTCGTGCAATTTTTGTCTGCATTTTGTCTGAAACCGAGCCGGGGAAATCCTCGCTGAAGCCGTAACTCATTGATATAGACAAAGGAGGATGCATCACTGCAGCCTCCTTTCGCAATTCTAACCTAATCTTTGACCTAACCATTCTCCCAGGTAACTGCAAGGCTTGTTTCCCGCACATCAGTGCAGGGTTTGCGTTTACTTTTACGAACTACCTTCGTTTCAGTTTCTCCCATTTTTGTCTTATATTTGTCTGAAATCCGATTTTGTCTGACTTTATACGATGATAACCTTCAAGGCAATAGTCATCCCCGGCAACCGGAGGAAGGACGGCACATATCCCGTTGTGATCCGGGTGACCTTCAAGGGCAAGTCCAGGAGGCTTGCCACCACCCTTGTCTGCAGATCCGGTGACCTCACCAGGACTCACCGCATCAAGGATGCCACCATCCTCAACAAGGCGGATGCACTGATCGGAAGGATGCGTGATGCCGTGAAGGACATCTCCCCGTTCGACCTGGAGGACAGGGATGTGGATTGGGTGGTCGGCAGGATCAAGGACTCCCTCTCCGGTGAGGACTTCCGGCTTGACTTCTTCGCCTGGGCGGACAGGTATGTGCAGACCAAGGCGGAGACAACCAGGTCTGCATACACTTCCGCACTCAACGCATTCTCCCGTTACCTGGGGCGGAGGGAGATCGACATCAATGCGATCTCCCGGCAGATGCTCCTGGAGTTTATGGAGATGGTGGACAACGAGCCTCGGATGCACTATGACCAAAAGACAGGGCAGACCGTCCCGTCCTCCGTACCCAAGAAGATTCCCAAGGCAGCATCCTCCAGGCACATCACCAAGTTGGAGCATATCTTCAACAAGGCGAGGGAGAGATTCAACGATGAGGATGAGGACAGGATTCTGATCCCCAAGCAACCGTTCGCAAAGATTCACAAGGAGCATCCGGCTTCCATCGGTGAGAGGAATCTCGGAGTTGAGCTGATGCAGCAGATCATCTCATATCAGACTGACAACCGGGTGATGCGGACTGCCCTGGATGTGTTCATCCTCTCCTTCGGTCTGATGGGTGCGAACATAGCCGACCTCTACTATGCGAAGCCGTTCACCGGGCAATGGGTTTACAACCGGGCGAAAACCAGGGAGAGGAGGGCGGATCGTGCCTTGATGAAGGTGACTATCCATCCGGAGCTGGATGCGGTCATAGGGAGGCTCAAGGGCGAGGGCGGATGGTGGCTCAACGAGCTGCACACCTTCGCCTCATCGAAGGACTTCTGCACCGCCAGGGTGAATCGTTGTCTCCGGCAATGGTGCGAGGAGAACGGGATAGATCCGTTCACCTTCTATGCAGCTCGGCACACCTGGGCAACACTCGCCAGGCAGTCCGGGGTTGACAAGTCAACCATTGATGACTGCCTCGCACACATCGGAGACTACAGGGCAACGGACACCTATGCCGAGAAAGCCTGGGATCTGATCCAGGAGGCGAACAGGAAAGTCCTGGAGTTGTTCAGTTGGAACTAAACTTATAAGTTAAACCTATAAGTCCTTATATATATTTATAGGTTTTTATGAAGGCAGTCTCTCCTTCTCCTCCTCAAAGAAAAAGATGAGGTCAATGAGCCGTAGGATGTTCTCCGGTTTCTCCCAAAACTTCTCACCAAACCCGTTCTCACACACTTCTACGGCACATTTTTCAATCGTGCCGTAATTTTTTTCCGGCTTCATCATTTGAAGGACATCACCATCAGCACCCTGTACCATCCATTGATGTGCTTGGTGTTGACTCTAAACGAAGGGAATTCCGGGTTGATGCTCCGGCACTCAACCACCTGTGGATCATCGGTGGGGAACACCCTCTTGATGATTGCTCCGTTTGAGGTGTCCAGGCAGAAGATCTTTCCCCATTCAACGAACTGCTCCTCCTGGATTCTCTTGAGGAGGATGTGGCTTCCGTTTGGGATCTCCGGGGACATACTATCCCCGTTTACCTTGATGGCATAATCCGCACCCTTGATGGGTGAGACCATCCTCTCACAATCGTATTCCTGGACGGACTGAAAGAACTCCTGGAGAGTCCCTGCCATAGCCTCCACCGGGATGACGGGTATGGTGTCCGCCTTCTCCTGCTCTGCGGGTTGTCCGAGCAGCACCTCAATCTTTTCGATGAGGCTCTTGGTGAGATATCTCTCATCTCCATTCTTCGCAGCCGAGATGGTATTCTGCGACACTCCGAGCAATTGGGCGAAATCTCCCTGGGTTTTCACCTTTCCCTCCGCCTGGAGCTGCCGGAATGCCCTGGTAACATATGCGACCTTATCACTCGTTTCCATATTTTTCAATATGTTTTTTCAAAGATTTCACGATTTTTATTTGTTTTTCACGATTTTTCACTATATTTGCATAAACCTACATACAAAGATAGCACAAAAATATGGAAAACAAGTCATTCAGACGGAGGATTATTGATCTGGAAATCGGTGAGTCTCTGACAGTTCCGGTTGAAGAGGTGGGATACACCACCATCCGGGGATATGCTTCCGACCTCGGCTTTGCCTACCAAAGGAAATACACCACACATCGTGACCGGGAATCTCGGACTTACACCATCAAGAGGGAGGCATAGATATGAACAACCTGGACATCCTAATCAAGACCTGTGTCGAACTCGGATCGGCACAAACCATTGAGAATCTCGGACTCGCCTCCGGTGAGGTCAGCCGAAACAAGGCGATATCCATCTACGGGACATACTTCCTCAAGGCGGAGAAGGAGGGACGGATCAGACCTTACCGGATTGGGAATGGGAAGAATGGTACAAGATGGTACAGGGTGGTTGACATCCTCACCCTCCGGGCGAAGGATGCTCTGAAGGCGGAACTTCTTTAACACTTTATACGATTATGAAAAAGGTATTGAAAACCCTGTTGGGATGCCTCTGCATCGCATCCCTCATCCTTGCCGGAGGGGAGAATCCGGAAGGAGGAATCTGCGTAACCTGGACACTCTCCTGGATCGTGGCTGCTCTGCTCTCCGCCTGGGGATACAAACGGATGGAGGAGGCGAAATGAGCAACTACATCCCACCCAAGAGAGAGGACTTCGAAACCGAGGAGGAATACTTGGAATTTCTTGGGGCATACGAAGCTGCCCTCGCCCTCTCCGAACTGATGGATGAGGAGTCCTACTATATGAAAAAGCAACATTAAAAATCAAAGATTATGGATGAAATCAGACTGCTCACCAAGGAGGACATAGATGTCCGGGTGGCACAAACAACAATCTACGAAGGGAATGTAAAGGTCTCTCTGCTCCTCTACAAGGATGCACGGGTTGATATGAAGATCCTGGATGAACTCTTCACTCCGATGGGGTGGAAGAGATCTCACAAACTCATAGGTGATCGGCTCTATTGCCAGGTGGAGGTGTGGGATTCCGAGAAGAAGGAATGGATTCTCAAGGAGGATGTCGGTGTGGAATCCAACACCGAGGCGGAGAAGGGACAGGCATCGGACTCCTTCAAGAGAGCCTGTGTCAATTGGGGCATCGGAAGGGAACTCTACACCGCACCGAAGATCAACATCGTGTTGACCGAAAGGGAATACTCCAGGGATCAAAACGGGAAGATACGGGTATGGGCATCTTTCTCCGTAAAGTCCATTGACTATGACAAGAAAACCCGCACCATCACCTCCCTGGAGATACAGGACAGGGACGGCAATGTCCGTTTCGCAATGGGGAGTCAGACTCCCGTGAAGAAGCCGACACGGACGGCATCCAAGCCGAAGCAGGAGCAACCCTCCGATGATGCCGAATACACTCCGGTGACACCTCCGCAGTATTGGAGCATCGTGAAGGCATATGCCGAGGGACGGCTCACCAAGTCCGGTGGAGACTACCGCACGGAATGGGCGAGGACTACCCACGCAAAGACCGAACACATCCTAAAGTTCGACCAGGATGTTGACAACTACAAGAGAGGAAACATCAACCAATAGACTTTATACGATATGGACTACAAAGAATTAGAGAACGCAGTCTCCGTGCTGCAAGAAACAACCTACCGCCTGGAGGAGAGATATGTTGAGAATGAGGGCGAGGTCACGGAGGAAACCGAGCAGATGGAAGCCGAGATCGAAGCACTAAAATTCCTCCTCAACGGGGAGGGAGTTGATTTCCTCGGAAGATGGCTCAAGTCCAAGGAGGACAGGGTGAAGGCTCTGAAGGCGGAGAAGGACTACATCTCCCGGCAGATCGAATCCGTTGACAAGACCATCTCGTTCATCAAGGGCAAGATCCGTCAGCTTATGGATGCCACCGGGTGCGAGAGAGTCAAGGGCGAATACGGCTATTCCTTCGCCACATACGATTCGGTCAAGACCGAGGTGGACAAAGACCTCCTCCGATTCAAGTATGATTTCAAGGCTGAACAGGCACTCCGAGCAGCAGGGATTCCGGAATACATTGGGTTTTCTCTGACTGCATCCACCACAAAGGCAAAGGAGATTGGTGTCTTGTATGATGATGACAAGATTTTTGTCACTACAGAGATACCTTCCATCCGTTTCACCAAACCCAGGTCGAAGAAGGAGGACTGATTATGTCAGACAAGGGTTTCACTACCATCCCGGATTGGATGCTCTCCCTTGACCTTGACATCTATGAGGTCATCATCCTGGCGGTCATCTACGGCTTCAGCCAGGATGGTGAATCCTCCTTTACCGGATCGCAGAATTATCTCGCCTGGAAAGCGAAATGCTCCAGGAGGAAGGTGACACTCGCCCTTCCGAAACTCGTTGAGATGGGGTTTGTCAAGAAGGAGGATGTGTCCATCCAGGGAATCAAGTTATGCAGGTACAGGGTGTGCATCCCGTTCACAGGGTATGCACCGGATGCACAGGGGGGTTGTGAATGTGGTGCACATAATAATCTATATAGAGAAAATATAGATAATAACAACAACAACTATAAAGGGGGAAGCCGTTTTCAAAAACCAACTTTGGAGGAGGTTGCTGAATATTGCCGTGTCCGCAACAACGGGATAGATCCGGAAGCCTTCTATGCCTACTATGAATCCAAGGGATGGATTGTCGGAAAATCTCCGATGAAGGATTGGAAGGCAGCCATCATCACCTGGGAGAAGAAGGAGAAGGATCGGAAACCGCAGTATCAACCCCGGAGACGGGAGACCACCTTCGAACACAACCTCCGTGCAATTGATGCCGTCCTCGGAACGAATATGCACGAACAAGCCTACGGGAGGAGGCAGCCGGATGAGCAATGAGTTGACCACCACCAACGGGAAGCAACCCTCCGCCCTGGAGATCCGGATGGACTCCAAGACCTATCCCAGGCTCTGCCGTTACTCCAAGGATGATGCGAACAGGGCGATGGTGAAGATTGTCTCACAGGCATTCCTCTACCGAGGTCAGACCGCAGATCCTTCCGTCATTTCCTTCACGGCTTCCTCCCTGGTGGAAGAGCTGATGCAGGAGGAGAAATGGGGTGCGAAATACCTATCAATGGAAGAGATTGCCAGGATCGTGAAGAAGGCAGTCCTGGAAGGTGACATCTTCATCTGCACGGCATCCCTCTACAAGGCTATCATCGAATACTGCAAGGGCGAAGGCACACGCATCCAACAGGAGGCGGATGCCCTCAAACGGAAGCAGGATGAGGAGTCACTCCGCAATTCAGTTGTCGCACCGATGCTCCAGGCATACACCGGGGCATTCATCAAAGAACACAAGGTAAAATGAAAGTAAAGGATCTAATCAAAATCCTCGGTCAGTTTGATGGGGAGAGGAGGGTTGTCATCCAGGCGGTCAATGACCTCTACAAGCCGAGCAGCATCCGCCCATTCACCGAGCAAGACCATCTCTCAAACGCAACCCCGGTTTCATTTGGGGACATCATCATTAAAGCACAATCAAATTAGCACTATGAACAACGAGCAGAAATACATCGCAAAGAAGGCAATCCTGGAGGCTCTCCTCAACGGCAGACACCTCTCGCAGATGGATTGCAGAGAATTCCAGGTAGAAGATATGAGAACGCAGGTTTGCCACCTCAAGAAGGAATTCCCGGAAACCCACATCCTCCGGAAGGAGTGGATTGTCACTCCCGTCCGGAAAGCCAGGATCAAGTCCTATTGGCTTGAGGAAATTCAGTAAAACAATTAAAGCATTCAAGGGATATGGCACTCAACAAAGTTATGCTCATCGGCAATGTGGGCAACGATCCGGAGATTCGCACCCTGCGTGAAAATGTGAAGGTCGCATCCTTCCGCCTCGCCACCACCGAACGGTACACCGACAGGAACGGGGAGAAGCAGGAGAACACCGAATGGCATCAGATCTCCGCCTGGAACAAGGCTGCGGACATCGTGGAGAGATTCGTGAAGAAGGGAAGCCTCCTCTACATCGAAGGGAAACTCGCCACCCGCAAGTGGACGGACAAGGACGGCAACGAGAGATTCACCACCGAGATCCGGGCGGACGGCATCCAGCTCCTCGGCAAGAGGGAGGATGCGAAACCCGCACCTGTGGAGGAGTCCCCGGCACTCCGTCAGCTCAAGGCGAAAGTTGAGGAGGACAACCCGGAGCAGGACTTACCATTCTAACCCGCAGGGGTTTTTCAATCCATAATCGAACACCCAGGACGGGTGTGATGCTCCTCCTGGTTTTTAAAGGAACACACGATGGAAATTAAAGGTAAGGTACATTGCTTCTTTGAGCAGTCCGGCACATTCAAGCGGGAATTCATCAAGTTGGGGATTCCCGCCGAAGACTATGACATACAGGACAATTTCGGAGAGACCGACCACAAGATAGACCTCTTTGCCGAGATTGAACGAGCCTATGAGGGGGGGGGCAAGTATCTTTGACTCAATCAGTTACGATGATTTAATAATGGCTTTCTTTCCTTGCATATACTTTGAAACCATTCAGCAGCTTTACTTCTGCTTTGCCAAATTTGAGAATCGTGAAAAGGGGATGAGGATTCAGGTGGAGCAAGCCATTGATAGGCTTGAGAAGAGGACAGAATTTCACCGGATTCTCTACAAGTTCTATTTGGTGTGCTACAACAATGGAATCCGGATGATCCTGGAGAATCCGGCAACCGAGCCAAACTATTTGATAACCGGGCAGAACTTTCCAAGTCCAACGATGATTGACAAGAATCGAATGATGAGGGGAGATGTTTTCAAGAAACCGACTGCATATTGGTTTGTCAATTGTGAGCCGACCAACGGATTCACGGAGCAGTTTGACAAGAAGGCGAAAAGGATAGATAGGAGCAAGGCATCTCCGGTTGCAGGATTATGCTCGGAGGAAAGGTCAATGATCTCCCCGGACTACGCACGGAACTTCATCTGCGACTTCATCCTCGGAAAGGAGCAGGTAGGAACTCAACTCTCAATCTTCTGATACTATGAACGAGACACATCACGGCTGCTGCGACACCTGCAAGAGGTGGACGGCAGATCCAAAGGCAATCAACCGATGAATGCGAGGGATCGGAAAAGCCGGGTGTACACTCCGCAGGGGTTTCAAGTTCAAACGGTCAAATAGTTTTTTCATAGCATATTCTTCCCCACCGATCCTTTTACTGAAATAACACATTACTAATTCAAATACAATAAGTTATGGCAAACAAACCCACCAAACCAATGAAGGTTGTACCTCCGGCAACTCCAACCAAGGAAG
>Ga0310786_10011499_pt1 | contig 11040 bp, 4 predicted proteins | sample AusTroGonzalo_MG_FD_203881 | JGI IMG/M metagenome (GOLD analysis project Ga0310786, IMG submission 203881) | Bovine rumen microbial communities from tropical cattle in Woodstock, Queensland, Australia - Gonzalo_03 (v2) (version 2) | ecosystem: Host-associated > Mammals > Digestive system >...
GTAGCTGCATAAGCAGTAACGCCATTGGGGATGGTAACATCAGAACCCTCGAAATATGTTGTGGCGAATTTGGCATCTGAAATTTTCTTAACAATGCCACGGGTATTGTCGAGCGTAGGAACTTCATCAATTCCAATGGTCTGATAGAATGCAGAGCCTAAATTATAGGTCACCTCACCGCTGGCAAGCTGATTGGCTGTAACCTCTGTGGATGGTCTCTCAACAGTACTTGTAGAACCATTCGCTACATCACCCAAATAATAGTTATTCTCTACAACAGAATTGTTTGCTTGGATTGTTCCACAAATCAAACCTGCGCGGTTAGACGATACATAACCAACAGATAAGCAGTTCTCAATAGTAACATTAGGATTAGCACCAACATAACCTGCTATACCACCACACTCTCCATCTGCTCCAATATTGTTAATCTCCCCATCGAACAAACAATTGGCAATGAAAAGCGTGGCGGCAGCATTGTTGTTAACATAACCTACTATACCACCATAGTTACCTGTAGCATTTCCAGGAGAAAGAGTTCCTGAATATACGCAATTCTCTACCCTTGTTGTGCCATTGTGAGCTTGACCAATAATTCCACCAATACGCTGACCAGCCTTTTTATTAACAAAGTTCATAGAACTCTTCACATTACGAATAATAGTAGTATTGTCACGAGCGTAACCAACAACACCACCAAATTGACCAAAATCCTCATTAGTAACGGTACCAGCAATACTGAAGTTTTCAATAAGAGTACCTGTAGTAGTTACACCGAAGAAACCATGATAACTTTGTTTGGTAGTATACACGAGGCCAGTGATAGCATGACCTTGGCCATTAAAGTTACCAGCGAAGGCAGTGCTCACTTTGCCTGACGACCAGTCTCCGATGGGCTTTGCCCAAGACTTACCTGTCATGTCGATGTCGGCAGTAAGTACTGCATTAGATGCAGGATTACCGGCATTCACATAAGCAGCAAACCACACAAGCTGTGCTGGAGTGCCAATCTCGAAGTAACCTTCGTCGTTTGCTGTCATATAAGTTTCATCCATAACACCGCAGACTGAGCAGAAACCATCCACATAAGTGTGGTCATCCACTTTGCTTGCAGTATTGGAATATCCCGATACACCTTCATATGGTGTGCCGTCGCAATGGATACGTCCAGCCAGATAGACAGGCTCGTGTGCCGCATCAAGCACGGGAACAGCGTCTACATCCAGTGTCTGATAGAATGCAATACTGCTCTGGTCGCCGTTGAGGAGGTAGCAAACCTCGCCACTTGCCAGCCGATCAGCAGTAACAGCAATAGGAGCTTCACAGTTTGTAGCCTTATTGCCAATAGCAATTGTGGTAGTAGAACCTTCTGCAAAGCAATAGTAGTTGTTCTTTACGTTCGATGTCGCATTACCATTCCAGTTTGCAATAATAGCTGCAGCAGTGGTACAGCCTTCGTTGGCAATTATCTTACCGATGGATAAACAATTCTGGACGCCAAGGAAATTTGGCACCTTACAGTAACCTAAGATACCACCATACTTACTGCTCTCGCCGATGATTGTTCCACTGAAAATACAGTTAAAAACACCACCATCGTAGGTATAGCCCAAAATTCCTGCTTGGCAGTCACCAGTGCCGCTGTGGGTCAGCGTGCCACTGTATTCGCAGTTCTCAACACGAACGGTATTGCCACTAGTGACAGTACTGCCAAGAATTCCGCCAGAATGAGCCTTGAAATTTTTGACAGTAATATTAAGTGCACTGTAAATACCCTTGATGATTGTAGAACCCTCGGCTGCGCCAATAGTACCGTTATTAGTAAAACCATCTGATGTTAATTTGCCGCTGATACTGAAGTTCTTGATTGTAGCGTTCTTGACATGACCAAACAGACCATTGTCAGGACCTGTGGCAGTATAGCTGAAATTTGTGATAGCATACCCTTCTCCATCGAAAGTACCTGTGTAAGGATTGGTGGCACTGCCGATAGGTGTCCATGTCTCATTGTTCAAATCGATGTTTGAAGTCAGTACAGCTGAAGCGCCATACTCGCCATTGTTCACAGCTGCTGCGAAATCACGAAAGTCCTGAGCTGTTGCAATCTGATAGACGTCGCCGTCTTTCTCTAGTGCCCATGCGCTACTTGTCATACCAATACATACGGCAAGAAGCAAAAGTAGTTTTGTCTTCATAAAAAAAGAATATTAAAGTTAAAAAAGGTTTTTATTGCACCAATGTACGTGCGCAAAAATACGTTTTTTTGTAATACGCTCCAAATTTCAGAGACATTTTTAGCCTTAAACAACAGAAAAGGCAATCCCCAGATAGAGAATTGCCTTTTCTTTTTCAGTTTGGTAACGCTAATTATTCTTCATCGTCTGACCAGAGCGACCAATCGTTTTCCTTGGTCAATGCCTGACCACCATCTACTGTTGTCTTGCCATCTATTGGCAGGCTCTCTGCCAGCATGCTGACAGCCTGAGCCAATTCTACGCGCGAAGCGGGTTTCAAATACTTCTTCATATCGGACGGACCCACCCCTTCCCCTCCCTTGTAGGGAGGGCTTTTTATAGATTAGGGGGCTTATAGGGTCATTCTTTTAATTGTTATTATTACTTTTGTTGAGACCCATCACCCTCCCTACAAGGGAGGGCTGGGGAGGGTCTTATTTCAGTACCTTCTTGCCACCGACAATGTTGATGCCCTTCTGCAGCTTAGAAAGCTTCTGGCCGGCAACATTGTAGATAACAGCGTCATTAAGGCCGTTAACGTCATTAAGGCCGTTAATACCTGTTGCATCCTCACCTTCGAAGTACAGAGCCTTTACCAAAGGACCGGTGCCGTCAAGTGCGATGAAGGCCTTACCTGCTGCGATGGTACCAGTGACAGCCTGATAGAAGCCGACCTCCTGACCTTCTGGCTGAGCCAGAACGTACTGAGAGCCATTAGCTGCAATATCAGTATCAGATGCCTTCAGGTCATTACCTGTTGCATCACCGTTCTCAACGGCTGCAGGAATCTGATAGCTACCGGCAGCTGCCTTAACTATGAAGGGTTCGCCTGCAGGAACAATAGTGATGGGCTCCAAATGAACATACTTGTTATCAACAACCTGAGCAATGTAAGCATTAGCGTCAGAATTGGTGAAGTCAAGCTCGTTCTTAGCAACAGCTGTGGCATAGCCGGCAGCGGTAACAGTAATGGTCTGAGGAGCGGCAGCAGAAGCTTCCATCCAGGCCAGAACGGGGAACTGACCGGCGGCAACGAACTTCCAATCGTTCACCATATCCCAACCAAGAGTCTCTGCATAGAAGCTCTTACAGGTTGCATCTCTGTCTGAAACTTGCTTACCGTCTGCACTGTCCTTGTCGGTCGAACTCTTTTCACCTGTACTATATTCAGTGCTCATCAGTGTATAGTTGTCGGCAAATGTTACCGGGCGATCACTCCAGTTTGCTCTGATAATAGCAAAGGTGGTGCCACCGGTAATCTTAGAAGCAGCAACCATATTGTTGCGGATTACGGGTTTAGAAGTTGCAACACCGTCGATACGGGAAACCAGACCACTGGCATCACCATTGTTTTCACAGGTTACAGAACCCGTAAAGAGGTTCTTCTCGATGGTGGCTAACATAATTGTACCAACCATACCGCCGGCCTGATAATTGCGGGACTTAACTGTTGCATTAGAGTAGTTGTTGCTGATTACGGTACCTTCTATGGCATTAGCAGCAATGGCAGCTACATGATCCTTACCCTCAATATCTGAATCAACAACTGCGCAATTCTTAATCACGGAAGCGCCTTGTGCATTACCTACAAGACCGCCGGCATTGGCATTACCGTTGATAGAAGCGCCCTTAAGCATTACCTTCTGGATGGTAGCGCCGCTGATAATGCCGAACAGACCTACATTGTTTTCATCTGAATGGTTGTAGGTATAGTTCGTGACTGCATGTCCCTGACCGTCGAAGGTTCCCTTATAAGGATAGTCCTGTGTGCCGATAGGAGCCATCGTAACGTCTTTCAAATCAATGTCTTCCGTCAAGGCCGCGCTAAGATTATTGTAGCCACGACGAGATGCATTTGCGAACGCAACCATTTGATTAGCAGTACCCAACTCAAAGTTTGTGTCACCTTCTGCTGCGCCAGTAGTATTGACGAGTGTCATGTAAGCAGCAGAGCCCTCAAGTTCTGCGCGCAGAGCGACCAGTTCATTATATACTTTTGTCAGGCGAACAGCATCGGCAGTGGTTTGCAGTTCTGCGAACAGAGTCGCAAACTCTGCCTTCTTACCTTCCTTGCTTGTCTCAATAACCAATTCAGCAACGTTAAAGTCATCGAAGTAAGCTACTAACGGAGCACGTTGAGTCTCAAACTCTTCCTTTGTACAGAGATACATTTCGTTCATCTGCTGGCTGCTTCCATTAGACTCCAACACTTGAACCATGAAGTAATAATATGGTTCATTGACTCCCTTATTGAAATCGAAGGTAGCGGGATAGCAATTCTCCATGGGGAGATACTCACTTGAGATGTTCACTCTTTCGTCCAACTTCACCCATTTGCTGGAATCAGGAACAGCCTCGCTTAAAGAAGCAAAGTTAGCGCCAAAGACCTTCCATGTCTTCCAATTGCGGACAGTCTGTGTTTTGGTATCACCACCTGTCACAAGTTTGTAGAAGAATGGCTGGAGGGCTTCGCCTCTGCGGAAGATGACATATTGAACGTGTTCTGCGGCACCTACCTCACCACTGAAGTTTCCACCCCACTTGGAGCCTGCGTTGTTCCCAATGCCGTCCTTGCCGTCAACCAGCTGAGAATAATGTCCATCACCCCAACATGATGAACCATCGAATGCCACATAACCTGTGGCACTGGCTTTCATCTTCTCCATCAGGGGCAGAAGAGCATTTATTTCATCCAGGTTTGCCTGAAGGGTATTATAGCTACGATTCACAATGGCTGCACTCAATGTCGCATCTAAACCGTCGTATAGTGTTTTATATTCTACATACCAAGGATCACTTTCGCTCAAAGAACCACGTTCAAAGGCTTTTGCCTTGGCCTCGTTAACAAGGGATGTATAATAATCCGAAGTGGAAGACGCATCAGTAACTACATGAAACTCGCCTATCTGCGTCCAATTTGTACTCTTCATGGATTTCAACGTCAGTCTGACGTAGCGATACTCACCGGAGATATTGGAGGGCACAAACTCAAAAGTCTTGAAATTCTCATTATTAATCGGGTCACCCCCCTTGACATCATCAATGGTCTCCCATACCCAATTATCTACATCATCCCCGTCTGCTTCAATACACCCCTCAAGCGTCCATTCTTTCGGAGCACGGTTGTTCCAGCTGCCGTCATCATTGGTAGTGAAAGAATAACTCCTAACAGGATGTGCTTTCTGGTCGGCTGTCTCAATGATTATCCAGTTGCCGGCAAGATTATTACCTTCCCACTTTGGATTAGGCTTTCCATCGAACGCTTTTTTGGAGTTCTCGTCGGAAGACTTATACCAGTTGTACTCCACAATACGGGTTTTGGAATAGCAGAACGAGAATTCTGAGACCTGAATAAATCCACCTTTGTCAAATGTAAGTTTGAAGTACTTGTAGGCTGTTCCTGCTGTACCTTTGTCACAGAAGAAACGCTGTTTGTAGAAGTTCTTCTTTTGTACCCAGGTATTCTCGCCAAGATCGGAAAGTTTCACCCAACCCTGGGCATCGGGATTATTAGCAACGGATTCATCGTTTGTACCGTAAAGTGTCCACTGCGTTACAAGACGTCCATAGTTCTCATTGTCATTGGCAGTAGTCATGTCATATCCCCAAACATAAACCGGTTCAGAGGCTGTGACGAGTGCATAGCAATCGCTGCCTGCATTCTGGCAATACTTGGTATTCAGATTGCCATCAAAGAGTTTGTCCATACCTTCATTAGTACCGAAGTTCTTTCCGCCGGTGCAGGTGAAGGTCACTTGAGCCATACTTATTGCTGACATGCATAATAAGCTGGCAAGAGTAAGAAATTTCTTCATATTACTCGTTTTAGTTTAATTAATGGTTAATATATAGTTTATCTCGTTTCCAGGAAAATCGATGGCGAATTTATAAATAATTGATGTCGGAAGGCAATCTATACCGTTAAATTTTGTTAATGGAATAAACAAGAGTATGAAATCATTAAAAGGGGATAAAATAATACAGACAAATTTCAGAATCGGGACACAATAAAGCACATAAAACTAATTTCCTTGAAATATCCTCATAAAAGCTGAGGCGCCTCAAACGATTCATCGAGGCGCCTCGATTGATCAGTTGAGGTGCCTCATGCGGAAAAACAAGGCTTAGCGCCGGTATTTGTCTTACGCATAGAAAACAAGTTGAAAAGGGAAGAAAATCAACTTGCAAAAAAAATTATTCAAGTTGATTTTTGTCCTTAATCAAGTTAAAAGAATTCAGCCTCCAAACCCATCGGATTCACGCTGAATCCGAGGTGAATTCAGCGTGCAAACGACCCGGATTCAGCCTCCATCCGTCAACCATCACCAATCCCCCCCCTAAAGCGGGTTAGGGGCCTCCTCAAAGCCCGCGAATCAGCCTGGTAGCAAGGTGAAAGGAGAGTGACTGCCGTCTGGCGTAAAAAGAAAAAGAAAATGAAAGAAAGTCCCCCACCATACCCTTCAAAGAAAGAAAAGAATATAAGAAAAGAAATGTTAAAACAACTACAACAACGTCGCGCACGTCGCGCGCGAGGATATATTTCTAAGGGAATTGTTTGGGTATTTTTCCATAATATTGTATCTTTGCAAAGCTTTATGGCAAAAAAGCATGAGAGAAGGGGCTGTGGGGCAGGAAGAACCCCCGAAAAGGCCTAAAACCGTCAAAACTATAACTCTTTTACAAATATTCTTTTAGAGATATACAATAAATTCACGCATAGCGTCGTTATTAAATTTAGGATGAAAAGACTACTCTGGATAGGATTGCTGCTGATAAGTCTGGGTGCAAAAGCTCAGTTTGATGCGGCATTTACCAACTCCTGGGCACTTCAGTCCTACTTCAATCCTGCAGCGGCAGGACTGGATGGTCTGCTGAACGTCAGAGCGGCCTACAGCATGCAGATGGTGGGCTTCGAGAACGCTCCTAAGACCATGCTCATAACGGCAGACATGCCTCTTTTCTTCCTGGGACCCCAACATGGTGTGGGACTTGGCCTGTACAACGATAAGGCAGGTGTATTCAATACGCAGAAGATTTCACTGACCTATGCCTTCCACATGAAACTGTGGGGCGGCACCATGAGCATAAGCGCAAGACCGGCCCTTTTTGTTGAGAAGACAGACGGTTCGAAACTGGATCTGGCCCACCCAAACGACCCGGCCTTTACATCAAGCGAGGCAAAAGGTCAGGCATTGGATCTGGACTTCGGCCTGCGTTACACCTACAAGAAGCTGTGGTATGCAGGAGCCAGCGTGATGCACATGATGGGACAGACCATCTCGCTGGGAGACGAGAAGAAGCAGGAAATTACGGTGGACCCTGTTATCTACCTGACTGGAGGTTACAGATACAAATTGCGCTATCCTCGCTACGCACTGGCAATGGATGCCATCCTGAGAAGCGACCTGCAGAACTGGAGAGGTGATATCACAGCACGTCTGGAATACAACGGCGAGAAGCACAAACTGTACGGAGGTGTCATGTACAGCCCCATGAACAGCGTGGGAATCCTGCTGGGATATAACTTCCACGGCATCAACATAGGATACTCCTACGAGGTGTACACCGGAGGAATAGGAGTTCAGAACGGTACGCACGAGATAATGATAGGCTACCAAACAGACCTGAACCTGGGCAAGAAAGGCAAGAACCTGCATAAGAGCGTGAGACTGCTATAGCCCCCCGCCCCCCTTAGGGGTGGAAGAATTAAAAGAAATAATAACAACTCCTCAAACCCTGGCTCCCTCCCAATCGGGGAGGGCGGGGGTGAGAGGCCATAAAACAGAATATATGAAGACAAAAAGTCTGGTACTTTTCTTTATGGCAATTCTTTGCCTGACTTTGGCTGCATGTATGGGAGCTAACTCCAATGCCAATGCAGTCGGAGGCGAACTGACAGGAGTCAGAGGTGCTGCAATATCCGAACCGACACCATACGGTATGGTGGCTGTTCACAAGGGATCGCTGAAGATCGGTCTGCAGGAAAACGATACCCTGTGGGGCGCCGACTTCCCTCTGAGGGATATCAGTGTGGACGGATTCTGGATGGACGAGCATGAAGTCAGCAATGCCAAGTACCGCCAGTTTGTGAACTGGGTTCGCGACAGTATCATCCGTGAGCGTCTGGCCGATCCCAACTATGCAGGTGACGAGACCTATAAGATAACCGAGGATAAGGAAGGTAACGAGATTACCCCTTATCTGAACTGGAGCAAGCCCATTCCCTGGCGCAGGGCCAACGAGGATGAGGACCGTGCCATCCAGAGCGTATATGTCATTCACCCCATCGACGGCACTAAGATGCTGGACGCCAAGCAGATGAACTACCGCTACGAGATCTACGACTATGTGGCTGCTGCCCAGCGCAAGTACCGTCTGGATCCTGAAGAGCGCGACCTGAACACAGACCACGCCATCAGCAACGAGCAGGTGATGATCAGCAAGGATACCGCATGGATTGACGACGACGGCAAGATTATACGTCAGACCATTACCCGCCCCCTGAGCGGTCCATGGGACTTCCTGAACACCTACATCGTGAATATCTATCCTGATACCACATGCTGGGTGAACGACTTCCAGAATGCCGATAACGAGCGATACATGAAGTTGTACTTCAGCAACCCTGCCTACGACGACTATCCAGTAGTCGGTATCTCCTGGGATCAGGCCAATGCCTTCTGCGCATGGCGTACCAACTACCTGATGAAGGGTCTTGGCGGCTATGCCAAGCAGATACAGCGCTATCGTCTGCCCAGCGAGGTAGAATGGGAATATGCAGCCCGAGGCAAAGAGGGCAACCCCTTCCCCTGGACAAGTGCCGAGGTGAAGAGCGACAAGGGCTGCTACTATGCCAACTTCAAACCCGACCGCGGTAACTACACCAAGGACGGCAGTCTTATCACCAGCAAGTGCGGCATCTTCAGTGCCAACAGCAACGGTGTCTATGACATGGCCGGCAATGTGGCTGAATGGACAAGCACCGTTTATACAGAAGCAGGTGTGGAGAGCATGAGCGATATGAACCCCGACCTGAGGTACAACGCTGCCAAGGAGGATCCCTACCGCCTGAAGAAGAAGAGCGTAAGAGGCGGCTCATGGAAGGATCCCGAAAGCATGATCCGCAGTGCATGGCGTTCTTACGAATACCAGAACCAGCCTCGCTGCTACATCGGCTTCCGCTGTGTCCGCACTATGGTGAACGACAGGGGCAATGCAGGTGCACAGAAAGGCGGCAAGGCAAGCAGTAAGGGTGGTAAGAGCAAGTCATCCTCTGGCGGTCCGACCGTAAGCACAAGAAAAGTGAGAAGATAAAAGTCGGGCGGCCAAGAAACGAAATAACGAAATAACGTTATAACGTCATAACGAAAAGGCCGCCAATAAAGAAATTATAAAGAAAACAAAATAAAAAAAGATATGAATCCTATAGCTAAATTGCAGAAGTGGATGGACTCCCCATACGGACAGGTCTTCATGAACTATTCCTATAGTTGGGGTGCATCAGTCGTTATCCTGGGAGCGTTATTCAAACTAACCCACATCCAAGGAGCTAATGTCATGCTTTGGATAGGTATGATTGTTGAGGCAATTGTGTTCTTTATTTCTGGTTTCGAGAAGACATACGATAAGGTTCCCAAATCAGAGGGTGCTTCTGCTGCAGGCGGGCAGACCGTTGTGGTAGCCGGAGGCGCCGCATTACCCGAGGGCGCAGAGATTCCTGAAGGTCCTATCGTAATAGGCGGCGGTGCTCCAATCGTTGCAGGTGGCGCACCTGTTGGCAACATAGACCCGGATGCTCTGGCAGCAGGAACAGGACTGAGTGCCGCAGCAGCCAATCTGGCAGCAGCCGGACAGGCAGCCGCTCAGGCACAACTGGCACTGGAGCAGATTCAGAACGGCGGTCCTACCATCGATCCCAACCAGATAAAGGCTACAGACCCCGCTGTTATAGAAGAGGCTGTAAAGAACTATGCCGAGGAACTGACAGAACTGACAGAGGTACTGGGTCGCGTAAAGGCTCAGGCTGCTCGTATGAGTACCGACAGCGAGGAGATGGAGAACCTGAACCGCACGCTTACCGGTATCGCTACCGTTTACGAGCTGCAGCTGCGTAACATCAGCAAGCAGGTCAGCACAATCGAGCAGATCGACGAGCAGACACGCAAGATGGCACAGCAGATTCAGGAACTGAACGAGGTTTACAGCCGCATGATTAAGGCGCTGACCGTTAACATGACCCCCGCCGTGGCAGCAACTGCTGAAGAGAATTCATAATGCATAATTCACAATTCATAATTAAGATTCTTAACTCTTAATTCATAATTTAATTGCGATGCCTATACAGAAGAAGAGGATGTCTCCTCGCCAAAAGATGATAAACCTGATGTACTTGGTACTGATGGCCATGCTGGCCCTGAACGTATCAAGCGACGTGCTGAATGGTTTCTCTTTGGTTGCTGACAGTCTGAACAAATCTACTCAGAACGCCAGTCATGTGAACAATGACATATACGAGACCTTCGAGGAGCAGATGAAGAGCAACCCTGCCAAGGTGAAGCAGTGGTACGACAAGGCACAGTATGTGCGTGCCATCAGCGACTCTATCTATAATCTGGCAGAGGAACTGAAAGTTGCCATCGTAAAGGAAAGCGACGGTGAGGACGGGGACGTTAACGACATAAAGAACCGTGAGGACCTGGAAGCCAGTACACAGGTGATGCTGGCACCCGTAGCAGGACGTGGCAAAGAACTCTATAAGGCCATCAACAGCTATCGCGAGAGAATAGTGAAGATGGTTACGGATAAG
>Ga0310786_10011501_pt1 | contig 11039 bp, 12 predicted proteins | sample AusTroGonzalo_MG_FD_203881 | JGI IMG/M metagenome (GOLD analysis project Ga0310786, IMG submission 203881) | Bovine rumen microbial communities from tropical cattle in Woodstock, Queensland, Australia - Gonzalo_03 (v2) (version 2) | ecosystem: Host-associated > Mammals > Digestive system >...
TGGTCGAGTACAAGTTTACTCCGGCCGGAAAAATCATTTTAGAGCCGAAGGAGCGCGTCAAAGAGAAAATTGGAAAGTCCCCAGACTTGGCGGATTCTCTTGCGCTTACCTTCGCTATGCCGATATATACCCCCGGCGCGCGGGAGATAGAGGAAGATGAAGAGCCGTATAACCCTTTGAAAAATTATTGGGAGGATTGATAGTATGTTTAACTTTGATTTGCAGTTGTTCGGCGGCCTGTTCGGTGGCGGCGGTGGTTCGCAAACGGTGGAAACGCCGCAGATAAACAATACCGCTCCTATATCGTCCCCTGTCCAGACGACGAGCGACACGGACACGGAGAAAAACGCAAAGCTGAAACGCCTACAAAAGAACATGAGGGGCAGGGCCTCCACGGTCACGGGCGCGGCTTCGGGTGCGCTGAACACGGCGGGCAGTATTGCCAAAACGCTTCTTGGCGAGCAGCAGCAGAGAAAAACCCTTGGGGGTGCGTGATGAATGGCTTCGGTATCTAAATTCATACAGGCCGCCCTTGCAGATGCCGACCTTCTGAAAACAAAGCGGCGGCTTGTTTCTCAGATGTACGAGGAGCGGCAGCAGCAAGAGCATACTTGGCGGCAGCTATCCCGATACATAAACCCCGCGCGGGGGCGCTTCGATGAGGACACAAGGACGAGCGAAGGCAAACGGCGAGATTATTTCCTTCTCGATCCGTACCCAATGGAAGCGCACGGGAAATGTGCGGCGGGGCTTCACTCCGGCCTGACCTCCCCCTCCCGCCCGTGGTTCGAGTTGGGCTTGGCTGACGAGGAGCTTGGCAATTATCACACCGTCAAAATGTGGCTGGATGATTGCAAAGAAATTCTCATGGACATATACGCCAAGAGTAACGTATATAATACCCTGCTTCAGATAGAGGCGGAGCTTTCCCAGTTTGGCACGGCGGGGGCGCTGATGCTGGAGGACTACAACACCGCGATATGGTGCAGGCCGTACACTTGCGGCGAGTTCGCCGGGGATGTGGACGCGCGGGGCAGAGTGGTCAAGCTTGCCCGCAAGATGCGCATGAAGGCTTGGCAGATAATTGACGAGTTCGGGGAGGACGTAGTTTCCGACGGCGTGAAGAATGCCGCCGCACAGGACGATACCCGCTCAGACTTTGAAATACAAATGCTCATAGAGAAAAACCCAAACTACGATCCCGAAGTCTTGGGCGTGGGTAACTTCCCCTGGCGGGCGTACTACTTCGAGAGTACGGCGCAGGATAAGTTCTTGAAGGTCAGCGGTTATCATGAATGCCCGTTCTTGATGCCGCGTTGGACGACGATTGCCAACGGGATATACGGCACGGGGCCGGGGCATAACGCCCTGGGGAATTGTATGCAGCTTCAAAAGCTGGAAGCGGTCAATATGCAGCTCCTTGAAAATCGGGCGAATCCTCCGCTGATTGTCCCCGCTTCCGTGGCGAAGGTGAAACGGAACCCCGGCGCTTCTACCGTCGTTCCCGATCCGACATTCACGGCGGGCATAAGGACGCTTTTCGATACCCAGGGCAGCCGCGAGGACGTTCTGCAAACGATTCAATTCAAGCAGTCCCAGATTGGGGCGGCCTTCTTCAATGATTTATTCGTAATGCTCGCCAACAATGACACGCCGGAAATGACGGCGCGGGAAGTTGCGGAAAGGCATGAAGAAAAACTCCTGATGCTTTCCCCTGTCTTGGAGCAGATGCACAATGAAGTCTTGGCGCCGCTCACAAAGAGGGCCTTTGAGATTTGCTTACGCAATGGGCTTTTCCCTCCCATCCCCGAAGAATTGCAGGGGCAGGAAGGGACAATCAAGGCCGAGTTCATTTCCCTCTTGGCACAGGCACAGAAGGCCGTCGCAACTCCGGCAATCGAGAGAACGCTTTCCCTTGCAGGAAACCTTGCGGGCATATCCCCCGACGTTATGGACAACCTCAACCTCGACGACGCAATCCGAAAACACGCTTCTCTCACGGGTACGCCGGAAAGCGTACTTCGGGACGAGAGCGAAGTGGAGAAGATGCGGCAGGCGAGAGCGGAACAGCAAGCCAAGCAGCAGCAGCTTGAAAACATGGAGAACATGGCTCCGGCTCTCAAAGACGGCGTTGACGCTGCAAGGCTCCTGTCCGAGATTAACCCGCAGGAGCGCAGCATAGGCTCCATCATGGGAGGAATGTAAATGGACGAGGACAACCTTCTTTGGATCATGACGACCGAAAAAGGGCGGCAGTTTGTCGCGGAGCTTCTTGACATTTGCGGCGCAGGGGCGCTTGGAGGAACAGGGAATTACGCGCAGGATTTCTTTTCACAGGGGCGGCGCTCCGTTGGAGAGGATTTACTGCGCATGATTCGGAGCATAGAGGCAGTCGGGACAGACGGCCTCGCGCTCGAATATAAGATGCTCAGAGAGCATAAAAACAGAAATGAACAGGAGGAAGATTTGTAATGGCAGACGAGGGCAACAATACGGCGGCAGTGGAAACCACAGCAGTTGCGGAACCCCAAGCGGCTCCGCAGGAAACACCGACGGAGGCAACCCTTGGGGAAACTTTGACCGCTCCGCAGGAAACCCCTACAGCGGAACAGGCTCCAGCAATCCCGGAGAAATATGAGTTCAATTTGCCGGAGGGCTTGCAGCTCACGCCGGAGATTGAAAGCCAATTCACCGAGATCGCGAAAGCTACCGGCATGACGCAGGAGCAGGCCAACGGCCTTATAAAGCTCCATTCTGACCTCATGCTTGATGTAATGCAGAGGGCAACACAGCAAAAGAAAGCTTGGGAAAGCGAGTGCAAAAAGGCGGGGCTGACCTCGCCGGAGAAATTGCAGCTCGCGAAAAACATTGTAAATACATTCGACAGCACGGGCGAAGTAATGCAAGTGCTTGTCGAGAGCGGGGCGGCTTATCATCCCGCAGTAATGAGGATGCTACAGGAAATGGGAAGCCTCCTCCAAGAAGATTCGGCTCCTGACAGCAAGCCCGCGCCGCAGGCCAAGAGCGCCGCCGATTTGCTGTTTGGCAATAGCAAATACTAAGACACGAAAGGACAGTGGTAAACATGGCAACTATTGGTGTGGATTTCGTCACTTTGCATGACTGGGCGGCGAGATTCGGGGCGAAGGGCGAGTATGTCACGCAGAAAGTAATCGAGCTGCAGGCGCAGACGAACAGACTTCTTGACGTGCTTCCCTTCAAAATGTGCAATGACGGTACGCAGGAAGTGGCGCTTATGCGCGCTGACCTCCCTGACGTTGCATGGCGCCTTATCAACCGAGGCGTAAAACCGACGAAGAGCAAGACAAAACAGGTGAGCTTCACTTGCGGCGGCATGGAGGCGCTTGCAAAAGTCGATGAGAAACTTTTGCAGATTAACGGCAATGACAATAACTGGCGCCTGTCTGAGAACGTCGCTATGCAGGAAGCAATGAATCAGGAAATGGCAGCGACCTTTTTCTACGGAGATGAAAAAGCAACTCCGGCGAAGTTCACGGGCCTGTCGGCGTACTATTACAGCAAGGCGAATCAGGAAGATATTTGGGCAAACCAGATTATCGACGCTGGCGGAACGGGCGCAAGCCTTACCTCTCTTTGGTTTGTCGGTCTTGGCTACGACACCGTTTATGGTATCTTCCCGAAGGGGACGAGCGCAGGCTTTAAATATCGCGACAATGGCCGCGTGAAAATGTACGACAGCGACGGCGGCGAGTTCTACGGCTATGAGAGCCAGTACAATTGGGACATGGGCCTTGCCGTCCGTGATCCGCGCTACGTCGTTCGCGTTGCGAATATCGACACGACGGCGCTTTCGTCCGCGAATGTTGATGCCTTCATCGAGAACATGATTAAGGCTTACAACCAGATTGAAAACCCGGACAAGGTGAAGCTGGCAATCTTCGCAAACCGCAGCGTCCAGACTTATCTTGACATTGTGGCCGAGAAAAAGAGCAACGTGCGCCTGACGATTGACGAATACGGCGGGAAGAAGATTACGCACTTCTGGGGCATTCCTGTCCTGCGCTGCGACGCTATCCTCAACACTGAGAGCCAGTTGGTCTAAGAGAAAGGGAGGAAAAAAATCATGGCTTACATTGACGCCGAAAACACATTCATGAAATCCGTAACGCTGACTACTGCTACGACGTACAGCGACACGATTGATCTTGGCTCGAAAGGGCCGTTTGTTTCCCCGCTGAAAGTGGACGTGAAACTGACGAAAAAGCTGACGAGCGGCAGCGTAAACTCTATTACGGTTCAGTCTGCTGCAACGGGCGTATACACTGACGAAGTAAAAATCACCGTTCCGTCGTCCGCTCCGCAGACTTCCAAGCCCTGCACGTTGGCGCAGTTCCATGCTCCGATCAAGCCGGGCAACCGCTATATCCGCATGAAGGTTGACGCAACCAGCCCGGTAGGCGGAGAGATTACCGCTACTATGCAGAACGGCCTCACGACGGAGCTTTGATTATGAGGTACGTTGTCAAGGCGACGTGCTTCTGGGAAAATCGGTATTACAAGAAAGGGGAGGCGGTGGACTTCGATGCCACCGTCACGCCTCCCGAACACTTTACGCTGATTGATAATCCGAAGAAGAAAGAGCAGCCGAAAGTGGAAGTGGCCGAAAAGCCCAAACAGGACGAGCCGAAGGTAGTGAAGGCTAAAGCGAAGGCGAAGAAAAATGGATAAAATCGAGATTTGCAACATGGCTTTGAGCAGAATAGGTGCAAGCCCGATTGAGGCCTTGACGGAAGCGTCGGAGGCCGCGCGCAAGTGCTCGCAATTCTACGAACACGATCGGCGCGTGGTTCTTCGTCGTTATCCGTGGCCGTGGGCGACAAGACGAGTGGAGCTTGCCGCAATGACTGACAGTCCGCAGGATTATCTGTATGCGTACAGATACCCGGCGGACTGTTGTTATTTGCGGAAGATTTATGCCGTAGGGCCGGACGGTCATTTCGTGCCGCTTCCCGATATACGGTACAAGATCGTGAGCGACGCTTCTGGACTTGTCATTTATACCAACGAGCCGCGCGTTGTCGCGGAGTACACGGCTGACGTGCGGGACACCGCGCTTTTCGATGAAATGTTTTGCGAGGCGCTTTCATGGAAACTTGCTGCGTCTATCGCATTGAAGCTCACGGGGAACGAGCAGATTATTTCAATGGCGAGATCGGAGTACGACCTGATATTCAACATGGCCGTTTCCGATGCGGAAAACGAGCAGAATACTCCGCTGCCGCCTCCGTCCTCGTTTATCCGTGCAAGATTTGAAACTGTTTTATGAGGTGCAGGCTATGGGTATGTACCAACTAAAACCCTCCTTCGCGGGCGGGGAACTTACCCCCGCCCTTTACGGGAGGATTGACTTACAGAAATATGACGCGGGCGCGGCGGAACTTTATAACGCCATCGTCCTTAGATACGGCGGCGTGACGCGCAGGAATGGTTTCCGCTTTGTCACGATGACGAAAAACAATGCGGCGGCACGGCTTATCCCGTTCTGCTACAATACCGAACAGAATTATGTGCTGGAATTTACGCCGGAGAAAGTGCGTTTCTATACGCAGGGCGGCATCATCACAAGCGGCGGCACGCCCGTTGAAGTGACGACGCCATATAAAGCGGCGGACTTGGCGCAGATAAAATATACACAGTCGGCGGACGTTCTTTTTCTCGTTCATCCGAAATATCCCCCGGCCACGCTGACGAGGTACAGCAACACGTCTTGGACGTATGCGGTTATGGATATTTCCAATGGGCCGTTTGACGATCCAGATATTGGCGATTTGAAAATATCTGCATCGGCGGCGACGGGAAATATTACGCTGACGGCAAGCGCAAGCTATTTCACAAGCGAGATGGAAGGCTTGCTTCTCCGGCTTGGACATACCGTGCCGGGGCAATACCAGAAGGGCGTGCCGACGACGGCGCTTGAAGTTACTTGCGTTCCTGGCGGCACGGTTTACGTTGAATCCTTCGGCTTCTGGGACGGTTCCTTCGTGGTAGAAAAGCTTACGGATGACGGCTCATGGACGCAACTCAAACGGCAGAGCGGCAACAGAAGCCAAAACTACAATATGACCTTCACGAACGACGATGACGAGATACGCTCCTATCGCGTGTATAGCACGGAGTTCGACAACTCCGCGCATTCTGGCGAAGATCCAAACCAGCGCGGCTATGTGACGATTCAGTCCTTCGCGAAGGAATACGACGGTATCGTGAAGATTACTGCGGTAACAGATTCCACGACGGCGACGGCAACCGTCGTGCGCACGCTTGGCGCGATAACGGCCACGCCGGACTTTTCCCTGTCCGCATGGCGGGAGAATGCGGGTTATCCGCAGGCCATCGGTTTCTTTGAGGACAGGCTTGTCTTTGCCGGAAGCGACGCGCAGCCGCAAACATACTGGGCAAGCAAGTCTGGCGATTATTACAACTTCGGTACGTCCACGCCGTCGGCAGATGACGACGCGATTACGGGTACGCTGTCTTCTTCCGCAGGACAGATGAACAGCGTAAAAGCAATCGTTTCATTCGGTGAAATGCTCATGCTGACCAGCGGCGGCGAGTACCGAGTGGGCGGAGGCGGCGACGCATTCACGCCGTCGAATCAGCAGGCCCGCGCGCAGGAATATCGCGGTATCAATGACGTAATGCCCGTGATTATCGGCGGGCGCATTGTCTACGTCCAGCGGCACGGAAGCACGGTGCGTGACCTCGCGTATGCTTACGAAGTGGACAAATACACGGGCGACGACGTTTCCCTTTTGGCCGCGCATCTATTCGACGGGCAGGAGATTGTCGGCATGGCGTATCAGCAAACGCCGAACAGCGTCGTGTGGTGCGTCAGGAGTGACGGAACGCTCTTGGGCATGACCTACATCAAGGAGCAGGACGTTTACGCATGGCATCAGCATCATACGGACGGTGAATTTATTGACGTATGTTCTATCCCAGGCGCGTCCGAGGACGAGCTTTGGGCGTGCGTGAAGCGCGGGGACAATTACTGCATGGAGCAGATGACGACGAACGACGAGCCTGTTTTCATGGACGCGAATTATTCCACTTATAACGCGGCGGGTATTTCCACTTTGACGGGCCTGACTTGGCTTGCCGGAAAGACCGTGCAGATTGTCGGTGACGGCAACAAACTGACGGGGCAGACGGTAGAAAACGACGGCTCCTTGGATATTGGCGGCACGTTCAAGAGCGTGCAAGTCGGCCTTGAATACGATACGCGGATCAAGATGCTGCCCATCGAATTTGCCGGGCAGGACGGCCCGTGGGGCGCGAGAAAGAAGCGCGTGCAGAACGTGACCGTAATGTTCCTTGATACCATCGGCGGGCTTTTCGGCTGGAACGAGAACGCAATGGACGAGATAAAATGGCGGACGACGGAGCCTTGGGGAACGCCTGTGAATCCGTACAGCGGGAAAAAGAAGATTACCCTTCCGCAGTCGAATTACGAAGAAACGCTCATGCTTCTCATCAAGCAGGCCGATCCGTTCCCTATGACCGTACTTTCGATTATCCCGGAGGTATTGCCAGGTGGCTAAGTTTACATATACGACGCCGACAAAAGAAGATATGCGGGAGATTGCCTGCATGATGAGGCCGGAGGACAGGCGGGAAATCGTCGGGCTGATAGGGCCGAACATTGAAACGGAGGCGCATTACTGCGTGGAATCCTCAGAATGCGCCTACGTCTGCAAATGCGACGGCGTACCGCTGGCCGCCTTTGGCGTGGTAAGGAAAACGCCGTTTGAGAACGTGGGCGTTATTTGGATGCTTGCGACAAAGGAAACGGCGAAACATAAAGTATATACTGGCAAATGGACAAGGCGCGGAATCCGCGCCTTTCTTAATGATTGGGACTTGCTTTATAACTATGTGGACGAAGGAAACGACAGGACGATTGCATGGCTGAAATGGCTGGGCGCGAAAATCTATCCTGCCGCTCCGTATGGTATTTACGGCTTGCCGTATCATAAGTTTACATTTGGAGAGGAATGATAGAAATGGGACTTGTCGGAACAATCATAGGCACGCTTGGCACGGCCTTTCTTTCGGGCAGGGCGCAGCAACAGCAGTATGAGGCGGCGGCAGAACAGTCGAGAGTAAATGCGCAGCTTCAAGCGCAGGAGGCGGCAATCGCGCAGCAGAACGCGCAGAAAGCGAACAAACAGGCCGAGGAAACTGCGCGCGTCAATGCGCAGAATGTGGAAGATGAGCGCAGGCGGCAGCTCTTATATATCAACAAGCAGAATGCGAATATCGGTAAATCCGGCCTTACACGGACAGGATCAGCAGCCGCACTTGTCGAGCAGAGCAGGGACGAGATAGATTACGAAACTGCAAAGAATCTGTCCAACGGTCAGCAGGAAGTTTATAAACTGTTCGGCATGGGTACGGATTATTCTAATCAGGCCAATAAGCATAGGTGGAATGAATCTGTGCTTTATAAAAACGCCCGCGATTATGAGGCGGCAGGCAATCGGGCGTTCTGGGGCAGTATGCTTGGCGGCGCGTTTTCGCTTGCCGGGAATCTTTACAGCAGCAAGAGCAGCGCGGTAATGAGCGGCACGGACAGCGCAAGCGGAAGTGGGGCAACATGGACTTATGGCGGCAAGACGTTTACGGAGCGATATGGAAACGTAAACAACCTAAGATTACGTTGAGGTGAGTATTATGGCTAACTTCGCAGCATACCAGTCGCGCGGTCAGCTTGCCGCGCCGCAAGAACATTTTACAAAGCCTGTCGGCGTTTCCTACGACAATCCGGGGGAGCGCGCGCTTGCACGCGAAGGCGCGAACATGGCCGGAGTTATCATTAAAGGCTATGAAAACTGGAAAGAGCAGTACGACAGCGGAAAAGTTATGGAGGCCAATAACGAATACAACCGCCTCATGTCCGAAGGAACGGCTGAGCTGATGCAGAAAAAGCAGGAGAACGCACTGAATATCGTCCAGGATTATGACAAGCTGCATCAAAAAGCATTGGATCAGGTGCGCAAAAAATTCGGTGCGTTCATAAACTACGGCAAGGCGGGGCAGGCTTTCAATATCTACACGGAGCGGGACAACAACACGCGCCGCAACAATATGATGAAGTATCAGCTTGCGGAAACGGAAGCATACCATGAAACGCAGTTTAATAATCAGTTGGCGGAGTGCCAAAACATGGCGGCGCAGGGCGGATATTCGGATTTGTCGATTGAAGCCGGCATGAATCGCGCGTTGCCGCTTATTCAAGACCGTTACAGAAATTACGGCAAAGAAATGATTCAGAATCAAACGATGGCGGCCAAAAGAAGCATCGTTGAAAACGCGCTTGCTTTCGCAACTTCAATGAGCGATTATTCGCGCATGAAAGACTTATGCAACAAATATAAAGACGCAATCAGCCCTTCCAAGATGGCGGCTACGCTTGCGGTCATCGGGAAACGTCAGCAGGAAGCGCAAACTCTTAATTTCCATGAAAGAATGTGGGCCGATCTTGGCCCTGGGGCAACGCCCGAACAAGTCGAGGATTGGATTGAAACACACTATCAGGGCAAACAAAGGCAAGGACAGCAACAGGGAAACAGACTTCCTTTGTATAAACAGTGGGACGATAATTGGCAAGATGTTCCGTTTAGTCAAGGAACTCTTGGGACAAGCGGGTGCGCTCCTACGTCGATGGCAATGGCTATGTCCTGGGCGACAGGAAAGTATATAAATCCTGTAGAAGTGGCAAATTACGCGACGGAAAACGGGCTTGTTGCCAGTGACGGTGTGCATGGCGCAGATTTTGTCCCTGCTGTAGCTGCGCATTATGGCGTTGAAATGAGAAAAACTGATGATCAAGAAGAAGTTATAAATCTCTTGCGAAAAGGCATCCCCGTTGTTGCTGCGCATGACAGAGGAATGTTTACAGATAATGGACACTTCCTTGTGTATTCTGGAATTGATACGGACGGCAGGGTTATGATTAACGATCCAAACGGCGGCGTCCGGCATAGCGACGATGCGACGTTTTCGCTTGACGAAATATTTAATCAAGAAAGCGCAGATTATTATGTGATTGACAGCGTGCCGCAAGCCGATAGCACAGATGTTAGTGCCGTTTACGATAACGATTTTTATAAGATGGATTTGGAAGAAGCAAAGAAAAAAGCCCTTTCCGATTATCAGCACAGGCAAAATGTATATAAAGCCACGGAAAACATAACGATAGGAAAAGCGCGGGACGAAATGCAAGACTTAATGAATGATGGTGTTGAAGATGTTGAGCAATACAGGGCTATTGTAAATAAATACGCTTATAACGATCATACCCGTATTGAGATGGAAAAAACTGTTGCGGCAATCGAGCGGCGAAACGAAAGGGCAGCGGAACAAGGCGCAAGGCGGCAGCCGTCCGTAAAGGTTGACGAAACAGATATGGAGCTTGTACGGGATGAAATTTCGACGGGCCGCGCCGATGAAACTGCAATCATAAACTATTGCGCGCAGCGTGGAATTACTTCCGCAACGGAAGTCAACAAGCTCATGAAGCTTTATAAAGACTACAAAAACAATAAAGGCGAATGGGCCATCCCGTATGACGATATAAAAGCGTATTGCGATATTGACGACAAGATGATTGCGGATAAGAAGTCGTTCAATAAGACGTTCAAACGAATTGCGCGTTTTCAGTATTACAAGATGCTGGCCGACAACAAAGGGCAGTTGTTCTCGGGATGGGAAGAAGATTTGGCAGATCGTGTGGCGAAAGCATTTACGGAAGAATATCACGGCGGGCAGTACGTTGATAAAGGCACTTGGATGAACACGGAAGAGAACGTGATCCTCCCGTATAGAATCCTTGCAGCAAACGGTTACGACACGATAAGGCAGACTGGCGACAATGGATATGTTCTTGAAAGCGCAGACGGGAAATATGCTTATATGTCCGGCGAGGATATTATGAAGATGAAAGACTTGTCCGGCTACAGAAGATAAAGAAAGGACTGTTCTGCTATGTTGAGCGT
>Ga0310786_10011502_pt1 | contig 11039 bp, 4 predicted proteins | sample AusTroGonzalo_MG_FD_203881 | JGI IMG/M metagenome (GOLD analysis project Ga0310786, IMG submission 203881) | Bovine rumen microbial communities from tropical cattle in Woodstock, Queensland, Australia - Gonzalo_03 (v2) (version 2) | ecosystem: Host-associated > Mammals > Digestive system >...
GACCGATGGGGCAATATCTGGGTTGGTGTGCTTGGTGGCGGTGCGGTGCGCATTGATAAGCGTACAGGCGAACAACGCAATTTCATCGCGGACAATTCCATTTTGAAAACCGTGTGGACCAATAGTATCTCCACCGCCTCCAATGGTTGGATACTTTTGGGTAATTCGGAATATTTTGCACTGATCCATCCGGGTAATTTCAGAGTTGTGAATGGCTGGCTGGCAGAAACGAAAGGTAATAAGTCCATCACGATATCAAGTGCCACCTCCCATGCCGTGATGGATAGCCGACGCCTGATTTGGCTTTGTTCGCCGGCAGGTGTCGCTGTCTTTGACAGGAAGAATAACCAGACCACTCTGTTGGATATGAAGTCGGGCCTTCATGGCTCGAATGCTGTATCTGTCACAGAGGATACGCGTCACACCATGTGGGTAGCAACAGATCATGGTGTATCGAATATCATTCCCCAGCAAGAGGAAGATGGTACTTGGACCTTTATTGTGCGCAGCTATAATGACCGTGACGGATTGCAGCCTGGACCGTTTAACCAGCGCGCCATCTATTGTTCGCGTGACGGCTATCTGCTTGTTGGAGGACAGGAAGGACTGGACATTATCAGCACGCTCCGCCTGAATGATAATAATGGTAAGGAGCAGCCGGTGTTCAGCGGCCTTGAACTGTTCGGCCAATTGGTAGAGGTGGGTGCAGAAGTCAATGGCCGTATCATTTTGGACGAGGCACTTGATCAGCAACGGCACATCAAGTTGAAGTACAAAGAGAATCAGTTTACGATTCTGATGGCTTCCGACAATGGGGGTGTGAACAACAAGACGCGTTTCGCCTATAGACTGAAAGGCTTCAATGACATGTGGATCAAGACCTCGAGTGGTCAGGCCGACATTACTTATATGGGATTGCCCCCGGGCGATTATACCCTTTGTGTGCGTATCCTTCATGACGACGGAACAATGGATGATGAGGTCAGCGAACTCGATATTGTAATTCTTTCTCCCTGGTATCGTTCGTGGTGGGCTTGGATTCTGTATGCGCTGTTGATCGGTATCCTGATATTTGGTCAGGGAAAGATTGTCCGTGCGGTGAAAGAGTTCGGTAAACGGAAACAATGGCGTCAGGAGAAATCTGATGACGAGCCGACTGCTGCTTCCGACCAAGAGAAAGATGAGGAAATAGAAGAGGCAATCCTAATGGATGAATAAATAATGGTTAGATGATTATGAAGAAACTGATTATTCTTTGTTTGATGGCTCTCGGCTTGGTGGCCGAGGCTCAGACGTCTTTCATTCCTGATATGAAGTTCCGGCGACTTGACACCCCGCAGGGTTTGTCAAGTTCTCAGATAAACTGTATCTTCAAGGATTCTAAAGGATATGTGTGGATCGGTACCCCCTACGGTCTGAACCGCTATGACGGCTATAGGGTGAAGACCTACTATTCCAATCTTCGTGATACCACTACGATGCGCGACAATTACACGGATCGTGTGTTTGAAGATTCAGAAGGCCAACTTTGGATGCGGCAGGGCATGAACTATTGTGTGTATGATCCCGTGAAAGAGACCTTCGAGCGCAAGGCCTCCAGGGCGCTAGCCAAGCTGGGCTTGAACTGTAATGTGGAGTGGCTGCATATCGACTCGAAAAAGAATATCTGGGTGAAGGACTTTGAAAAAGCTATCTATTGCTATCATCCTCATGCCAAGAAAAACAAGATTACCACCATCAAGATGGGCTTCGGCATAAACGAGTTCTCGCCCAATTTCGGCATCTCTACAGTAGCGGAATACGGCGACAGATTGCTGGTCGTCACCAACAATGGTGAACTGGTTTGCCTGAATGGTGACAAAGGCGAGGTAGAGTGGATAGACCGTTGGATGTATGAAGCGAGTGGCATCGATAGTCAGGAGTACAGACTCTATGTCGACAAAGACATGAATATATGGTGTAACGTGTTGTCTTTTGTGTATGTCCATGAGTATAAGACCAAGAAATGGTATACGATGCTAGACTATCTGGCCACCAAAGGTGTTGAAAGCGTTCCTACTTCACTTCAGGTTTGGTGCCTCCTTGTCGACGAGAACGACTGGCTCTGGCTGGTGTGCGATCATGATGCTGTGGTGGTCATCGATATGAAGAACAAACAATGGAAGCAGTTCATGAACAATAAGTACGACGAGACTTCCATTAGCGATAACACCCTTCGTAACATCTATCAGGCTGACGACGGTAGTATTTGGATTGGTTCCTTTAAGAACGGTGTCAACCAGTATATCCGAGGCCTCGCCAGTCTGAAGAGTGTCGATCTGGGTGATGTCACAACCGCCTGCGAGGATAAGGCTGGCAACTATTGGTTGGGCACCAACGACCAGGGTATCCTGGTGTATAATCCTAAGACGGGCGAGGTGGTAAACCATTTCACGAAGGATAACAGCGGACTGGTGAGCAATATCGTCGTGGGCTCCTGGGCTGCGAGCGATGGCACCCTTTGGTTTGGTTCCTACAACGGTGGTCTGACCCATGCTATCCCTTCGGCTTCTGATCCCACACAGGCGCATATTATCAACGTGCAGGCTTCGCCAGGCGGATTGGCTAACAACAGTGTCTGGGCGCTTACCGAAGACAAATGGGGCCGTCTCTGGTTCAGTACCTTGGGTGGTGGTCTGCAGATGTGGGATCCGAAGACAAAGAAGTACACCACATGGGACACCCATAATACCAATGTGCCTTACGACTACCTGACATCCGTCGAATGGAACAAGAAGGGTTGGTTGATGGTTGGTTCGAACCACTTCTATTCCTTGGTGAATCCCGTGAGTCACAAACTGGTGAATCAGGAGATTCCTGAGAATCCCAATGTCAATGTCAGCGTAGGTAATACGAATTATGTCATTGAGGATAGTCGTGGATTGATATGGCATGGTTCTAACGTAGGTGTGATTGCCTACGATCCACAGACCAAGTTCCAGAAACTCATTGATATGACGGACGGACTATCCAGTTCAGGTGTTAACTCCATTGTTGAAGACCGGCAGCACGCAGTCTGGGTAATCACCGATCACGGTATCTCGAAGATTATCCCCCAGAAGCAGGACGACGGCACCTGGCTGTTCAATATTCGAAGTTTCAGTAGCCGCGATGGTCTGCAGAAGGCTACCTACAATCAGCGTTCCACCTGGCTCACACGCGATGGTAAGATTCTTATTGGTGGACAAGCCGGTCTCGACATCATCAATCCGGCCTTGTTGGAAGATAACCAGAGCAAGGAGCGTCCTGTATTCAGTGGCTTGCAGATCTTCGATCAGGATGTGGAAGTCGGCAAGAAGTTCAATGGCCGCGTGATTCTCGATGAGGCCCTCGATGTGTGCAGGGAGTTGACTTTGAAGTATAACGACCAGTTTACCATTCAGTTGGCAACCAATGAGGTTCGTATCAACAACCACAAGCGCTTCGCCTATAAGTTGGAAGGCTTCAACGAAAACTGGGTGAAGACCTCGGAGCTGAACCCGAATATCACTTACAACTCGTTGCGTGCAGGCTCCTATACCCTTTGTGTGCGTATTCTCAACGATGACGGTTCATTAGGTGCAGAAGAGAGTCAGCTCGACATCACCATCCGCCCGCCGCTGTATCGCACGCGCTGGATGATTTTGCTCTACATGATTCTCATTGCCGCCGGCGCATGGCTGTTTATAAAGTGGTATCAGAAGAAACTGACGGAAAGGGCCCAACTGGAGCAGTTACAGCGCGACGTGGAGAAGCGCCAGTGGATGAGTGAGATGCGTGCTCAGATGCAGAAGGAAGGCATGCGTTTCCAGAAGAGTCCCACAGAAGAACCTGTAGAGGTCATCCATGAGTCGGATGCCATTGATCCGGAAATCCCGGCAACTCCGGAACTTCCGAAAATAGAGCTCCATCGCTCGGAGGGTGACATGGTGGCCTTCCTGAAGAATCTCTGTGAGAATTTCAAGGCATCTGAGGACAAGAAAATGAACATTACCTTCGGTTCTCCGCTCGAATCTATTCCTATGTCATTCGATGAAGAACAGATCCGCAAGGCATTAGATATCCTGTTGTCGAACTCAGTGAAGTTCACGTCGTCTTATTGCAGGGTACAGGTGACGGCCTTGAAGCCTTCTGACGACAAGGTGGCTCTATTGATAGCCGATAATGGTATTGGTATCCCCGAGGAGTCAAAGCCTCACATGTTTGAACCCTATATCGGTGGTGACAGTGAGGATGAAGGCATCGGACTCGATGTGGTGAAACAGATTGTCGATGCCCATCATGGCACCATCAAGGCCGATGATAATCCTGGAGGCGGTACGGTGTTTACCATCACGCTGCCTGTGGAGGACCCAGAGATCGAAGAGGCGACGATTATTGAAGACGAATCCTAAAAACGAAATACAAAAATGAAGAGATTATTATGTATGATGTCTGCCCTGCTGGCAACAACAATGTTGATGGCAGATGATGTGCAGATGAGTGGAAACCATGTGACAATCCGTCCTGATGGCGGTCAGGCAAAGGTGATCCGTTTAGAGGTGATTAACGACAACATCATTCGCGTGCGAGCAACGTCGAAGGAGGCATTGCCCGATAAACCCGCCAGTCTGATGATCGTGCCCCAGGCAGCACCCCCGAAAGATGTCGACATCGATGAGGACGACGACAAAGTGACGGTGAAGGCCAAGAATGTGAAGGCGGTGGTCGATACGGAAAATGGCGAAATCACTTTTTTCGATGCCGATGGTAATCAGCTTCTGAAAGAAGCCAAGGATGGTAAGCAGTTCTGGGACTTCACGGTGCCTGAGCGTGAGCTAGGCATCAAGACGGGCTATACGGTGCCCGAGGAACAGAAGCACGGCCTCACTTGGCAGATGAAGTTCGATAGCCCTGACGATGAGGCTTTCTATGGCTTAGGTCAGCATCAGAGTGAGGAGTTCAACATGAAGGGCAAGAATGAAGACCTCTTCCAGTATAATACGAAGGTCTCGATTCCTTTTGTGCTCTCGAACAAAAACTACGGTATCCTCTGGGATTCGTATTCGTTCTGCCGTTTTGGTAATCCCAACGACTATCTCCAGCTGAATCAAGCCTTCCGTCTCTACGATAAACAGGGCAAGAAAGGTCATCTTACTGGTACATACATAGACCGTATGGGCAAAAAGCTCGTGCGCGATGAGGACAGTATCTATTATGAATACGGTACGCCTGCAAAGTCGGAGATAGCCCTGAAGACCGACAATGGCGGCATCAAGAATCTGCCGAAGGGCTTCCAGTTGGCTGGTGCCAATGTCATTTACGAGGGTTTCATCGAACCCAAGTGCTGTGATGGTGGCAAATGCGACTGTAAAGGTAAATGCGAGTGCAAAGGTCAGAAGGAGCTCTTCCAGTTCATCCTTTATTATGCCGGCTATATCAAGGTGTATATCGATGGCAAGGAGGTGGTGCCTGAGCGTTGGCGGACAGCTTGGAATCCTAATGCCTATAAGTTTGCCGTCGAACTGGAGAAGAAAAAGAGGGTCCAGTTGCGTATCGAGTGGCAACCCGATGGTGGCGAGTCCTACTGCGGTTTGCGCGTTGCCGAGCCTCGCAGTGATGAGGAGCGTGGAAAACTCTCCGTCTGGAGCGAGATGGCTAAGGATATGGACTATTATTTCATCGCTGGCGAGAATCTTGATCAGGTGATTTCCGGCTATCGCACCCTCACGGGTAAGGCCTCGCTCTATCCCAAATGGGTGCTGGGCTTCTGGCAAAGTCGTGAGCGTTACAAGACCTCTGAGGAAGTCGAGAGCACGCTGGCTGAGTTCCGCAAGCGTCATATCCCCATCGACAATATTGTACAGGACTGGAACTACTGGCCCGAGGATCAGTGGGGTAGTCATGAGTTCGAAGCCTCGCGCTATCCGAATCCGCAACAGATGCTCGACAATGTCCATCAGATGCATGGTCGTTTCATGATTTCCGTATGGCCTAAGTTCTATTGCAATACGGATAACTACAAAGAGCTCGATGCTAAGGGCTGGATGTATATCCAGAGTCCGACGGATGATATTCACGACTGGGTAGGACCAGGCTACACGAATGGTTTCTACGATGCCTATGATGCAGGTGCCCGCAAGATGTTCTGGCGCCAGATGGACGAAAAGCTCTATACCGGTCTCTCTGGCAAATCAACGTCAAAGGTCGACGCCTGGTGGATGGATGCTTCTGAGCCAAACGTGCGCGATTGCACGCCGATGTGGTATCGCAAGGCTCTTAGTGGCCCCACAGCCCTCGGCACCTCCACAGAGTATTTTAATGCTTACTCAACGGTGAATGCTGACGCTATCTATAATGGTCAGCGTAGTGTCTATAAGGGCAAGGCCAACGAGCCTCGTGTGTTCCTGTTGACACGTAGCGGCTTTGCTGGCGAACAGCGCTTCTCTACGGCTACGTGGAGCGGCGACATCGGCACCCGCTGGGAGGATATGCGTGCCCAGATGACGGCAGGTTTGAACTATTCCATCTCCGGCATCCCCTTCTGGGGTATGGATCAGGGCGGTTTCTGTGTGGAGAACCGTTATGTGGCTGCTCAGCAAGCCTACGATCGCACGAAGGTGGAGAACGAGGATCTGAAAGAGTGGCGCGAGCTGCAGACCCGCTGGAACCAGTTCGGCACCTTCATTCCCCTGTTCCGCTCTCATGGTCAGTGGCCGTTGCGTGAGATCTGGAACATCGCACCAGATGATCACCCTGCCTACAAGTCGTTCGTCTATTACGACAAACTGCGTTATCGCCTGATGCCTTATCTCTATTCGATGGCCGGATGGGCACATTTCAAGGACTACACCCTGATGCGTGCCTTGGTGATGGACTTCAACGGTGATAAGGAAGTGGAGAACATCGGCAACCAGTGGATGTTCGGTCCTGCGCTGATGGCTTGTCCTGTGGGCTACTATAAGGCCCGCAACCGCAGTGTCTACTTCCCCAAGCAGTGTGGTTGGTACAACCTCTATACCAGTGAATATATCGAGGGAGGTCAGACACTCGTGGTCGATGCCCCCTACGAGCAGATTCCCGTCTTCGTACGCGAGGGTGCCATCATCCCCTTCGGCCCAGAGATGGAGTGGAGCGATGAAAAGCCCGCAGAACTCATTAATCTCTATGTCTACGCAGGTCAGAACGGCTCCTTCCAGCTCTACGAGGACGAGGGCACCAATTATAACTATGAGAAGGGTAAGTATGCCACCATCGATATCACCTACGACGATGCTGCCAAGACGGTTAGCTTCTCTGCCCGCAAGGGTCAGTTCGCTGGTATGCTGAAGAACCGTCAGTTCAACGTGGTCCTGATTTCGAAGGATGCTCCCCAGCCCCTCAACCTCGACAATCCCGCTGGCAAGCTCGTGAATTATAATGGTAAGGCAATAACTATGCAATTGTAACGTATGAAGAGAATATTATTATTTGTGTGCGTCCTTTGTGGACTGACAACCGTTCAGGCCCGCGACCGCCAGTGTTTCGATAAGAACTGGCGCTTTAACCTGGGTGACTCCATCATCATGGCTAAGGCAGATTTTGACGATAGCCGATGGAGAAAACTTGATGTGCCCCACGACTGGGCCATCGAGGGCGACTTCTATGTCAGCAATCCCAGCGGTGCGGGTGGGGGAGCCCTTCCTGGCGGCATCGGCTGGTATCGCAAGCATTTTAAGATTGATGAACAACAATCTTCCAATCCTTCAAGTCTTCAATACTTTATAGAGTTCGATGGTGTCTATATGAATTCCACCGTCTATGTCAATGGCAAGGAAGTAGGTCATCGTCCTTACGGCTATTCGAGTTTCGAGTACGACATCACACCCTATGTTCATGAGGGCGACAACGTGGTGGCAGTCCGCGTCAACAACTCCGATCAGCCTAATTCGCGCTGGTACAGCGGTTGTGGCATCTATCGTCATGTGTGGCTCACCACCACCGCTCCTGTTCATGTCGCCCATTGGGGTGTCAATGCCAGCAGTAGCGTTGTCAAAGGTAAAGGCCGGCTCAATATCGAGGTGGCGTTGAAAGGTCAGGGCACTGTTGAAAACACCCTCATCGACCCCAACGGCAAGGTCGTCGGCAAGTCGAAAGGCCTGAAGTCTGTCATTACCGTTGCCAAACCGATGCTTTGGTCCTGTGAGACGCCATATATTTATAAGGTACGCACGCAGGTGAAAGTGGGCGGCAAGGTGGTCGACACTTACGAGACCACTACAGGCTTCCGCTCCTTCCGCTTCGATGCTAATACGGGCTTCTGGCTCAATGGCAAGAACTTCAAGCTCAACGGTGTCTGCGAGCATCATGACTTCGGCTGCTTGGGTGCGGCCCTCAACGAGGATGCCCTTCACCGCAAGCTCTCGAAGCTCAAGGCGATGGGTGTCAACTCCATCCGCAGTTCGCACAATCCCCCTGCCCCGGAGCTTCTGAACATGTGTGACACGATGGGTCTCATTGTCATGGACGAGAGTTTCGATATGTGGCGACGCAAGAAGACACAGAACGACTACGCCCGCTTCTTCGACGAGTGGCACGAGCGCGACCTCACCGACCTCGTATTACGCGACCGTAACCATCCCTGCATCCTCATGTGGTCTATCGGCAACGAGGTGCTCGAACAATGGGCAGGTAGCGGCAACGACCAGCTGACGCTCGAACAGGCCAATCTGCTTCTGAATGCCAGCCGCGATGCCTCGACGCTGGCCAAGGATGGTGAGATGAGTCCCAACTCGCTGTTGACGCTCCATCTGGCCGATATCATCAAGCGTAACGATGGCGAAGGCCGTCCTATCCTTGCTGGCTGCAACGAGCCTTCTCCCAACAACCACCTCTTCAAGAGCGGTGCTATCGACATCATCGGCTTCAACTACCACCATCAGTGGGTGAAGGATGTTCCGAAGAATTTCCCCAATAAGCCCTTCATCTTCTCTGAGAGTGTGTCGGCCCTGCAGACACGTGGCTACTACAAGATGCCTTCCGACGAAATCACCTGGGCGCCGCAAGAGTGGTATCTGCCCTATACCGACCCCTCGTACATGTGTTCTTCGTATGACAACTTCCACGCCTCGTGGAGCTCGACGCACGAAGAGACCTGGGATGTGGTGAAGCACAACGACTTCGTAGGCGGACAGTATATCTGGACGGGTTGGGACTATATCGGCGAGCCTACGCCCTATGGTTTCCCTGCACGTTCCAGCTACTTCGGCATTATCGACCTTGCGGGCTTCCCCAAGGATACCTATTATATGTATCAGAGCGAGTGGACCACCACGCCCGTGCTACACCTCTTCCCCCATTGGAACTGGATGCCGGGCGACGAAATCGACATGTGGTGCTACTATAACAATGCCGACGAGGTGGAGCTCTTCATCAACGGCAAGAGTCAGGGCGTGCGCCGTAAGACGGGTGAGAACCCTGAAGGCCGCTACGACCGCCACAACACGAAGGCCCGTCTCAATTCCGAATACCACGTAGGTTGGCGCGTCACCTTCGAGCCCGGTGAGGTGAAGGTGGTTGCACGTAAGGATGGCAAGGTGGTAGGCGAGCAGTCTGTCAAGACCGCTGGTGCCCCTGCCAGAATCCGTCTCTCGAAAGACTATCAGGGTAAGACTACGACCTTCATCACCGCCGAGGTGGTCGATAAGGACGGCAACCTCTGTCCTTGGGCTGAGGATCAGATCTACTTTGTAGGAGAGGGCGATAGCAGAATCTTAGGCACAGACAACGGTTGCCAGACTTCGATGGAACGTTTCACGGCTCCCCAGCGCAAAGCTTTCTTCGGCAAGTGCATGGTGGTGGTATCAGGCAAGGGCTCCATCACTGCTAAATCACGCACCCTTCAGTCTGACGTCATCAGATTCTGAATCATTCATAGTAAAGCTTATAGATTGTTTGGCCCTCATCCGAGGGCCTTTTTTGTGTCAATAAGGTTTGCACTACCGCCTTACTACAACGGCGTTCTTATAGCGGTTCATGTCCAGCTTAAACCAGTTGTCGCTGCAGCCCTTCGTCACTTTCGTCACGGTTATCGTCACCTTGGCCCCACTCATTGATGTGGACATCTCGCGCAGGTAGTAGCTGTCTTTGGCTATTTTCACCGTCATTTTCTTGGGCGCCTTAGGATCTATAGGATTCGAGAAATCGATGACATAATAGAGCCCTTTCTCGCTCATCTTTGCTGTTTTGTACATTTTATCGTAATCAATATCAATGCCGAAATCGTTCTTCGAGGCAGCAGTGGTCTTGGTGATGATCAGTGAGTCCTTCTCTTTTTTGCTCTCTGCAGATGTGAAATTCCATTCCTGCTGGCCGTCGAACCCCAATTCCTCTCTGACCTCATGCCCCAGGACTTTCATGGTCGACACAGTGAAGCTCTTGTCACCCTTGGTGTACCATTTCATGGTGCCGTTTCCGGAAAACACGAGCAATTTCATTTTCATCGAGATGTCCATCACCAGCCCAGCGGGGTTGTCCATCTTCTCGTTGCACTTGTCCAGCACATCCTTCACGTTGGCGGGGAACTGCGCCATCGCGCTCATCGTAGCCATCATGACGACTACGGCCATTACCAGAACCCTTCTCATATATTTATTTTAATATTTGCCGACAAAGATAAAGAAAATAGCTGAAACCTCAAAACGTTATGTTACTTTTTCTTCAGGCGCTTTCAGAATAAGGCTCAAAAAGGCCGGCATCTTGGTTAGACGCTTACACACCACCGCTCTCAGTGAGCTCCACCTCTGAGCCGTTCAGTGTAGCCGTAGGCACCTGGTCCTCTGCAGGCGTGATACTGATCTCCACCTCATCGTCCTCGTTCAGGCTTGCGCCCGAGGTCACAGCATTACCATCGTGACTGATAGTTGCCGAACCGCTACCGCTGGTGCAGATCGTCAGTGCGAAGCTTCGGGTAGTACTTACCGTAAGCGGATGACTGATCATTCTGGTTCTGTTGATAAACAACAGGAAATGCAATTTTTCTTACTGCCATAATTTTGTCTAGT
>Ga0310786_10011503_pt1 | contig 11039 bp, 11 predicted proteins | sample AusTroGonzalo_MG_FD_203881 | JGI IMG/M metagenome (GOLD analysis project Ga0310786, IMG submission 203881) | Bovine rumen microbial communities from tropical cattle in Woodstock, Queensland, Australia - Gonzalo_03 (v2) (version 2) | ecosystem: Host-associated > Mammals > Digestive system >...
AACAAGGTTGTAGTACAGAATGTATGCGAAGAGTGGAATAATGCAGACTATATCGAACGCTATTATTATTGGAATTCTGAGAGAAACTGTTCTAAGATATATAGGGATGGCAATTTGACTCCTGCAGGAGAATACTATGCTACGATGAATCCGGGTTTGGCTTACAAAGGAACCAGTTATGTACCCACTCCCACCCAGCAAAAAGACCCTTCAGACCTAAAAGCGATAACTGTGGCAGGTAAAATCAAACTCCAGTGGAAGGACTACAACGGTGAGTTGAACAGGAGTATGACCTTGGAATACCGTGCCAACAGCAGCAGTTCGTGGCAGCAGGTGATGAGCATTCAACCGTCGGAAGAATCAAACAAATATACTCATACCTGTGAGGCTACCCAAGGAGCCGGGGAGTATCGTATCCACTTAGTGGACTATAACGGTGAACATCGATATTCGAATGTCATCAGTTTGGCAGATACTCAGGTTTATTACCTTTATAATATAGGCGCACGTCAGTGGCTATGTACCGGCAACGCCTGGGGGTCGCATGCCTCGCTGACTTCTAACGGTGGCGTGGATATTCGCTTAGAAGAAGTTGCTAGCGGGAAATATACTATCGATACACAAATTGTGAATGGCGACAATCACTACCTGAATATACTTAACAATGGTCCTTGGATGGATCAGGTCCTGGCACAGTGGACGTTTTCTCCGACCGAGAATGGTGCTTATTTGCTGAGTTGTAACGGTAGTAACTTGGCCTATGATGGTTCTACGACATCGCTTATTAAGACGAATGAAAAAGGTGTCAATTCCCAGTGGGTGTTCCAAACTCGTGACGACCGTATGGCGATGCTTGAAACAGCCACGTCAAAGAATCCCATTGATGCCACTTTCCTTATTGTCGATAATGACTATGCTCGTTATAATGATCAACGTAGAAGTGTTTGGATGGGTAATATGAAGTTTGACGGCTACGCTGATGGTTCCAGTTCGAATTTCTGTGTTGAGAGATATAATACGACGTTCGATATCTATCAGGTCATTAACGATGCTCCTCCAGGTAATTATCGTTTGAAAGTACAAGGGTTTTACCGTAATGGCGATTATGCTCCTGCTGCAGCTAAGCGCGATAATGGAACGGAGGAGTTGAATGCACTGCTTTATGCCAACGAATATTCGCAACCTTTGCAGTCGATTTTCTCAGAGGCTGGAGAAAAGGAAGGGAAACCCGATAAGACTATTTCGTATGGTGGTTACATTAAGTTCCCTAACGAACAGGTACCGAGTGCCCAGTTCTTTGCAGCAGGATTCTATGACGATAATGTATTGGAGTTTACACTTGGCAAGGGAGAACCTTTGCAACTAGGTGTTAAGAAGACGGTAGAAACTACCAACGACTGGGCTTGCTTCGACAACTTCCGCCTTATCTATTTAGGCAACGACGATGTAGCGAAGACGACGACAAAGACAGCGGCGGGACACAATTGGTCGACATTCTACAGCGGAGTGGCTAACTACCAACTGCCTGAAGGCGCTACGGCCTATACGGCTACCGTCAGCGACGGTGCATTGTATCTGCACAAGTTGGGTAGTGTGATACCGAAGGAGTGTGCCGTCATCATCGTCAATGACAACGCAGGACAGCTGACGATGGAGAAGACAAATGAGACAGTCGATACTCCCAGCGATAACGCCTTGCAGGGTGCCGATACCGAGACGCTGACCAGCAACTATAATGGTACGGTCTACGTGATGGGTGCCTCGACGGAGGCAGGAGCAGACTTCGGCTTCCACCACTATACGGGCTACGAACTGCCAGCCGGTAAGGCATTTCTGGTGCTTAACGGGCAGCAGAGCCGTCCGCTGACTATCTGCTTCGACGACGAGGTTACTGCTGTTGACGGCATCTGTCAACCGACGACAGGAAAGGTCTACAATCTGCAGGGTCTGCATGTGACATCGCCCCGCAAGGGTGTCTACCTGAAGAATGGAAACAAAGTGGTGGTGAAGTAAAAACGGAACAGACGTATGAAGAAAAGACAATATATGCACCCTAAAGTGGAGGTAATCGTCATCGATGCGGAGCTACAACTGCTGGAAGGCAGTCCTGACCCCTTAAATCTGTACGGGGAGGACGACGTCAATCCCATCAATGACAAGACGCTCGTTTGGTAGAGTATTCGCCGTTGACGGCTGAAAGCCGTTCGGGATCCAGTTCCAGCACTTTCTGCATGTCGGCCTCTGCACCGGCCTTGTCGCCTATGCTGTAAAGTATCTGACCGCGCAGCAGATAGGCTTCCGTATAACGTTCATCGATACTGATGGCCTGTGTCAGCAGGGCGATGGCTCCCACCACGTTCTGCTGCTTGATACACTCCTGTGCCTCCAGGAAACATTGTTCGCTATTCATATCACTTTTCACTATTCACTTCTTCACTATTCACTTATCACTTCTTTACCTCTCCCGTTGTCCATATCGTCAGTGCCAGCGAGAGCACGGAGGCCGTGATGCTGGCGATAATCAGCAGAATGAAGACGGCAACAGCCGTCACTGGGGGCATACCGCCCATCAACAATCCCGATAGCAGCATGGGCAGTACGAAGAGTCCCATAGCCGAAAGACTGGCCATTGCCGGCACCGTCATACTTTTCAGCGCACGAGTGAAGTAGGGGGTAAGGGCCTTCAGCCGTGAGGCTCCGTTGCCCAACAGCGTATAGTAAGGCTGACTGTCTTGCCGTAGACTGTCGAAATAGGTACGCACGGCGTGGATGTTGGTCATCAGCACATGAGCCATCAGGACTCCCGTGACGGGGACGAACCACTGGGCGCTCATCGGCGACTCGGGCCGTAGCACCACAAAGAGAATGTAGGCGCTGACAGCTAGTACGCTGACAAACATACTGATACAGGCCGGCAGGAACAGTATCCGACTGCGAATCTGGGTGCGACTGACCATCAAGAAGGCCGCCGCCACAACCAGCAACAATAGCCACAACAGGTTGAGCCACACGGAGTTGAAACGATAGAGCAACCATAGCAGACCGCCCATGACGCTCAGCTGTACCATCATTCGGACGACGGCCAGTGCGGCTTTCGGTAGCGTCAGGCGGTCGTAGGTGTAGAGCAGATAGCCAGGGATGACCAGTAGCAGCAACCCTAATAGCAGATTAAGATAAGACAGTGTCATTATTTCCAAGTGTGATTATTTTGTCTGACAGATTGATGAACTCCTCACGTTGTGTGGCTATGACCACTGTATGTCCGCCATTGGCCAGCGATTTCAGCGTACTGAGCAAGGCAGGGGAGGGGTCGTCGGCAATGATGATAGGCTTTGAGGCGATGGGGGGAACGTCTAAGTGCTCGTTGATGGGCGTCAGCTGGTAATGAGCGTAGCCCCATAGTGACCAGACGGTCTCCAGCCCTTTCGTGTCGGGTATCATGGGATTGAGCTTCACCTCCCGCTGCTGAGGTATGTAGGCCATCAACTTGCGGAATGTCGGTGCCGACAGCGGGGTCAGCAGTTCGCCATCGACGCTGACCAGCCCCTCGTCCAACGGCTGGAATCCTAACATCACTCTTATGACGGCTGTCTTACCCGTGCCTTCGGCACCTGTGATGCACGTCAGCTGTCCATCCTGGGCCATCAGCGACAGGTTTTCGAAAAGCCTGCGGTCGCCTAACGTCAGTGTTGCATCCTTTAATTCCACCATAATTCTCTGATTTGGTTGCAAAGTTACGAAAAAAAGTGAAAAGTGAAAAGTGAAAGTGAAAAATTATTCGTAACTTTGCACCATGTTTACGAACGAACGCTACAGATTACCCGCCGAATGGGAGCCGCAAAGCGGTGTACAGCTGACGTGGCCTCACGCAGCAACCGACTGGGCACCTATGCTCGACGAGATAACCGAGACCTATCGCCAGATGGCTGCAGCCATTGAGCGTTATGAGCCAGTACTCATCGTGGAACCGCCCTCCAACGACACTTGGGCACGAGACCACGGCTTTATTACGCTGGTACCTAGCACCTCGCACCTCGCACCTCGACTCCTTGACTTCTGCTTCAACGGGTGGGGCGAGAAATTTCCTGCCGAGCTCGACAATGCTATTAACCGCCGTCTCTACGATGAGGGGAGCGTTCGTGGCGAGTATGTTGACCAACTGGACTTTGTCTTGGAAGGAGGCTCCATCGAGAGTGACGGTCAGGGTACTATCTTTACGACCACGGGTTGTCTCATGGCACCCCATCGCAACCAGCCCTTGACCCAGCAGCAGATAGAGGACGAGCTGAAACGCCGCCTCTGTGCCGAGCGTATTGTCTGGATAGATCATGGTCAACTGACTGGCGATGATACTGACGGACATATTGATACCTTGGTGCGCGTATGCCCCCACGATACCTTATTATATGTAGGATGTGATAATCCGCAGGACGAGCAGTACGAAGAACTGCGGTTGATGGAGCAGCAATTGCGTAGTCTACATACGCTGGACGGACGTTCCTACCATCTGCTGAAGCTTCCCATGCCTGCTGCCATTTATGACGACGGCGAGCGTTTGCCCGCTACCTACGCCAACTTCCTCGTCATCAATGGAGCCGTGCTGTGTCCCACCTACGACCAGCCCGACCTCGATGCTGAGGCTTTGCGGCTCATTGGCGAGGCTTTCCCCGGTCGTGATATTATTGGCATCGACTGCCGCAGCATCATCCGGCAGCATGGCTCGCTGCACTGCTGCACTATGCAATATCCCGAGGGAATCATACCCAGAAGCCTAAGAAGTCCCATTAGTCCCACCAAAAACGCCTCATTATGAAGATAGGATTCTTACAACAGCACAACACGGCCGACGTGAAGAACAACATCGAGCGCTTGGCCGACGGCATTGCCGACCTCGCCAAGCGTGGTGCCGAACTCATCGTACTTCAGGAGTTGCACAACTCGCTCTACTTCTGTCAGGTAGAGGATGTCAATAACTTCGACCTTGCCGAGACGATTCCCGGTCCTTCGACCGAAATCTACGGCGAGCTGGCTAAACGATATCAGGTGGTCATCGTTACCTCGCTCTTCGAGCGTCGTGCTGCCGGCCTGTACCATAACACAGCTGTCGTCATTGAGCGTGACGGCACCATTGCCGGACGTTATCGTAAGATGCATATCCCTGATGATCCTGGCTACTACGAGAAATTCTATTTCACCCCTGGCGACCTGGGCTTCCACCCCATCCAGACCAGCGTCGGTTGTCTGGGCGTACTTATCTGCTGGGACCAGTGGTACCCCGAGGCTGCCCGGCTGATGGCATTGCAAGGTGCCGACATCCTGATTTATCCCACCGCCATTGGCTATGCTCCCGAGGACACCCCCGACGAGCAGCAGCGCCAGCGCCGTGCCTGGCAGACGGTGATGCGCGGTCATGCTGTTGCCAATGGATTGCCCGTGGTGGCCGTCAATCGTGTGGGTGACGAGGACGGAGTCCCCTTCTGGGGCACCAGTTTCGTCTGCGGTCCGCAGGGCGAAATCATCTATGAAGCCTCTGAAGACGAGGAGGAAAGCATCATCGTTGAACTGGATTTGGCACACTCCGAACAGGTGCGCCGTTGGTGGCCTTTCCTCCGCGACCGTCGTATTGACCAGTATGGCGACATTACCCGCCGATTCATTGATTAATTAACTGAATTATAAGACTATGGGAATCATCATTGGAATTGACGTGGGCATATCAACCACGAAGATTGTTGGCCTGAAAGACGGCCGCATTACAGCACCGACACGCATCACAGCTGCCGACCCCATCACGTCGCTCTACGGAGCCTTTGGTAAGTATCTGCACGACAACGACATCGCCCTGCAGGACGTGAATCAGGTGATGCTGACGGGTGTGGGTTCTGCTTACATCAAAGGCCCTGTCTACGGACTGCCAACCGGAAAGGTTGAGGAGTTTGTGGCCGACGGTTTAGGTGCCCGCTATGAGTCGAAGCTCGATCACACTATCGTTGTCTCTATGGGAACCGGTACCACCTTCGTACAGTGTGACGGCGACGATATGCGCCATATTGGCGGTATCGGCGTGGGTGGTGGTACATTGGCCGGATTGTCGCGGCTGTTGCTGAACACCAGTGACATCAAAGCCGTCTCGGCAATGGCTATGCAGGGGGATATCAAGAATGTGAACCTGCTTATTGGCGATATCTCAGCAGAACCGCTGCCTGGACTGCCGATGGACGCTACGGCCAGTATCCTGGCAAAGGCACAAAGCGATGCGGCAAAAGAGGATATTGCAGCAGGCATCATCACGATGGTGCTGCAGACCATCGGTTCTGCTGCATGGTTGTCGAGCCGTGGTAGTGATATCCGTGATTTCGTACTCATTGGTAACCTGACCCTGCTGCCGCAGTGTAAGGATGTATTCCCGCCCCTTGAGGAACTTTACAACATCCGTTACCATATTCCTAAGTACTCACAGTACTGTACTGCTATCGGGGCTGCACTGAGCTATAAGAAGTGATGAAGTGGCGATTCACTTCACACTGTTATTCAGGTTACGTGCTAAGAAGAAACGGCGTGTACGCAGGAAGAAGAGAGCTACACCTGCGGCGTTGACGGCGGCTACTGTCCAGAAAGCAGCGGAGTAGCTTGCGAGTTCGCTGATGATACCGCCAAGGAGGATGCCTAAGCCCATGCCCACATCCCACGAAACGAGGATGGTGGAGTTGGCCGTGCCGCGTTGACTGTTAGGTGCTACGCTGATGGTCATATTCTGGAAGGCGGGCCACATGTGACCGTTGCCCAGTCCGATGAGCAAGGCCGAGGCGTAGTAGCTGACCATCCCCGGTACTAATATAAATAAGGTGTAGCCCACGAGCGAGATGACCATTCCTGTTGCGGCGTTATGTGTTACGCGTCCTTGGCGAAGCGCTTTTCCCCCTTGCAGCCGTGAAAGAATCAGTCCCACGGAGCAGAGCATAAAGTAGGTGCCTGTGCCGCCAGTAATACCCATTACCTCCTTGCTGTAGATAGCCAGGTAGTTGCTTAGTACGCCGAAGCAGAATCCAAACGCCACCATATTCAAACCTAACAGCCAACCGCGGACGAGAAAGAAGCGATCGAGCGACATGGTGGAGGCATGATGTTTGACGGTTGATGGCTGATGGCTGATCCTGACGCTGGCATCCACCGCCAATCCTGCAACGGCCACGATAAGTGCTATCCAGAACAGCAGTTCGAAGCTATGGGTGTATCGGTAGATAAAGATGCCTACCGTCGGTGCTATGGCCATCGCTAAGTTATTCGACAGTCCATAGTAGCCGATACCCTCTGTGCGGCGTGAGGAGGGCAGTACGTCGATGGCTACCGTTGAATTGGCTACCGTCAATGCGCCAAACGGTCCGCCGTGTAGTGTCCTCACGATGGTGAATAGCAGTAGCGTCGAGGCGGCCAGATAACCCGCGAAGAATACGGCAAAAGCCGTAAAACTCGCTATGAGCACCGTCTTGCGGGGGAAGGAGTCGACCATGTATCCACTGAAGGGACGCATCAGTAGGGCTGTGATGGTATAGCCCGACAACACAAGCCCGATAACGTCCTTTGTGGCTTCGAAGTGCTCGCTCAGGTAGAGTGGCAACAACGGTGTCAGCACGTAGAAGGCAAAGAACAGCGAGAAGTTCGCTGCCATCACCTTGCAATAGTTCTTATTCCACAGTCTCTCCATGTTTTCGTTCATTATCATCAAGCTGGTTTGAGGGCCAGTTAACAAGGAATAACCGGTCAGTGGCACGGGTAAAAGCTGTATACAACCAATGAATATAGTCGTTGGTCTGCATATCGTCGGTCATATAGCCTTGGTCGATATAGACGTGCGACCACTGTCCGCCCTGTGCTTTGTGGCAGGTGACAGCATATGCGAACTTCACTTGCAATGCATTGAAATATCGGTCTTGTTTCACCGCTTTCATTCGCTCATCCTTCCGAGGAATGTCCTGATAGTCTTCCATCACCTTGCTAAACAGTTGCTCCTGCTGTTCGCGGGTCAGGGCGGGAGCTTCGGTATAAAGGGTGTCGAGCAACACGGTTGACGTCAGTTCATAGTCATCGTAATCGGGGAATTGAAGAGTGACCTCGGCAAAACGAAAACCGTGCTGTTCATGGATGTTACGCACTCGCTGGACGGTGGCCATGTCGCCATTGGCGATGAAGGAGGCTCCCTCCATCCTCCCCCCACTGGGGGAGGCTTCCTCTGAGGCAGAATCCCCCCTCCAGTTGGAGGAGGGTAGGGAGAGGCTATAATTGTTCTTAACAATCATCAGACGGTCGCCATGACACAATTCGTCCTCACGGTCAAGAATGGTAGAGCGGATTCCTCGGTTGTAGATGTTGGCCCGTTTGTTGCTGCGGGTGATGACGATGGTGTCGTCCGTTCCCGCTTTGGAATAACTGGATGCCAGGTGCTCAATCAGTTCGTTGCCAGGAACAACTTGGATGTCGGAGAAGCCGGCGAGACGAATCTTTGGTAGCATCATTTCCGACAGGTTGCGGATGTAGGTGGCATTGATGAGAATACCAGACTGCTGGCTCTGGCGCAACACTTCGCTGAGTTCACACTGATAGACGCTAAGCCCATAGTATCGCAGAGTCGACGGTTGTAGGGCAGGACTTTCCGTCTCGCCCACTGGTGGCAGCTGGGCATTGTCGCCGATAAGCATTAGCCGACAGTCGTTTCCATTGTAGACAAAGCTGATGAGGTCGTCCAGCAGCGAGGTATCGCCATTGGCTATCATCGATGCTTCATCGACGATGAACAAGGTGCTGCGGGCTGGGTTGTAGCCTAGTTCGAATCCCCCCATCATCGTTTTCATACGGTAGATGCGGCGGTGGATGGTATAAGCCGGACAGCCTGAATAGAGCGAGAATACCTTGGCGGCACGTCCCGTGGGAGCTAAGAGCACGATGCTCTGTTTCAATGCCGTCATCGTCTGCACGATGGCAGCTGCCAATGTGGTCTTTCCTGTTCCCGCCGAGCCACGTATCAACATGACAGCATGAGGGTCACGGTCGGCCATGAAGTCGGCAAAGATACCTATTGCCTGCTCCTGTTCTGCTGTCGGCACATGCCCAAATGACTGTCTGATGCGATATTTTAGCTCTTCGGCTATCATATTTCGGAAATAATTATTATCTTTGCAGGCGCAAAGGTAACAAAAATATTTCTAATCAGGCACAAAAAGCATGGAAAATAGGAAAGAACGCATCGTAATACGGATAGGCCGGCACCACTTGTCGTTTTCGTCCATCGACCCAATGTCCACTGAACAGCCCATCACCTACGAACCTTATGTCGTCAAGAGCGGTATATCAATGGCTGCCAACCTTCGTGAGGCGCTGAAAGGTGCCGGGCTCTCGCAGATGGGTATCAGGAAGGCGTTGGTGATGGTTGATGCTCCCGTTCTGCTGATTCCTGTGGAAATCTTTGAAGAGGGAAAGATGGCAACAATGTATAGCCAGTCGTTTCCGCCGAAGGAGCAGGAACTGATGCTTTACAATGTGTTGCCCGACCTGAATGCTGTGGCAGTATTTGCCATTAACAAAGATTTGAAGACTGTACTCGACGATAACTTCCCCGACCTGAAGATTACCGTTGCCATGTCACCCGTATGGCGCCATTTCCACCACCGGTCATTTACCGGCACCCGCAACAAGCTCTACGGCTATCTGCATGACCAGAAACTCGATGTGTTCGCTTTCCAGCAAAACCGGTTCAAGTTCTGCAACCAGTTTGATACCAACCGTACTCAGGACACTACGTATTTCCTGATGTATGTATGGAAACAGCTGATGCTCAGTGCCGAGCAGGACGAGCTGCACCTTGCTGGTGAAGGACTTGTCGACGACAAGAACGAGTTGGTAACAGGATTGCGCCGCTATCTGCAGAACGTGTATGTCGTCAATCCGTCGGCCGACTTTAACCGGGCACCTGCCACAAAGCTCAAGGGTATGCCCTTCGACTTGATGGCCTTGTTTACTAAAGGAAGGTGACAGGGAGGTAAGAGGTTAGAGGGACTCCGAGCTTGCTCGCCTGAGCACCGAAGGAGCGCAAGAAAAGGTAAGAGGTATGAGGATTATTACTGGGAAATACAAGGGACGCCATTTCGACATTCCCCGCACGTTCAAGGCAAGACCGACGACGGACTTTGCCAAGGAGAACATCTTTAACGTGCTGACGTCCTATCTGGACTTTGAGGGCACTATGGCGCTTGACCTTTTCTCGGGTACTGGCAGCATCACCCTCGAACTGCTGTCACGAGGCTGTAGCCGCGTGGTCAGTGTTGAACTGGATCGCGACCACCACCGCTTCATCTGTGAGTGTGTGAAAAAGTTGGGAGATGAAGCCTGTTTGCCTCTCCGCGGCGATGTCTTCCGCTTCATCAAATCCTGTAAGCAGCAGTATGACTTTATCTTTGCCGACCCACCTTATGCATTGAAGGAACTGCCCACGATTCCTGACCTGATATTTGAGAAAGGATTGCTGAAAGAGGGTGGGGTGTTTGTTTTTGAGCACGGCAAGGATTACGACTTCTCTGGGCATCCTAACTTCAGCGAACATCGCAGTTACGGAAGTGTCAACTTCAGTATCTTTACATTAGCGGCGCCAGCATCCTAATAAGGCTTTCGAACAGTCGAGTCAGGAACTTCGGTTTTATGCGCTTGGGCAGCGATGACAGGGTCACCGACTGTGTTTCGTCGTCGAGAAACACCTGTTTTAGTCGCTGAGCAACCTCTTCGCTGTAAATAAAGGCATTGGCCTCGAAGTTGTTCTCAAACGACCGGAAGTCGACGTTCGTAGAGCCGCATGTTGAGATGTTGTCGTCGCACACCATCAACTTGGAATGTAAGAATCCCGCTGTGTACAAGTTCACCTTCACACCAGCTTCGACCATCTCGCGCAGATAACTGCGCCCTGCCCAGTCGGCAAACCATGCGTCGTTTTCCTTAGGTACCAGGATACGTACGTCGATGCCTGCTACTGCAGCCGTTTTCAATGCAAACAA
>Ga0310786_10011506_pt1 | contig 11037 bp, 9 predicted proteins | sample AusTroGonzalo_MG_FD_203881 | JGI IMG/M metagenome (GOLD analysis project Ga0310786, IMG submission 203881) | Bovine rumen microbial communities from tropical cattle in Woodstock, Queensland, Australia - Gonzalo_03 (v2) (version 2) | ecosystem: Host-associated > Mammals > Digestive system >...
TCCGGCGGCGTAAAGATTGACTTGTACCTTGCTCATCATATCAACGTGGGTCTTTCTCGCGAGCTTTGACGAGGCGGCTTCGTAGAGCGGGATGTTGATATTGTCGTGCTTCTCGACGTCATAGGTTGTAACCTTGCGGTCGATGCCGCATAATTTGATTAGTTCCCTGACTTTGTCGTTGTACAAGGCAAGCGAAGAGGGTTTCATCCAGATGCCGAGGTTGAACTTGGTGCGCATGATGATGTCGTAGGCAAGCCGGATGATGGGCGTTTTGATCTCGTAGTTCGTGGTCTGGGAGCCGGTTGTTTTGGATGGGATGTAATGAATATATGGTATTCCTTCCGGCGATACGGAGATCTTGTCCATGCTCAGGCGGCGGAAGTCACCGATGCGACAGCCAAAGCAGCAATTCAGGATGAATGTATCTTTGACTTGGCTCAACTCTTCGGGGACCTCCGTGTCGAGGACTTTCTGGAATTCTTCTTGACGGAGGAATACCGGCTCGTCATACATTACACGAAAGATGTTTTTGCGACGTTCGGAGGTTAGACGGCGGAACGGGGACTTGTTGATTTCGTCTTTGGCCTCGAGTTCATTGAAGAAAGCACGGAACATCGACATGACCTGGACGGCTGATGCATCAGAGAGACGACGGGTTGGTTTGCGCGCTATTTTATCCTTGGTGTACAACGACTTATACCTCGGTACATAAAGGTATTCATCAAATACGAACTGACGAAATTCCAGCAGCATATCAACGGTGAATTCCTGCGGGGTGATCTTGCTTTGACCTTTTATTGTAAGGAATCGGTGGAGCTTGCCTGCGTACCCTACGGCCTCGACGTAACGGTTGTCACTAATGACTCCGTCCCGGAGGGCTTCCTTTTCATGACGAAGGAATCGTTCGCACAAGGTCTCGCTTGCCAAGGCGCGTACTTCGACGATAGGATTAAGGGCAGTCTGAATCTCGCGTTCGAATACTTCACTGGTCAAGTCCATGCCTTCCTCCTGCATTTTTGCGTAGGCCTTGTGCATGGCGTTCATGTGACGGATGATTTCTCCGTTCAGCTCTTTGTTGTAAACTTCGACTCGCTTTTTGAGTTCGCCGTCGTTTTCGTACTTCTCCAGGTCCTTGATTTTTGCAAGGTAGCCGGTCTTGTGATACAACGTTACTTTCCGACCATCCACCAGCCGGAATCTAAGACGGGCAACTCCCTTCTGTTTGCCTTCCCGATAGTACAGTGTTACGCGCTCCATAAGTGTCAAATTTGTCGTTGTGCAAAAATAGGCATTTTGCACAACATAAGCAAATTTGAGTGAATTTTCAATGCAGGGTAACGCAACCTCGTTCTTTTATTCTATGTTGGTTTTCAATACGTTACATTTCGCAAGGGTGCGGATTGCTTACTTATGGTTTCAGAAATTAATTTCTGCATCGGGAAATCATTGTCGATTACATATGCCTGGGGAAAGACGGACTACCCACAAATGGGGATGGACGATATCCTGAAAAACAACTAACTTTGCATATCAAAAGACCTGATTATGACAACAACTGGTGATATGCTCTGGCACGGGATGAAAATGGCAGACCTGGTAAGCCGGGACTATTCCCTTTCCGGTGTGTTGGAAAGGATGGGAATGTCCTATGGATTTGGAGACGAGACGGTTAGCGACGTCTGTTCCCGGGCTGGCATCTCTGCTGCCAGCTTTCTTCTTATCTGCAATATTTATCTTTCAGATGACTACACTCCTACCCGTGAAGTACTGGAGCAGATTGACCTGAGAGACGTGCTGCGTTATCTCCGTCTTTCCCATACCTATTATGAAGGATGCGCCGTAAAATCGCTTTCGCAGGCCTTGGATGTGCTGATGGCTCCTTGCGGAGATACCCACAAGTTGATAATCGCCCGATTCTTCTCCGATTATACTCAGGAACTATCCAGGCATTTTGAATATGAGGAAACCGTTGTATTCCCTTATGTGGAGGCCATGCTTAACAAAGATGTCAAGGATGACTTTTCCATCGGCCAGTACGAGCAGCACCATTCTGACGTCCAGGAAAAGCTTGATGACCTGAAGAAACTGTTGATGACCTATCTACCCCCGCAGTGCGACCAGCGACTTATTCACGCTGCACTCGGAGAACTCTTTACGCTGGAAACGGACCTCCGGAAGCACACTTTCATCGAGGACCGTATTCTTATTCCGGCAGTTACACATTTGGAAGATCTAAGCGAGTGCGAATCTTCCGCTCCAGGCGACAAATTGTCAGCCAGAGAAATCGAAATTCTATCCGGTGTTGCCCAGGGCCTTCTGAATAAGGAAATCGCCGCAAAATTGAATATCTCCATCCATACCGTCATCACCCACCGGAAAAACATTGCGCGCAAAACCGGCATCAAGACCATCGCAGGCCTGACGGCCTATGCAATCCTAAACAATCTGTTTTAACAATAAGGTCAGCAACATATCACACAGTCACATCGCTACTTGGCCTTTGACTCCAGGTAGTAGGCTATGCCGGTCTGGACATTGGAGATAAGGCCTTAGGAGGAATAGGTAGCATGGCAGCAATGGCGAATATCGTTTTCTTGAACATTACTTTGTAACGATTACGGCCAGCCAGTGCTTGGGCTCGTTGCGGTGAATGGTGATGTCTTTGAAGCCGGCGGCAGTGAGATGCTTCGTGAGTTCATCTGGCGTGTAGGTGTGCATGCCTTCGATCATCTTTTCCCACTTTTCGTTGTTGCCGGAGAGGCCATCGTCCTCGTTGACGATGAGAAATGTGGCTCCAGGCTTCAGGATGCGGCGTACTTCGGCAAAGGACTTCTCGATGTCCGGCCAGAAATAGACAGTTTCAAAGGCAGTGGCCATGTCATAGGCGTTGTCCTTGAATGGAAGGGCGGCGACATTGGCGGAGAGCACTTCACACCAGCCTTTGGCGATGGCATCGGCATTGACCTTGGTGGACTTTTCTACGGACACCGGTGAATAATCCACGCCCGTGACCTTGGCCTGAGCGCAGCGGTGAAGCAGGCGCTGGATGTTACCTCCTCCCCCACAGCCGATATCCAGAATTGCCCCTTCCTGCGGTAGTGAAACCAGTTCCATACCCCAAGAGGCCATTAATGCATGTGAGCCGCCGTTCATGCCGGCGACCATCATTCTGCCCAAGAAGCCTTCCGGCTTACGGGTGTTGCTAAAGATTTTGCTAAGGAGTCCCATAGTTGTCGTCAGTGTTTTAATATACAAAGATCGGAAGGATTACGGTGACTGTCAATCCCAAATTGTTGTGATTCACTCGTCTGATATGGCCGACGCTGATGCGGAATCCCAACTTTTGCAATTTCACGGGTGGAGAATGCAGCGTTCTTCGAGAAACCTCATACCAAGCTTTCACTTTATATCAACCACGGCATCGTGCACTTCGCCCAGGTGCAAGCTCTCGTCTGCAACGGCAATTGATTTTTGCCCCCTTTTGTAAAAAATATTTGGTTTATATTGTAAACTTGTTTATATTTGCATCGCGGTTAAGGCAGACTGCGCAGCTGCGCTTGGCCGCAGGAACAAGTTAAACAATTGATACCATGGAACAAAACAAGGAAATGACGGCTTCCGAAAGCCTTCAGCTCATCACCGAAACCTTCAACAAGAATCGGAAGGACATTCTTCGAGGCAGTGCCAAATACTTCCTTCTCTGGGGAGCCCTGCTGACCGCAGTATCGCTTGTCATCTATTTTTTATGGCATAATACCGGCAAGCCCCAGTGGAACTTCCTCTGGTTCGCGATGCCGGCAATCGGCTATCCCCTGGCCGCGTTGATGGGCAAATACAAGACCGTACAGCCGCAAAACGAGGTGAGCAAGATGCTCAGCTATGTATGGAGCGTTTTCGGCGCCTTCGCTGTCACGCTCAGCGCCATTGCCGTCACCCTGGTTCCCATGCACGTGACGCTCATCATCGTCATTATCATGGGCCTTGCGGAATGCATGTCCGGCGTCCTGTTGAAGAACTGGGCCATCATCATTGCCGGATTCCTCCTGGGTATAGGCGGAGCCGTTTTTGCCATGACTGTGATGGGAGAAGCACAACTGCTGATTTTTACGCTGGGAGGCCTCCTGCTGCTCGTGACCGGACTGATCATGAAACTCCAGTACAAGTAGCCATGTTTCCCAAGTTAGACCCGCTCCTTCATTCTGAACTCCGGCTGGCGGTGATGTCCATCCTGGCCGGAGTCGATGAAGCCGACTTCACCTACCTCAAAAAGCAGACGGGGGCCACTTCGGGAAACCTCAGCGTGCAGATTGACAAACTCACGACCACCGGATATATCACGGTGGAGAAAGGATTCAAGGGCAAGATGCCACGCACGACCTGCAAGATTACCGCGGCCGGAGAGGAGGCATTCAGCAAATATGTAGAGGCACTCAAGGAATACTTCAAATAATTTGTATCTTTGCCCCCGTTTTGCGTACTTCCGGGCGGCGCATATCCTCTTTTATCCTGCTGTCGGTGCTGTTGCCGATGGTCTTTCTCGCGCCGTTCCACCATCACGAAGAATCCGCGCAAGAAGAGATTCAATGTGAATCCTGTCTTCAGCACAAGCCGCACTCCGGTCATCTGACCGTCAAGTACAGCACGGATGACTGCCTCGTATGCAAAGTAATCGGGCAAGTCTTCTCCCCTGCCGCCGGCCCCTTGATCGGTGACCTGTCTTCGGAATTATCCGCAGATTCCAGGCGCTGCGCAGAAGACGTCCCCGTCCGTTCCACCTCTTCCCCATCACCCAGAGCCCCTCCTGTAACATTCTGTATTCCTGATTAATCCTATAATTTAAAAGAAACAGAATGAACAAGACAATTTCCACATTGTCGCTGCTATACGTGTGTATGGCAGCGAGCGCTCAGGAGCATATCCCTGACTCTACAGACATATTTTATAAGCATTTGCAAATCAACGAAGTGGTGGTAACCGGACTTGCCGGCGACAGCAAGATCAAAGAAATGTCCGCCCCGGTTTCACTGCTTCGCCCGGCAGACCTGGCCGCCCGTTCCGGCAGCAATATCATCAGTGCGATTGCCTCGGAAGCCGGAATGAGTGAAATCACCACCGGAGGCGGCATCTCCAAGCCGGTCATCCGCGGAATGGGCTACAACCGCGTGGTCGTCGTAAATGACGGCATCCGCCAGGAAGGCCAGCAATGGGGCGACGAGCACGGCATCGAGATAGACGGCGCCAGGGTCCACTCCGTTGAAATCCTCAAAGGGCCCGCCTCGCTGATGTATGGCTCCGATGCCCTGGCTGGCATCCTCATCTTTCATCCTGCCCCGATCCGGGCTCCCGGAGAATTCGGCGGAAGCCTGCTCGCGGAATATCAGACCAACAGCGGGCTGCTGGCTTATTCGCTCTCTACCGACGGCAATATCGGCGGCTGGCTGTGGGACGCGCGCTTTTCCGACAAGTACGCCCACGCCTATCAGAATGCCCGGAACGGCAAGGTGTCCAACTCCGCTTTCCGCGAAAGGGCGGCCTCTGGCATGGCGGGCAGGAACGCTTCCTGGGGCTATTCGAGGCTTCACTTCAGTTATTACCATCTTACCCCGGGGATGATAGAGGGAGAAGGCGAAAATTTCGGTTACAGTCCTGCTCTCCCACTACAACAGGTCAGACATTTTAAAGTAGTTTCTGACAATACTATACGCCTCAGTAAAGGAGAGCTGAAACTCATCCTTGGCTGGCAGCAGAACCGCCGGCAGGAGTATGAAGAAAGTCTGGATGAGCCCGGCCTGGATTTCCGGCTCAACACCCTCAATTATGACATCCGTTACCAGAACAGTTTCGGGCGCGGCTGGAAAACGGCTTTCGGGCTTGCCGGCATGGGGCAGCTGAGCGATAACCTGGGAGAAGAATATCTGATTCCGGCCTACGGGCTGTTCGATGCGGGACTCTTTGCCACCGCATCCAAGCAAGTGGGAAAATGGACGCTTTCGGGCGGCATACGCTTCGATCTCCGCTATCTGAACAGCAAGGCACTTCCCAATCGCTTCGAAGCTTTCAGCCGGGTCTTCCCCGGCATCAGTGCCAGCCTTGGCGCCGTCCGTACGCTGGGGAGGCATTTCACCCTCAGGGCGAACATCGCCCGCGGTTTTCGCGCGCCGAACCTGGCCGAACTCGCCTCAAACGGCGAACACGAAGGAACCTTCCGCTATGAAAAGGGCAACAAGGACCTGAAGGCGGAATACAGCCTGCAGGGAGACCTGGGCATTGATTTCAGTTCCAGGCACGTCTCCGTCCAGGCGGCTTTGTTCGCCAGCCGGATAGACAATTACATCTTTGCGGCGCGCAATGGAGAAGTTTCCGATGAAGGGCTTCCCGTATATGCCTTCAAAAGCGGCCTGGCGCATCTGGGCGGCGGGGAAATCGGGATCGACGTGCACCCCATCCACCAATTGCACCTGAGCAGCGTCTTCTCCTGCGTCTACGCCCGGGAAAAGGGCGGCGATTACCTGCCGCTCATCCCTGCCCCGCGCCTCTATTCAGAAATCAAATGGGAAATCACCCACGACGGAAAGGTCTTCAACAATGCCTTTGTCTCCCTGAACCTGGACTGGACCCTGGCCCAGAACCGCTATTACGCCGCAGGCGGAACGGAGACCGCCACCCCGTCCTATCTGCTTCTGGGTGCAGCGGCCGGAACCGATGTCGTCATTCGCGGAAAAACGCGTTTTTCGCTCTATCTCATCGGCACGAATCTCACGGACCGGGCCTATATGTCCCACCTGAGCCGGCTCAAACCCATAGGAATCTGCAATATGGGCCGGAACATTTCCTTCAAGATTATCGTACCGTGGTGATGCTTAGCTTCAATAGCCCAAGCGCCGGAGGTAGTCGAGCAGCAGGCGGCAGACGAGCTTGCGACGGAATAAGAAAATGTGCCCTGTCCTGCGGATACGGTGCAGTTCGCTATGCCGGTAGCGACGGTGATAAGCTTCGCTGCAGGATACGGGGACGACGATATCCCAGGTACCGTGGAAAAGGCCCACCGGGCCCGTATACCACGATGATTCCTCCTCGATGGGCAGCGTCTGCGCACTCAGGATATAGTCCCGGCCCATCTTGAAGCCATAAAGGGGAATCGTCGCCGGCGGATTCACGGGATTGCAACGGACTGTGAAGAACCGGCCCCTGCGGGCAAATTCCTTCAGGATGGAGGCCGGAGCGAAGAGCAGCAGGGCCGCCGGCGGCGTTCCCGCCTTCTCCAGGCGGCCGGCCAGCATACTGGCCACTACCCCGCCCTGGGAATGGCCGAGAATGATGATGCGTTCCACGAACGGCAGGGTCGCAGCATAATCCCAGACGGCCTGTGCGTCCTGGAGCATCTTCGGCACGGTGTTCTCCTCTTCCGCGCCATCACTTTCTCCATAGCCGTCAAAATCGAAGCGCAGGACGGCCAGCCCTGCCTGCAGGAGCAACTGGCTCAAAAAGCCCATAGGGACCTTTTCCTTGCCTCCCAGGAAGCCGTGCATCATGATTACAAGCGTACAACGGTCTTTCTCCTGACGGAAATCCGTCGGGAACAGCAGTTCAGCGGCAATATTGCCTGCGGGTCCTTTGATTTGCATCTGCAGAGGGTTTTATTATTTATCCGTTTCAGGCTCTGCCTCCGGCGCGAGCAGTCCCTTGACCATCCGTGACAGGGAATCCAACTGAGTCTGGACCTGCTTGAGCAGGAGTTCCTTTTCCGCCAGATTGCGGTCGGTCTTGTCATAAATTTCCCGGATCATCTCATTCAGTTCCCGGCCCGTCATCCCCAGGGAGTGCTCCTTGATGACCAGTTGATCCTCCTCGATCTTATGGCTGAGGGCGGAGGCCTTCAGTTCGGCCAGGGAAGCCAGGGAAAGCGGCTCTCCCGTCAGCGAAATCTCCACTTTGCGGCCATGATCCTTGAAAATCCTGTAATCATAAATATAGGAGCGGGAAATCAGGCGGTTCTCCCGGACAAAGGCATCCACGTTCCGCTCGAAATTATTGTCCTGCACCAGCCCGATAGCGGAAATGATGCTCGGGACGATCACTACCAGGATGACAGCGGACATAAAGCGGCGCCTACGCTGCGCAAGCGCGACATCCAATCCGGACACGGGCTTGAAATGCAGGTATTTCACCATCAGGTAGGTCGCCAGGATGATAAAGACGCCGTTGATGACGAAGAGGTACATCGCCCCGAAGAAGAAATGGAAGTTCAGGCAGGAGAGGCCATAGCCCGCCGTACAGAGCGGCGGCATCAGGGCCGTGGCGATGGCAACGCCGGAAAGGACGGTCCCCCGATCCTTGCGGCTGATCTCCAGAATGCCCGCGAGGCCGCCGAACAGGGCGATGAGCACATCGTAAATCGTCGGGCTCGTCCGGGCTTCCAGTTCGGTGGGATTAATCAGTTCCAACGGCGAAAGCAGGAAGAAAAGCGTCGACGCCAGCAGCGAAATCAGCACCATCACCAGCAGGTTCTTGATCGCACTCTTCAGCAGGTCGATGTCATTCGTGCCGATGGAAAGGCCGATGCCGATGATCGGGCCCATCAGCGGAGAAATCAGCATCGCGCCGATAATCACCGCCGTCGAATTCACATTCAGGCCGACCGAAGCGATGATGATCGAAAACGCAAGGATCCAGGCATTGGGCCCGCGGAAACCGATGGAGCCTTTGATGCGCTGCGCGGCATCGTCCGTATCGATATGGTCGTAGATATTCGCGAAATAGCGAATCTTACGCATCAGTCTGGAGAAGTTCATGGGTATATGCAACTATGCCCAGAGACCGCGGATCAGGAACCAGAGGACCGGAACCAGCAGCGCGGGCAGGTAATTCAGGGTTTTACAATCTTTGATGCCGAGCAGCGAAAGGCCGGAAGCGATGATCAGCACGCCGCCGACGATGGAAAGCTCGTTCACCAGGGTCCCCTGCATCAGCGGGGAGGAAGCCGCCAGCAGTCCCAGCAAATAGAAGGTCCCCTGCCAGCAGAAGAGCACCAGTGCAGAAAAGATGATGCCGATGCCGAAGGTCGCGGCAAAGACCATCGAAGTCACCAGGTCCAGCGTCGCGTTCGTATAGAGGAAAGTATTGTCGCCTGTCGTCGCGCTGAGGATGGGGCCGACGATGGAGAAAGTGCCGACGCAGAAAAGCAGGCAGGCGGAAATCAGGCCGTTGGCGAGACCTTCGCCACCGCGCGAGGCGATGAGCCGCTTCGTCCGGCCGTCCAGGTCCAGGGCCGTCCCCGCCACGCCGCCGATCGCCAGACTCAGGATGAAGAGCACGGGGAATTCGCTCTTGGGCATATTCTGGGTAAAGGTGCTCGCGCCGAGCGCCATCGCCGCCAAGCCCATCGCCCAGTAAAGGACCTGCTGGTACTTTTCGCCCAGGCCCTTCTTGAGCAGACTGCCGACGATGCTGCCCAGAATAATCGTTCCGGTATTGACAAGCGTTCCAATCATATTATGCGTGCGTATGGAGGATATCCGGGATATTGAGTTCCGCATCCGCCAGACGGGTAATCGCCTCGCGGTGCGTGACGCAGATCAGGGTCTTGTTCCCCTTGCAATGCTCCGCCAGGCGGTCCAGGAGCAGGGATTCCGTCGCTGCATCCAGTGCGGAAGTCGCTTCGTCCAGGATCAGCACGCCGCCGGGACGAAGGAGCGCCCGGGCAATGGCGATGCGCTGGGCCTGCCCCTCGCTCAGTCCTCCGCCAATCTCCGCACAGGGCGTATCCAGTCCCTTGGGCAGGGTGAACACGAAGTCCGCCGCCGCGATATGCAGCACCTCCTTGAGCCGCTCTTCGTCAGCCTTCGGGTCCGCGAGCAGCAGGTTCCCGCGTATGGTCCCGCTCATCAGCGAGTTCCCCTGGGGAACATACATAAAATTGCAGCGCGTATCGGCACTAAGCGGCGCAGGAGCGGTGGCATCGCCTTCCGCCGGATAGAGTTGCGCGGTACCGGATGTCGGCTGGAGCAAGCCCAGCAGGATGCGCGTCAGGGTACTCTTCCCCGCTCCGGTCGAGCCGGTGATGACCGTCACGCTCCCCGGTTTGAAATCGAAGTTCAAGCCGCTCAGGACGGGTTTTTCAGCATCGGCATAGCGATATTCCAGATCTTTTACGCAGAGCCCGGGCGCGCCGGAGAAATGGATGCGCTCCCCTTCCTTCTCCTGCTCCAACTGCTCGAGTTCCATCAGGCGTTCCTCCGAAGAGAGGGCCCGGATGAAGGAAGGAATGTGTCGGGTAATATCGGCGACAGGCCGCTGCACACGGCTGACCAGTTGCAGGAAAGCGACCATCATACCGTAGGTGACCGAGCCGTCCCGGAGACCGAAGGCGCCCCAGAAGAAGGCAGTAGCGTAGCCTGCGGCGAAACCGGCGCTGATGAAAACCCGCGACACGGCCCCGTAACCCAGACGGCTGACCGTCCTCTGCTTGACATAATCCTGCAAGGCGGCGAGCCGGCGCAGGACCCGTTTCGTCCCGGAAAGGGTACGGATCAGAATGCGATGCTGCAGGCTCTCCTGCATAAAGCCCTGTACCGCGCTGTCCCCCGCACGGATCTGCCCGGTGATACGGCGCATCTTGCGGAAGAAGAGCCGGCTGCCGACTGCCGCGACGGGCATGATCAGCAGCAGGATCCAGGCCAGCGAGGGCGAAAGCACGAAGAGGAATCCGGCCGCGGCAATCAATTGTGCCAGCGTCACGATGCATTCGGGGAAAGTCGAACAGATGAAATCCACGCTTACGCGGATATCCTCCTCCAGACGGTTCACGGCATCGCCGCTGTGCATCTTCTCCCTCCCCTGCCAGACACTGCGCATCACGCGGCCGAAGAGGTCCTGCCGCAGACGGTTCTGCGTATCGACCGTAATATAACCGTTCCACCAGCGCTCCGCCGTCCGGAAAACGATTTCCAGGAGCATGATGCCCGCCATCAGCGCCACCGCCGTCTCAAAGGAAGCGTCGATGTTGCCGGTGGCGATATCCACCACGCGCTTGGAATA
>Ga0310786_10011508_pt1 | contig 11036 bp, 10 predicted proteins | sample AusTroGonzalo_MG_FD_203881 | JGI IMG/M metagenome (GOLD analysis project Ga0310786, IMG submission 203881) | Bovine rumen microbial communities from tropical cattle in Woodstock, Queensland, Australia - Gonzalo_03 (v2) (version 2) | ecosystem: Host-associated > Mammals > Digestive system >...
GATTGTCTAATACCATAATTTTTATGCAAAGATAATCAATTGTTTCTATCCATGCACCAGTCCTCTTCGTCATCACGAAAAGCACTTGTTTCATCACGAAAACCCTTCACGCTCCAGAAAAAACTCTAAACCGTAAACTGTAAACCGTAAACTGTAAACTATTTCGTACTCTCGTTCGGAAATAAAAAGACAGGAATTTATTTTGTATTTCTCTCACTTACTCGTACCTTTGCACCCAAATTCAGAAACGATGACAATCAATCAAGTAGAAATCACACTCCAATCCAAATCTCGTGGCTTTCATCTGGTGACGAACGAGATTGTACGGCAGTTGCCCTCATTACCCAAGACGGGCATCATCAACATTTTTTGCAAGCACACCAGTTGTGGACTGAGTATCAACGAGAATGCTGACCCCGACGTTCGTGTGGATATGGAAACCATCTTCAATCGTTTGGTTCCTGAAAACCGCCCTGAATATGAGCATACTTTGGAGGGAGCCGATGATATGCCTGCTCATGCCAAATCTACCCTGAGTGGCGTGAGCCTCACCATTCCCATCACCAATGGCCGCCTGAATCTTGGCACCTGGCAAGGCATTTATTTCTGTGAGTACAGAAATTATGGAGGGTCAAGAAAGCTCGTGGCGACCATCATGGGCGAATAGCTCATGGCAACGGGGTCAGTGGATAGACGATATTTACGATAAAGATGTTGGCGGCGAGGATGATGAGGTTCATCAACAAGCCGATACGCATGAAATCACTGAAACGGTAGCCTCCAGGGGCATAGACCAGCATGTGGGTGGGTGAACCGATAGGTGTGGCGAAACTGCTGCTCACACTGATCATCAGGGCGATGAGGAAAGGATATGGCTCATAGCCCAGTTTCTCTGCTGCCTCATACATGATGGGGAAGAACATGGCACCCGCCGCCGTGTTGGAGATGAACTCGGTGATGAACGTGGCAACCAGGCAGATTGCCGTCATCACGACGATGGGGTTGGTGCCGCAGACATCGAGGATGCCGTTGGCCAACCATTCGGCAATACCCGTCTTCTGGATGGCAACACCGAGTACGGCACTACCGGCAAAGACCATCAGAATCTCCCAGTTGATGGCATGCATGGCCTGCTCCGTACTGCAGCAACGGAAGATGAGCATGGCAGCGGCAGCGAGAAAGGCACAGTGCAGCAGCGGCAGGACACCGAGGGCAGAGAGTGCCACCATAGCAATCATAATGATGGTGGAGATAATTGTGCCATAGCCGAAGTTGGGCACCTCGTCGGAGTCGAAAAAATGGAGGGCGTTCTTCAATGAAGAGGTGTTGACATTGATGTGCTTCGGACATACCAACAGCAGTGTGTCGCCAGCCTGTAGCACCACCTTTCGCGGTGCCTCGTTGATGCGCTCGCCTCGTCGGGAGACAGCAGCCAGCACCAAATTATTATCCTTTTCAAACGAACTGCCTCCGATGGTCGTTCCTATCAGCCGGCTGCCAAAATCGACGTATGCCGTGCGTAATTGGCAACTATTGTCTACCTCGTTCATGGAAAAGACATGATGGTCGGAACTCACCAGCTTGTGGTTATACGCCACCTCAATCAACTCGTCTATCTGTCCGGCATAGACCAGATGGTCGCCACCCATGATGGGCTCGTCCTCCGTGATGGGCAATGGGACACCGTCGAAGTGATGCATCCCTATCAAGCTACCACCATTGACGTGGTAGAGACCAGCCTCGCCCAGTGTCTGACCGATATGAGGATTGTCAGACGGAACCTGTAGTTCCACTGTGTAGTCGCCCGTCGATTCGAAGGCACTCTCAGGTGCCTTTCGGTCGGGCAGCAGACGGCGCATGGCAATAATCGACAACACACCGACGCCCAGGCAGAACAGTCCTGGTATCGTCGTTGCCAGAATGTTCATGGCCACCCCCGTGTTCTCTTCGTAGAGTCCACTGATGATAAGGTTTGGCGGTGTACCGATCAACGTACATACACCACCCATGCCTGAGGCGTAGCTCAGGGGGATGAGCAGTTTCGAGGGCGCAATGTTCAACTTCTTCGCCCACATCTTGACGATGCCCACGAAGAGCGACACCACCGTCGTGTTGCTAAGGAATGAACTGAGCAGGGCCACTGGCAGCATCAGCCGCGTCACAGCTTTCGAGTAACTGCTAGGCGTGCCGAGCAGAAACCTCACGATACATTGCAGCACACCCGTATACGTCAGTCCTGCAACGACTACGAATAACACGCCGACAGTGATGACCGACGTGCCACTAAAACCCGAAAATGCCTCCTTGGCATCCAGTACTCCCGTCACGAAGAGGATGGCAATCGCTCCAAGGAATACGAGATCGGCACGCAGTTTCGTGAACAACAGCACGGTGAACATTGAAAACATCGTGACGATTGTAATCCATGCATGGAGATTAAAGCCCCATAAGATGAATGAATCTGCTTCCACCCCAATGTCGTATTAGATGAATTTGAAGATGTTGCTGAAGCCTGTGATGTTGAAAATGGAGCGAACTCTGTCGTCTCGCCGTTCACACCACACGCAATCACGTCCTGTGCCAATCTCTGGCTGATGCTCTCGGCAATCTCTAAACCAGTCACGCCAGCCTCATACTCGCGTACTGAATCATCTGGAAATGTAATCTTTATCATTATCTGTTTTGTTATTGAATTCGCACAAAATCTTGCAAATTTAGCACTAATAATTCGGATAACAACAAACTTTCCGTGAAAAAGTGCCTAAGAAAGAGGAAAATAATAGTGGAGTAGGGGATTTCGTCACGAAGGAGACACAGAAACTCGCAGATTTTCATGCTGATTATTGAATTTTTTCTCAGGGGTTTCTATATTAATCCTGTAATTAACCCCCAAAGAAATGAAGACAAAGCGAAACACACATGAGACACCCTTCGTTCCCACGTTGTTGCAAGCAGTGGAATGCGTTGTGGTATTATCGCGCGACTCACAAATGAGCGACAAGTTTATGAAGAAAGCAGCTCCTTATATTGAACTGCTGGCTGACAAGTATGGCATCACTCAACGGCAAGCAGTGCTTTTCTGCATTTGTATGGAGAAAGGACCCCGTCGTGTGGACTATGATGATTTGGCATCACATCTTGATATGAGCAAGATAGGTGTCCTCAGTTATGCTTCTGACATTGATGCGTTGGTGCGTCGTCGTTTGTTGCGTTTTCGAGATGTGAAGGATGAGGACGACTTCGATGTGCCAACTGCTGTCATCCGTTGCTTGAAACACAACGAAGTCTATGAGCTTCCTCGGCGTCAGGGACTGGATTGCCCAGAACTATTCGAACTGTTAGAACTTTGGTTCAAGGATTTGTACGATGATGCAGTCAGTCCTCGTGAATTGGGCGAAGAAATAAGTCAGTTGATAGATGACAACCAGCAGGTAAGCTTTGCTCGGCAATTGAAGGATCTGAAGCTCGTCAGAAATGATCTGCTATTACTGACATTGTTCTGTCATTTGTTAGTCAACGAAGATGATGAAGACATACGTTTCGGTCAGATAGAGAGAGTCTTCTCGTCCAGTTCCGACTTCAACACAGCCAAGGGGGAATTGCGAAGTGGGGACCACTATTTGCAGAAAAAGAAGTTGATAGAACATTATTGCTCGGATGGAATAGCCGACACCACTCGTTACAAACTGACAGCAGAAGCGAAACGCACCCTGTTGGCAGAGATGAAGATTACGGCAACAGAAGAACGTCTAGCTGACGTGTTGAATCCCAATCAGCTCGTCAACAAAGAGTTATTCTATATGCAGGATATCAGACGTCAGATTGACGAACTGACCACCTTCCTGCAGCCGGAGCAGTACCATCAGATTCACGACCGTATGAAGGAACGAGGCTTCCGTCAGGGATTCACCTGTCTGTTTTATGGCGGTCCAGGCACAGGCAAGACAGAAACCGTCTATCAGTTGGCTCGTCAAACAGGAAGACAGATTATGGTGGTTGATGTTCCTCAGATTAAGAGTAAGTGGGTGGGTGATTCTGAAAAGAACATCAAAGCACTTTTCGACCGCTATCGTGAACAGGTGAAGCGTGCCAAAGTTGCCCCCATCCTCCTTTTCAACGAGGCAGACGCCATCATTGGCATTCGTATGAATGGGGCACAAAGGGCGGTTGATAAGATGGAGAACTCCATCCAGAACATCATCCTGCAAGAGATGGAGACCCTTGACGGCATTATGATTGCCACCACCAATCTGCAGGAGAATTTGGATAAAGCCTTCGAACGTCGTTTCCTCTATAAGATCAAGTTTGAAAAGCCTGATGCTTCCGTGCGCCAGAAGATTTGGATTCAGATGATTCCAGAGCTTAGTGAACAGGATGCAAACACATTGGCTGAGAAATTCGACTTTAGTGGTGGTCAGATAGAGAATGTTGCTCGGAAGTATTCCATCAAAAGCATTCTATACGGCACCGTTGAGACACCACTGACGTTGCTGACCGACTATTGCAGCGAAGAGTGTCTGCAGGCTCAAACCAATAAAAGAATTGGGTTTTAACACATCAACAATCCAAGCAATATGCTGTTCGGATTATCTATCCGCACTCACTTCTCTCAGTTTCTCCCACACTTTCACCATTGCCCAGGTGTCGAGCTTGCAGTAGCGGAGAAGGGCTTCGCGACTGGCAACCCACTCTTTGTTCTCTATTCAACTTCTGAACCTGAGAAGATTAGGTAGAGAATGATGGGGTGTACACGTGCAGAGGTTGTGAACAAGACGCTGCTGTTGTAGGGCTCGTTCTTTCGATAGACTTTATTGTCTTTGTACGTAAACAGTACATCGGATTGGTAGGATGATGATTTGCGGTACATCTTCCCGTCACGCCAGGTAGCCAATACATCCGACTCGTATGAGGATCTTCCTTGGTAAATCTTTCCATTTCGGTAAGTCAGGATGATATCGCTCGTATAGGAACTGGAGCCACGAAACAAGCTGGTGCCGTCAAATCGTGCCATCATATCCGACGAATTTGTGAATTTGCCCTTATAGATTTTGTCCTGGTCAATGTTGCAGATGATGTCCGACGTATAGGAAGAATTCCCCTTGTAGATTTTCTGCGCATACATGCAGGAACAGGTGAGCATCAGGATGAGTAATGTGATAAGAGTTCTTTGTTTCATTCGGCTATACCAATATTATTGTACTATTTTTTACATATTCCCCAACCAATAACCCATGCATAGGGCAATGACGGTTTCTTCATCCAGTTCGTTCATCATCTCCGCCAGCAGTCGTTCTTCATAGTTTGGGTCGATATGCATGACATCGAACTCGTTGTATTCTTCTTGCGAGTAGTCGTTGCATATCAGCGGCATGACCTCACGAAAGGTCATATCTTTTGTCTGAGCCGTCAGAGGGTGATCCGATTTGTTAAACTCTTCCAACCAAGCCCGACCAGCATAATAGGCCATAGAACGATAGCCCGCACTTACGTGTATATCGTTCATGCAGGCTTTCGTCAGCAGTTTCATGGCTCTCAGCGGATCCATCCCTTCTGCTTTGTGCACATAGTCATTGAACAACTTTTCTTCTGCTTTTGTCCAACTCATACAATTCAGAAGATTGTTACTTCTCTCGAAAAATTCAAATTATTCTGCTACAAGCATTCTTCGATGGTGATGAACTTGTCGAATTCCTTATTCTTTATGTGCTTAATAAGCCGGTCGAAGTCTCCCTTCCGCCACATCTTCACACACATCGCCTTCAGTTTCCCATTCTCGATAGGTAAAAGGAAATCATCCTTAAGGTAGAAGTCCCATTTTGCCAAAGAAGGGAGACCGTTGCGCTTGTCAGCAGTGAAGGATAATGCTATGTCCCCATGCTCATCTACACTATTCTCATCATATAGGTAGAACAAATCCCTATAGTAGTTTTCGCAGTAATAACTGTTGATGTCTGCACAAGGGAAAGCGTTTTGCAATTCCTCGAGTTTCGTAGACGGGTTCTTGACAAGATATGCCTTGAAGATAGCACAGGCAGCCATTGCTTTAGAGAGCCGCTTGCCAGGGAAAATCTCATTACCTGAAGCATCATAGACCTTGTATTTCGATGTGTCGCGGTTGTTGCCTTTGAAAAGTTTACCCAATTCCCGCTTCTTATCAGTATAATGCTGATAAATCACAGCTTTGAATATTTCCTCATTGCCATTCCAAACCTCGCTTAACAGTTTGCTGCTTTCTTTATCAATGCTGTCCTCTATACGTTTGTATTCGTCTTTTCCAAGGATGTCTCTAACAACATTTCCAGGGAAAGTGGCAACAAGGGCTTGGTTAAACAAATCCTTGTGGTCATCATAGAGACTGCTGGTAAGGCAACTTTCCTGCTTGCTGATGGCCAGAACAGAGAAGTCACGATTGGCTGTATCTGTAGGTCGTCCGAGATTGCGGATGAAAGCCGTGAGATATGCCTTGTCTGCCGGAGACATAGAAATGGCTAAGGCAGGCTCCAGCACATAAGTTAGCAATTGCTGATAAGTGAGATTCACAAACTGGCCACAAGCTGCTTCCGTTGTCGTGTCAGGCGAGAGCAGGACTCCAATAGGAGAATAATCCGCTCCCTTCCCTGCACAATACTCATTCATTGCAGCATAGTAGCGCGTTGTTTGTTCCACGCCTTCCTTAGCATAAATCTTGTTTTCAATGACGATGGGGAATGCGTGAGTTTTCTGCTCACCGTCAATCTCATAAGTAAGTCTAACCACCATCCAAAGGTCGATTCGCTCTTTGCTATTCTTTGTGTTGGCTTTGATTTTCCCGACATACTTTTCTGTCTCTACGGGTTCAAGCAGGTCCAATTCATAGTTGCCCGCTATCATTTTGTTGTATAATTCCTCCTTGAATGTCTGTTGTCCCCACTTCAGTGTAGCAAGAAGACGAAGAAAAAGACGGAGGGGTTTGTCACCTAATCCATGACTGGAATCAGGCGAAAAAAACCAGCGCAGGAAAGCACTATGGCGGTTTTCGCTACGTTCCGCCCCAATCACATTGAAAAGCGTTGTCTCATCATAATAAGACTTCAGTCCTTGAAATGTTTCACTATTTATCAGTGAAAGAATGTTTTCTGTTGTCATATACATTATATTATACTTTTGGTCTTGTTGATAATAGAGTCATTTCTCTCGAAATTCAAGTAATAGGGCAACTTTTAGATTATCAGAAAGTTCCTTTCACATTAGTGGTAGCCCACTTCAAAACGACGGCTGATATCAAAATATACCTTTTCGATGTCACCTTTGTAGTTCTTGAACTCCAAGCAGTCAATTCCTTTGTTAACACTCTGCTTGACGAGTTTTAGGACTAAGAATCGGTCAGTCCTATCGATATACTCATACTCCTGATAAACGTCAATTACGCAAAAAGCCGTTTTAGGTGTTTTTCCGTCCCCCGTACTTTCTATGGTCTTCATCAGGAGATCTTCTTGTGGCGAAAGGTCGAAATCCGAATCATCATTCTCCTCGTGATATTCCTCCCAATAGTCCATAGACAGTTCGTCAGGAATGAGCATTTCTGCATATTCCTTCGTGAAAGTGTAGCCATAGAGATTCTCTCGCATCGTTTCAATGGTTATACTTTCTGGCGATGTTTCCAATTGTTTTTTGATAGCCTCATCGTACTTGTCCTTGTAGTCAGAGTAGTTTACCTTCTTGATTGCATCCATATTACTTGTTTTTACATGGTGGTATTGGTATTAATGTTGTGGCAAATATAGACACTTTTCTTAAAATATTCAAAGTTTTAGGTGATTTTTTCATCTTTCCCATCTTTCCCATCTTTGTCGTATATTATTTTTCGAGAAGCCAGTATTCCATGTGCTGGGCTTTGCGTTTGCTCTTGAAATTGAACTGGATGTCGTTGAGGGCAGAGCCAATCTTCTGGAAGGGCGTCTCGGGGTCGAAGTTGGGGTAGCGGGTGGCAAAGAGCTGGCTGATTTCTGCCAAACTCCACCATTTGCCCACTTCTGAATCCTTGGGGCGACGGAAGGTCTCACCAATCATCTCCACCAGGTCGTTCAGCTTCTGGAAAGGTTCATTCTCCTTGATCAATGTGGCGATCTCGTCGTCGTTCAACCAGAATCGTTCCCCTTGGTTGAACAAGTGGAGAGCCTGGGCAAAGAGCTGCGCATGCTGAAGGTTGTCCTCGAAATTGATGTTGCCCGTCACACCCACACAGACGAAACGACGGGAGCCGGTGGGGTCAACGAGTGGCTTCAGTTGATTGGTCGTGCCGATGAACGAGGTGTAGCGACGATATTGCTTGATGGTCTTGCCGTAGGGAGGACGGAACTTGACATCGCTCGATGACAGCAGGTACTTCAGCACAATCTGCTGGGAGTTGGTGGTCTTGTCGAACTCGTCGATGTTGATGAGGGCAAACGAGGTCAGCGCGATGTTCAGGTCGAACTCGTTCTTGAAGTTGATCTTGTCGTTGTAGTAGTCACGCAGTTCTGGGGGCAGCAGAATCTTGCAGAAACGGGTCTTTCCGCATCCTTGACGACCAATGAGCAGGGGTGTCAACGCATTGCCAGTCAGTTGCTTGTCGCTCTCCCTCCATTGTGCCACCATACCCACGAGCCAGTACTTCAGATACTTCTCCCAATGAGGTTGTGAGGTCGGCACACGGGCTGCAAGGTCGGCAATGTAGTCGTGTCCGTTCCACTTGGGCAACTTGTCCAACCACACATTCACAGGGTCGAACTGCTCAATGCGGGTGGAGTCGATGAAGCGGTTCACATCTCGATCCCACGACTTCATGCCCAACTCTGTGGCTCTCAAGGTCATATCGTTCCTCACCTCCTCTGTGAGGGGCTTGAAGCGCTGGTCGTCGGAGAACTTCTCACGATACTCAGCCACACCCGTCAGCAGGTTCTTCCTGAGTTCATAGTTCGAATTGAGGAAAATCTCCGTCTTCATCGCCTGGATGGTGTCATCAGGCACACTCTTCAACGGTCGGATCTTGTGTTTCTTTACCCATTCCTCCTGCTCTGTCACACTATAGACGACTTGGAAAATCTTCTCCACCAAGAGCTTGTCTCTGTTCAGCACAGGGTGCAGCATCGTCATCCCCTGGGCGTGTGACTGGGGAATGCCCTGATCCAGACACATCGAGGCAATCTGCATCAGCAGCTTTGCCTCCTTGTTTTCGTCAGGCAGTTCGAAATAACGACCCAGCACCGACTCCACGATGAAGGTCCAGTTGAGGTGATAGGTTCGGGTGACCGTTCGACCAGGCATCAAATGATCCTCCTCACGGCTGATGACGGTAGGTTGGGGGAGGTCGTGCCGTTCCGTATCGGCAAAGAATGTGCGCGCCTCTGGGTTGAAGCCCGTCTCAGGGTCGGCACTCATATACACCGTCCTGTCCAGTCGTGGCTCCATGAACTCGATGTCGAAACCAAACTGGTTCTGGTAGGCTCTGCGTGCTGTGTTGTATAGGTTCAGGTGGAACTGGCGGATGTCCTCTTCTTTCTTGGGCAACCCTCCAGCGTACAATTCACCCTTGCAGACAATCTTCACACTCCTGCCAGAACCTCCCAAGAAGCACAGCATGGTCTCTGGCAGTTTTTTTGCCAATTCCCTGATTTCCACCGCCTTCTCATACGTGGGGAGTTCGTTCACCTCCAGCACCACCAGTCCGTTGTATGCCATCATTCGCCATTCTCCCTTGTACTTCATATAGTCGGCAGCGAAGCAGATTCTTGGCAAACGCACACCACCCACCCAAATGGTGGATACTTGTCCGTCTGGCAATCGATGGGCATTCATCAGGTGATAGATCTCTCTGGTTCTCATCACGCTCTTTTTGATCAATCCGTTCTTGATGGCAGCCGCCATATCAGCCAGCTCCACACGGTTGATCACCTCCTTATTCCCATTTTTCTTCAGAAATGTAATTTTCATATAAGTTTTGGTTTTAGTTCTTCATTTTACCTGCAAAGATACGAATAATTTTCATATATTCAAAATAGATTATGACAAATAAGCCTACATTCCTACATGATAGTTGTGTAATTATTTGTGAATAAGTGTGTTTGGTTAGGAATGAACCTACATTATTCCTACATATATCCTACATTTTTCCTACACGATGCCTACACAAAGGGTTGCTCAAACCATTAGAAGCCAACCCCGACAAAATGCAAACGTTGCCTTACACAAATTCATCCGAAAAGTGATGTGAAAATTCTCTAGAGAATTTGTTGCAGAACCCCTGTCTCCCAATTTCTTTCCCCCTAGGGTAGCACAAAATTCTCTAGAGAATTTATTTACTTGACTTCGTTCCCAATTTTGTAAGGCAGGCTTCCCGATTTCGTTCCCTCCCGTTCCCGTTTTTATTGAACGACATATCATTTTGTATGATTAAACCTATAAAAGTGTGTAGGTATCGTGTAGGCTTTATGTAGGTTTCGTGTAGGTTATTATCAATAATTTATCAAATCAATATTAATTCGTGTAATTTGTGAGATTCGTGGTCGAAAATCATATTGAAAAGTTTTTTGTGGTGAATACATCAAATTCTCAAGAAAATTTCTTACCTTTGTATCATCAATCAATAATCAAAGGTTATGCAATACAAAATCAAACAAGAAACCAAACCGACGCTGCCCACCTTTGGTAAATACAAAGCCGTTGCCGTTCACTACCAAACCATCGAGAGCAACCAGATTATCAAGGAAACTGCCAAGCGGATGGGGTTCAGCGAGGGCACCATCAAAGGTATGTTGATCGGTTTGGCAGAGGTGGTCAATCGTCATCTGCGTGAAGGCGACCGAGTGCGTCTTCAGGATTGGGGTATGATGAAACTGGAAATCGAGAGTGACAAGGTAGATGATCCCAAGTCCTTCCGTGCCAAGAAGCACATCCGAGGTGTTCGCCTCCATTTCCTCCCCGAAAGTTACGAAGGCACCCAAGCCCTCTACGAAGGCATCACCTTCGAAAAAGAAAAGGGTTGAAAGTGATTAGGAAAGCCACGATGGCTAATTGCT
>Ga0310786_10011509_pt1 | contig 11035 bp, 6 predicted proteins | sample AusTroGonzalo_MG_FD_203881 | JGI IMG/M metagenome (GOLD analysis project Ga0310786, IMG submission 203881) | Bovine rumen microbial communities from tropical cattle in Woodstock, Queensland, Australia - Gonzalo_03 (v2) (version 2) | ecosystem: Host-associated > Mammals > Digestive system >...
GGGTTTGAGGGCGGCGCGGCAGTCCAGCCACATGAGGTAGGTGCCTTCCAGCGGAGGGCACACCACCTCCGGAAGCTCGTCTTCCAGGAAGCAGCATACGGTGCGGGCGTTGTGGTAGAGGTAGTTACGAAGGGCATCCAGCCAGGGACCGCCCTCGCTGTAGGCTGCCTGCAGGGCCGCCACGCCAAACACGTTCACGTCACAGCACTCGTTGTCGTTGATGGCGCGGTCCATCTTGGCCAGGATCACCGGGTCAGACGCATAGATATTGGCTATCTGGATGCCGGCAATGTTAAAGGCCTTGGTGGGTGAGATGCAGGACACGGAGTTCTTGACAAACTCTTCGGGCAGGGTGGCCCAGGGGGTGTAGTCGTGTCCCGGATAGGTGAGTTCGCAGTGAATCTCGTCCGACACCACAAACACATTATTGCGGCGACAGATTTCCGCCATCAGAAGTAACTCTTCGCGGGTCCACACACGACCCACGGGGTTGTGGGGGTTGCAGAGGAGGAAGACCTTGGCCTGTGCGGCTTTGGCTTCAAAATCATCCCAGTCTACAATGAAATGCTTGCCGTCAAACTTCAGGGGGCTTACCAGTTGTTCGCACTTATTGTTGCGGATGGCCGGGAAGAAGGCGTTGTAGCAAGGGGTCATCACCAGCACCTTGTCTCCGGGCCGGGTCATGGCCTTGATGGCGGCGCTGTAGGCGGCAATAACACCGGTGGTAGGGACAATGTTTTCACGGCCAATGCCTTCCCAGCCATGCCGGGAGGCGAACCAATGGCTCATCACCGTGAAATAATGGTCCGGGATGAGCTCGTAGCCAAAGACGCCGTGGTCCAGCCGCTTCTGGAGGGCGGCACGGATCTCCGGTGCCACCTCAAAGTCCATATCGGCCACCCACATGGGCAGCGTGCCGGGATACAGGTCCCATTTGACGCTCTCCGTGTTCCTTCTGTCGGGACACGAGTCAAAGTTGTAATTCATAGTTTATTGGGTCTGGGTTATTTCGCAGTTGCCGGGCTCCTTGATGTTCTGGTCCAGAATCACCTGACCAATCTTTTCGGCCTTTATGAATCCGCTGCGCGGGTTCTTGACGGAGTGGATGGCGCCCCGGATGGTAGCCTGGACGCTGCTGTACTCGAAGGCCAGGTCTGCGTCCGGCTCAAAGGTGCAGTTTTCCAGGATCAGGTTTTCGCAGTAGCACAGGGGCTGGGTTCCTCCGATATGGCAGTTAACCAGACGGAGGTTCTTGGAGTACCAGCCCAGGAACTCTCCCTGGATGCGGGAGTCGTACACGGTTACGTTCTCACTCTCCCAGAAGGCATCCTTGGTGTCCAGGTTGGAATTACGGATGACTACGTTCTTGGAGTACTGGAACGAGTAGTTGCCCTGCAGGTTGAGGTTCTCCACGTTTATGTTGTCCGTGTGCATGAAGATATAATCGGCCTTTTGGGCTTCTACGTTGCGGAGGGTTACATCGTCGCAGTCCCAGAAGGTTTCCAGGGCGTTGGTGAGCTGCACGTTCTCCAGATAGGTTCCCGTAATGCGGCGGAACATCTTGGGGGCTTCCACCAGGGTATTGAACATCCTGCAGTGGCGGGTATACCAGAGGGCCGCGCGGGCGCCTTCCCGGAAAACGCAGTGGCGGATGGTAAAGCCGTCGCACTCCCAGAAAGGGTACTTGCCGTTGAATTCGCAATTTTCTGCCTCTATATTAGCGCCTTCTTTAAGGGAGGATTCCCCAGGGCCGATGGTGACGTTTTCCAGTTTCAGGCCGCCGCGACGGGCATACAGGGGGCGCTCCCCTTCGAAGTATTGATCTTTAATGATTTCCATGTTCAAAAATACATTTTTTTAGGGAGACTGCGAAACAAATAATTAAAAATGTAACATTTATTCCTTTCACATCGGTCGGAAAACGTACTCGGAAACTAAAATATAAAAATGTCTGAGAAAGGTTTTGTACCTAAAAGTTTCTGTGAAAATTTGGTATTTCAAATGGAACTCCCTATATTTATCCCCTGGCTTAACTGAAAGTTTTTAAAACTATTTAATAACCTACATTATTTTAACCTTCATTTTATGAGAAGCAAACTGTTAACTTCACTGATCAGTGCAGGCTTGCTCCTTCTTGGAATGGCAACATCCTTTGCGCAGACAAAAACTGTCCGGGGTACCGTTATCGCTGAAGACGACGGCCAGCCCGTGGTGGGCGCTTTTGTCACGGTACAGGGCGTGTCCAAGATTGGAACTCTCACGGATCTGGACGGTAACTTTGAGCTCAAGAATGTGCCTCAGAGTGCCAAGAACCTGGTTGTTTCCTTCATGGGTTACCAAGACGAGACGGTCCCCGTGGCCGACAAAGTAAAGGTTACTCTGAAGACCGACAACGAACTATTGGAATCGGCAGTGGTCACGGGTATGACCTCAGTTGACCGCCGACTGTTTACCGGTTCTGCTGCCAAGGTGGATGCCGAGGAAGCCAAGATTGCCGGTATCGCCGACATCTCCCGTTCCCTGGAAGGTCGCGTTGCCGGTGTTACCGTGCAGAACGTGTCCGGTACATTCGGTACGGCTCCTAAGATTCGCGTCCGCGGTGCTACTTCCATCTATGGTTCCTCCAAGCCCCTGTGGGTGGTGGACGGCGTTATCATGGAAGATGTGGTTGAGGTGGATGCCGAAGACCTGAGCTCCGGTGATGCCAATACCCTGATTTCCAGCGCTATTGCCGGTCTTAACTCGGACGATATCGAGAGCTTCGATATCCTGAAGGACGGTTCCGCAACCTCCATCTATGGCGCCCGCGCCATGGCTGGCGTTATTGTGGTTACCACCAAGAAGGGTAAGAGCGGTCATAGCAGCATCAACTACACCGGTGAATTCACCGTGCGTCTGAAGCCCAGCTACTCCAACTTCAACATTATGAACTCCCAGGACCAGATGTCCATCTATCAGGAACTGGAGCAGAAGGGTTACTTGTTGTATGCTGGTACGGTGAATGCTTCCGAAAGTGGTATTTACGGTAAGATGTACAGCCTCATCAGCCAGTTCGACGAGACCAGCGGCATGTTCGGCCTTCCCAACACGCCGGAGGCCCGTGCCGAGTATCTGCGTGCTGCGGAGTACCGCAACACCGACTGGTTCGACAAGCTGTTCACCTATAACCTCCAGCACAACCACTCCCTCTCCATGTCGGGCGGTACGGACAAGGGCAACTACTATGCTTCCCTCTCCGTAATGGACGACCCGGGTTGGTCCGTGCAGAGTTCCGTTCGCCGTTTCACGGCCAACATCAACACAACGTATAAGATTTCCAGCACGCTGTCTGTGAACCTCATCGGTAACGCTTCGTATCGTACCCAGCGTGCTCCTGGTACCCTCGGTTCCACCGTGGACGCCGTGAACGGTGCTGTTCAGAGAGACTTCGATATCAACCCGTATTCCTACGCACTCAATACTTCCCGTGCACTGGATCCGGATGAGTTCTATACCCGTAACTACGCTCCCTTCAATATTTTCCACGAACTGGAAAACAACTATCTGGACATTGACGTGACCAACGTCCGTTTCCAGGGAGAGCTGAAGTTCAAACCCATCAAGCAGTTGGAATTCTCGGCCCTGGCCGCCTATAAGTACTCCGGCACCAGCCGCGAGCACTATATCCTGGACGATTCCAACCAGGCCCTGGCCTACCGCGCCATGCAAACCACCACCATCCGTGACTCCAACTCCTTCCTGTACACGGATCCTGACGATATGTTTGCCGTGCCGGTGTCTGTTCTCCCTGTGGGCGGTATCTATCAGCGCACAGACAACAAGATGAACGGTTGGGATCTGCGTGTGTCGGCCAACTACAACCAGACCTTCGCCAAGATCCACACCCTTTCGGCCTATGCCGGTGCTGAGGTCAACTCCACAGACCGTCACTCCAGCTGGTTCCGTGGTTGGGGTATTCAGTATGACATGGGTGAAATCGCCAACTACGATTACAGAGTGTTCAAGAAGGGTGCTGAGGAGAACTCCCAGTACTTCACCATGGACAACACCCATGAGCGTCGCGCCGCTTTCTTCGGAACGGCTACTTACTCCCTCAAGAACCGCTATAGCATCAACGGTACTATCCGTTATGAAGGTTCTAACCGCCTTGGTAAGGCCCGCAGCGCCCGCTGGCTTCCTACTTGGAACGTGTCCGGCCGCTGGAACATCAGTGATGAGCCTTGGATGAGGAAACTTCAGCCCGCTTTGTCTCACGCTGCCGTTAAGCTCTCTTACTCCCTTACTGGTGAAAGCGGCCCGTCCTGGGTCACCAACTCCAATGTGGTGATTGCAGCTTATAATCCTTGGAGAAACAGCGTGAATGACCGTGAGACCATCCTCACCATCTCCTCCCTGGCCAACCCGGATCTCACCTTCGAAAAGAAGCATGAGTTCAACGTGGGTGTGGAATTGGGTTTCGTGGATAACCGCATCAACTTCACCGGTGACTGGTACAAGCGTAACAACTACGACCTGATTGGCCGTACCAATACGCAGGGTATCGGTGGTGAGGTTATGAAATATGGTAACGTGGCTTCCATGAAGTCGGACGGTTTCGAGCTCTCGCTCACTACCCAGAACATCCGCACCAAGAACTTCAAGTGGACCACCAACCTCATCTATTCCCACTCCCACAACGAGGTTACCAAGCTCTACACCAACCTGCGTGTGATCGACCTCGTCCGTGGTTCTGGTTTCGCCATGGAAGGCTATCCCAACCACTCCATCTTCTCCATCCCGTTCCGCGGCCTCAACGAAGAAGGTATCCCTACCTTCGTGGACCAGGATTCCGAGTATAATAAGGAAACGGGTGAACTTAAGGAGCACATCTCCACTACGGGCATCTACTTCCAGACCTCCGATCCGGACAAGATGCACTTCCTGGAGTACTCCGGTGTGGCCGATCCTACCGATCTGGGTTCCTTCGGTAACACCTTCGAATGGAAGGGCTTCCGCCTGAACATCTTCATTACCGGTTCCTTCGGTAACGTGGTACGTCTGGATCCCGTGTTCAAGGCCCGCTACAGCGACCTTAACTCCATGCCTCGCGAATTCAAGAACCGCTGGGTGGTTCCCGGTGACGAGAACACCACCACCATCCCGGTTATCGCCAGCCGCATCCAGAACACCAACGATGGTCACTTGAGCTATGCTTACAACGCCTACAACTACTCTACGGAGCGTATCGCCAGCGGCGACTTCATTCGCCTGAAGGAAATCTCCCTGAGCTACGATCTGCCCAAGAAGTGGGCCAAGGCCATCTACTGCAACAACATGTCTCTCAAGGTGCAGGCTACCAACATCTGCCTGCTATATGCCGATCCTAAGCTGAATGGTCAGGATCCTGAATTCTTCAATACCGGCGGTGTGGCTGTTCCGGTTCCCCGCCAGTTCACGCTTACTTTGAAACTGGGTCTCTAATACTATGACGATTATGAAAAAGAGTATCATACTTTTCGCTACGGCCCTGTTTGCCCTTGTCTCCTGCGACAAGTTTCTGGACACCTTGCCGGATAACCGCGCAGAAGTAAATTCTGTGGAAAAGGTCGCCGCCCTCATGGGTGACGCCTACAGCCGCACTGACTATATGATGGTGACCGAACTCCTGGCCGATAATATGGATAACAACAAGGCCGTGATCACCTCCTACGCGGACCGCTTCTTCGAGCAGGTCTGGAACTGGGAGGACGTCACCGAGTCCAACAACGAATCGCCCGAGAACATCTGGCAGAACAACTGGGGCTCCATTGCCGCAGCCAACCAGGTGCTCGAGGCTATCAACGAGATGGGCGGCAAGGAGAATCCTGAGCTGGCTCCTTATTATGGAGAAGCCCTCATGGCCCGTGCCTATGCACACTTCCTTCTGGTGAACATCTTCTGTCTGCACTATAACACCAAGACCAGCACTACCGATCCCGGTATCCCGTATATGGACAAGCCCGAGCAGGGTCTGATGCCCCAGTACGAGCGCAGCAATGTGGCCGAGGTTTATAAGCGCATTGACGAAGATATCCAGGAAGGTCTCAAATATGTGACCGACAACTACGCCGTTCCCAAGTATCATTTCAACGTCCAGGCCTCCTACGCCTTCGCCACCCGCTTCTACCTCTATTATGAGAAGCCGGATAAGGCTCTGGAGTATGCCAACCGTTGCCTGGGTCCGATCCCGGCCCTGCGTGACTACGACGAGCTCAACACCTATCCTGACAAGGCTACGGCCAGCGCCGCCTATGTTCGTTCGGATATGAAGAGCAACCTGCTTCTGCAGACCGGCGCCTCCAACCAGGGTCTGTTCTGGGGTAACTATTCCGGTTCCTACAAGCATTTTGGCCACACCACCAACCTGGCCCTCACGGAAACCATCTTCGGCCGCGTGCCGTGGTTGGGTGAGAATGATAGCTTCAGTGCTTCCAATTACCGTTTCAAGCCCAGGAACTACTCCTCTTCCCGTCTGCGTTACACCATTTTCTGGAACGTACCTTACGAGTTCGAGGTAACCAACCCCGTAGCCGGTACCGGTTATCGCCGTACGCTGTATCCTGCCTTCACCACGGATGCCTGTCTGCTGGACCGCGCAGAGGCCAAGATCCTCCTGCACGACTATGTGGGCGCTTGCGAAGACCTCAATCTCTGGTCTTCCAACATGTACACCACCCCGGTGAACGTTACGCCCGAGCAGGTGACCGAGTTCTACAACAACATGGATTACTACACTTGGCAGGAACCCACGCCCAAGAAGCACCTGGAACCCGCTTTCGAGATTGATGAAGAAGGCTCCACGCAGGAATGCATGCTTCAGTACGTACTTCACAGCCGCCGCGTAGAGACCCTTGGATTCGGTATCCGCTGGTTCGACATCAAGCGTTATGGTATCACCATTTACCGCCGTGTATCGGACGGTGACGGTGTTATCTCCTCCATTTCCGATGAGCTCAAACCCGATGATCTCCGCCGTGCGGTCCAGATTCCGCTCCGCGTCCGCGATGCCGGTTTTGAGGCCAATGCTCGTTAACCTTCAATGGATAAGCATATGAAGAATATCATTAAATATACCGTTGTGCTGCTGGCCCTTCTCGCCGCTGTTTCCTGCCGCCAGGAGAAACTCAGCGAAGAGAGCGTCATTACGGTTGACCAGCAGACCAAGAACGATTTCGATCTTTGGCTGGAGTCCAATTTCGTGAATCCGTACAACGTACAGATCAAGTACCGTTACGACCTTAACGAAACCTCTTTCAGCTACTACACCGTTCCTGCGGACTATGATTGCTCCGTGGTGATGGCGCACCTGATCAAGTATCTCTGCGTAGATTCTTACGACGAGGTAGCCGGTGTGATCTTCACCAAGCACTATTTCCCCAAGCTGTTCGTTTTCATCGGTGAATGGGAATACAACAATGCCGGTACCATCCGTCTGGGTACGGCTGAAGGCGGCAAGAAGATTACTCTTTCGGGTCTGAACTATCTGCCGTCCATCCTGGCCACTACCTGGGGCGATTACTCCGATCCCGCCGAGAATCTGAACCACTATTACATCAAGACCATCCACCACGAGTTCACCCACATCCTGAACCAGACCAAGGACTATCCTACGGAGTTCAAGCAGATCACGCCCAATGACTACGTGCAGGATTCCTGGAATTCCAGCGAGTATTCCGGCGAGCATCTGTACAAGGGCTTCATCTCCTCTTATGCCCGTAAGGAAGACCGCGAAGACTTCGCCGAGCTGTTGTCCATGTACGTGACCAACACGCCGCAGAAGTGGGCCTCCTGGATGGAAGAGGCATCCGTGGATGCCGAAGGCAACCCTGCCTCCGGAAAGGATATCATAGAAACCAAACTGGAGATTGTGAGAAACTACATGAAGGACACGTTCAATATTGATATTGACGAGCTCCGTGAAGTGGTGATCCGCCGTCAGGACGAAGTGATGGCCGGTTTGGTAGATCTTACTTCCCTTGAAATTAACTAATGAACGAGATTATGAAACGCAACAGATTATTTACCTATATTCTGGCTGGTGCCGTTGCTTTATTCTCGCTCCAGTCCTGCCTCTTTGAGCAGAAAGACTTGTTTGAAGACTCCGCGTCGGCCCGTCTGACTTCCGTGCTCACCAATGCCAAGCAGGTGCTTTCCCAGCAGACCGGTGGCTGGCTCATGTACTACTATCCGGACAATGACCAGTACTATGGCGGCTTCAACTACGTCCTTAAGTTCGATGATGAGAAGGTGACCGTCTGGTCCGAAATTTTCGACGAGCCCGGTACCTCCTTGTATAAGATGACCACCAATAACGGTCCGGTCCTTTCCTTCGATACCACCAACTGGCCCTTCCACTTCTTTGCCACGCCTTCCGGCAGCACAAAGAACCTTTACGGTGACAGCGGCCGGTATCAGGCCTACAGAGGCGACTTCGAGTTCCTCATCCTTAGCGCTACCCCTACGGAAGTGCTCTTGAAGGGAACCCGTAGCGGCTGTGTCATCAAGATGGTTCCTTTCGCTGGAGAAGATCCCATTGCTTATATGGACGCTGTCAATAAGTGTGTGGAGGAAATCTTCGTGAGCGAGTTCAATGGAACCCTGGCCAAAAAGCCCTTCCATATTTTCCTGGATCTGAGCAACCGCCAGGCCAATCTGAATCTGATTCCTTCCAACGAGGAAGAAGAGCCCGAAGTGGTGAAGGTCGCTTACATGTATACCGACAAGGGTATCCGTCTGTATGAGCCCGTTACCCTGGATGGCAATACCGTTCAGGAGCTGATCTGGGGTGCTGAAAACCAGACATTGGTTTCCCTCCTGGGTGCCGACGAGGTATATCTGGAGGGTACTCTTCCTGAAGGATGGCATGCCTATGACGACTTTATCGGCAAATGGACGCTCACCTTCAACGGTGGTAAGAGCTTCTTGTCCGGCATCGAGATCAAGGAACAGGAAAAGGGCAAGTCCTTCACCATTTCCGGTCTTAGCAATCAGTTCGACATGGTGGCCACTTACAACCTGGGCAGCGGAAAGGTTCAGCTGCTCGGCCAGATCGTGGGCAACGACGGTACCTACAGCATCCGCTGTGCTTCCTGGGATTCCAATGCCGGCTATGTGAGCTACAGCGACGCCATTGGCTTCTTCCTTACCTTTGGAGAGAATGCAGAAGGCGTTGACGATGCTACCACCATCTACTTCAGCGACAACCGTACGTGGCTTACCTATGTGGTGAGAAGCTTTATCCTTTACCAGATGAACGGAAGCACCCGTATCGGCGCTTCCAAGGCCCCTTGGGTGTTCAGAACCGACGAAGCTACCGGTACCGCAATTACCACCAACTTCAACCGCCTGACCACTCCTACCGTTCTCACCCGCGAAAGCGTTAATTAATGCGCCTTATGAAAAAGTTAGTTTATATCTTTGCAGCAATTGTTGCGGTGGCAGCCATCGCATCTTGCAAAAAAGAGAATCCGTACCAGCCCCGTGTGAAGACGCTGTCCGTGGTCAGTTCTGACCTTACCTTCAGCAACGCCGGTGGTACCGGTACCGTTGTGGTGGAGGCTGAAGGAAGCGTTTCTGCTACTTCTGAAAAGCCCTGGGCTCAGGTTTCCGTTAGCGGTAAGACCATTACCGTTACCTGCGATCCTTGGGATCAGTTCGAAACCCGTAATGCCAAGATCACCATTACTTCAGGTGATGAGTCCCTGGATATTACGGCCATTCAGCAGGGCGTAGTCTTCTACATGGACGGAGCGTCTATTACTGACGAGTTTGTCATGTCCAGTAAGCCCGAGGCCTATACCTATTACTTCACTTCGAATGCTGAGGTTAGTGCCGATTCGAATACGGAATGGCTCACCGTCACCTATGATGACGAGGCCGAGTCTATCACGATCACGCCTGAGGAAAACACGGAAATGAAAACCCGTCATGGCTCCTTTACCCTGTATGCTGGTGCTGAGGGTAAGACATACCATGTGGTGCAGTATCCTGCTTTCCAGCAGACGGAGGATTGGGTTATGTCCCTGGAAGCAAGAGGAGAGAGCGAGACCAAGCTGAAAACCACTGTGAAAGCCAGTCATGGCTATTATTATCCGGATTATACCACTTCTGCCGTCATCAATCGGTATGCTTCCGTTCCCGCTTTCATTGAAGAAGCTATGGTTCCTTCCATGAGGGCCGAACTGGACGAGGCTGTTGCCTCTTATGGCGGCCGTTACGGTTATACCGCTTTCATGTCCAACAAGACCACAACCTGGACCTTCGATCTGATTCCGGACGGAGACTATGTGGGCATCATGGTGGGCTTCGACGCCGACGGTTATCCTACCGGCTGGTACAGCACATCTGAGGTGTTCATTGGAGAGGTCACTCCTTATATGAAGTGGCTTGGTACATGGAGTGTTCCTCACGGCGATAAGAATGAGACGTGGATTATTGAGAAGAAAGAGGAAGACAAGACATACTGGGTAACCGGTATTTGTAACGTCGATCCGGATTCCTATGCTACTGGCGCATTTAAAGCCGAGGTGAAGTTTGATGCCGAGACAGAGGAATTAGTGATTGCAGTTTGGGACAATACTGATATCACATGGACGGATTCTTCTCGTGGCACCATGCATACCATGCTTTCCGGTCAGTACACCAACGTATCTGGAAAGACGTATTACAACAGTGGTGTAGGAACCGTAGTTGCCCGTTGCACGTTGTCTCAGGATGGCGGTTCGGCAGAAATTACCCCTGGTACCGTCACCTCTGGCGGTGCACCTGCGACATTCCATAACATCAAGTGGTACGGTCGTTACGTGAGTAGCAGCGGCTCCTGGTCCGGTGTCAGCTGGACCGGTGTCGAAACGCCCATTTCCGCGGGCATGACGATAACCAAAGAGTAGCCCTGCCAAATTGTCAGTGACGTGCCTCTTGGCACAGCAATTGATTTCATTAAGCCGCTTCCTGCAAAAGGAGGCGGCTTTTTGAAACTATTAAAACATTGATATCATGCTGAAACCTTTAGGAACAA
>Ga0310786_10011511_pt1 | contig 11033 bp, 9 predicted proteins | sample AusTroGonzalo_MG_FD_203881 | JGI IMG/M metagenome (GOLD analysis project Ga0310786, IMG submission 203881) | Bovine rumen microbial communities from tropical cattle in Woodstock, Queensland, Australia - Gonzalo_03 (v2) (version 2) | ecosystem: Host-associated > Mammals > Digestive system >...
TATCTCGTGCTTAGGAAGAAAACAGATTGTTGGTTGTGGGAAATGTAACGATTGGGCTGGATTTGTACAATGTGGGGCGCCTCGTAGGGCAACTCTCGCAATAGTACGGCCGAATCGCTGCCGAGCGCAAGTTGAAACCACTTGAACCCTTTGTCATGGTCCTCCTCGAAAAAGTGGATGCTTTTCTGGTGCAGGTAGCCCATGAATAAGTTGCGGTGACGATGGGTGGAGACCACTTCGTAGTTTTGGTTTTGGATTCGTTTATAAAGGATTAGTTCGTCTTGCGTGGTCACCAAGAGAAAGTCGCCGTCAAAACTGAAATCGTAGATCCATAGGCTCTTGGCATAGCGCTCCCGATGGTGAACGCCTGAGGGCAATGGAAGCAGAATCTCAGTCTGTTCATAATTATCCAGTCGTATGGTGTGGATAACGGCTTGGTAATCGTTGTCCTTATGCTGAAAGCCCTGCTGCTCGACAAAATAGAACGTGTTGTCTTGCAAGTTGCATTTGACTTGGTTCAGGTTCTTTGGCTCGTGGGCGTATTGCACGCCTACGATGGTGTCCAAGGAAAACCGGTTTCCAATCCAGTCCTGTCCTGTGACATGAAGACCGGCCAGCAGTATGCCTACGAGGATAATTATTCGTGTATTCATCATGACTCGGCGAGTTTTAGGAATGAGTTGTTAGTTGAGGCCAACGGGGGAGAGAAGATTCACCTGCTCGATGTAGATCTTCATCGTGGAGTTGGCGCCGTTAGAAGAGGACACCACCCCTCGTACCACATAGGTGTCATTGCCATTCTTGGAGATGCTCCCTTTGTTCGTTTTGCTCAGGGCAATGGTCTTCGTGTAAGTGGTGGGAATCGACTTAGGAGAACTGTTCTCCATGTTTGGGTCAATGCTGTTTGCCAAGGCGTTCTCATACTCTGCGATGACATCGTTGATGCCTGCCTTGAAAGCATTCATCTTGACAGGGTCGGTGACCGTCATGACCGTGTTGCCGACATTGACCTTAAATGAGCTACAGTTCGGGATTCTGCAAGGGGAGAATCCGCTTCCGGAACAGTCAAGCCGACCGACGCCATTGCCAGTGGACTCCGGGGGTGTGTAGCTTACATAGTTGTACAAGTTCAAGACAGCTGTGAAACCTCCTTGGGATTTGTTCACGATGACAGTCGGCACTTTCTCCGCGAAAGTGGCAAATGATAAAATACTCAATCCGATTAATAAAAAGAACTTTTTCATAGTTTTTGTTTTTTTTTTGTTTGAAAATAAATGTTTTGATTATCCCTTTTTCGCAGGGATGATAGTTTCCTATCTACGTTAATCTTCCTTTCACGGTTAGGTCGATTAATGGTTTTGTCTTTTTGTCGGCGGCTTCAGTTTTTTTTAGTTTACAATAGAGATAACAAGTTCAGAATCCAGTCAGGGTCGCCAGCCCTTTTTGAACAATACAAAAATAAACTCTCGACAAGCGTTTGTCAAGAGTTTATGAAAAATTTTTTTCTCGCTGATACAGAGAAAAATACTGATTTTAAATTTACAATTGAAAGCCTATTAGTAAAAATTTATTTTAAATTTTCGCAAATTTTTGGGCTTCCGGTGCAAAAACCGAACAGGATTACTCCAGCACTACTTGGTGCTTGGACATGATTTTGCGGAGGTTGATGAGAGCGTAGCGCATCCGTCCCAAGGCCGTGTTGATGCTGACATTGGTCATTTCTGCAATCTCTTTGAAACTGTAGTCCATGTAGATGCGCATCTTCAGCACCTCTTTTTGCTCCTCTGGGAGGTATTCGACGTAATTGTTCAGGTCGGCGTACGTCTGTTCGCGGATGATTTTCTCTTCTGCGGACTCGTCGCGGGACCCTATGATAGTGAAAATGTCGAAATCTTCTCCTCCGTCCACAGTGGGCATGCGCTGCAGCTTTCTGTAATAGTCGATTTTAAGATTATTGGCTATACGCATAACCCATTGGAAGAACTTCCCTTCCTCTTGGTAATTGCCGGAACGGATGGTGTTGATAACCTTAATGAAAGTGTCCTGAAAGATGTCTTCCGCCAGTTCTTTGTTTTTGACAGAAACCATGATGTAAGAGAACAGCCTCCGCTCGTAACGGAGGATGATGGTCTTCAATGCAGATTCCTCACCAGCTTGATAACGCGCTATCAATTCGTTATCACTTAAGGCATTCCAATTCATGATATGCTCCTTTCTTAAATAGGGTTAATAAATTCAGAAAGTAGATTTTTTCTCGATAGCAGGTCTCCTTATTTCTTTAATTGGTTTGCCTAATGATTGATTTTAATTTGAACTGCAAAAATATATTTTTTTTTAATACGACATGCTTTTCCATGAAAAAAAAATTTTTCGTTTGATATGTAATGAAATAATATCTTTGCAAATCAATTTATAGGAAGCCTTATGAGAAGAATTGCATTGTTAGTATTGCTATCCATCCTGTTCACGCTTTCCTGTTTTGCACAGGAAGATATTGATATTCAGTTGGATAATAGAGTTTATGACGAAGATATTGCGAGTGTCCAGCTCATGGTGGGGAACGACCCGCTATCGGAACCCGTGAGCAATTTGGGAGGTAACTTGTTCAAAATCGCTTTCGATGATTTGAGTCTTGAACCCAGACACTTCAAATACACGTTTATTCATTGCACGCACGACTGGCAACGCTCTGATTTGAACCAAATCGAGTATATTGGCGGATTCATGGAGGATGATATCATACAGTATGACCATTCTTTCAATACGATAGAACCCTATATGCATTATCAGGCGGAATTTCCGAATGAAAATATATCATTCACGAAATCAGGAAATTATGTGTTACTTGTCTATGACGACACTCCGGATAACCCTATTTTGACCCGTCGCTTCATGGTGGTGGAATCGCTGCCTGCCAAGATTGTAGCGGATGTGCATCCCGCTGTTGACGTGAACACTCGATATACCCACCAAGATATTGATTTCATAGTGTTTACAGGTAGTTATAAAATCCGTAATCCGCAGCAATCCGTGCATGCGACGATCCAACAGAACGGCCGCTGGGATAATGCTATTTTTGGGTTGACCTACAATTCCGGCGTGGCCTCTGAATTGCATTTCGAATTCATGGACGGCCGCAACAGTTTTCCTGGAGGGGCGGAGTTCCGTACCTTCGACATTTCCACACTGCGTTCTAACTCCGACCGCATAGTGGGTATTTCATACCTTAACAAACACAACCACGCGTATGTGCTTCAGGATGATGCCCGGCCCTATTCTGCGTATGAGAGCCGTGGTACCATGAATGGTCGCTGCTACTATAAAAACAGAGATCTGAGGAACGAATATTCAGAGGATTATGTTTTCACGCATTTCACGTTGAAGAGTGATTACTCTTTTGACGGCGGCGATGTTTATGTATTCGGGGAATTGACGGATTGGCAGTTGCAGGAAGATGCAAAACTGCATTATAATTCAGGATTTGAGTTCTGGGAAACGGATATATTGCTGAAACAGGGTGCGTATAACTATCAGTATGTGTTTGTCCCGCGCGGCTCAAACCAAATCGATGCCTCCTACGTCGAAGGGTCGCATTACGAAACTAATAATATATACCATATATATGTTTATTTTCAGGAAGAAGGCTCTTCCTACGACCGGCTGATCGGTTACCAACCTTGTTCCATCACGGATCAGAAATAGCCGTTATTTGTTCTTCAGACAGCGCACCGAATAGAATGCTTCTTTCGGTGTGCAGTTGATTTCCACCGTGGCGTTGGTGTAAAAGAAACGGTGGATAGGGGAGGTGTCGGGACTTCCGTCAGAACAGGTCCAGAAACCGGCGTTGGTGCCGAATCCTTCCGCCATATCGTTCCATACACTGCCTGCCGGAAGCACTGAAAATCCTGTGCCATTGTTTGTTGCAACGTTTTCGATGATGCAACAGTTGGCTCCTTGAGTCATGAAATCATACTGCCATCCCTCTTGACTTGCCATTGCCTTGGCCACGTTGTTAACATCCGTGCCGCAACGGTAATAGTCCTTGTACCCCACGAAATCTTCCACACCCATCCATTCGAAGTTGGCGGGGACATGCCATCCTTCGGGACACGGGCCCTGCACGCGACCGTCAGTCTCTTCGGTCGGCTCGGCACCGTTCAGTACAGAAAACCATGTGTATAGCCGGCCGTATCGGGTGATGCTTTGCAGGTCTTTGTTAGGGGCTTGCGGTATGGGTTGGATTTCGTGTCCGTTCGCGTAGTGCAGTGTGCGCAGGTTTTCGCGCATCCAGCAGTCGTCACCCATTATGACGGTCTGATACTCGTTGCCGTCAATGTCGGTTACTGTGCCGCAATTGCGAATTTCTTGAGCATACAATGAAATCACAGTCATCAAGAGGGCGACCAGCAAGGATAATCTTTGGATTTGTTTCATGAAACATCAATTTATGAAATGTAGAGACGTGGTGACCGCGTCTCTACATTATTAGGTTTGTTATAGAGACGTTTCAGGAAACGTCTCTACGATGATATTATTCAATTCTGTCGGAAATCAGGTATTTGTTGCGGTCGGAACCGTTGCGGACCACCAGTTCTGCGAGGTAGCCGGCCAAGAACAGCATCAAACCGAAAACCATGGCCAACAAAGCAAGGTAGAACAAGGGTTGGTCTGTGACTTGTCGGAAACCGGGTACCATATGGTTCATACGGTATAATTTCTGCGCAATGAGCACGATGGTGATGATAATACCGACAAGGAAAGACAACGAACCAAATGAACCAAAGAAGTGCATCGGTTTTTTACCGAATTTCGACATGAAACTGACGGTCAACAGGTCCAAGTATCCGTTGATGAAACGGTCCCAGCCGAACTTGGAAACACCGTGCTTGCGTTTCTGGTGGATGACCACCTTTTCACCGATCTTGCTGAAACCCGCCCACTTGGCGATGACAGGGATGTAGCGATGCATTTCGCTATACACCTCGATGGATTTCACCACATCCTTCTTATAGGCTTTCAGACCACAGTTGAAGTCGTGGAGCTGGATGCCTGACATGCGGCGCGTGGTCCAGTTGAAAAACTTCGAGGGGATGTTCTTGGCGAGTTTCGAATCGTAGCGAACTTTTTTCCATCCGGATACGAGGTCGTAGCCGTCTTCCTTGATCATGCGGAAGAGTTCGGGGATTTCGTCGGGACTGTCCTGCAAATCGGCATCCATGGTGATGACCACATCGCCTTGGCAAGCTTCGAAAGCGGTGTTCAGCGCCGCCGATTTGCCGTAGTTGCGACGGAACTTGATGCCCTTGATAGCGGGATCCTTGGCGTGCAGCTCTTGAATTACCGACCACGATTCATCGGTGGAGCCGTCATCAACCATGATGACCTCATAGGAATAGTTGTGTTCTGCCATGACACGCTCAATCCAGGCGGCCAGTTCAGGAAGCGATTCCGCTTCGTTCAGCAAGGGTACTATTACGGATATGTCCATTTCTTGGTTTAAGGTTTAAGGTTTAGGGTTTAGGGGTTTAGGGGCTTAGGAGCTTAGTAGTTTAGAGGCTTTTAATAAGCTTGTAAGCTTCTAAGCTTTTAAGCTTTTAAGCTCCTAAACTTCTTATTCATTCATTTGTTTCAGATTCCGAAGGCACGTATTCCTCAATCGGTTTCTTCGACGTGTAATTGAACATGGCGACGAAGAGGCCGAAGAACATGCCGTAGAGCAGGTACATCATCGCGCTGACACCGGCGTATTTGCCGTTCTGGTCGTAGTGCGGCACCCGCGACTTATTCTCTTCGTAGCGTTTTTCGAGCGGGTCGATGCTGGCGAGCGTGTCATTGGTCTGCTGCACAATCTTCTGCACGAAAGGCGTGGAGTTCTTCCCGTCGTTTTGCTCGGTGTAGCTCACCAACGTCTCCATCAACACTCTTTTGGCGTAAGGCGTGAAGTTGCCCAGTTTGTATTCTTCTTTGTCCGCTTCTGGCTTGGAACGTAGCTTATTGATGTAAAACTGTTGGAAAATCAGGATGCCGTTGTTGATTTCGTCGCGAACCGATTGCTGTAACGAATCGTCTGTCATACAGCTTTCTGTCTTGAAAACAGCCGCGTTGAGCAGGGACTCCTTGCGGTTGTCTATCAGTGCCGACGCAGCTTCGGTATAGTCTTTCAGCTCGCCGTTCGTCAACGTGTCCTTGGCCAAATTTTGTTTGTATTTAGTCAAAGCGGTGGTGTACTTTTGCTGCAAACCGTCTTTTTCGATGACGCTGTAGTGCAGCATGTCGTAGCCGAAAAGCAATATCGCCCCGATGAGGGAGATGACGATGCAGCTGCGGAAAGCCTTGGCGAAAGAGAGACGCTCGGCGTAGGTTTCCTTGAACTCCTTCACGCCGAAATGTAACACGAGGATGAAGCCGATGATCATGGCCAAGTCAAGCATCTGACTGGCGCTGTAGTCGACTTTCCTTGCGAACATCTTCAGGATTTCCAATCCTGCAAGCATGACGCCCAAAATGACACCCCATTTGAGGTGTGTTTTCCAGAAATTGTTCATTAACTTTTGATTTATTGACGTATGACGTATGACTTGTGACAATCACGCGTCATACGTCATCTATCACACGTCTTATTTCGGGCAGCAGAACTCAGTGAGGACGCTGCAGGTTGATTTCGGGTGGGCGAAACCGATCATGAGGCCTTCGGCACCGGGACGGGCGGCCTTGTCGATAAGGCGGATTTGCTTTTCCTCCAGCTCGTGCAGAGCCTCGTTAGTGTCGGCCACGGCAAATGCGATGTGGTGGATACCCTCGCCCTTGTTCTCGATGAACTTCGCGATGGTGCTGTCAGGAGATGTCGGCTCCAAGAGTTCGATCTTGGTCTGACCAACCTTGAAGAAAGCGGTCTTTACCTTTTGGTCGGCGACCTCTTCGATGTTGTAGCATTTCATCCCTAAGATGTTTTCATAATAAGGGATGGAGGTTTCTAAGCTTTTCACGGCAATGCCGAGATGTTCGATGTGGGTGATGTTCATAATGACTTTTTATTTGTTCTTTGTTTTATTTGTTCTTTTTTGCCTTTATCCACCCCACACTTCCGTGTGGAGTTACTGAAATCTTGTCCCTTTGGGACTGCTCAAGGAATAATTTTTAATTATGAATTGTCAATCCCTGTCCGGTGTGGCGTCGAGCCAAGTCGTTTTGTGTTTGATGAGTTTGATGAGGAGGGCGATGAGGGTATAGATAACAGCAATCCAGAACGTGAGGCGCAGACAGTTAGTGCAGCAGCAACAGATTCCGTCAGCGTGGCGGAGGTCTATGAGATAGAAAAGGAGGTAGTCGATGACGAGATAGGAAAATACCACTGACATGATGGTAGCATACTCGCGGCGGATGAAGGTTTTCCAAGAAAATTCAAGCATTCCGCCTTCGTAGAGAGACCATTTCGGGATAAAGGCGGGTACTTTCTCCGCCCACTGCTCGAATTCGTCGCCGTATTTGGAGCGCAGGAACGCTTCTTCGGCCATCATGATGCGTTCGTAGTAAATCCAATAGACTAAAGAAACGAGGATAAATGCGAAGATGTTCATCGTATAGACGAGCAGTCCGGCCCAGATGAGGTAGTTGGCGAGGTAGAGCGGATGGCGCACCACGGAGTATATGCCTTTGGTGTTGAGGTGGTCGGCGACCTGTTTGGCGGTGTTGCGGCCGGAGGTGCCTTTTGGGGTGGTGCAGACGGTGTAAGCGCGTAATGACAGTCCCGCAATCACTAACAGCACGGAAAGGATGGTGCAGATGACATAGACGGGGCAGTGAAAGTTAGTGATCGTGATATTGGCGTAAAGATTCTGGTTGGTGAAGAACAGGATGGGCAGGGAAAGCGCGAAAATGAGCACGGGAATCTGTCCTCTGTACTTGAAGAGTTTCGCGCCAGTCGCCTCCATTGATTGTATTAAAGCCATCTTTTTCTGCTGTTTTTTTCGGGGTGCAAAGATACACAAAATACGAATACGTAAGAAAAAAGGATGGCATTCGCCATCCTTTTTCATTAACCATTAAAATCTTTACATTATGATTACCCTCTGCGCTCTTTAATGCGGGCTTTCTTACCCGTCAAATTACGGAGATAGTAAATTCTTGCTCTACGGACGACACCGCGTTTCACAACCTTGAGGTCTGCAATCATCGGGGAGGTGAAGGGGAAAACTCTTTCCACACCGATACCGCCGGAAATCTTTCTCACGGTGAAAGTCTTGTTCACGCCGCTGCCCTTGATTTGCAGGACAACGCCTTGGAATTGCTGGATACGCTCTTTAGAACCCTCAACGATTCTGTAAGAAACGTTCACGGTGTCACCAGCTTTGAACTTCGGAAACTCTTGGGTCGTTATGAAGTTATCTTCTACGTACTGAATCAATTCGTGTTTCATTGCCTTATCTTTTTGCTTCGTTAATCTCTATTTTTCTCTCTCAATTTTGAGGTTGCAAAAATACACTTTTTTTGAATATACGCAATAGGGCGCTAAATATTTTTATTGTAATGTCATTTTGCTGTATATCAGTTGTTTGTGATTTTCGGTATATCATTTTGGCATGTTTATGGTCCTGTCGGGATGTCAGTTTTGCGCAATTTATTGTTCATAAATTACATATCTCCGCCTTCGCCTTCACCGTATTCATCCACATTCTGACGTTGCTGACGGTTTTTGTAGTTGTTGAACTTGTAAGTGAGGTTGAAGGATATCTGGCTGCCGTCGTTTTCGCGGATACTGTAAGAGTAGTATCCCGTGGGTTCATTCAAGCCGGACCAGGACTCAACTCTGGTTTGGCGGACGGCGGGAATCCAGTAGAGGAGGTTGCGCACATTCAAGCTGAGCACTAAGGAGTTGTCGAGGAATCCTTTTTTGACCCCGAGGCTCATGCGGTACGTTGGCGAACGGCGTCCCTGTCCCACGCCGCCAGTGCCCCAACCCATGCTGCCGGCCGTGAGCGTGCTCGAACGGTAGCGGAAGTTGAGCTGGATGTCGAAGTCTTTGCCCACGGTGAAAGTTTGGTTGCAGCCCACGGTCCAGACCCAGTCGCGGGAGAGGTTCTCGTCGATGAGGTCGTTGCTCTCGATGATATTGCGGTAAAAGCTGCCCGTTACGTTCACTTTCCACACTTTCTTCACCCGCTGGCTGACGAAAGCCTCGATGCCGAAGTTGTGGCCTTTGTTGAGGTTCTGGTAGGAGGTCATGGTGTAGAAACGTTCTGTCACAGGGTCTTGCAGAATTTCTGTGTAGCGCGTGATCATGTTTGTGCGCAGACGGTAGAAAGCGGTGAGGGTGACGGTGGTGGCGTCCTTAGTGAACATGTAACCGAGTTCGGTGGAATTGGCGATTTCGGGTTTGAGGTAGGGGTTGCCCTGCGAGAGGTTTTCGCGGTCGGAGTAGTTGATGAACGGGTTGAGTTGGTGGATACGTGGACGCGACACACGGCGTGAATAACTCAACTGCAGCGTATGGTTTTCGGTGATGTCGTATTTGATATGTAGGGTGGGGAAGAGACTGTAGTAATCGAAATGATAGGCGGTGTCCGCGCTGCGGAGGTCGGAGATGGTGTTGGCGATTTCGCCGCGCAAGCCGGCCTGCACACTCAGCTTTTTCCAGAAAGTGTTGGAGTAGATGAAGTAAGCGGCGTTCAGGAACTCGTAGTAGGTGAAGTCGTTACGCTGGTCCAGAACTTCTGAGGCGGAACTGTTGCTCAGCCCCTCGAAAAGTGAGTAGTCCTGTCCGACCTCCCGGTACGAGAACTTGTAACCTGTCTCAATGCGGCCGCCGTTTCCGATGGGCGTCACGAAATCGATCTGCGCGAAAGCGTTGCGGTTGTTCTCAATCGTGTTGGTCTTCTGGAAAAAATCGGGAATGTCGAGGTAGGAGTGTTGCGTGAAAGTGTCGATGGCGTTGCCGCCGCGCTGCGAGAAAAAGAGGTCGGCGGTGAGCTCGCGACCGGGCATCAGGAAGGTTTTCTTGTAGTTGATGCTGGCTTCGATGTTCTTGAACGAACGGACATTGGCACCTTCGCGGAAATAGTGATAGCTGGTGTCGTAAAAATTATCGAAGAGATTGTATGTCAGTGAATTGAGACTGCTGATGTTGCGCATGTTGCCGAGGTTGCCGCTGATGCCGAATGTAATGGTGTTGTATTTGTTTATATAGTAATCGAAGGTGAGGTTGGCGTTGTGGAAGCCGCCTCGATGCTCGCCGAAGTTGTTTTGTTCCAGATGACTGCTGTCGGAATCGTTCCACGAGTCGCGCCAGAGTGTGCCGCCGTTGCGGTGGGAGTGCGCGCGATAGCCGTAGTTGAAGAAGATGTTGATTTTGTCGTAGCGGTAGTTGAAGCTGAACCCCGCGTTGTAGCCGCTGATGAACGGAATGTGTTTGTCCTGATAGACAAAGGACATCGAACCGCCGGCCTGTACCATCGCGTTGAATCCCGACTCTTTCTTCTTCTTGAGAATGACGTTGAGGATGCCCGCCATACCGTCAGGCTCCAAACGCGCCGACGGATTCGTGATGACTTCCACGCTCTCAATCATGTCCGCCGGAATCTGGTCGAGGGTGAGGTTGGTGGGACGGCCGTCCACGAGAATCGTCACGTTTTCGCTGCCCCGCAGACTGACGTTGCCCTCAATGTCCACTTGCACCGCCGGAATTTCTTCCAACACTTCCACGGCTGATGCGCCCGATGCGTTGATGCTCGACTCCACATTGTAAACGGTCTTGTCGAGATTGGTCTGCAGTGCGTCCTTTTGAGCCCGGATGACCACGGCACTCAGTTCCGTGAGTTTGTCGGACATCTTGTATTTCGGGATTCGATATACGGCGTTGGTCTTGCTGATTTCAAATACGGGAGAGGTGGATTTATGATATCCAACATACTGTATTTCAACAAAATATTTTCCAAAAGGAATGCCTTCTAAGATAAACTTGCCTGTTTCGTCGGTGAGGCCGTATTGTGCTGTCACGGAGTCGCTGGCACGCCTCACGTTCACCGAGGCGTATTGCA
>Ga0310786_10011512_pt1 | contig 11032 bp, 7 predicted proteins | sample AusTroGonzalo_MG_FD_203881 | JGI IMG/M metagenome (GOLD analysis project Ga0310786, IMG submission 203881) | Bovine rumen microbial communities from tropical cattle in Woodstock, Queensland, Australia - Gonzalo_03 (v2) (version 2) | ecosystem: Host-associated > Mammals > Digestive system >...
ATACCCAATTGCAAGCCACGTGGAAATTTAATTTTTGGATTGCTTTCTTCAAATTTATTAGCAATTTGTTCTGTTTTTGCAACTTCTGTATTTACTTTATCTGCAACAGTTGCACTTTCCGTTGCCAACGCAGGCATTGTAATCAAAGCTAATAAAGAAAGAATTGAGATTTTTTTCATGTATATTTCCTTTTGTTTAAGAACTTATTCCCATTATAAGTTTTTTTATACATACGCACAACAACAAATTTTTTATTTAATATATGTGTTTTTTGTGATAAAATGTATAAATATGAAACGTTATATACCTTTTTTATCATTATTGATAATTGCGTTTAGCATGAATGTCGTGAACGCATCTGAATGTGTTGATGAAGATTGTGATTTGGCACCTGCTGAATACACAGAGACAGCAACAGTTGTTGATGTATTGGAACCTGTCGCACCAAAAGAAAATATTTGGTACGATTTTTCTTACCAATCATCAAAATATGATACGGACAATATGTGCGATTATGATTACAATTGTCCTTTTGAAACAATCCAGGAATGCGAAGTATGGTATAAAAAACCTGTTCACAAAACAAATGTTTTGCGTCGCAGTGCACATTTAAGTCCTGTCAAAATTGACGACATTATATTTGCAATAAATTTGCAACCTGATTTTTCTGCAAATGACGTGGCTGCAAAATCTTTGATGGAACGTTATAAAATCTTAATGCGTACATCCAAGGCATGTTGCACCGCTGGTTTTATAACCGCATTGCAAAATGAAGGTGCAAAGGAAGACCAGATATATGAATTTTTGAAAGATGATGCAAACAATTTCGCCATTGGCCAACGTTGTGTCGTTTTATCAAATAATGACATAACGGGCGATTATTCTTATGGTGTTGATGGGGAAATGGTTGCAGATGTTCGCAACAAATGTCTGTGCAGAAACAAGAAATGGTTTAATACCCTGTTACAGCCATTTAATGATATATATGAACGTGCACCACAATTTGCATCTGATCCGTTTTATTACACATACCGGGACAGCATGAAACGCACCATAACGGTATCTGTAAATCAAGATGTTCAAAATGTTTTAGATTTATTAGAATATTGCCCAGATTAATGGGCAATATCTTTTTTACATTAAATTTATTTTGCGTTTTTATTTAACCACGCATAATGGCGCAGGAATTCTATACCCGGACCCGCAGGATATCCCATCCAACGTGAACCTGCAGGTATGTTACGGAATACACCACTGTTCGCACCGATTTCTGCATCATCACCAATATGAATTCCGTTTGAAACACCCGCATGTCCACCGATTAAAACACGATCACCGACAACAACACCGCCGGCCAAACCAACGCCCGATGCCAAGAAGCATTCTTTACCTACAACAACACCATGGCCAATTTGGCATAAATTATCAATTTTTGTTCCATCACCTATGATTGTGTCAGTCATAGCCCCCCTGTCCACACAACTATTTGAACCGACAGAAACACGGTCGCCCAATATAACGCGTCCAACATGTGGTATAAACACGTTTTTCCCTTCCTGACGCGTGTAACCGAATCCGTCCTTGCCAATTACAGCATTTGCATTTATCACGCAATTTGAGCCAATTGTAGCGTTTTCTATATGGGCCCCAGAATAAACAACCGTACCAGAGCGCAAAACCACATTACGACCAATGAAAGCACCCGGATAAATCTTTACACCTTCTTCTAAAACTGCGCCACGTTCCACAGTTGCAAATTGCCCGATATAATTGGAACGTTTTTTACGGAAAAACACGCCACGTTCTACACAGGCAAAATAACTGATACCAAAACGTGGTTTTTCACGATAAATTTCACCCAAGATTTTAACAATGTTACCGCGTGGGGAATTTGTTATTAACAAAGTTGTTCCCTCTGGTGCGTCATTAATTTGTTCGGGTTGTAACAAAATAACAGTTGCTTTGGTTTTATGTAAAACTTCGATTGGTAAAATTTTAAATGCGTTTGAATTGCGTTCTGTGGAATAGAAAGCCAATTGACCAGCACGTGCATCAGCAATTGGTGCAACCCCGCGCACAGGTTCATTTGGATTTCCCCTTAATTCCAAACCAAATTTTTTTGCCAATTCACCTGCTGTGGTTTTTGTTCCACGTGGACCGAAAATCATACGCAATAAATTTCTCATATATCATCCTTTTCGTTTTTAACGATTATAAAACATAAGAATAAAAAGGCAATGTAAAATATTAAACAAAAAAGCCACCAAAAAGGTGGCTTTTTATATTTCTGCCTGGAATTATTCTACGTCAAAACTGATAACGTCACCGTAAGATCCCAATTCTTCACCGCCCAAATAGCAGTGGATATGAGAACCAACTTGTTCTAACCATTCTGCAATGGCTTCGTTTTCAGCTTTTTCATATTTAACATCCAATACGTTTTTGGTGATTCCATAACCCAACAAACCACCTGCCAATGCACCGACACCACCAGCAACTAAGTTTCTGTTTCTGCGGCCCGATGTATCTTCTTTGGCTGTTTCCATTGTTGTACAAATATCTCTTAACTTTGAAATATTTGTTGGGAATGTTGCCTTGGCTGTTTCCATATTCATTGGTTTTGCATCCACCGCAGCTTGTCCTTGTTGTTTTTGCACAACCCCTAATGTTAGGTTATCATTTATCGTACTTACACCGGCATCGCTACCAAGAATACTTATCGCCGCATTAATGTTATCTTTAATGTAACCCTTTTCTGGATCTCCAGTTGCATCCCTTGGTGCTTTTCCTAACAATTCTGCCGCATAGTCAATCTTTGGTTTGCAGTTATTGTCAGCAGTACATTTTTCACTACCTTGTATTTTGCTAATGTAAGCATTTCGAATATTTATTACATCATCAGGATTCCATTCATATACAGCTTGGACTGCATCTTGGGCAACTGTGTAACCATTGATAACTGTGAATTCAATACCTTTGACATTGCCACCTGCGTTACGTGCAGCACGCAATGCTTTGTTTGCATGTTCAACTGCTTCTTGGTATTGTCTCAAAGCTTCTGTTTGTTGTGCAGAATTTCCTTCATACAAAATAAATGTTTGATATGCAGAGTTTGCTTTATCCAATTCAGAATTACATGTTTTACCGGCTTCATTCTTTTCTTCGGTCTGTGTGTATTCGTTATTCTTTGCACTTAACAAACCACCCAATGTGCCACCTTTCTTTTGGATAGCATCCATACCGACGAATCCACCGATACCACCAACGGCTGTTCCGCCCAATGTGAACCACAATTTTTTGTACCAATCAGCATCAGAACCTTCACCAGCTTCTTTACGTGCTTCTTTACCCACAGCTTTACTGATGTTGTCTAATGTAGATTTACTGATCCAAGAACCACATGTGAAGGCATCACCAACTGCAAAGTATGCAACTGAATCGCCACCCAGGTTGTCTTGAATGTTTTTATCATCGGACACAACTGTAATCTTTGCACGGCAGAAAGAACCATACAAATCATTACTTGCAACAAATTGATTTGTGGTCAAACCTTTCATAGCATAGTTCTTTGGAACTTTGTTAGATTTCAATTTTACCCACATAAATGTAGAACCATTATCTTTGCTACCCATGATTCCACCGTTGTTGTTTTGCAAGCAAATATTTTGTTCCTTGGTCAATTTTGCATTATATTTTGCCTGGGCTTCTTTTTCGATATCCATCAAAACTTCTTGGAACAAGTTTTCTGCAGATTGACTGATAGAATATTCATCCCATGTTTCTGTAACTTCTTGGTCGTATAAACATCCATCTTCGTCCATATATCCGCAAGCTTCGATTGTGTTTTCGTTGCACATATCACTTACTGTTTTAGTCTTACAACCTATAACAACATTCGAATCTTGTCTTTTTGCAGATATACTGCCTGCTGCGCCCAACCAAGTGTCACGAACACCGCCAGAACCCCAAGAACTTTTTTGTGGATCATCTGATGATTTCAATTTGAAAGCTTCGATTTTCAAATGTTCTTCACAAACGTCCGCATTTTTAACTGTACCGATACACAAACCTGTAACGATTGTGTAATCCAATACACCGCCAACTTTGTTCATACTTTTATCGAATCCAGCTGCACCTGTATCATATGTGTTGGACATAACGTCTGTTCTGTTACGATAGCAGTTGATATAATCTTTACCGCACAAAGATTTGACACAGCTGATTGCAACATTACCACATTGTTTTCTCATTTGAGAAATTGCAGCAGTATTATAAGAAGAACTTAATGAAGAATTCAAAGTACCAATTACACTGATTGGATCCTTGTCACCTTCTTCTTCGTATGATGGGAATAATGCTTTAAATACACTGTTGTCTGTGTATGTATATGTATACATATTATTATTTACAGATGCAGCAGCATATTGACAGTTGGAATCTGTGTTAACAATTGATTCACATGCTGTTTTGATTGTTTCATATGTTGCTTTGCCACTGATTGTGTTGTTGCCGTTTTCACCAAACACTTGGCTGTAACATACAGAACCTAAACCGCCACCGCAATTACGCATAGCACATGTTTTGATTGTTTCCACGCATTTGTTTTTAGCTTTGGCATCAAATTTGTTCACCAAGTCTTGAACTTTTTGACGCATTGCGTTGTTCATACGTGCAGCATATGCTTCATCAAAGATTTCTTCACGGTTATCTTCGTCACGCAATTGTGCATTTGTTGGCATTTGACCATTACCAATAAATGTAGCATAGCAATATTTATTTCCACCGATTGTTTCCAAACATGCATTTTTCAAATATCCAGAAACATCTTTAGTTGTCAAAGTTGATGCAACCGTGGCCAATTTTTCATTTGCAACCAAATTACCTGTGCTGATAGCTTCTGCAATTTCAGCCAACACGCCGTTTGCATCTACTACACATTTGTTTGGATTTGAACCACACGCATTCAAAATACATTGATCTGCAATTTTATAACAAGTAGAAACCGCGTTCACAGCCGCCAATGCAGCACCTTCGCTGATTGCGGTACCAACACGTGATGTTGCAGCAGGGGCGGCACTGGTATTTGTAGAACCAAACAATTCTGTGATTCCATCACCCTGGCAACGAGCCAATGTTGATGCACAGTTTATAGATTGTTTTTTGAATTCGTTATTTGTTGTACATAATTCGAAATCACTGCCACAAACACTTTCTTTCTGCAAACATTTCATATATTTTTTAACACATTGGTCAGATGTCAACATATTTGACAATTTTGCACCTGTAACCATTTGACCCAACACAGAGCCGTCTGTTGGGTATCTGTATTTGGAGACTTCGCCATAATTGTTTGTAGATTCAACTTCGGCCAAGGCAGTAACACTGCTGGTTCCGAACAAATCGTTAACACCGGATGGGGAACATTGGCCCAAAATGCTTAAGCAATTTGGCATTTTTGCATGCAACAACACATTTGTCGTACATTCTTCCAAACCTGGACCGCAGACATCTGTACCCTTCAAGCATCCAGAATATGTTTCGATACATTCGCTGTTAGATAACAACGAAGCTGTCGATGATGATGATGACGAACTGGTAGTAGCCGTTCCAGTAACGATGTAACCTGCAACTGACGGTAACCGTGCAGAAGCCGATCCGGTCTTAATAGCACCCATTACGCTGGCACGCGGACTGGCCGCATTTGCCCCGGAAAATGTAGCAATTATTGCAAAAAAGCCAAGTGTTTTGACGATATTTTTCATCCCCTTTCTCCATTTACTATGTCTTTATTTTATCATAGTTGCAAAAATAAAGCAAAGGGAAAAATGAATATTTTGACCAATAATTTTTATTCGTTATCCAGAATTTCTTTCAATTCCAACATATCATCTGGTAAACGTGTCTTGAAATGCATTTTTTTACCGGTTACAGGATGAACGAATTCCAACAATTCCGCGTGTAACATCTGGCCTGAATGAGTTTTCAAAAATTCCAACAACATTGGATCTTTGACACCACCGATATGAGATTTTTCTTTGCCATACAAAGAATCACAAACCACAGGAAAACCATGGGCAGATAAATGAACCCTGATTTGATGCGTTCGCCCCGTCATCAAAGTGCAACGGAACAAAGAAATTCCAGACCGTGTCCAAACATCCGCAACATTCACAATTGTGTGCGCAGGTTTGCCACCTGTTTTTACCATGGACATTTTTTGACGGTTGCGACTGGAACGGGCAATATTACCAGTTATATCCGCCCCACCCCATGTTGGAACACCCCAAACAAAAGCGACATATTTACGGGTCAAATCGTGTTCTGAAAATATTTTTACCAAACCACGATATGCTGCATCACTTTTTGCAAAAACCATTACCCCACTGGTATCTTTATCCAAACGATGAACAACCCCAGGGCGCGTTAAACCACCAAGGGTCGACAAATGTGTGTATGCCAATAAGTTTTGAACCAAAGTTCCAGTTTTATTCCCCGCAGATGGATACATAACAACACCACGCGGTTTATTGATTACGATAATATCATCGTCTTCGTATAAAACATCTAAATCAAAATCATTTGAAACATTGTCATACGCAACATCAGAAGTTTTTTCGGATATAGTTACAACAAATTCATCACCTAATTTCGTTTTCTCAGACAATTTTGTTATATCTGCATTATTTCGTTTAATATCAAATTTTTGGATTTCACTGCGTGAAAATTCAGGCATTTTTCCCGCCAGAAATTTATCTATTCGAATACCAACATTTGAATCATCAACTAAAAAATTACGAACATTAGCCATTATTTGTATTCTTTCCACTTTTTACCTTGTTCGCACTTTGAAATATCAATTGTGAAATCGCGTTTTTTACCGTCGATTTTACAGGTCAAAATCCCTTCGGTCACAGCGTCAGTTGCATCTTTATCTGCGTTACGCCAAGCAAAAGAAATTGTTTCAGGTTTATGTATGCATACAAGACGCAATTTTCCATCCATTTTCCCATTTGGTGATAACCAAACACGAACGCTGTCCGCTTCACCATAGCAAGGAAAAGAATCTAAATAATATAAAATTAACCCCTGTTTAACCAATTGTTTGTCTGTCCCTGTGACCGTGCCATTATATTGATGCAATCTCAGTCCTGTAACACCTTCCCAATCAACAGTTGTTGAAAACACACTAACACACGGTGTTGGCATTGGTGCAGGTGATGGCGTTGGTATCATCGGTGAATCTTTGGCAGATGCAGAACAACATACAAAAGCCATCATAACGAATAATAATTTTTTCATGTTTAATCCTTTAATTCTATGGCAACGCGTTTAACATCAACCGGGTTCACAGACAAAGTATAATTAAATGCAACCGTCGTTTTAGGTTCAACAAATGTTGCAGGTGGCAAAAATGATTGGTTTGATAAAACATTATTTGCCGCATCGTATGAAACAATTACTACATTGGGTAATCCCTGTAAATCCTCAGAAATATTTACTATATATCCTGAAACAGAAACCTGGTTATTTTGAACAACACTTTGAATACTGGCCTGGTCCACATACACAGGTTTTTTATCACCCTTGTTTTCTTTGTATGTTATCATAACCGCAAAAGCAAATACACACGCCGCAATCAAAGCACAAAAAGACGCAATAAATTTCAACAAAGTATTTTGCCAAACGGGTTTGTGTGGCAACCAAGTATTCCCACACACAGCACATTTAACCATCCCTTTTGGGAATTTTTTTAATTCATATTCTGTTTTACAAAAATCACATTCTATTTTCATGGTCTGGCACTGTTATTTAAACTTTTGATATACTCATTGTATTGCGCAGAAACTTTGTTTGCCAAATTATTTAAATACATAATATATTCGGACACAGGCACATCTCTGCTACCTTTTACTTTGTCGCAAAATTCTGTGGCAGCAGCTGTCCCTGAAATATAATAACCACTGCTTGCAACACAATATTTTGCCACAAGTGTTTTAAGGTCTTTTAGCACAATATCTTTCAAATTTCCAGTTTTTTCATACAACAGCAACTTAAAATCACTGTCTTGGGCTGATATTATACTGTTGTTTACTTTTAAATCTGTGGTTACGGTTCCCACGGGCTGTTTATTTAATGGCGCGTTTGGTTCTACCTGAGTACCTTCTATAGAAACAAAATCTGCATCAACATTACTAACACTGGTTGTCCCGACAACAACTCCTATCTTTATTTTTTCATTATCTATGATTTGAAATCCATTCAATTCCAAATTGCTGAGTGTACTTAACCCGCCCGTTTCTATTTTTCCAAAAGTACCAGTCGTAATAATATCTAAATCACCATTTACATAAATTGTATGTTTATAATCACCGTAAATATTACCGCTGTTAATCAATTTCAAATCTTTGGTGGTGTATGAAACACCTGTTAACAAAGAGGTATTTTTAAATTCCAATGTTGATAAGTTTGTTATATCGCCAATATTCAATGTTCCAAAAAAAGCAAAACTGCCGGTGACCGATAATGTATCAATATTCGTCACATCTTGACCATTCAAATTCAGATTTGAACGCATAGTTGAATCTGAATCACTATCCGTAAAAGCACGCCACAAATACATTGAATTTCTACTGGTCGCTGTTGGGTCAGTAGTTCCAACAATACCTGTGGTTATATCATTTTCTAATCCCAAACTGGCTGTGCTGGTTTGAAAAACATTAAAACCACCATAAACATCTTTGCCATCAACAAACCCGTATCTTCCATTTCCCAAATTTGCGATTTCGCGTGTTCGAAAAGCAGAAATATCCTTGTTATCAAAAACAACAACACCCTGTAAAACGACATTATCACCAGAACCTGATTTTAATACGCTTAATTGATAATCTTGACCATAATCTTTCACAATGTGTTGTGGTAATCCATAATCTATCAAATCAGATATTTTTACGGAGAAATTATGATTTCCAATATGTTGTAAAAATTGTGATTTTTCACCATTAATGTATCTTTCCAAAGCGTTTTGAACCATTTCTATTTGTTTAGCAACCGCTATGTTTTTCGCCCTGGATATTGCATTTTGTTGATATCTGACAATGAAAGGCAAAATTATTGCAGCGATTGTTATTGACAACATTAATTCAACCAGCATCCCGCCACATTGTGATTTCAAGAAAGATTTTTTTTCAACGTTTTTCATTCTTTAACTATACCTAATGCTTTTTCAATATCTGTATTAGTTATATCTATTACATTTGGCAAATCGCCTGATTCCAATGTTAATTTTGAAAATGATAATGCCGGTTTATTGCTTGCTATATCCCAAAATACTTCCTTGTTATTACCGTCATTACCCTGTCTTAATGTTAAACCATTAATACTTTCGACTCTGGGCCACAAATCTGATGCCACCGTTATTCCCAAACTGCTCTTTGTGAATTTTATTGTGTTTGCTTTGATGAAAGCCGTAGATAGACCTTTGGTGTTTATAGATATTATATCTATTATATTTTTTTGATCATCTGATCTGGGTTTTAATATAAGGTCTTTTCCCACTTGCAAATCTTCCTGTACTGTCACACTGTTACCCATAATCAAAGTTTTTAAAGTTTTTGGATTTTCATTAACTGTATCAGCCACAATATTAAAACCGTACAACGTATTCACATAGGATACAGATTGTACATCTAATAATTTTGGATTTTGTAAATTAAGCCCAGATAAGAATCTGACATTTTCTGCATTGATTTCTGTTGAATTTAAATATTTTACTTTGGCGGCAATTGAATTACGCATATTAAGTTTGTTCCCTGTCATTTTACCAACATTATACATATAATTGCTGTTCATATGTAAATCTCTTAACATTGTGGTTAAATTGTGGTCCCCAGCTTCACGGTGCAAATAATTTGTTTTATTTTCCAACGCATAATCACGACTGATTTTAAAAATCAAATCACCTTCTTCGAAATTTTTTTCATCTTGAACAGCCCAATTTTGTGCATATGCAATTCCACCAGGTTGAACAACCGCCGCATCATGCCCAATATATTTTACAACCTTGGCTGTTCTGGCAGATGTTTCTCTTTTTGGAAAAACCAAATAAACATCTATGACCCCCGTTTCGTTACCTTGATTATCTATGATCATATTTTTTGCCCCAGGCGCAAGTTCTTTCAATTCTTCTGGTTTAATTTCTGGGGTTACACCTGTTCTGTCCCAATCCGCCTCGTTTACACGAACAAAAGTAATAATATTATTACGCATACCAACTATTTTTTTTGCATAATGAATATCTTGAACCATATCTGTCATTTCAGATATTTGACTGTACAAAAATGGGGTAACGGCCAACACCAAAGCAATCGCCAAAACAACTTCCATCATTGACGATCCTGTTTGCCAATATTTTTTTTCAAAATATTTTTTATTCAACACCATCTTTCGTTCTTTATTTTCAATCTATGGGCCATGTATGGTCCCGTATATTTATTCTGTGTTCTAATCTTTCCCAAAACAGATATTGACATATTATATGTTGAGCCAATGAATATTTGTTATATTTGATATAATCTTTTTCATCAAATATCTGCTCACAAGATTTCAATGTAGAGTTCTGTTTACCTGGATCTTGTATAATATATATCTTTCCATTATTTATCTGATTCCCATTAAAAATTTCAACATAAACATCTTCAAACAAAGATTCCCCAGCCGGAGAAATTTTAAATATTATATTTGATTGAACGCCATCTTTTAAATCTTCAATCCCAGATTCCCCCACAATTATATTTTCAGCAATCAAATCATCCACCTCTATTCCGCCACCAGTGTTAGATGCCGCATCAATTGTGCCTTTGTCTTCCACAGCAAAAACATCCGTGTGCACATCTACTACGCCACTTCCGTCATCTGGTCTGGCGTTTAATTTATAATTCGGTGCCGATAAATTTTGCCCGATTTGAGTCCACTTTGATGGTAATGTAAAATTATCACTGTTCCCTATCACCATAAAATCATTTGTTTTTAACCT
>Ga0310786_10011514_pt1 | contig 11032 bp, 9 predicted proteins | sample AusTroGonzalo_MG_FD_203881 | JGI IMG/M metagenome (GOLD analysis project Ga0310786, IMG submission 203881) | Bovine rumen microbial communities from tropical cattle in Woodstock, Queensland, Australia - Gonzalo_03 (v2) (version 2) | ecosystem: Host-associated > Mammals > Digestive system >...
CGGGCAGTTGGTGACGAAAAAAACTGAAAACGCTTGGTTCTCAGCCGGCGTGACCATCGAGAACCGTGGCGGCAAGAAACTCATTGAGATGGGCATCCTGTCGAAGAAGCTGCTGAAGCAGTTCGACCTCCAGCAGCCAGTCTACTTCGCTGAGCTGAACTGGACACTGCTGATGAAGGCCACAAAAAAGAACGTGGTGAATTTCACCGAGATTCCCAAGCAGCCTGCTGTCAGCCGCGACCTCGCGCTGCTCGTCGACCATGCAGTGGAGTTTGCCCAGATAGAGCAGATTGCCCGCCAGACTGAGAAGAAACTGCTCAAGAGCGTTGAACTCTTCGACGTCTATGAAGGCAAGAACCTGCCTGCCGGCAAGAAGAGCTATGCCGTGAATTTCATCCTCCAAGATGATGAGAAGACCATGAACGACAAACAGATTGATGCCATCATGCAGAAGCTCATCGCAAATCTGAAGAAGCAACTTGGAGCCGACTTACGCTAACTTTAGCCCCCTAACTTAGGGGGTTGGGGGCCTGAACAAGCCAAAGTTCCCTTAGTAAGGGGATTTAGGGGTCTGAACAGACTCTCATTAACATTAAAATATTAACATTAAAAGGGAAGAACTTGCAGGGCGTTCAGACCCCCATCCCCCTAACTCAGGGGGCGTAAGTTCAGACCCTCCACCCCCTAACTTAGGGGGCTCAGAACCAATGGGAAGAGCATTTGAATACCGTAAAGCTACAAAGCTGAAGAGATGGGGCCACATGGCCAAGACATTCACCAAGATTGGCAAACAGATCGCCATTGCCGTGAAAGCTGGTGGACCGGAGCCAGAGAACAATCCCACGTTACGTGCCATCATCGCTAACGCCAAGCGTGAGAACATGCCGAAGGACAACATCGAGCGTGCTATCAAGAACGCCATGGGCAAGGACCAGAGCGACTACAAGGAGGTGACCTACGAGGGCTATGGTCCCCACGGCGTGGCCATCTTCGTGGAGACGCTGACTGATAACACCACCCGTACTGTGGGTGACGTGCGCTCGGTCTTCAACAAGTTCAGCGGCAACTTAGGCACTCAGGGCAGTCTTTCGTTCCTGTTTGACCACAAAGCCGTGTTCACCTTCAAGAAGAAGGACGGACTGGACATGGACGAGATGATTCTCGACCTGATTGACTACGGCGTAGAAGACGAATACGACGAGGATGAAGAAGAGAACAGCATCACCATCTATGGCGAGCCGTCAAGCTTCTCGGCTATCCAGAAGCATCTGGAGGAGAACGGCTTCGAGGTGACTGGTGCCGAGTTCACCCGCATCCCCAACGACCTGAAAGATGTCACGCCCGAACAGCGCGAGGCCATCGATAAGATGGTTGAGAAGTTAGAGGACTTCGACGACGTGCAGACCGTTTACACGAACATGAAACCAGAAGAAGAGGAGTAGCCCGCAGGCTACTCCTTAATTCTTAGTATTCGAAACGGCCATATTCGCTCTCAATGGTGAGCGAACGTGGCCCTTTTTCTATGTGCCCTACCACCTGGGCATCGATATTGAAGCCCTTGGCGATGTTAATGACCTGACTGGCAACCTCAGGACGAACATAGATTTCCATACGGTGTCCCATGTTGAACACCTGGTACATCTCACGCCAGTCGGTACCGTTGCAGTCATGGATGATCTGGAACAGTGGCGGAACGGGGAACATGTTGTCTTTGATGACGCGGCAATCGTCACCTACGAAATGGAGCACCTTGGTCTGAGCACCACCCGTGCAATGCACCATACCATGAACCTCCGGGCGCAGCTCGTCGAGGAGACGCTTAATGACAGGGGCGTAGGTGCGGGTGGGCGAGAGAACGAGCTGGCCGACGTTGGGGAGTTGTGTTTGGCATACCATGTCAACATGCGGGGCGGTATCAGTAAGGGCATAACGACCACTATAGACCAACTCATCGGGGACGGCATGGTCGAAGCTCTCGGGATAGCGCTCCACCAGATATTTGGCGAAGACATCGTGGCGGGCGCTGGTGAGTCCGTTGCTGCCCATGCCGCCATTGTAGCGATGTTCGTAGGTGGCCTGTCCCGTAGACGAAAGACCGACGATGACGTCACCAGGACGGATGTTCGCATTGTCGATGACGTCGCTGCGCTTCATGCGGCAGGTAACTGTGGAGTCTACGATGATGGTGCGTACCAGGTCACCCACATCGGCTGTCTCGCCACCAGTAGGCCAGATGCCTATGCCCATTTCCCGTAGCTCGGCGAGCAATTCGTCGGTGCCGTTGATGATGGCACTGATAACCTCACCAGGAATGAGCAGCTTGTTACGGCCGATGGTACTGCTGACGAGGATATTGTCAGTAGCACCCACGCAAAGCAGGTCATCGGTGTTCATGACGATGGCGTCTTGGGCAATGCCCTTCCAAACGGAGAGGTCGCCCGTCTCCTTCCAGTACATGTAGGCCAGACTCGACTTGGTACCGGCACCGTCGGCGTGCATGATGTTACAATACTCCGGGTCGCCCCCCAAGATATCAGGGATAATCTTGCAGAAAGCCTGCGGATAGAGACCCTTGTCAATGTTTTTGATGGCGGCATGCACGTCTTCTTTTGCTGCCGAGACGCCGCGCTGCATATAACGGTTATCCATTCTTTTATTGTTTGGGTTTAGATTATCTTGTCACTACCATCGGTGTCCAGCACCTCCGCCGCTGGCACGGCCTCCACTGAAATGTCCTTTGGATACAGAGTTCCTGGAAGAGCTGCTGCGGTAGGAGTCGTCGCTTCTTGATGTGGATTTGTCTTCATGGTCCGAGAGCATGGCATTGGCGATACTTGCACCCAGGCCAGAAACAGCCAGTTTCTTCTTCACTTGGTCGTTGTGCCATGGACCTTCTAACAGTCCTATAGCGTGCAGGTCTTTCAGACGGTCGTCATAGAGTGGGAGGAAGAGGAAACAGATGCAGACACCCCATATCACCATGAGGATAAACATCATGCAGGTCAATGACCAGAAAGTGTCCTCGTCCTCGCTAAAGTTGCTGACATCCTTGTCGGCTACTGGTGGCAGCTTCTTACCGGAAAAGAACATGTAAAGGGCGTCCACAAGCGTGGTCATGGCATCATCTATCTGCCCAGCCTTGGCGTAGGGGTCGAAATAGTCGGTCTGTAATCGGTCACACTCCAGGTCAGTGAGGTCGCCTTCCAGGTTGTTGCCCGTGGCCATGAAAAAGGAGTGGTCTTTATAACCCACAGCGATGACCAGTCCCCGGTCGTCCTTGCCTATGCCGTGACGCTCAAAGATGTCCTGCGTCAGACGGAAAGGGTCGTTACCGGCAATGTGATTCACCACCACAACAACGCTTTCAATGCCGTAGTCACTCTCCAACCATGACAGTGTGGTGTCCATCTCTTCTACAGCCTTAATGCTCAGCACATGGTCGGGATTGCAGACATACTTCGTCTTGTCCTCCAGATGCACCATGGCTAGGTTTTCAGCCGTCCAGCCTTTGCCTTCCTCTGCAATGTCAGTATGGTATGTAGCACCGACACCATAGACGAAGATGGCCGCCGCAAGAATAATTGGAAGGTACAGCAGCCAATTCCACCTCTTTTCTGAGATTATTCCCGGTGTGATACCATGTTCTTTCTTGAGTCTGAGGATGTAATCTTGCTGCTCGCTCATGCAGCTGTCGAGGATGGGTTTCTCCTTCTCCATGAACTGTGGCTTCAATGCTTTGAGCATGGACTGGTATTTCTCCTCGTCAGTCTCGCCTCCATCCTTGAACGCTTGTTTGATGGGATTGGCCACGGCATTATATTCGTTCACCAGCTCAGAGCGTTGCTTGTGGAATTTCTGGCAGATGTCTTCCAAGTCGCGATTAGCCTGATTGACAATGTGTTGCGGTGTCTTACGCTTAAAGACAAAGTAAAGTACGGCAAGTACTGCCATAAGGACTACAACGCCCCAATAGAGCATACTCACCGTGTAAAGCCCACCGAAACACTTTCCCAGCATATAGAGCACCACTATTGCTGCCACCACAATGGCAGCAATAATGGGATGCTCAGTAATGTCATAGAAGTCCATGATGCTGGCGTGAAGATGTCTTTACTCGTGCACGATGCCAGAGAAGTCGGTGGTGTCCTCCTCGGTGCCCTGCGGAGCCTCGTAGGGGAACATGACGTTAAATCCGAACATGCCGGCGAAAATAGTGTTGGGAAAGCTACGCACCTTGATGTTGTAGGTCTTCACAGCCTCGTTGTATTTGCGTCGGGCCTCGCTCAAGCGGTTGACAGACCCCTCAAGCTCTACCATCACGGTACGGAAGTGTTCGTTGGCCTGCAGTTCGGGGTAGGCCTCTTTCACCATGAGCAGACGACCCAGAGCGCGGTCGAAGTCGCCCTGTGCCTGACTCCACTGCTTCATCTGATCAGGTGTGCAGTTAGTGGGGTCGATGGTGATGGAGGTAGCCTTGGCACGGGCCTCTATCACCTCCTTCAGTGTTTCCTCGTTGTACTGAACGGCTCCTTTAAGGATGTTCTCCAGCGAATTGAGGTTCTGCTGGTTACGCTTCAGGATGACATCGATGTTCGACCATGCGGTCTTAGCTTCCTCCTGTGTAGACACCATGCCGTTGTACATGCCTTTCACCCAGACGAAAATGATGATGACGGCGAGTACCAATACTCCCAGACATCCCAGTCCAATGTACTTCTTGTCCATAATTGTAAACGATTTAATGAATGTTTGTTAGTTATTAATGATTCATGTTGTTGTTCCTTTACCAACGTCCTCCTGAGCCGCCGCCACTCCAGCTGCCGCCGCCGTAGCCACCGCTGGAGTGTGAACTGCCGCCGCTGCTGTATGAAGAAGAGCTGCCACTGCTGTATGAGGAGGAAGAGCCTCTGCTTGAGCTTGAGCTATATGACCCAGAGTTAGGCAAGATGCCTAATGACTCCATTTTGAAGGCAGTGAAGATGAGCCATCCCAAGATGACAAAGAAGAAGCACATGTACGCGCTGCAGGCATCGTCGGCAAAGTCGTCCACCCTCTCTCCACTTCTGCTTTGGAAGGTCGCCATGTGTGGTTGCTCCTTATCTGCCATGAGGGCGTAGATGCCTCGTGCCAAGTATAGCATACCGCTGTCGGGCTGTTCGGCCTTCATGCTTGGAAGGAGGTAAGTCTCAGCCAGATAGTCCGTTTCGGCATCTGTCAATTCAGCTTCGAGGTTGCTGCCAGGGGCAATGAAATAGGAGTGGTCGAGATAGCCTACAACGATGACCAAGCCACGGTCGTCACGTCCCACTTTGTATTTGTTGTAGATGCCGCGCACCATGGCGATGGGGTCGTCGTCTTCAATGTGGCCGACGATGACCATGGCCGACTCGATGCCCAACTCGTCGTCGAGCGTGAGCAGCGTTGAGTTGATGCTGTCAACCACTTCTTCTGAAAGAATGTCATCAGGGTTGGAGACATAGAGACTATGGTCTTCCATGTGTGGCATGGGTATGTTGTCTGCGCTCCATGTGGGTTTGTCCATCAGCGAGGTCTTGACAGCCTCCTCCTGGTCGGAGATGGCGAAGTTGACGCCACAGTTGTAGCAAGCCGTGAAGTTGATGAGGATGAACCCTAAGGCAAAGATGTAGCTCCAGATGCGTCTTGCCAAGGCATTTTGTTTTTTGGGCTTGTGGTCCTTGGTCTTCCTTGCCGTGAACAAATAACCAAAGATGACCATGACAATCAAGGCCAAGGCAGTGCCGATGGGCAGAATGTAGGGCCACATAGTGAAGTCGCCGCCCTCGCCAAGCTTGATGCCGTAATAGCCGAGCGCGACGAAAGACAGCAACCCTAAACACCCCAATGTTGGTTTTTTCCAGTTCATCCTTTTGTTGTTTGTCGTTCAATCTTGAAGTTGAGGCTACCATCTCGACGTGGCACCGCCCCCGCCAAAACTGCCTCCGCTGTAGCCGCCTCCGCCGCCGCTCCAGCCGCCTCCGCCGCCGCTCCAGCCGCCACCGCCGCCTCCGCCGCTGCTCCAGCCGCCTCCGCTGCTGCTTCCGCTGCCGTTAGGGTCGCTCTCCATCAGGTCCCATCCGTATGTGCTTTCCTTGTTGAAGAAAATCAGCAGGCCAATGATACCAGCCGGAATGACAATCCAGGGGAAGGGCATGTCGTCGTCATCCTCTTCGGTTTGCTGTGATTTGATGTGCGAAATGTTGGGCATTTCCTTATGGTCCCCCAAAGTAGCCTTTAGTTTGTTGTAGAGGGTCCTGTAGATGGCCTCCGTCAAGTAAATCATGCCGCTGTCGGGCAGATTGGCTGCCAAGCATGGAATGGCGTATTGCTCCTGTAGGTGCGAACACTCCACATCGGTGAGGTCGGCCTCCAAGTTGTATCCTACATGGCTGCGGATGGCATGGTCGCCGTAGGCCAGCACCACCACCAAACCACGGTCGTCCTTGCCGATTCTATAAGTGGTGCCCACCTCTTGGGCAAAAGTGTAGATGTCATTGTTTTCCACATGGTTGACGATGATCATGGCGGTCTCAATGCCCAACTCATCGTCCATGCGCAGCAGAATGTTGTTGAGCCGATGGACGGTGTTGGCACTCACAATGTTGTCGGGGTTCGCCACGTACTGGTTGTGGTTGCTCATGTGGGGCAGCTCGATGCTCTTTGCCGTCCATGCCTCACCGTTGTAGTTCTCGGTAGGAGAAGTGGCGTTGATATCGTTGAGGAAGTCTGTCGAAACCATCATGGCGGGCGACCCTATGACACCCATGACGGCCATAATGGCCCACATCTTGCGCAACACTTTGTAGCCTTTCGGTGCCGTCTTGCTCCAGTTGTTGAGTATCATCCTTCGATGCTCGTTGCGCACCTTCCATTGGGAATCGCCCTTGAATTGCTTTTTTACACTTGCCAGTTCCGCGTTTCGTTGCTCAATCGACTGGCGTAGCTGTGGAGAGAGCACGATACGCTCGGCTATCATCATGATGCCAACCACCAGCATGACAATCCCGGCATACACCCATGTGGCATTGTTGCCAAACAGGGAGTAGAACACCCCGATAATGATTAAGGTAACCATTATCACGATGAACCATGTTCCGCATCCAATCTTCATAAGACTTACTCTTTTCCGTTCCAGAACTCCCATGAGGCAAAGGCCTGCAACAGCAACATCTCAAGACCGTTCTTAACCTGGGCGCCACGCGCCAAACCCTTCTGCATGAAGAGTGTCTCGTCGGGATTGTAGATCAGGTCGTAGAGGATATTGCGCTCCGTCAGGGAATCGTAAGGTAGGAGCGGGCACTCGTTGATTTTGGGGAACATGCCTAACGGCGTGCAGTTGACAATGACGGTGTACTCCTGTACCACCTCGGGCGTAATGCTGGTGTACTGAATGGTACCGGGACGTTCGTAACGCGACACGAAGACCGTCTCCAAACCAAGGGAGTGCAGTCCGTAGGCTACGGCCTTTGATGCGCCACCTGTGCCAAGGATAAGGGCTTTGGTGTGGTGCTTCTCCAACATGGGTTCGATGCTCTGTGTGAAGCCGATGACATCGCTGTTGTACCCCCGCAGCTCAATGTTCTGCCCATTATGGATGACACGGATGACGTTGACGGCGCCGATGGATCGTGCTTCGGGGCTGATGTAATCGAGGAAGGGCATCACTTTCTCCTTGTAGGGGATAGTGACGTTGAGACCTTTCAGGTCGGGGTTCTGGCTAAGCACCTCGTTGAGCTGGTCGATAGTGGTAATTTCGAAGTTCACATATTTGGCATTAATGCCTTCGTCGGTAAAGCGCTGATTGTGATAGCCGATGGAGAACGAGTGTCCTAAGGGATAACCGATAAGTCCGTATTTGTCCATAATAGTTAAGGATTATTTGGTTGCGAAATAAAGGGTACAGATGCCAAAGGTGAGGCGCTTGAAGGTGGCCTCGCTGAAGCCGGCCTGTCTGAGGATGCCCGTCATGCGTTCGCCTTGGGGGAAAGCCTCGATGGTCTTGGTCAGATAAGCGTAAGCCTGCCGGTCTTTGGAGATGAGGCGCCCGTAAACGGGGAGAACAGCATGAGAGTAAAGCCAGAACAGCTGGCGCATGGGGAAATGTGGTGGTGTGGTCAGCTCGGCAATGCTCAAGTGACCACCTTTGCGGAGCACACGACACATCTCAGAAAGTCCACGGTCCAGATCAGCGAAGTTACGGATGCCGAAAGCGGCAGTCACGGCATCGAACGACTCTACAGGATAAGAGAGGTTCAAGCAGTCCTCGCGCTCAAACGTGATAACATTCTGCAAACCAGCCTTCTGAACCTTTTGTCTGCCTACCTCCATCATGCCTTCGCTGATGTCGGCTCCTACGAGTCGTTGCGGGTTGAGCATCTGTGCGGCCATGATGGCAAAATCGCCTGTACCCGTGGCGATGTCGAGCATTGTCCGGGGCTGGTAGGGCTTCAGCGCCTCGATGGCTTTACGTCGCCAGCGGCGGTCAATGTCCCACGACAGGCGGTGGTTCAGGGTGTCGTAAGTAGGGGCAATGTTGTCGAACATAGCCTCCACCTGCTCGGCCTTTCCTCCGTCAGCGCTATAGGGTTTGATGCTTTCCTGCTGGTAGGTCATGGTTTCTTGGGGACTTTACAGATCTTTGGGTTACTTCCTTTCAACCAGCCACTTGCTCACGTTCCGCTCTATTCGTGCAGCAATGTCGCCAGTCTCGGTGGCACGGTCAAAGTGTTCGCCAATAATATGTTCATACAGTTCGATGTAGCGCTCCGACACGCTGTCAGCATATTCATCGGTGATTTCGGGCATCACCTGTCCTGGCTCGTTCATGAAGTCATGTTCAATAAGCCATTGGCGCACAAACTCTTTCGACAGCTGACGCTGAGGCTCGCCCTTGGCCAGCTTCTCCTCGTAGCCGTCGGCGTAGAAGTAACGTGATGAGTCGGGCGTGTGAACCTCATCAATGAGGTAGACCTTACCGTCACGCTTACCGAACTCGTATTTCGTGTCCACGAGAATGAGGCCCCGTCTGGCGGCAATCTCCTGACCGCGCTGGAAGATACGACGGGTATAGTCCTCCATGATGGCATAGTCTACTGGCGAAACCAGACCTTGGGCGATAATCTCCTCGCGTGAGATATTCATGTCGTGACCCTCGTCTGCCTTGGTCGTCGGCGTGATGATGGGTTCCGGGAAACGCTCGTTCTCCTTCATGCCGTCTGGCAGTTTCACACCGCACAGTTCGCGACAGCCGTTTTTGTATTCACGCCAGGCTGAGCCGGTCAGGATGCTGCGGATAATCATTTCCACGCGGAAACCCTCACACTTCAGACCCACAGTCACCATCGGGTCGGGTGTAGCCAGTTTCCAGTTGGGACAGATGTCCTTCGTGGCATCCAGGAACTTGGCCGCGATCTGGTTCAGCACCTGCCCCTTGAAGGGGATGCCCTTCGGCAGCACCACGTCGAACGCCGAGATGCGGTCGGTGGCCACCATTACCATCAGGTCATCATTAATGTTGTACACGTCGCGTACCTTTCCATGATACACGCTTTTCTGTCCTTCAAAGTGAAAATCTGTCTTTGTTAAAGCGTTAGCCATAAACGTTTGTTTCTTGTAAGTAATCGATTTGGGTTGCAAAATTACAAAAAATAGATGTAACAGCCAAGTGATTTTGGAGAATTAACGCAAACGGTCAGTAAAAATCCCTATAAATGTGGATTGCGAGAACCAAAGAAAAACCGTACCTTTGCACCCGCAAACAACAACCATTAGTTATGAAACGTCTATTTTTTATAGCCCTCTGTGCAGCCGCAAACTGCCAAGTAATGAATGCCGATGAAATAGCTGATACCGCCCGTGTGGTCGATCTCGACGAGGTTATTGTCATCAGCCAGCCCAAGGAACAATACCGCCTGCGCCAGCAACCACTGAGCAGCAACGCTATGGGTGAGCACGAGATGCAGCAGCTGCAGATACGCTCGCTGAACCAACTCTCAGAGTTCGTGCCAGCGTTCGTGATGCCTGCCTACGGTTCGCGCCTCACGTCTTCGATGTATGTGCGCGGCATCGGCTCTCGTATCAATTCGCCCGCAGTCAGTATCTACTATGATGGCATTCCCCTCATGTCGAAGGCTGCCTTCAACAACCACTTTTATATGCTTGACCGCGTGGATGTTATGCGTGGTCCGCAAGGTACGCTCTACGGCCAGAACGCCGAGGGTGGTCTGGTGCGCATCTACTCAAAGAATCCCATGAATTACCAGGGTACGGACCTGCACGTGGGCATCGGCACAGGCTTCTGGCGCAACGTGGAGGTGGCTCACTACTATCGTTCCTCGGAGAAGCTTGCCTTCAGCGTGGCTGGCTTCTACAACGGTCAGGATGGTTTCTTCGACAACATCAACCTGAAGGAGAAGAACGACAAAGGCAACGAGGCCGGTGGTAAGGTGCGCCTTATCTTTGAGCCGACACAGAAGCTGAAGTTCGACTGGACGGCCGACTACCAATACACCAACCAGAATGGCTTCGGATACGGAGAGTTCCATCCTTTTGCCTATCTGCCACCATTCAACTCGGCTAAACTGCCTGCCGACGAGACCGTACAAGACCCCTCGACCACGACGATGAATTTCTATAAGCGCAATATGCTGAACACAGGTCTCACCGTGAGCTATGCGATGCCTACCATGCTGCTATCCTCCATCAACAGTTACCAGTTCCTGCGTGACCAGATGGAGATGGACCAGGACTATATGCCAGAGGACTTCATGCACCTGTCGCAGCGACAGAAGCAGAACGCCGTGACCGAGGAACTGGTGCTGAAAAGTAACAACAGCAGCCGTTGGCAGCATGCCAGCGGACTCTTTGGCGCCTACCAGTGGCTGCGTACCGACGCTCCTGTCCACTTCGGTCAGCCGATGCGTCAGAAGCTGGCTTCCACTATTTTGAATTATATGCCTGAACGGGTGCGCTCGATGTTCACCACCTGGGAGATCCCGGTATTAGACGTAGCCGA
>Ga0310786_10011515_pt1 | contig 11032 bp, 8 predicted proteins | sample AusTroGonzalo_MG_FD_203881 | JGI IMG/M metagenome (GOLD analysis project Ga0310786, IMG submission 203881) | Bovine rumen microbial communities from tropical cattle in Woodstock, Queensland, Australia - Gonzalo_03 (v2) (version 2) | ecosystem: Host-associated > Mammals > Digestive system >...
AATATCAATAAAATCAGTCAAAGAAGAAGCAGATAGCCATAATCTTTCCGTGCGCTCCTTATAGAGAACGCGCATATCTGGCGTCGCATGGGTATAAGGTAAAATCCAGTTTCTAACATTTTCGATAAGAGAAGGCATCAACTCGTCATTTATGACATAGTTTAGTTCAACTTTGCGACTAGGCACATATGGAGAAGTCACAATTTCGCTACCATCTTCAAGTTTCTCGACATACTCCTCTAGATATTCTAGCCTATCGGCGGATTTGCCATTAAAATCAGTCAGAGAGTTAGTAATATATAGTGTGTCCTTCGCGCGGGTAAGAGCTACATATAATATACGGAGCCTCTCCCCATCAGTCATACCGGTATGGCGAATCTGCTCAAGATTCTTCGGAAGACTCAAGAGATTATTGTTGCCTTTACCGGCACCCCAAGCCGTATGGTCGGCCGAAATGATGAAAACATATTTAAACTCTAGACCCTTAGCCTTATGTGCAGAGAGAATCTGCACCGCATCCTCAGCATCGCGATACGGGCTTTTGACGGTTAGAGGCATACTTGCTGCCTCGTAATCATCAATCATCTCAATCAAATCGGCGAGCTTCAGAGCCTTACCACCGAAATGCTTAGTTAAAGTCCCCTTGAGGGCTGACAAATTCTCGTAGAATCTAAATTGATCATACTCAGAGTACTTATTTACTCCCATTTTCTCAATCATCAGGCCAAAAATAACCTCGAGTGGCTCCGTAAATGATTTAGCGGCAAGAGAAGCTAAGAATTCTACGGCCTCGCGAATTTTTGGTTCCTCCGCATCGGCTAGGGCCTCAAAAGATGGTTTATGCTCGTCTCTGGCCTTATGAATTTCCTTTACTACGGCCACCATCGGCACGTCGAAGAAATCATAACCCATAATCTCGACTAGAGAAACCGATGGACGCTTCTCGTTTGCAATCTCATTTACAAATCGGAATGTCCTAAGAATCTGGTAAATTCTCTCATCCTCAAAAAGATTATCACGCTTCTCGTAGGCTATCTTTATTTCTTTGTGCGCCTTGAGATAAGTGAGCAGCGGCAAGAAATACTTGGTTTTGTAGGAAATTACAGCGATGTCGCTCTGTTTTATGCCGGATTTAACGAGCGCGGATATTTTTTCCGACACAAAGCCAAATTCCGCGTCAGAAGATAAGAACTCTTTCCTATAAATCTGAGATTTTGCCGGGTTTTCTTTGTGGGCAAAGAGCTCCTTATCGGCGAATCTGTCCGGGGCTTGTTTAATAATCTCATGCGAAAAATCCAGAATTTCCTGCGTACTACGATAGTTTTCAACCAAAGCTACGACATGGGCATTGTAATGCTTCTGGAAGTCGGAAAGATTAGTAGACATGGCGCCCTGGAACTCAAAAATTGCCTGGTCATCATCACCTACGGCCATAATCATCGGCTTTTCATAGTCTGTGAGTGCTTTCACGATAGAAAGCTGAGATGGGTTCGTATCCTGGAACTCGTCAAGCATGATATACTGGTATTTTTCTTGTAAGGTAAGTCTAAAGCCCGTATCTTCATTAAGAACGCGAACCGCCTCTTGTACCATGTCATCAAAATCATAAAGCCCATGCTCCTTTAGATACTCTACGTACTTCCGCATCACATTAGATAGAGATAGTAACTTTTTATTTGCAATCCTATCTTTTAGCCTATAATTCCCTTTATCGTCTTTTTCGAAGTAAAGATTCCGCCAAGCCGTAAGTGTAGCAATTTTGCCATCAGACTCTGCCAATACAATCGCATCTTTCAAATCTCTCGCAAGCTTCGCGATTGACCTCTCGACAGTAGGAAGGATTGGCTTTAATTCCTCATAATTCTTCAATATCTCATAAATCGGACGATAGGCGCCATTTAAAGATGCCTCAAAGTTGCGAGCCACTACATTCTGGAGTAAAGGTGAAATTGCGTTAGAAAGAACCGCACTATCTTCAATATTAATCTTGGCAATTTTCTCAAGATTATCGGCCGAGAGTCCAGCCGAGCGTGCCTCGGAAATTACCTCAATAATATTCTTAATGTTGTCACCACGTAAGATGTCGGTACCAGGTAGTTTATCCTGGATCCCCTTAATAATCTTGAACTGCAATACCTCATCAATCGCCGCATCGAGATTTCTATCATAATCTTCAGAATATTCCTTATAGATAGAAAGAATATCGGACCCAAAAGAATGATAAGTTCCGATATTGACTTTACGCGAGGCAGCACCAATGATGGTTTTAAGCCTCTCACGCATATTAGTTGCGCCAGAATCAGTAAAGGTAAGACAAAGAATGTTTTCCGGGTTGGTATCAGTATTTTTAAGGATGTATGCAACTTTCTCAGAAAGGAGTTGGGTTTTACCTGTACCGGGCCCCGCCAAGACCAGAAGCGGCCCATCTAGATACTCTACGGCTTCTTTTTGCTTGGCGTTTAATCCCATTCTTTACTCCTACCAATTAATGATAATAATATAGCTGCGTTCTCCGGCACAATAATTGTGCCGTCCCGAATTCTCTTTAGGGCAGATACACCCTCGACAGTCTTATCTGATTTATATTTTGTATCAAGTGCAACTTTTGAACCAAATTCGAAATTACGAGAATCTGGCGAACAAGTCAAAATTAAGTCTCCAATGCCACAAGCGCACTTCATTGTATCAGGATTTGCGCCATTTGCGGAGAGTATCAGAGCCATCTCGTCAGCCGCTATTTCGATAAAATGTTCCATTTCAGCGCTGCCAACAGCAAAACCACGGAAACCTGCCTCGATAGCATAAACATTCTTCAAGGCCCCACACATCAATACGCCTTTAGCATCATCAGAATAGTCAAAGCTCATATAATCATTTGCAAATAGATCGGAAATCAGTTTATCGGTAGCGGTTAAAAGCGTATTCTTGTGTTCGGCAATATCTTTAGCAAATCCAGGACCAGATAAAATCATTACCTTGTCAAATCTATCAAATATAGAATCAGTCAAAAAACCTTTTGTAGTAACAATCAAAGGCTTGTCTGCCGGAAGCTGCGGCAATAGCCCTGACGCCACATGAGAAGGTACACAAAGAATCATTACCTCGGCACCATCAAGAACGTCCTCTAAAATAGTCCCGAGTGTTGGATCATGATATTTTACTACGTGGCCATTTTCGGTCAAAACATTTCCGAGGACTTTACCAAATGCCCCCGCACCAAGCATTGCAATGCGCATTTAGAGCACCTCGCGCTTACTCTTGCGAATATGTTTCTTTACCATCGTAACAATCGTAGCGACCAATGCTACAAGAGTAGCAATCACGAGACAGAGAAACCAGATCGGACAAACAATCAAGACTTGTGAAATAGAAGAAGTCTCACCGAGATATTCCACGGTCTGTTGCACTTCGTAAACACCGAGATTTGATAATCTATCCAGCGTGCGAGTCAGATATCTCGTAGAGTTCGGCATAATATATTCAGAGAATCTGTTTGTCTCGTCATCTTTCGGAAAAACCTGCTCACCGCTAAAGACATTTTTGATAGTAATGGTAGTAACGGCTTTTTCATGGATATTGCCTTCATTTTTAACGGTAATACTGGAAGTGACAGGGGTGACAGTCGAAAAACCAGGCACATTATTACCGAGAATTTCACCCTTACGCACAGTCGCACCAGCTACTTTGCCGTAAATAATACTACCGATCTCAAAGACGTCATTAATACCAAAGCTCATTTCACCTTCTTGAACGCTGGCTTTCGATCGAATCGAAATAACAGCGTACTGACCGCCAGCCGGCGCATCCTTCGGCACTTTGATTCTAAACTTGAGCTCCTTAGACTCATTTGGTTTCAAAGTGCCTTCTGGCTCATAAATCCTAATCCAGTCTACAATCTGATTCGCATCACTTTTGTTGCTAAAGTCAGCTTCATAATCATCACCAACCACACTATAAGGTGACACAGTTGCCACATATTCAAAATCCTCAGTGGAACTAGCTGGATTTGCAATCGTAATAGTTCCCTCAATTCTCTCGCCAGGATTGAGTTTAATCTCCTGACTCATCGGCAGGACAGTTAGTGCGTTAGACATATTACCTCGCTTTTATTCTATTGATAATATTTTAGCAGTTCCAAGCTCAAGATGCAAGAGACGCTGATTCTTCGAACCTCTAAAACGAAGGCTCAAATCTTTTTGACTCAAGATAAAAGGACCGTCAATGATTGCGTCAAGTGACTTTAGAAATTCATAGGCATCCCCGCCAGCTTTCACAATTTGCTCGTGAGTAAATCCAGTGAAACTCCAAACATTCCAGCCAAGTTCTTTACGGACGTAGTCAGCAATCGCTTTGCAAGCCTTTGGCTGCGCAAATGGCTCGCCACCACAGAAGGTCAAGCCCGCCTGTCCATCAAACTCTGATAGTCTCTCACAGATTTCAGAAACATCAACTTCAAAACCACCTTCAAAATCCCAAGTCTCTGGGTTTTGGCAACCCTTACAATGATTCGGGCAACCTTGTGTCCAAACCACGGCTCTAAGACCATCGCCGTTAACGATACTATCCCGCTCCAGCGGGCCGGAAAGCCTAATTTTGCCTTCCGGCGGCTGCGGGCAAGATTTTATCTTATCAATAGCGATTTTATCCCAATCGGCCATTATTCACCTTTAGTGCAAGCGCAACTTACTTTTTCAAAAGGCACGTCACCTTCAAGCCTACCACAATGCGGACAACGCTCACCAGAGATAATACCAGAGAAGCCACAGATTGGATCACGATCTACTGGATGGTTGACAGAGCCATAACCAATACCTTCATCATGCATCTTACGAATCACAGATTCAAATGCTTCAATGTTCTGAGATGGATCACCATCAAGCTCGATGTAGGTAATGTGGCCTGCGTTACAGAGGTTATGATATGGAGCCTCAATCTCAATCTTGCGGAAAGCAGAGATTGGATAGTAAACTGGCACGTGGAATGAGTTGGTATAGAAATCACGGTCAGTTACACCTGGGATATTGCCATACTCTTTGCGGTCCATCTTAGTAAAGCGACCAGCGATACCTTCAGCTGGAGTAGCGAGAAGCGAGAAGTTTAGCTTGTATTTTTTGCAATATTCATCACATTTCTCACGCATATGGGTAACGATATCAAGACCAAGTTCTCTTGCATCCTCATCTTCACCATGATGCTTGCCCGTCATAGCGACCAAAGTCTCAGCAAGACCAATGAAACCGATAGAAAGTGTACCGTGTTTAATAACATCACGGAGGGTATCGTTTGGACCAAGCTTTTCAGAACCAAACCAGTTGCCCTGGCCCATGAGGAATGGGAAGTTGCGAACGTGCTGATTTGCCTGGAAATCGAAGCGATCCATAAGCTCATCTTTTACAAGGTCCATCTTTTCGTCAAGCTCTTTGTAGAATCCATCCCAGTCGGCTTCTTTGCGCTCACCTAGGCAGATACCATGCTTAATACCAATGCGAACCAAGTTGACAGTCGTAAATGAACAGTTGCCACGACCAGTGACGATGCCATCACTCTCTGGGAAGACAGAAGCGAATACGCGTGTACGGCAGCCCATGGTTGCAATCTCAGTACGGTAATCGCCTTTCTTATAGTATTTCAAATTATATGGAGCGTCGATGAAACAGAAGTTCGGGAAAAGACGCTTAGCAGATACTTCCATAGATTTCTTGAAAAGATCGTAGTTTGGATCCTTTGGATTATAGTTGACGCCTTCCTTAACCTTAAAGATAGAGATTGGGAAGATTGGCGTCTCTCCTTTGCCAAGACCATTCTCGGTTGCTTGGAGCAAGTCCATCGATACAAGGCGACCGGCCGGAGAAGTATCAGTACCAAAGTTGATAGAAGTAAATGGCACCTGTGCACCAGCGCGGGAATGCATGGTGTTGAGGTTGTGAACGAAGCCTTCCATAGCTTGGAGAGTTTCGCGTTCAACATCCTCATTGGATACCTCGATAACTTCTTTTGGCCATTTTGCCTTCTCTAGTTTCTTATCATCACCGTATTCAATCTTATCATTTACCTCTAGCTCGAGCTTCTTGCTAGTGAATTTATTATATTTAGCAAGATTCCTCTTCAATGCTTTGCGGAAAGATTTGTTTACGCCTGGAGCCATGGCATAGTCAAAGTTTGGAATTGACTGACCACCGTGCTGCTCGTTCTGGTTGGCCTGGAGCATAATAGCGGCAAGAGCACCATAAGAGCTGATAGAATTTGGTGTACGTAGATGGCCATGGCCAGTATTGAAACCACCGTTTTCAAATAGTACAAATGGATCGGACTGGCAGCAAGTAAGAGTGCCCGTAGCATAGAAATCAAGGTCGTGAATATGGATATCACCATTATCATGAGCTGCAGCAATTTCTGGGCGGAGCAAAATAGTCTTTGCAAAGACCTTAGAACCCTCAGCACCAAACTGGAGCATCTTGCCCATAGCAGAGTTGCCATCGACGTTTGCGTTGGAACGCTTCACGTCGGAATCTTCAGAAGCATCAGCAATAGAAATAGTCTTATATACGTTCATAAGGTCAGACTTTGCCTCGCGCCTCTTAGAACGCTCCTGACGATACTGGATATACTCACGAGCAGTGCGTTTAAATGAAGAACCCATCAAGACTTCTTCTACAATATCCTGAATCTGTTCTACGTGCGGCGTGCGCTCTTTGATTCTCTCCTCAGCACACTTCAAAACCTTTTCGGTCAAAGTCTTGGCGCGGTCATACTTAAACTCTTCAGTAACGAGACCTGCTTTCGCGATAGCTTCAGTGATTTTCTCTGGATCAAACTTTACGATCTTGCCATCACGCTTAATAATTCTTTTGAACATATGAAATATACCTCCTTAACGCGTATTTCATTTCAGTTTAATTGTTTTTGTAGCACTATTTCTGTATTACGACACGACTATTTCTTTTGTAATACCACCATATTTAGTGTCTTAACAATATAATACACCACTATATATAGTATTTCAAGACTTTTATGTTAAAAATACAATATTAGAATAATCAATAAGCAACTTTCTGATATAAGACTGTGATAAAATATAAACATAATAAATAATTCTAAAGAAGGTTATATGGAAAAAGACAGCTTTAGCACGAATATGGATGTAATACCTGAAACGCAAGAACCGGAAGAGCTTAAAAGTAGTAGCAAAAACAACGGTGAAAAAGTAATGCGAGTACTAGAGCTGGCAAAACTGACCGAAATACGTAAAGATGAAGACGCTTTTAGTGCTAGTTTACAAGATTTGACTAGAGATGGAGCTTACAGATATCTCAGGATGATAAACGGCATGCTTCGCGGCGTAAATGCTAAGGAACGGGGGGTGCGCAGCAATGTTCGCGTAGGTGATCATATGGCACCAGATCTTAATACCCAGGGTATTATTTTGAAAGACACAGTTGAAGCACTTAAGAATATCGACAATAATCATTACAGAGCAGCACTCGCCTATTATACAGTAAATAATCTGCATCTATTTGCCGACGGCAACGGGAGAACCTCGAGAGCAGTCTACGAAATATTTGACAACCCAGAATTTAACCTGGGTAGTGACGAATTTATGCATAAAACCAGCTCAAGCAATGAAAGCGGCAGCCATGCAAAATTCGAGAAAAAACATCATATCATATCAACCGAATCCGCATACGCAAATGCAAGATTTTTATTCGCAGAAGAATGGGCAAAAGAAGACAAGATTGATCCTGGAATCCTAAAGTTGCCGTCTCGAGTTGAAATAATTTTCGGCGAAACCCCTGACATTTATCTAACAGAAGACGCCGAACAAAATCTCACGGCAAAAGAAAAGAAAGCCATTAATTCAGCCTTTCATGATGGAGATATCGCTCTGTTAGCACTCTGCCGAATGTTAAAAATTAAAGGAACGTCAGATGCAGTGATGAACGAGAGTATCAGAACAAAGGGTGATAAACAGTATATAGCTATCGAGGTTTCAAAAGACGACATCGATACGGGTAAGCCTAATGTTCCTGCCATGCATACTTTTGAAGGTTGGACAGCAGAAGATTACCGAACATTTGTTAAAGGTTTTAGATATATTCAAAAGACCAGCCAACGCGTACTCAATGATATTTTTATGAAACCAGAAGAATATAAAATATCAGATGGCCGAACTTATGCCGAATGGCTAACAAATACCAGTAATTAACACAAAAAATTCCGCTGAAGAATGACCTAAAAATTTAAAAACATTATTTAGCTCTCTTCTGAAACTTGGAAACAAATTTATCAAGACCAACCCAACCGTAATCAAAACCAAGCGAAATCAAATAAGACATTAGGACTAGAGTAATAAAACTAGGCGTAGCCCAATGTGTCCAAGTTACTATAAAAGCCAATGGATAGAAATAATAACAACAGAATGAATGAGTGAGCCACATCGTAGTACTATGTTTACCGAAGCTACCCAGAATCTTCGGCAAGAACGGAATGCGATAGATAACTTCGAGCGACAATATAATAAATAGCGGGATCTGAATAATATCGAGACTAGCACCAGTTACTACCTGGCGCAAGAGTATCAACAAAACAAGAGCAAGCGCACTGGTGAAGAAATTAATCTTGAAATTCTGTGCAAGTTTAGCGCGTAGCTTCACCATCCAATCATTCTTAGCAAAAAGCATGCCCATAAAGAAGCAGGAATAGAACTCGCCTGGCTGACAAAGGAAGTTTTTATAGATAAAACCATTAATTGGTCGCCCTAGATCAAGATTTTGCCCTATTGCCGGCGCAATATAAGCCATAAAGATATTTATTGCAATCACAAGGAGAACGGCCTTGTAGTTATCAAGTTTACTAAATATCTTTTTAGCAAGTGGAAATGAAGCAATCGCAATTAGATAACTTCCAAGGAACCACCATTCGCCGTTAAGTGTTGAGGAACCGCCAAAGAAATCAGATACGATAGCTTTTATATTAAATGCATCGTATCTCGCATAGACGCCAGCATCCGCACAATATTCCGGTTGATGTCTAAAGAATAAGAAGGCAATCGGAACAAAGATTAAAAACACCTTCCAATAAGAAGAATATAATTTCTTAATACTAGAAATAATCGAAAAGCCACGCTTCTTGGATTGCATATAGATGCCGTAACCACCCAGAAAGAAAAAGATCGACACGCAAATCTTGCCTAAAATACCGAAAAACTCAATATAATTAAGCCCAAAAGCCGTATTTAATTCCCCTCCAGCAATTCTATCCGGAAAAGCCCAGAGATGATGAAGTAGCATAAAAAGAATTGCAACACCTTTAATAATCTTGGTGTCGGTGCGAGAAAAACCACCTTTTTTACTTACCTCCTTTTTACTCTTCATATATTTACGTATATCACACTTTAAAATAGGGCGCAATCAGATTATTAGCATAAACATAACAGCATCCACTATTACGATACTACGCTTCTTTCGAAATAGCCCTGTAAAATCTTTTAGATATCTTTTGAAAGATTAAGGCTACGCGGCAAAAAGCCGGTCTTCTTATAAAAATTGCAAGCACCCTCGTTTGCAGCAAGCACACAAACATTAATACGGCTTACACCTTCGCGCTTACAAAAAGCCTCAAACTCTGCAAAGAGCTTCTCGCCAATGCTGTTCCCACGAAATTCTTCAATTACGAAAATATTCTCTAGGTAGGCCTGCTTGATACTGCGGGCAGACCCAGCAGAAGCATCGAGTATTTTACCAATCAAATAGCCGGAGGCTTTCCCGTCCACATCGGCAATTGCTACAAATTTCTCACTTATAGCCTTCAAGAACTTCTCTTTAGCTTCATCGGAAAAAGCCCACTGAGATTTCAGGGACGAGTCAAAATTCTCTCGTTCGTAATTCAAGAGCCCCGAGGCAAGCGATTGAATCGCTGGCAAATCTGCTTCGGTGGCTTTTTTTATTGATATATTCATTAATGACATTATAACATCAAATATTAACACCGGTGGGGCTTAGTTAGCCATGCTTTAACGGGCTATGGAAGAGACGTGTAGAAAAAAGTAGTAGAATTATGAACATTGCCACAAAATAATGTATACACTATAATATAACGTATGGAAGATAAAGATTCATTATCGAGGCAATCAATAGCGGAACCACACAATACTAAAACTCAAAATAACAAATCGGTTAAAAAACAAAAATCAAAACAACACAAACCATTGTTTTGGGCGGTCATTGGTGGGATTATAGGCGCCATTTTGACAATTAGCATTACGCTTGGGATACTTGCGGTTAACGGGGTATTTAATGATAATCACAATAACGACAATAGCTACGATTGGCATCAAACCGTAATAAAAAAGCCCATTATCTATCTTTATCCAGAATCAGAAACCGATGTTACAGTAAAATTAGGAGCTCCGGAGAGATTAACTTCGACTTATCCAAAATATAATAATGGATGGGATATTTTGGCGAGACCTAATGGTGACTTAGTCGATAAGAATACCGGAGACATATTATATGCATTATACTGGGAAGGTCGAAGAGACACTAGTAACTTAAATTTCGATACAGGCTTCGTAATAAAAGGTGAAGATTCGGCTGAATTTCTAAAAGAAAAACTAGAAATCCTAGGTTTAAATTATAAGGAAAAGGAAGAATTTATAGTCTACTGGCTACCAAAACTTGAAGCCAATAAATATAATTATATTTACTTTGCAACAGCTGAAGAAATTGAAAAAGATATGTCTCTCGAATTATCTGTGCAGCCAGACACCTTAATTAGGGTCAGTATGGTGTTTGAGGGTCTAGATGAATATATGGAAATAAAGGAACAAACTCTGACGCCAGCCCCAGAACGTAGTGGTTTTACGGTGGTAGAGTGGGGCGGAATCGAATTATAGCTAATTAATGTTTGAACAGCAAATTGTTGGGGATTTAACAGGCATTTACAGGTTAGTGAAGTATAATTGACGAGGAAGGATATTTCATGACCGTACTCAAAGTATTAACTACCCCAGACAAAAGATTACGTTCTAAGAGCC